>Ga0182024_10003407_pt1 | contig 37959 bp, 38 predicted proteins | sample P32metaG_FD_120480 | JGI IMG/M metagenome (GOLD analysis project Ga0182024, IMG submission 120480) | Permafrost microbial communities from Stordalen Mire, Sweden - P3-2 metaG (Illumina Assembly) | ecosystem: Environmental > Terrestrial > Soil > Wetlands > Permafrost | place: Sweden: Stordalen...
CGGCGAGGAGTTGGGCGTGTTGCTGCGCCGCCCTGAAGTTGCTGCCATCCACCCGCGGCTCCGCCTTGCCGAGGCACGGCGAAGCATCGGCCGCGGCGACATGGTCTCGGCCGAGCGGCATCTCCAGGAAACGCTTGAACGGTTTCCCTGCCACGGCCCCACGTATCGCCTGCTGGGTGAGGTGTGTTTATCGAAGAGTCAGGTGGACGGAGCCGCGCGGGCGTTCGATGGCGCCGCGATGTTTTGGAGCCGGTCCTGGTGGCTGATTGATATCTCCATTCCGGGCGTCGTGCGAATCCCGGGGGCCATCGACGGCTACGAGATCTTCCATCAGGGCGAAACCTTCTTCGCGGTCAAGGTCAGCCTGAGATGGTGCCGCGTGCGGGAACGGTGGCACGAGCGGTACTTGCGCTGGGGAACCGCGATCGGTGCAAGACTGTCCGCCTTAGCGGAAAAAGTTTCGCATTCCGACCAGGCCGGGCGAAATGCCCCGCCGCCAGCGCCTATGCCCCCCTACGCCGATCGGTGGCACCGGCTGATTCGGCGGGCCGTGAACCGGCTCGAGCTTTTGGTGCTGCGTCTCCGCGGTCAGTTGAAGGCTCAAAGCTTGCTGGCCCTGGTGGATCGGCTCGACAAGTCCGCCCTGGGGCGGACCTCCCGTCGCCAGCGGCGCTGATAGACTCAGGCTTGAGCTTCCGGGATCATGGACGGGCAATGCTCCAGGGTCTGATAGATCAGCAGGATCTCTTCGACCGCGGCCACATCCGCCGGTTCGCGCACGATCACACCCTCCAGCACGAAATGGATCTCGGCCTGCTGACGAAACGCCAGCTCGTAGAGCCTGGCGCGGCGCTCGGCCCGCTCCGGCATCATGAACAGGCTGAAGATCAACAGTCCCTCGAGCCCGTCGAGGTTCTGGAACAGGCCGTCGAGCACCAGGTAGGAATGCGGAAAGATGTTCTCGTTGACGTGCAGTTTGTAGAGATAATTTTTGCGGGCGCAGTAGTCCCGCAGCGTCAGCGATTGCAGCGGTACCGGCACCCGCAATCCGCCAAATTCCCGGGAGCTGACATAGCCGCGAAAACCGGCGCGGTTTTCCACCCGGCTACTCCGAAAACCCGCTCGGATATCGGTATGACATGCCGACCCGGCTTACCGCCCGGGTCGTGATCGGCAGGTAATAGGAGCCGATCTTCTTCTCCGCGCTGGTATATGGCGTGAACAACCCGGTGAAGCGGCAATTCATCGACCAGCGGCTCGTCACCGTGTGGTTGACGATGTTGCCGTGCAGGTTGTTGGGCGAGAAGATCAGGGTGCTGCCATAGGGCACCGGCAGCCAGATCAGGTCCGGCTCGACCAGCTTGTAGAGCTGGTCCATGCCGCCGTCGCCGAGCTCGACCAGCCGTGGGACGATCGCCTCGGTCTTGGCGCGCGGTAGGAAGAACATCGCCTTGCTGTCGAACACATCGACGAGCGGCAGCCACTGGACCACCTGAAACGGGGTCTCGCCGCCATAGACGTCGGCGTGGATGTCGAGCAGCGAGCTGTCGTCCTCCGGCAGCTGGATCGAGAAGTTGATGCGGTTCTGCATCGCCAGCTCATTCCCGACCAGGCGCTCCAGATGGCTGCGGCCGAGCCGGAAATAGGTCGGCCGAAACCACTCCTTCGCGTTCATCGCATGATAAAGCGCGAGGCGGACGCGGTTGAGGTCGGAAACCGGCAATTCTTCGTGGATGTTGTCGAGAAAGGCGCCGTGGTCGTTTGGCACCTTGCGACCGAGCTGCTCGCAGACGATCGCCACCACCTCGCCGCGCAATTCGTCGAGCGCGGCGCGGTCGTCGACCGGCCGGATCACATAACCCCGCTCGAGGAATTCGGCCGCGACCGCCGCCTCGTCCTCGGTGTAGAAACTGGTGCTCAGCGGCACGGAGGTTGGTGCTCCACGGTAGCTGCCGGCGGAGCCACAAAATTAGCCCATCCCCCCGTCGCCGACAATCCGCGGGGGTATCCGAGACAATGGCGATCACGCGCGACCCGCTCCTGGCCGGCCAAACCCCGCTCTCGATCAGCGACGCGGTGGCCGCGATCATCCTCGTCGACGGCGATAGATACCTGATGCAGCTGCGCGATTCGCGGCCAGACATCTGGTATCCCGGCCATTGGGGGTTCTTCGGCGGTGCCATCGACCCGGGCGAGCAGCCGGAGGAGGCTCTGGCGCGCGAGCTGCGCGAGGAGCTCGAGCTCGACATCGAGACCGCCGAATTCTTCGCACGCTTCGATTTCGATCTGCCCGGACTGGGGCTGCGCAAGTACCGCCGCGACTACTATGTCGTGCCGGTCACCGGCGCCGCCGCGAGTCGGCTCGTGCTGCATGAAGGCGCGTCGATGCGCGTGTTTTCAGGCACGGAAATCTTGGGTCAAGCGCGGGTAACGCCATACGATGAGTTCGCGCTCTTCCTGCATCACGCGCGTGCCCGGCTGCGGTGAAACCGGCTACGTCGCCGCCTGGCGCGACAGTTCGTTCAGCAGCCCGTTGAGGCGGATGTCGGTGGCGAGCGGCGCCGCTGCTCCCGGACCGTTCGCGCACAGCCGCTTGAAATGCTCGTATTCGGCGGCCCAGGTCGGGTCGGGCTGGACCAGCACCGTCGCTTCCTCGGGCGGGCGGCCGCTCGGCAGCACGCGAGTACGGCGGACAAAGCTCGATGGTCCCCATTTGCACAGCGATTCGATATGCGCGCTGCCGTGCTCGCCGAAGACATCAGCGGTGAAATGGTTTCGCCAGCTGAGGAGCGTGATCTCCATCTCCAGCACCGGCGCGCCGCGGCTGCCGAAGAGCAGGTGGTCGAAGGCCCGATTCTCGAAACGGTCGGCCGACCAGACAGTGAGCGGCGCGGCGATCTCGCCAAACCAGAACAGCGCGGTGTCGAGCAAATGCGATCCGAGGTCGGGCAGCACGCCATCGCCCTGGTCCCGCCACGGCGAGTTGCGCACGTCTCGCGCCGTGCCGTTGCCGTAGAACATCCGGCAGCAATAGATTCGGCCGAGCACGCCCGAGTCGATCGTCTGCTTCATCGTGACGAAATGCGGTTCGAAGCGGTGGTTGTAGGCGGTGTAGCAGACCGCCCGCCGGCGTTTCGCGATCGCGGCGAGCTGCGTCAGCGCCGCCGTATCGGACGCGAGCAGCGGCTTTTCGACCAGCACATGCTTGCCGCTTTCGAGCAGCTCGGTCAGCAGCTCGATCTTGGCGGCGTCCGGGGTGCAGACCAGCGCCGCGTCATAGGCTGCGAGCGGCACGTCGGCGAGGCTGCGGTAATCGGCGTCGGCGTTGACCGGATCGACCGTCGCGACGGCATCCGGCCCGGCAATGGCGCGGCGCTTCTTGCCTTGAATGCCCAAGCCGACAATGACGACCCGCATCGGGCGATCTCCGGCCGCTACTGCCGGTAGTTGGCGCGCTTTTCGAGCGTCTCGATGCGGCGCGTCACGTCGTCGCGCGACACCGGGAGGTTGCCGTCGATCTCGCATTCGAGCGCGGCGGCGACCGAGCCGAGGATCGTGGCGCCGACCTCGGAACCGTCGGCGACCATCGCCAGCGTCGCGTAGGCGAGGAGCGCATCGCCGGCGCCGACCGCATCGACCACCCGCTCGACAAAGCTGTCGACGACAAAGAAAGAGCGCAAATCGTTGCCCTTGCCCGGCCGGACGGTCAGCACGCCGCGATCACCGAGCTTGAGGATCACCATGCGGCAGCCCGATTCCTCGTGGAGCTGCGCCGAGAGCGGGCGCACGCCGGTGTCCTGGTCGGCCATCGCGAAGCGCGCCTCGCGCTCGTTCGGGGTTACCAGGTCGAAACCCTTGAAGTCGAGGATGTTGCCCCACCGGCTGGCGACCTGGCTGTCGGCGACGCGGAACACCCCCGCCGGCATGGCTCCGACCAGCTTCGGGATGGTCCGGCGATTGAAGATCCCGTGCCGGAAATCGCTGAACACTACCGCATCGGCCGGGGTCGTCTCGATCTGCTCGGCGATGGTGTCGACGATATGGTCGGAGATCGAGCGGTTGTCGAGCGTGTCGACCTTCAGAAGCCGGTAGTCGCCGCAGACAAAGGCGTTCTTCAATGTCGTCGGCCGGGTGCGGTCGACGATCGGCCGCACCGTGACCCCGGATTTTGCGAGCCCTTCGAGCACGAAATCCTTCATCGGGTCGTCGCCGAGCACGGTCGAGAACGTCACATCGGCGCCCGCGGCGCTCAAATGCGCGGCGACGATCGCGGCGCCGCCGACAAAGTCCTGACGGCCATCGAAGCGCACGCTCGGGGTCGGCGTCTTGGTCATGCCGCCGATCATCGTCGTGTGCGTCAGGCTGTCGACGATGGTGTCGCCGACGACGTGCACGGCGATGCCGCGGAATTTAGCCAGCGTCTGGCGCAGCCGGTCGAAGCCGACCCCCTCGGCCTGCATCAGCATCAAGAGCTTGTCGATGGTGATATCGGGCGGGCCCGACTCGATCAGCGCCGACGACGAGTAGACAATGTCGCCCGGAGTGAACAACACCTCGCCGCCGTAAGCCTCGACGACATCGATCTCCTGCTGCGTCTTCGGGTGGACGGTGCCGTTCTGGTACTCGTAGCCCTTGGCGAAGAAATCGGGCTGGATCCGTGCCAAATTGCCGAGCGGCGTCGCTTCCTCGTCGATCAGCACATAGTCGACCGTCTCCAGAGCCGCGAGGTTGAGCGCGCGCAGTTCCTGCGGCACGAACGGCCGGTATTCGGCCTTGGCGATGTGGACATCGGCGGTGAGGCTGGCAATCAGGATATCGGCCTTGCTCTTGGCGTAGAGCAAATGGCGGATATGGCCGGGATGCACCAGGTCGAAGACGCCGTGGCACATCACCACCGTGCGCCCGCGCGGCCGCGGGCCGAGCGCACGGCACAATTCGTCGACGGTCTTGATCTTGTGTCGGTAGGTCTCGGTGAGGCTGTTCATGCGACCTGCCTTGGACCCAGGTAATCAAACCAGACGCGCGTCGCCTTGGCGATCGATTCCGCGTCCCAGAGCGGCGCGTCGCGCCACTTGTCGATCTCGGCCATCATACGCCCGACCCCTTCCGCGAAGGGGATGCGCGGCTGCCAGCCGAGCTCTTTCCGGATTTTCCCGATATCGGCCCAGGTGACGTCGGGCTCGCCCGGGCGCTTGGGGATATAAGTCACCGTGCCGCCGATGAGCTCGACCAGCCGGTTGACCGATTGCGGATCGCCCGCGCCGAGGTTCCAGATTTCGCCGGTGCGCGGCGTCTTCGCGGCGAGCAGAAACGCCTCGGCGACGTCGCTCGCGTAGAGAAAGTCGCGCCGTTGCGAACCGTCGCCGACGACGGTAAACGGCTTTCCCGCAAGCTTCTGCTTGAAGAACACGCCGAACACCGCGCCGTAGGCGCCGGTCGTGCGCACCCGCGTGCCATAGGCGTTGAAGATGCGGATCGAGTTGACCGGCAGTCCGTAGACGCGCTGCCAATGAAAGCAGGCCTGCTCGCCCTGATACTTGGAGAGGGCGTAGGGGTATTGCGGCGCGATCGGATGGTCCTCGCGGGTTGGGGTCGCCGCGAGCCCGTAGCATGACGATGAGGCGGCATAAACGAGCTTTTCGACCTTCGCCGCGCGTGCCGCCTCGAGCACTCGCGCGGTGCCCTGGACATTGGTCTCCATGTAGTCGAGTGGCCGCTCGATCGACGGCACGATGTCGCCGATCCCGGCGAAGTGGAAGACGAGCCGGGCGTCGGCGAACACCGCCGCGTCGGGCTGAAGCTGCCGGATATCGAGCCGTTCGACGGCGAGATGAGGGTTACCGGCATGATGCGCCAGGTTGCTCTCGCGCCCGCCCACCAGATTGTCGATGACCCGGACCCGGTAGCCGTTGGCGAGCAGGCAATCGACCATATGGCTGCCGATAAAGCCGGCGCCCCCGGTGACGATGGCGATGGGGTCGCCCGTCATGTCGCGCCGATCCGCTTCATCGTACGCACGTTGTAGTACCAGTCGTTGTCGAAGCTGTCGTCGAGCAGGCGGTTGCGGAATGCGCGCGCCAGGTCGCGCACCGCGTCCTCGATCGTGCGTTTCGGCCGGTAGCCGAGGGTCCGGAACACCTTGTCCGAGTTGACGTGGTAGGAACGGTTGTCGTCCGACGGGGTGGTGACGATGTCGATCGCGCCCTTATCCGGGAATTCTTCGGCGACGATCTTCTGCACCATCAGCGCGATATCGGCGATCGAGTGGTTTTCGAAGCCGATGTTGAACACCTCTCCGTGGATCTTCTCGTGCGGTGCGGTCAACATCAGGTGATAGGCGTCGACCATATCCTCGATATGCAAATTGGGCCGCATCTGCAGCCCGCCGAACACGGTGATGACGCCCTTGTTGACCGCGTGGTTGGTCAGGATGTTGACCGAGAGATCGAGGCGGGTGCGCGGGCTGTAGCCGCACACCGTCGCCGGGCGGATCGTCACCGCGGTGAAATCGTCGGCCATGTGCTTCCACAGCAGCGGTTCGCACATACCCTTGAACTTGTTGTACAAAGTTAGCGGCAGCAGCGCGTGCTCTTCGGTCACCTGCGGCGAGTTACTGACCCCGTAAACCGAGCTCGACGAGCAATAGACGAAGCGTTTGACCCCGGCATTCTTGGCGTCGATGACGATGGGCTCGAAGCAATCGTAATTGATCGTCTTCGACAGCTGCTCGTCGAGCTCGAAGCTGGCGTCGTTGGAAATGCAGGCGAGGTGCAGTACCGCGTCCTGCCCTTCGAACAGGGGCTTCAGCTTGGCGCGGTCGCGAATATCGCCTTGCACGACCCGCAGTTTCGGGTCGTTCGGAAGCCGGCAGCCGAAGAACAGCTTGTCGTAGACGGTGACCTCGTAGCCCGCCGCCAGCAGCCGAGGGGTCAGTACGTGACCGACATAACCGGCGCCGCCGGTAATCAGAACCTTTTGCATGCCAATCCGCTGACGGTGAGTGACTGGTTACTCGGCCGCTGTCCGCGCCGCTTGCCGGCCGGTATCGATCGCGAACCCCGCCGCCACCGCGTCGCGGTAGAACATCTCCACGGTTTCGAGCGAATAGCGGTCGAGATCCTTGCCGACCAGTCCCAGCTTGGCGAGGACGTCGTGGGTGACGGTGATTATGTGGCAGCCGACCTCGTCGGCCTGGAAGATGTTGAGCAGTTCGCGCGGGCTCGCCCACAGCAATTCGGCTTTCGGGCGGTCGGCGAGGATCGACACGGCCTCGCGCATCACCGGCACCGGGTCGATTCCGGTATCGGCGACCCGGCCAGCGAAGACCGAGACGATGGCCGGGGTTCCGGGCGCGAGGCAAGCGCCGATCTGGCGCACCTGCGGCAGGGTCATTACCGCGGTGACATTGAGCGCGATGCCGGCTTCGGACAATTCCTCGATCACCCGGCCCATGAACTCGCGCCTGGTGTTGGTGACCGGGATCTTGACGTTGACGTTCGGGCCCCAGGAGGCAATCGCCTCCGCCTGGCGCATCATTTCCGCCGGCTCGTCGGCGAAAACCTCGAACGAGATCGGCCGGTCGGGAACCGCGGCGAGCAGGCGGCGCGCGAAACCCTCGTAGTCGCTGACCCCGGCCTTGCGCATCAGGCTCGGATTGGTCGTGAACCCCTTGATCAGCGGGTTCTTATGCATCGCCACGATGCCGTCGAAGTCAGCACCGTCGGCGAAAATCTTTACGCCGAGCCGACTGAGCCGTTCCATCTTTAATCCCCCTCCGCCGGTGCTGACTATATGCCAGCCCCCGGCTTCCTACGAGTCCGCGGATTCAGCCTTGCCGCAGCACGATCCATGCCGCTTCGCCGAGCGACGCCGCGGTAAAATCCGGCGACTCGGGGTATTCATCGGCATAGCCGAGATCGATAAAGATCGTCGCGCAGCCGACCGCCCGGCCGGCGGCGACATCGCCGGCCCGGTCGCCGATCATAAAGCTTTTCGTGCAATCGAGCCCGAGCCGCGACGCGGCGCGGTGCAGCATGCCGGCGGCGGGCTTGCGGCAGTCGCAGCCGTCGCTCTGGCGGTGCGGGCAGACCTCGATCGCGTCGACCGGCAGCGCCGCCGCGAGGCGGGCATGCATCTCGTCCAGCACGCTTTGTTCGAGCAGACCGTTGCCGATATCGGGCTGGTTGGTGACCACGACCAAAGAAAATCCCGCGTGCTTGAGCTCGCGCAACGCTTCGGTGACGCCGTCGTAGAGCCGGAAATCCTCAAGCCGGCGCGGCGCGAACGAGCGGCCGTCGCGGAATTCCGGCACCGTCAGCACGCCGTCGCGGTCGAGAAAAACCGCCCGCGCGCCGCCGCTCACCACTTGCCACTCACCATTTCGTGTCCCGCGTCTGCAGCGCCGGGTGCGAAACGAGGCAGTGCCAGACGACGCCCTGCATACCTTCGGAGAGCGGCGTGACCTGTGCCGGTTCGACCGGCGGAATGACCACGACGACATCGCCCTTCTGCGCCGTATAGCCGCTGTCGCGCCCGACAATGCCAAAGATTTTGGCGCCGCGTTCCTTGGCCAGGTCGATGGCGCGCACCAGATTGACGGAGATGTTGCGTTCGATGTCGCCGCCCCCGACCGAAAAGATCATCAGCGCGTCCTCGGCGCCCAACCGGCTGACCTCAAGCCAGCCGGTAAAGACCGTTTCCCAGCCCTCGTCGTTGGTGCGCGCGGTCAGCTCGGAGACGTTGTCGACCGGCGTATAGGCTTCGATGCCGCAGAGCTTGCGGAAATCGTTGACCGCGTGGCTGCAATTGCCGGCGCTGCCGCCGACCCCGAGCAGGAAGAGCCGCCCGCCGCGCTCGCGCAGTCCGGCCAGTTCCTGCGCCATGCGCTCGATCGCGGCGATGTCGATCTCCTGGGCGATGCGCCCGATCGCCGCGAAAAACTGCCCGGAATGGTTCGCCATTGCGCGGACTCTTACCAGTTTCGCGGACGAGCGGAAACCCGGCGCTATGGCTCGGGCCGCCCGCCCGGCTTGACCCCCGACGGAATTCGGCGATAGGACGGGCGCATGGAGCCTTGGCGCCCAGTGCTCGGTCAAAAATCACGGCGATGAGCAAGACCCTCGTCGGGTTCGCCGGGATGACCCATCTGGGTGTCGTCTCGGCCGTCGCTGCCGCGGCGCATGGGTTCGATGTCGTGGGCTACGACCCCGATTCGGCACTGATCGCCCACCTCGACGGCAACGCGCTGCCGGTCGTCGAGCCCGGGCTCGACGAGTTGCTTGCCGCGAACCGCCGGCGAATCGCTTTTACTGCGGCGGCCGGCGACCTCGCAGGCTGCGACGTCGTCTACATCGCCGCCGATGTCCCGACCGACGACGAGGCCAAGAGCGATCTCGCGCCGATCGCCGCGCTGATCGGCGCGGTGGCAGCGCAGCTTAGGGAAACCGCCGTTCTCGTCGTGCTGTGCCAGGTGCCGCCGGGCTTCACCCGCGCTATCGCTACGGTGCCGCATGAGCGGCTGGTCTATCAGGTCGAGACCTTGGTTTTCGGGCGCGCGGTCGAGCGGGCAATGAGCCCCGAGCGCTTCATCGTCGGTCTCGCCGACCCCGCCGGTCCCCTGCCAGTGCGCTACCACGAAATTCTCGAAGCGTTCGGCTGCCCGATCCTGCCGATGCGTTACGAAAGCGCCGAACTCGCCAAGATCAGCATCAATTTCTGTCTTGTCGCGTCGGTAACCGTTGCCAATACGTTGGCCGAGGTGTGCGAATCGATCGGCGCAGATTGGTCGGAGATCGCGCCTGCGTTGCGGCTCGACCGGCGCATCGGGGAACACGCCTACCTCAACCCCGGCCTCGGCATCGCCGGCGGCAATTTGGAGCGCGATCTGCGCACCGTGCTCGACCTCGCGCGGCAGCGGGGAACCGACGCCAGGATCGTCACCGCGTGGATCGCCAATTCGCGTCACCGCCGCGACTGGTGTTGGCGGGTGCTGCAAGAGCGTGTGCTGGCGAAGAAGTCCGCGCCGCGAATCGCCGTGCTCGGCCTTGCCTACAAGGAGGATACGCATTCGACCAAGAATTCGCCGGCGCTGGCGCTGCTAAAGCGGCTGAAGGGCAGGGAGGTGCGGGTGCACGATCCGGTCGTGCCGGCCTCGGCCGTCCCGTTCGCCACCGGCTGCGCCGACCCGCTCGCCTGTGCCGAGGGCGCCGATGCCTTGGTGCTGGCGACGCCGTGGCCGCAATACCGCGCCCTGTCGATCGCCGGCCTCGCGCAGGCGATGCGCGGTCGCGTGCTGATCGATCCGTTCCGGCTGCTCTCCGGCAAGGAGGCGGTGGAGGCAGGGTTCGAGTACCATGCGCTCGGTATGCCGCCTTCGATCCCCGGCTGAACGATGCTCGTCCACGGTAACGCTGCGCCAATTCCGCCCGCCCGGGTCGTGGTCATGGGCGCCGGCGGCTTCGTCGGCAACGCGGTTGCCACGCACTGCGAAAAGAACGGGCTGACGTTGCTGCGGCTCTCCCGCGCGCAGGTCGATCTGCTCAAACCCGATGCGGCGGATCGGTTGGCCCGGCTGCTGAAGGAGGGCGATGTCTTTGTCGCCGCCTCGGCGCTGGCGCCTTGCCGCAACGCCGAGATGCTGCGCGACAACATGATCATGGCCGCGGCGATGGTCAAAGCGGCGGCCGGCGCGTCACTGGCGCAGATCGTCAATATCAGCTCCGACGCGGTTTACGCCGACGGCCCGGTGCCGCTGACCGAGGACTCGCCAAAGGCCCCGGAATCGCTGCATGGGGTCATGCATCTCGCGCGCGAGATCATGTTTTCGAGCGCCGTCACCGCGCCGCTCTTCATGCTGCGTCCGAGCCTCATCTACGGCGCCGCCGACCCGCATAACGGCTACGGACCCAATCGCTTTCGCCGCCTCGCCGGCAAGGGCGAACCCATCGTGCTGTTCGGCAAGGGCGAGGAACAGCGCGACCATGTGCTGATCGACGATGTCGCCGAGCTCGCGTTACGCGTCATCCTGCGTCGCTCTTCCGGGGCGCTCAACATCGCCACCGGTGCGGTCGCGAGCTTCCGCGAGGTTGCCGAGTTCGCAGTCAAACTGTCGGGCAATTCCGTGCCGATCCAAGAGACACCGCGCACGGGTCCGATGCCGCATAACGGTTACCGGCCGTTCGACACGAGAATGTGCCGCGCCGCCTTTCCCGACTTCCGCTTCACCGCGCTCGCCGACGGGCTGGCCAAGGCCGAGGCCGAGGCGCGGGGATAGCGCCTCGGCAAACGACCGGCGCTGCGGTAGGCTGGGTGCCGCAAAAAGGGGTTGGGAATTTAGTAGCGATGTGCGGAATTGCCGGTGTTCTGCTGCCGCAAGCCAGCTTGCCGCGGCCCGAGCTCGAAAAGCGCCTCCGGGCGATGACTGAGTCGGTGCGCCATCGCGGCCCCGACGACCAGGAGGTATGGACCGACGGGCTCTGCGGCCTCGTCCAGGCGCGGCTGGCGATCATCGACCTCAGCGACGCCGCCAATCAGCCCATTGCCAGCCAGGACGGTTCGGTGTGGCTGACCTTCAACGGTGAGATCTACAATTTCGCCGACATCCGTAAGGATCTGGAGGCGCTCGGTTATGTCTTCCGCAGCCACGGCGACGCCGAGGTCATCGCCAATGGCTGGCATGCCTGGGGGCCGCGGGTTCTCGACCGCATGCGCGGCATGTTCGCGCTGGCGCTATGGGACCGGCGGACGCGCCAGCTGATCCTTGCCCGCGACCGGGTCGGCAAGAAGCCGCTGTACTACGCGCCGACCAAGACCGGGCTGCTGTTCGGGTCCGAGATCAAGGCGATCCTCACTTGGCCCGGGATGCCGCGCACACCCAACCTGACCGCGATCGACCACTACCTGAGCCTGCAATACGTGCCGGCGCCGGAGACCGCGTTCGCCGGCGTCTACCGTGTGCCGGCGGCGCATTATCTGGCGGTTTCGCCCGACCCCGACGGCACGTGGCGCGACATGGAGCTGGTGCGCTACTGGCGCCTGCCCGAGCCGCGCGCCGCGACCGCGCGCACCAGCGCCGCACAGCTGCAGTGCGAGCTGGTCGAGCATCTCGAGGAATCGGTGCGTCTGAGGATGATCGCGGACGTGCCGCTGGGCGCGTTTCTGTCGGGCGGCATCGACTCGTCATCGGTCGTCGCGATGATGGCGCGCAACGCCAGCGGTCCGGTCAAGACCTTCTCGATCGGCTTCACCTCGAAGGAATATGACGAGACCCGCTACGCCCGCATGGTGGCGGAGCGCTACGCCACCGAGCACGAGGAGCTGATCGTCGAGCCCGATGCGGTGGCGATCCTGCCGAAGCTCGTGTGGCACTACGGCGAGCCGTTCGCCGACCCGTCCGCGATGCCGACCTATTACGTTTCCGAGATGGCGCGCCGCAAGGTCACCGTCGCGCTCAACGGCGATGGCGGCGACGAGGCGTTTTTCGGCTACCGCCGCTACCAGGCGATGAGTTACCTGACCCAGCTCGACCGCATGCCGCGCTGGGGCCGGGAAGGAGTCGCGGCGCTGCTCGCCTGCGCGCCGCACCGCTTGCAGCAGCGCCTGCGGTTGCGCCAGATCCGCGAGGTCCTGCTCGAAGACCCATCGCGGCCGTCGCAACGCTACGGCAGGACGATCGCGTTCTTCTCCGATCGCGACAAGGACTCGGGCTACGGCGCCGCCATGCGCGAGCAGGGCGGCGGCTCGGCACTCGATCTGCTGGAGCCCTATTTCGCCGAGGCCGGCGGGCTCGTCGCCGGCGCCAACTGGGCGGATTTTCACACTTATCTGCCCGACGACCTCCTGGTCAAAGTCGACGTCGCCAGCATGGCGCACGGGCTGGAGGCGCGCTCGCCGCTGCTCGACCATGTGCTGCTCGAATGGGCCGCGCGCATCCCGACCAACGTGAGGATGCAAGGCGGCTTGAAAGGCTTGTTCAAGGCGGCGATGGCGCCCTACCTGCCGCCGGCCATCCTGAAGCGCCGCAAGATGGGGTTCGGCATCCCGATCGATCGCTGGTTCCGCGCCGAGCTCAAGGACCTGGCGCACGACGTGCTGCTGTCGCGCTCGGCCCGCGAGCGCGGGCTGCTGCGGCCCGAGTATGTGCAGAGCTTGCTCGACCAGCACTGCGCCGGCACCCGCGATCACCACACGCGGCTGTGGGCGCTGCTGATGCTCGAATTGTGGTTCCGCATGTGGATCGACGGCTCGCCGGAAAGCGCGATGCTTCGTCCGGCGGCGTAGCGGCGCTAAGGGACGGCAGCCATCGCCGAGGAACGCCGATTGCGCGTGGCTCTGTTGACGCGGCGGCTGGCCGGGGGCGGAGCGGAGCGGCAGATGCTGCTGTTGGCCGAAGGCCTTGCCGAGCGCGGACACGACTGCACTCTGATCACCTTCCGCGCCGAGCCCGGCGATCCTCGCCCCGCCGGCGTGCAGGTCGTCGATCTCGCCCGGCGACGGCCATGGGACGTCGCCGGATTTGCCCTGCGCCTGCGCGCGGCGTTGCGCGCCTGCAAGGCCGAAATCGTGTACAGCTTCCTGCCCGCGGCAAACGTGCTTTCGGCGTTGCTGAGCGCTCCCGTGCCGGTTGTCTGGGGGATGCGGGCGTCGGACCTCGATCTGTCTCGGTACGGGCTGCGCGCGCGCCTCGTCTCGCGGGCGGAAGCGAAGCTGGCGCATCGGGCCGCCGCGATCGTCGTCAATTCCGAGGCGGGCTACCGGCATGCGCTGGCCCGCGGCATCCCCGCCGGGAAAATGACGGTGGTGCGCAACGGCATCGACCTCGACCGTTTCCAGCGTCGGCCAAACGGTCTGCGCGGCCAATTGGGTATCGGTCCCAAGACGATCGTCATCGGCGCGGTCGCGCGGCCCGACCCGATGAAGGACATGGACGGCTTCGCTCGGGCCCTGGCGCTGTTGCAAGCGCGCGAGCCGCGTGCCGTCGCGCTCGTCGCGGGCGTCGTCCCGGACAGCGACAAGGCGCGGCTCGAAAGCCTTGCCGGCAATGTGCCGATCCACTGGTGCGGCTGGCGCCGCGACATGGAAGCGCTCTACAGCGCCTGCGACCTGTTCTGCCTGTCTTCCGCCTGGGGGGAGGGGACATCAAACGCGCTGGCCGAGGCAATGGCCTGCGGCGTCCCCTGCGTCGCTACCGCGGTCGGCGACAATGCGATCCTCGTCGGGGATACCGGTCTGCTTGTCCCTCCCGCGAACCCGCAGGCTCTCGCCGATGCGCTTGTTCAACTGGCGGCGCTCGACCCGGCCGTGCGGGCGAAGCTCAGCGACAAAGCCCGCGGCAGGATCGCGACTTTATGCGCTCGCGACACGATGGTGGATCGAACCATCGAGGTCTTGCGAGGCCGCTATCCGACTTGCTCTTCGGGATTGGCCGGGCGGGCGTAGAACTCGACGAAGAACCGCACTGGCCCGAGCGGTTCGACCTCGTGAGGCGTCTCGGGCCCGACGATCCCGGGCGCGGTCGGATCGAGCTCGATTTCGACGGTTGGATCGAGGCGGCGGAACCGGAGACGCCCTTCGAGCACGGTGATGACTGCCCAGACACCGGCCTTGGTCTGATGCCGATGGCGCAGTCCCGCGGGCACGGAGGCTTCGGTGAAGACTGGGGTGCGGCGATAGGCGACAAAATCTGGCGGCAGCGTCGCGCCTTCTTGGGCGGTCACACCGGCTTGCCGAGATGCTCGTCCCAATCGTCGACCGCCGTCTCGAACAGCGGACCGATCGTCGGATCGCGCCGCGCCTTGCCATAGAACCGGCTGACGAGGGTAGCGATGGCGGGTTCGGTGATGCCGGCAAGCCCAGCCATGTTGTCGCGCTCCGCGCCGTTACACCCATCACATAAGGCACGAAGCCACAGGTTTCAGGCGGCGCGACGCCGCAGGGCGGCAAAACCGCGAGGTGAAAAAGTTTCGCCAGTGTGACCTGCGTCACATTGGCATCGGGATTGCTCCTTTATTCTCGTGCCATCGTCACCCTCTTACCGGAGGACGGACCATGCAAAAGACCACTCGCACTGCTCAGGTTGCCAAGTCCGTTTGGACCGGCACCAAACGCTCCGAGACGGCGCGGGAGAGCAGCGGCCTGATCGAGTGCGCGATCTGGTCGCTCGCCGGGTTGGCCGTGGCTCTGCTACTGATCGCCCATGGCTGGCTGTCGGATTTAGCGCAGCTGACGCTCGCGCAATAGCGAAAGCCTAGTTCAGCTTCGTCTTGAGCTGCTGCAGCATGATTGCGGCCTCGTGACGGGCGGTGCCGTCCGGCGACCGGGCGATGAACTGCTCGAAGGCGGCGACTGCCGCGCGCATGTTGCCGAGCTGGGCGTGCAGCACTCCCGCCTCGCGCGACAGTTCGGCAAAGTCGGGCGCGAGCATCTGCATTGTCTCGATGATGCGCACCGCGCGCTCGTGCTGCTCGCCCTGGATCAGCCGCGATTTGAGGTTGTTCTGCAGGCGCAGCAATACCTCGCGATCGGCGACCGGGGCGTAATGCTCGGGCGCCAGCTCGACTTCCTGGCCGGCGATCGCCTTCAGAAGCTCGCGCATCGCCATCGCATCGAGCGTCCGTCCGCCGTGGAACGGGTCGAGGATCAGCCGCTCGGGGCCGTCCGAGAGGCGGACGAGGAAATGTCCGGGAAAACCGAGACCCACCGTCTCCCATCCCTGCACCCGCGCCGCGTCGAGATAGAGGATGCCAAGCGCGACCGGCAGGCCTTTGCGGCGGTCGATAACGCGCATCAGATTGGCATTCTGCAGATCGTCGTAGGTCAGCTCGTCGCCGCTATAGCCGTGCTTGAGGAGGATGATCTCGTTGAGCGCTCCGGCCCGCGCCTCCAGGCCGGCATCCACCCCGGCATGGCGGCCGACGTCGCGCGCGATTGCCTGGAGGTGCCGGCTATAGCGCGCCAGGGCGACCCGCGGCCGGTCGAACGAGGCCAGCGCCAGCGCGGCTTCGGCGATCGGCAGGACCGGCGCGCGCGAAGCCCCGAGCTCGCGCAGGAACCGCGCACACTGGTCGAGATCGAAATCGTCCGGCAGGCTCGTCATCAACCCGGCTTGAGCTAGGGCAGCTTTTGCACCTGGATTGGCGTGTTCGGCGGCGGTGGCGCCGTCCCGCCACCACTCGGCAGCGGCGCCGCCGATGCTTGCGGCGGGGGCGGCTGGTAGCCGCCGCCGGGCTCACCGTGGCGAATCTCGATGTAGGACACCACGCGCTGCACCCCCGGGACATAGCGGGCGAGCTCGGTCGCGCGGTCCAATTCGGCTTGCGAGCGGGCCGAGCCGATTAGATAGACCGACTGATGGTCGGTCTGGACCGTGTAGTTACCCGAGCGCACGTCAGCGTCGAGCACCAGATCCGAGCGGACGCGAGTCGAGATCACGCCGTCCTGGGTGATTTCCCAGGCGCTCTCCGGCGGTCCGACGACGATTTCGTTGTAGACCACTCTGACCCCCGGCTCCTGGCTCGCAACCTGTTCGGCCTGCATCTTCTGCTCTTGGGTCGGGCTTGACCCGGTCAGCAGGACGCGGCCCCAGTAGATCGTTGCGGTGACGTCGCCGTATTGGGAGCCGAGCGCCGTGGCGAGGTCGAACTTGGTCTTGGTGTCGTCATAGGCCCCGTTGATGCCACGTTCTTGCGCTGCCTCGTAGCCAGCCCCGCCGGCGGCGGCCATGCCGCCGACCACGGCTGCCGCGCAGCCGCCAAGGCAAGGTGCCAGCGCCAATGTGCAGACCGCCGCGATGAGATTGATGCGTGCCATGGTGCCTCCCCAAGGCAAGGAATCCCTGTTTATAGCGGGATGTCCGGGGTGACGTGCAACAGCATCGTCGGACGCTGGTTTTTGACGGCCGCAACTCGCTGCATCTGTCGCCCGCCGCCACCCGAATTAGTGACCGATTCGTCTACCGCCGCAATAAGTTGACAAACCGCTGCGCCTCGGTGCCGCGTCACTCGTCGCTGCGTCAGGCCCCCGGCAGGTGCCGAGGCAGACGCCGGGGCGCCACTACCATCACGTCGAATCGCAGGGCGAGCGCGGTGAGATCCGGGCGCATCGCGAGAAAGGCTTCGGCAGCACGTGCGATCCGCCGCCGCTGGCGCGGCTGCAATGCTGCCGCGCCGGTCGCGAAATCGGGCCGGGACTTGACTTCGATCACCGCCAAGACGCCGGCGCGCCGCGCCAGGATGTCGATCTCGCCGACCGGACTGCGCCAGTCGCATGCCAATATCCGCCAGCCGCGCAGCCGCAAATGCCAGCGGCACAAATGCTCGCCGAGCCGGCCTCTGCGGCGCGCCTTGAGGCGCTTCGGATCGGCCGCGGTTCGCACCGCTACGATTCCTTGCGGCGGGCGAGCGCCCGGTCGTAGAGGCCGCGCCGGGAGAGCCCCGTTTCGGTGGCGAGCTCGGCCACCGCGTCGCGCAGGCTGAGCCGCGCCAGCTTTTCCGAAAGCAGGCCATCGAGATCGGTGGCGTCGATTGTCGAGTCTCGCGGCGGACCGACGACGATCGCGACCTCGCCGCGCGGCGGATTGTCCCGGTAATGCCCGGCGAGAACAGCCAGCGTGCCGCGCCGGATTTCTTCGTGCCGCTTGGTCAATTCGCGGCCGACCGCCGCGTCGCGGTCGCCGAGGATGTCGCGCATATCGCCCAGCGCGGCGGCAAGGCGCGACAGCCCCTCGAAAAAGATCAGCGTCGCCGGCAGCGTTCGCCACGCGGCAAGCGCCTTGCGGCGTGCGGCGGCGCGCGGTGGGAGGAACCCGGCGAAGAGGAAGATGTCGGGCGGCAATCCGGAGAGGATCAGCGCATCGAGCGCCGCCGACGGGCCGGGCGCGGCAGTGACCGGCAGGCCTTCGGCGAGCGCTTCGCGCACTAGCTTGTAGCCCGGGTCGGAAACCAGCGGGGTGCCGGCATCCGAGACCAGCGCCAGCCGCTCGCCGCGACGCAGCGCCGCCAGCGCGAGCGGCCGAACCCGCTCGGCATTGTGGTCGTGATAAGCGGCGAGGGGCGTCTCGATGCCGAAGCGCGCGAGCAGGCGCCCGGTCACCCGCGTGTCCTCGCACAGGATGCGATCGACGCCTTTCAAAACCCACAGCGCCCGCAGCGTGATATCGCCGAGATTGCCGATCGGCGTGGCGACCAGGTGCAGCCCCGGTTCGAGCGCATGGGCCGGCACCCAGGAAGCCGGGTCGACGGCGGGTTTACTTAGGCAGGCCAGCCGGTTAGGTTCGCCCGCCGCTGTCGCAGTCTTGCCAGGAACCGCCCGTGCCGCGCTGGTGTTCCGCCCGCTTCGCCTCACGCTTTGCCGCTCTTCTCTTGGGTGGCGCCTTGGCCGCGTGCGACGGTTCGGGGGGCCCAGCGCCGATGGGCAGGCCGCAATCACCCTATTCCGGTGCGCCGCCGCCGGCAACCGCGCCGCATCCCTCGGCGGCGGCGCCCGACACCGGCGCGATCAAGGTCGCGGTGCTGCTGCCGCTGTCCGGCCCCAACGCCGATCTCGGCAAGGCGATGCTCGAGGCGGCGCAGCTGGCGCTGTTCGCAACCGGCGGCGAGCGGCTGACCCTGGTGCCGCGCGATACCACCGGCACGGCCCAGGGCGCGGCCGACGCGGCGAAGGCGGCGATCGCCGAGGGCGCCCGCCTCATCATCGGGCCCTTGATCGCCGACGAGGTCGAGGCGGTGAAGCCGATCGCCCGCGACGCCCACATCAACGTCATCGCCTTTGCCACCAAGACGCAGGTTGCCGGCGACAACGTCTTCCTCATGGGGTTCCTGCCGCGCCAGGAAGTGGCGCGAGAGGTGTCCTTCGCGCGCGACCGCGGGCTTTCGCATTTTGCCGCGCTGGCACCGAATTCCCCGTATGGCCATCTGATGGGCGATGCGCTGAAGGAAATAGCTACCACGAGCGGCGCCACCGTAACGCGGGTCGAATATTTCGATCCGCGCACCGCCGACACCACGACCGCGATCAAGCGCCTGCTTCCGGCCGCGGCCGCCGCCGGCGCCGCGCCGGCGGGAGGGCCGGCATTCGACGCGCTGCTGCTGCCCGTGGGCGGCGACCAGCTCAGGCAGATCGCCCAGCAGCTGCGGGCCGCGGGCATCGACCCAGCGCAGACCCATCTGCTCGGCAGCGGCCTGTGGGACGACCCGTCGATTCTCAAGGAGCCGGCGCTGGCAGGCGGCTGGTTCGCGGCCTCGCCGCCCGACGCCCGGGCCGATTTCGAGCGCCGCTATCAGGGCGCCTACGGCCACCCCCCGCCTCGCCTCGCCTCGCTCGCCTTCGACGCGGCGGCGCTTGCGGCGGTGCTGGCGAAGAGCCCAGACCCCGATCCGTTTTCGCAGCGGGCGATCGAGAACCCCAACGGGTTCACCGGCGTCGACGGGCTGTTCCGCTTTGCCCCGCAAGGGCTGGTGCAGCGCGGTCTTGCGGTGCTCGAGGTCGAGCCCGGCGGCGACAAGGTCGTCAGCCCGGCGCCGCTCAACTTCCAGGATTTCGCGTACTAGCCGAAAAGGGTGCCGAGCACCGCGTTGAGCCGCTGGCGCCCGGCGGTCGTGGCGCGCAATCGCTCGCCGTCGAGTTCGACAAACCCGCCGCCGATCAGCCGCTTGAGGCTGATGCCGAATAGTGCCTCCACGTCGCATTCCGCCAGGGTTTCGAGCCTGGCGCGGGAGATGCCCTCGGCAAGGCGCAGCCCCATCATCACCATCTCCTCGACCGCGCTCTCGCGCGGGACCACGGTGGTCTCCTCGAATTCCGGGTTCTTGAGCCAGGCTTCCGGCAGGCGGCGCTGCCGGGTCGCGACCTTGACTCCATCGCGGGTGATGCGGCCGTGCGCGCCCGGGCCGATGCCGAGATAGTCCTCGTAGCGCCAGTAGGCGAGGTTATGCCGGCACTCGGCGCCCGCCCGCGCGTGGTTCGAGATTTCGTAGGCCAGGAGGCCGTGCGCGGCGAGCCGCTCTTGCGTCTGCTCGAAGAGCGCGGCGGCATCATCGTCGTCCGGCACGGCGAACTCGCCCTTCGCCGCGCGGGTGTAGAAGGCGGTGCCCCGCTCGATCGTCAACTGGTAGAGCGACAGGTGCTCGCCGGCGAGAGCCAGCGCCTCGTCGAGCTCCGCCCGCCAGGCCGCCGGGCCTTGCCCGGGCCGCGCGTAGATCAGATCGAACGAGGTGCGCGCGAACAGCTCTTGCGACAGCCGGATCGCGGCGATCGCCTCGGCGCGGTCGTGGCCACGCCCGAGGAACTTCAGCGCCGCCGGGTCGAGCGCCTGGACCCCGAGCGACAGCCGGTTGACCCCGGCCCGGGCGAACCCCGCGAAACGCTCGGCCTCGGTCGAGTTCGGGTTGGCCTCAAGGGTGATTTCGAGCTTCGGCGCCGCCGGCCAATGCTGCTTCACCCGCTCGATCAGCGCCGCCGCGCCCTCCGGCGGCATCAGCGACGGTGTGCCGCCGCCGAAGAAGATCGAGACGATTTCGCGCTCCGGCACGAGGCTCGCCTGGCGGTCGAGTTCGGCGATCAGCGCTTTGGTCCACGCCTTTGCGTCGATGCGCTCGCGGACGTGGCTGTTGAAGTCGCAATAGGGGCATTTCGACCGGCAGAACGGCCAATGGATGTAGACGGCGAGGGGCGGGCGAGCCATTGCGCTTCAGTCGAAACAAGCGGCGGTAAGCTTGGCGAAGGCGCGGGCGCGGTGGTCGATCCGGTATTTCTCCTCGGGGGCCATCTCGCCAAAGGTGATGACGTGCCCATCCGGAATAAAGATGGGGTCGTAGCCGAAGCCGTTATCGCCGCGTGGCGGCCAGGTGAGGCGACCGTGAACTTCGCCGCGAAACAGCGCCTCTTCGCCGCCGGGCCAGGCCAGCGCCAGCACCGAGACGAAGGAGGCGCTGCGGTGCTTGTCGCCAAGCTCGCGGTTGACCCGCTCCATCGCGATCCCGAAGTCGCGATCGGGCCCGGCCCAGCGCGCGGAATAGATGCCGGGCGCGCCGTCGAGCGCGGGCACGACGAGGCCGGAATCGTCGGCCAGCGCGGGGAGCACCGTCGCCTGGGCGGCGGCCTGCGCTTTCAGCGCCGCGTTGGCCTCGAAGGTCGCGCCGGTCTCCTCGGGTTCGGCGAGACCGAGCTCGGCGGCGCCGACCGCCTCGATGCGATAGGGCGCGAGCAGCGCGGCGATCTCGACGATCTTGCCTTGGTTGTGACTGGCGATGACCAGTCGGCCGCCGTCGAATCGTCTCGGCATGAAAATTAGGTCAGCGCTGCCAGTTGCCGGCGGGTCAGCTCGGCAATGCCGGCGCGCGCCAGCCCGAGCATCGCGTTGAAGCTCGCTTCGTCGAACGGCGCGCCTTCGGCGGTGGCCTGGATCTCGATGATCTTGCCGCTGCCGGTCAGCACGAAATTGGCATCGGTCTCGGCCGTCGAGTCCTCGGCGTAGTCGAGGTCGAGGACGGCGGCGCCCTGGCAGACGCCGCACGAAATCGCCGCGACACTGTCGGTCAGCGGCATAGCCGGCAGCAGCTTGGCGGCGACCAGCTTCCTCAGCGCCTGATAGAGCGCGACGTAGCTGCCGGTGATCCCGGCGGTGCGGGTGCCGCCATCGGCCTGGATCACGTCGCAATCGAGCTTGATCTGCCGCTCGCCAAGCGCGACGAGGTCGGTCACCGCGCGCAGGCTGCGGCCGATGAGGCGCTGGATCTCCTGGGTGCGGCCGCTCTGCTTGCCGCGCGCCGCCTCGCGGTCGGTGCGGGTATGGGTCGAGCGCGGCAGCATGCCGTATTCGGCGGTGACCCAGCCCTTGCCGCTGTTGCGCATCCACGGCGGTACCCGCTCCTCGATCGTCGCGGTGCACAGCACATGGGTGTCGCCGAACTTGGCGAGGCACGAGCCCTCGGCGTATTTGGCGACCCCGGTCTCGAGGGTGACGGAGCGAAGCATGTCGGCGGCGCGGCCGGAGGGGCGCATCGCAATCTCCTAGAATAGCTGGCCTTGGCCGGGGAGGGGGGCTTTCGGCCTGGTCGAGCGGCGCGGCCGGGCAAGGGCGCCCGCGACGACGTCGACCTTGCCGTCGTGAAATTCGAGTTCGAGCGCGCCGGGCGTAACCTTGGCGGCATCGGCGATCACCGTCTCGCCGCGGCGGACGACGACATAGCCGCGCGCCAGCAGGCTCTCGTGGCTTTCGCTGAGGCTGCCGAGCCTGCCGGCAAGCCCGTCGAGTACGCGGCGATGCTCGGCGATGGCGCGATTGGATGCGGTTTGCAGCCGCGGCGCCAGCTCGGCGAGCCGGGCGCGGACGCGGGCGATGTCGGCGGCGAGCGCCGCCGGCCGCAATCGCGCTGCCGCGAGCTGCGCGCGCGCGGCGGTGAGGCGGCCCAGCATCGCCAGCCGCAACCGCTCCGAGCGGTCGTCCAATCGCTGCGCCGCGCCGCCGATCAGATCGCGCGGATCGGGCAGGCCGCGGGCCAGGCCCGAGAGTTGCAGCCGGCGCTCGCTGAACAGCCGCGCCAGTCCTTGTGCCAGGCGCGCGGTCTTGCCGCCGAGCTCGGCGACAAGGTCGAGCCGGACCGGCACCGCGATCTCGGCCGCCGCAGTCGGCGTCGGCGCACGGCGGTCGCTGGCGTGGTCGATCAGGGTCGTGTCGGTCTCGTGCCCGACCGCCGAGATCAGCGGGATCGCCGAGGCCGCCGCCGCGCGCACGACGATCTCCTCGTTGAACGCCATCAAATCTTCGAGGCTGCCGCCGCCGCGCGCGACGATGATCAGGTCCGGCCGAGGCACGGCGCCACCCGGCTGCAGCCGGTTGAACCCTTCGATCGCCGCCGCGACCTGCGCCGCTGCCCCGTCGCCCTGCACCGCGACCGGCCAGACCACGACTCGGCGCGGAAAGCGGTCCGCCAGGCGGTGCAGAATGTCGCGGATCACTGCCCCGGTCGGCGAAGTCACGACCCCGATCACTTCGGGGAGGAACGGCAGCTTCTTCTTGCGCTCGGCGGCGAAGAGCCCCTCGGCGGCGAGGCGCTGCCGGCGCTCGTCGAGCAGCTTCAACAGCGCGCCGACCCCGGCCAACTCGATCGAATCGACGACCAATTGGTAGCGCGAGCGGCTCGGGTAGGTGCTAAGCCGGCCGGTCGCGATGACTTCCATCCCGTCCTCGGGCTGGAGGGTCAGCTTGAGCGCGGTCATGCGCCAGCACACCGCGTCGAGCACCGCGTCGGCATCCTTCAGCGAGAAATAGCAGTGGCCCGAGCCGTGCCGCTTGAACCCGCTCACTTCGCCGCGCACGCGGACGATGGAAAAATTTTCCTCGATCGAGCGCTTGAGCGCCGCCGCCAGCTCGGAAACGGTATATTCCGGCTGGTTGGACGGCAGCCCGGTGGATTGCAAGGCTGGCGCAACGAGCGGCAGGTCGTTCATCGCGTGATTATAAAGGAGCCGGGGGGCACTCGCTAATGCGCATCCTCGTCGTCGGATCGGGCGGCCGCGAACACGCGCTCGCCTGGACGATCGCGGCATCGCCGCTGGTCGACTGGGTCTATTGCGCGCCGGGCAATGCCGGGATCGCCGAGGACGCCGAATGCGTGCCGATCGGCGCGATGGACACGGCCGGGCTTATCGCTTTCTGCAAGAAGGAAGCGATCGATTTCGTCGTCGTCGGCCCGGAGGCGCCGCTCGTCGCCGGGCTGGTCGATGCGCTGGAAGCCGAGGGAATCGCTGCGTTCGGCCCCACCGCCGCCGCCGCCGCGCTCGAAGGCTCCAAGGGTTTTATGAAAGACGTTTGCGCGAAGGAGGGCATCCCCACCGCCGCCTATCGCCGCTTCACCCATTCCGCCGCGGCCAAGGCGTATATCGCCGCTCGGGGCGTGCCGATCGTGGTCAAGGCCGACGGGCTGGCGGCGGGGAAGGGGGTGGTCGTCGCCGCGACCCTCGCCGAGGCCAACGATGCGGTGGACGCCGCGCTCGGCGGAAGGTTCGGCGCGGCGGGAGCCGAGATCGTCGTCGAGGAATTCCTCGCCGGCGAGGAGGCGAGCTTTTTCGCGTTGTGCGACGGTACACACGCGCTGCCCTTGGCCGCGGCCCAGGACCATAAGCGCGTCGGCGACGGCGACACCGGTCCCAACACCGGCGGGATGGGCGCCTATTCGCCCTGCGCCGCGATGACGCCGCAGATCGAAGGCCAGGTCATGGAGCGCATCGTCCTGCCGACGGTGCGGGCGATGGCGCGCGACGGCACGCCGTACAAGGGCGTGCTCTACGCCGGGCTGATGCTGACCGCCGAGGGCCCCAAGCTGATCGAATACAATTGCCGCTTCGGCGACCCCGAATGCCAGGTGCTGGCGATGCGGCTGCAAAGCGATCTGGTGCCGGCGCTGATGGCGACCCGCGACGGCATCCTCAACCGCATCGATCTGCGCTGGTACGATGCCGCCGCGATCTGTGTCGTGATGGCGGCAAACGGCTATCCCGACGACCCGGTTCGCGGCAGCGAAATCCACGGCCTCGCCGCCGCCGGCGCCCATCCCGGCGTCAAGATTTTCCACGCCGGCACGAAGCGCGAGGGCAACCGCATCCTCGCAGATGGCGGGCGGGTGCTTGGCGTCACCGCGACCGGCGACGACCTCGCCGCCGCTCGCGAGCGCGCCTATCGCGCGGTGGACATGATCGACTGGCCGGGCGGGTTCTGCCGCCGGGATATCGGCAAGCGCGGAGTGTAGGAACGCGGGCATCTCGCCCGCACGCGGCCGAGACAGAAGCGGCCCAATTTACCCCTGCGGCCAGCTCAGCCGGATCGGGTCCTTGCCGTCCCAATTCTTCGCCGCCTCGCGCACCTGGTCGAAGATGCGCATGCGGGTCGGGGTCGCCTCGGCCATCTCGATCACCGTGCCGGGGTGGCCCTCTTCGAGGAAATAGATGAAAGGACCGCGCGGGCTGTCGCCCTCCTGGCCGACATGCCAGCCGCTCTTGAGCGCCTTCTCGCGAATCTCATGGTAGTTGACCGGCCAGCTCGACCAGTGCTGCGCGCCCTCGTGCCCAGCGTTGAGGAAGTCGTGGTAGAGGCTCGGCGTCTGGCACCGCTGCTGGATCAATTCGAGCTGGATGTCGCCCGAATTCGCCAGCGCGATCGACAGATGCGGGTTGTCGTAGGGCTTGCCCTTGTAGCGGTAGCCGGTGAGCGGCAGGCGCTCGGCATAGAACCACGGGCCGACGCCGCAGACCTCGACCCAATGCTTCATCGCCTTGTCGATATCGCGCACGACGATGCCGATTTGCCGCATCTCGCCGAAAATCCGGCTCATGGTTTCCTCCAAACCCAGGGAACAAACCCAACATCGGAAACGTAGAACCTCGCGAAGGCGAAGACCAGCTTCGGGGGCGTTCCGTAGATGAGAAGCCCGTTACCCGCCCAAAGCCGGCGGCGCATCCTCTGCGTCTTCCCGCGCTACGCGCCGTCCTTCGGTACGTTCGAGCACGCCTATGCGCTGATGGACGGGGTGCGCGCGTTCATGCCGCCGCAGGGTCTGCTTCTCATCGCCGCCTACCTTCCGGCCGAGTGGGAGGTCCGGCTCGTCGACGAGAACATGCGCCGCGCGAGCGACGCGGATTTCGCCTGGGCCGATGCGATCTTCGTCAGCGGCATGCATGTGCAGCGCGAGGCGATCGCCGCGCTTGGCCGCCGCGCCCGGGCGCTCGGCAAGGCCAGCGTGCTCGGCGGCCCGTCGGTGTCGTCCTGCCCCGAGCATTATCCCGGGTTCGACTACCTCCATATCGGCGAGCTCGGGGACGCGACCGATGCGCTGATCGCCGCGCTCGACGCCGATCCGCGCTCGCCGGCCGAGCAGCGCATCTTCACCGCGATCGAGCGCCTGCCGCTCGCCGACTTCCCGATCCCGGCCTACGAGCTGATCGAGGGCCGGCGCTATTTCCTCGGCAACATCCAGTATTCGAGCGGTTGCCCCTATCGCTGCGAGTTCTGCGACATCCCGGCGCTTTATGGCCGCCAGCCGCGCTACAAGACCCCGGAGCAGATCACCGACGAGCTCGACGCGATGCTGGCCGCGGGGATCGCCGGCTCGATCTATTTCGTCGACGACAATTTCATCGGCAATAAGAAGGCGACGCGCGAGCTGTTGCCGCATCTCGTCGCCTGGCAGAAATCGCGGGGCTATCCGGTCGGGTTTTCCTGCGAGGCGACGCTCAACATCGCCGCCTCCCCCGAAATCCTCGAATTGATGCGCGAGGCCTATTTCTACGCGGTGTTCTGCGGCATCGAGACGCCCGAGTCCGGCGCGCTCGACGCGATCCAGAAATCGCACAACCACACGCTGCCGATCCTCGACGCGGTGCAGACGATCAACAGCTACGGCATGGAGGTGGTGTCGGGCATCATCCTCGGGCTCGACACCGACACCGACGCGACCGCGGCCAATCTCGCCGGGTTCATCGATCGCTCGCAGATCCCGGTTCTGACCATCAACCTGTTGCAGGCGTTGCCGAAGACCCCGCTATGGGACCGCCTCGCCGCCACTGGCCGGCTCAATGCCGATGGCGGGCGCGAGTCGAACGTCGTCTTTGCCCGGCCCTACGATGCGGTGCTGGCGGATTGGCGACACGCGATCCGTCACGCCTATGCGCCGGAGGCGATCTACCGCCGCTTCGCGTGGAACGCGGCCAACACCTACCGGAACCGTATTCGCCCGCCGCTGAGTCGGGCGCGGCTCAGCGCCACCAATCTGCGGCGCGGCCTCGTCACCCTGGCCAAGATCGTTGGCAAGATCGGAATCGCCGGCGACTACCGGCGGGAGTTCTGGCGGATGGCGGGGCGCGCCTTGCGCGCCGGCCGCGTCGACGAGCTGATCGCGGTCGCGCTGGTCGCGCACCACATGATCCGCTTCGCCCGCGATTGCACCGAGGGCAAGCAGAACGCCTCGTTCTACGCCGACCGTCCGGCGCCGGTCCTCGGCGTCAGGCGACCCGCCTAGCGCTCCAGGCACCGCTGCCGAACTGGCTGCGGTTGACGATGCCGCTGTTCTGGTCGCTGGCGGCGCCAAGCGCGACCGTGCCCGACATCGCGCCATCGCCGACGCGGCCCTCGAAGCGGAACGAGATCGTGCTTGCCTCGTAGCGCCCGCCGAAGGTGAAGCTGACGCTGTCGCCGTCCAGCACGCCGATCACCGGCCCGTCGAACTGCGCCGAATGCTGCTGTCCCGTGAGCTCGGCGCCGTGCTGTTCGAGGTTGAGGCGGTGGATGCGGTCGCCGTGCAGCAATTCGACCTGCAGCTCCCACTTGCCGGCGAGGGTGAGCGCCGGCGCCTTGGCCGGCACGCGCTCCGCCTGGGCCGAAACCAAGAGCGCGGCGAGCACCGCGTCGCCGACTTGCTGCGCCTCGCCGGGCTGGAGCTGGAACGGGTCGATCGCGATCGAGTTCTCGGCCGCCGAGTTGTCGTCGAGCATGACCCTCGGTTCCCCGTCGAGCACGCGCGCCCTAAGCGCCAGCCCGTCGAGCGGGTAGCGCTCGCGGTCCCAGGCGATCTTCAGTCGCGGCACGCGGTCGACCCCGGCCGGTGCGATGATGTCGCTTGAAACGCCCGGGATCTGCCCGACCCGGGCCGCGATCGTCGCGCAATCGGCGTCCCACTTCACCTGCTCGGCGGTGGGGTCGCGTTCCTCGAACCAGTATTCCAAGGCGGCGAGGACGCCGACAATGTCCTCCTTCGAGACCTTCATCGGCCGGCCCAGCGCCTGGTGCGGCGAGCCGTTGCGCCAGGCCGCCTCGACGAGCTCTTTGCTGCCGAGCAGGAGGCCGCTCGTCTGCGGCCCGCGCAAGAACTTGCCGCCGCTGTAGATGACGAGGTCGGCACCGCGAACAAGCCACGGGCTCGGCCGCTCGATATGCTCGCTCGCGGCATCGACCATGATCGGAATGCCGCGTGGCTTGCACACCGCGGCGATCTCTTCGAGCCGCACGCTGGTCAGGTGTTCCTGCTTGCCGAGCAGCACGACCAGCGCCACCGGCTCCTCCAGCGCCTTGTCGAGGTCGGCGCGGGTATCGATCTCGACGATGTGGCATCCGCACATCCGCACTGCCTGGTCATAGGCGAAACGCTGCTGCCGGGGGATGACGACGCGGTTGACCATGCCGTCGGTGAACGGCAGGCGCAGCATCTTCACCGGATCGTTTCCGGCAACGCAGGCGGCGGTGCCGAGCGCCACCGCGGCGGCGCTGCCGCAGGTGACGATCCCCGATTCGGCTTGTGTCAGCTCGGCGATGCGCTTGCTGGCGGCTTCCATTAGCTCGTCGAGGTCGACGAACTGGCGCGACGCCGCGTCCACCGCCGCGCGCACCTTGGGCAGCATCAGGCTGCCGCCATGCATCGTGCGCACGCTGCAGCAATTGATAAACGGCCTGACGCCGAGCGCGAGATAGGGGTTGCCGCTCATGCCGCCTCCGGGAAACGCGAAACCGGATTATAACAGGCCGGTGACGCGCGTAAGCCAAGTCGAACCGGCATTGGTGCTGTTCTCGGGCGGGCAGGATTCGGCGACCTGCCTCGCTTGGGCGCTGGCGCGCTTTTCGCGGGTCGAGACAATCGGTTTCGATTACGGCCAGCGGCATCGGATCGAGCTCGATTGCCGGACGCGGATCGCCGCGCGGCTCAAGGCCGAATTTCCGGAATGGCGCGGCAAGCTCGGCGAGGATCACCTAATCGATCTGTCGGTGCTCGGGCAGATCAGCGACACCGCGTTGACCGGCGACGCCGCGATCGCCTTCGCCGAGAGCGGGCTGCCGAACACCTTCGTTCCCGGCCGCAACCTCTTGTTCTTTATCTTTGCCGCGGCGATCGGCTACCGGCGCGGCTTGAAGCACCTGGTCGGCGGCATGTGCGAGACCGATTACTCCGGCTATCCCGATTGCCGCGACGACACGTTGAAGGCGCTGCAGGCGACCTTGTCGCTCGGCATGGACCGGCGCTTCGCGATCCACACGCCGTTGATGTGGCGCGACAAGCGGGCGACCTGGGAACTGGCGCGGGGGCTCGGCGGCGACCGGCTCGTCGAGCTGATCCGCGAGGAAAGCCACAGCTGCTATCTCGGCGAGCGCGCTCGGCGCCACGCTTGGGGCTATGGTTGCGGCGGTTGCCCCGCCTGCGAGCTGCGCCGCAAGGGCTGGGAGGCGTTTGTCGGGGCGGAATGAGCTACGCGGTCAAGGAAATCTTCTACACCTTGCAGGGCGAGGGTGCGCTGACCGGACGCCCGTCGGTGTTCTGCCGCTTCGCCGGGTGCAATCTATGGTCGGGTCGCGAGGAAGACCGCGCCGCGGCGGCCTGCACCTTCTGCGACACCGATTTCGTCGGCATCGACGGCACCGATGGCGGCCGGTACGAAACTGGCGACGCGCTCGCGGACAAGATCGCCGCCTTGTGGCCGGCCGGAAGACGCGACCGCTTCGTCGTCTGCACCGGCGGCGAGCCACTGCTCCAACTCGATCCCAAACTGATCGAGGCGTTGCACCGGCGTGGCTTCGAGATCGCGGTCGAGACCAACGGCACGATCGCGCTGCCGGACGATCTCGACTGGGTCTGCGTCAGCCCGAAGGCGGGCAACGAGCTCGTCGTCAAGACCGGCGACGAGCTGAAGGTGGTGGTGCCGCAAGCGGGGCTCGACCCGCTTGCGTATGCCGAGTTCGCGTTCCGCCGCTTCTCGGTACAGCCGATGGACGGCCCCGACCGTGCCCGCAACACCGAACTGGCGATCCAATTCTGCCTCAAGCACCCGCGATGGCAGCTGAGCTTGCAGACGCATAAGGTGACGGGCATCCGCTAGCTCGGATCGCGGGCGTCCCGCCCGCATGCAGGCGAGACGCCTGCGGTCCCAATCAATCCGGCCAGCGGCGGTGCAGCCAGAACCATTGCTCCGGGCGCTCGCGGACCCAGGCTTCGAGCGTGCGGTTGACCTCGGTCATCAGCGCCGTCACGTCGGCGTTTCGGTCGCCGCTCTGCGGTAGCTCGAGCTTCGAATAAACGGTGAGGCGGAAACGCGTGTCGCCGGTCCGCTCGATCCGCACCGGCAGCACGTCGCAATCGTAATGCAGCGCGAACAGCGCCAGCGCCGGCGCGGTCATCGCGTCACGGCCGAAGAACGGCACCGCGATGCCGTCGTTGAGCTTCTGATCCACGAGGAGGCTCAGGTGGCCCCCGCGCCGCAAAGCGGCGACCGCACGGCGTGAGGCGACGGCGCCCTTGGCGATCAGCTCGCCCTGATCGCCGCGCAGCCGCGTCACCAGCCGGTCTACCAGCGGGTTGTTGGCGGCGCGGTAGATCTGCGCGATGTCGAGCCCGTACTGGCCGCCCGCGAGCGCGGCGATCTCCCAATTCGCCAGATGCCCCGAGAACAGGATCATGCGGCGATGCGCGGCAAGCGCCCGGTCGAGATGCTCGAGGCCACGGGCTTCGACCCGCCCGCCCGCCTCGAATACCTTGATCTTGCGCAGATGCGGATATTCCGCGGCGACCCGGCCGAGATTGTCCCACATACCGCGGACGATCGCCGCGATCTCCGCCTCGCTCAGCTCGGGAAATGCGGCGCGCAGGTTGATCCGCGCCCGCTTGGTGACGCCGAAATACGGGCCGAACGACCGGCCGAGCCAGCCGCCCAGCGCCGACGCGCGGTCGAGCGGCAGAAGGCCAAACCCGCCGAACGCCAGCGCGGCGAACCAGGCCTCGAAGCGGTAGGTCCAGCCGACCGGCGCTGCCGCCGGCTCAGCGGCGAGCGGTGCGTCCGCCATCGCCGGTCCGGCCGAGCAGCGGCTTCAACAGCGCGTTGAGCGCCGCCCTGTTGCGCCAGCGCAATTCGACTTCGAGGATTTCGATGCCGTGGCGCCAAGCCGGCGGCAGCCGCACCCAATCCTTCGCGGTGGTGACCAGCGCCGCGCCGTTATGCGAGGCCGTCTGCCGCAGCGTGGCGATCTCCACCTCGCGGAACGGGTGGTGGTCGGGAAAGCCCCGCTCGAAAACGAGGTGCGCGTCCAACCGGCGCAGCGTGGTGAAGAATTTCTCCGGCCGGCCGATCCCGGCGAAGGCGACGACAGGCTTGCCGGTAAACCGCTTTCCATCCACGGGCGCCAGGATGGCCTCCAAAATCGGCCGTTTGCAGCCGCCGAGGCCCCGCGGCTCCCCATCGCCGTCGAGCAGCACGACCGCGTCGGCGCGGCCAAGTCCGGCCGCGATCCGTTCGCGCAGCGGACCGGCCGGCAACAGGCGGCCATTGCCGAAGCCATACCGCGCGTCGACGACGACGAGCGACAGATCCTTGGCGACGGACGGGTTCTGGAAGCCGTCGTCGAGCAAAATCGTGGTGGCGCCGGAAGCGGCGGCCTCGCGCACCCCGGCGGCGCGGTCGCGCGCCACCCAGCTCGGCGCCCGGGCGGCGGCGAGCAGCGCCTCGTCGCCGACCGCATCGGCGTCGTGGACCGCCGGATCGACTCGCACCGGCCCGGCGAGGCGCCCGCCATAGCCGCGCATGACGATCGCCGGCGCGGCGCCGCGTTGCCGCAGCAACGCGGCAAGTCCGAGAACCACCGGCGTCTTGCCGGCGCCGCCGACGACCAGGTTGCCGACGCAAATCACCGGCACCGGTGCGCGGTAGGGGCGGGCCAGGGCGCGGCGCATGCGCCCGGCCGCGTCGATCGCCATGCCGACGGGCGCTAGCAGACCGGCGATCAGCCCCGGCTGCTCGCTCCAGAAATCAGGTGTCCGCATCGACGCGTTCTCGCGGCGCGACCGGGTCGAGCCAGGGCGCGAGCTGCTCCATCACGGCGTCGAGCGTGCCGAGCCCCGCGGCGGCGATCCGCGCGGCGGCCCCGGCTCGCCGGGCCCGCAGCGCCGGGTCTTGCAGCAGCAGCGATACGGCGGCGCCAAGCGCGTCGCCATCGGCGACGACCTCCGCGCCGCCGGCGGCGACCAGCGCCTCGGCCATCGCCGCGCAATTCGCGGTATGCGGTCCGATCAGCACGGCGCAATCGAGCCGCGCCGCCTCGAACGGGTTGTGGCCGCCCCTGTCGACCAGCGAGCCGCCGATAAAGGCGATGCCGGCGAGGCTGTAGAGCAGGCCAAGCTCGCCGAACGTGTCGGCGAGATAGACGGCGGTTTCTCCCGTTATCGCGTCGCCGCGAGAGCGGCGAGCGACGCGCAGCCCGCGTCCCTCGACCATGGTGGCGATCTCGTCGGCGCGCACCGGATGCCGCGGAGCGATGATTGTCAGCAGACCGGGGTGGATCGCGGCCAGGCGGAGGTGGATGTCGGCGGCGATCTCGTCCTCGCCCGGATGGGTGCACGCCGCAATCCAGCGCGGACGATCGCCGATCCGGCGCTCCAGCAGCGCCATCTCGCCGGCGTCGACCGGCAGGCGCTTCGCCGCGGATTTCAGGTCGCCGACACAGGCCACCTTGCCGGCGCCCAACTCGCGCAGCCGTCCGCCCTGGACATTGTCCTGCGCCAGGCACAGCGAGAACGCGCCGAGCACCGGCCGCGACAGGCCGGGCCAGGCGCGCCAGCGCGCCACCGAGCGCGCCGACAGCCGCGCATTGAGGAGCAGCATCGGGATGTTGCGCCGGCGCGTCATCAGCACCAGGTTGGGCCACAGTTCGGACTCGATCCATACGGCAAGATCGGGATGCCAATGGTCGAGGAACCGGCTCACCGCATGCGGCAGATCGGCCGGCACGAACTGGTGCCGCGCCCCCCGCGGCAGGCGCGATTCGAGCAGGCGCGCCGCGGTCACGGTGCCGGTGGTGATCAGGATCTCGAGGCCCGGCCGCTCGTGCAGCACGCGCTCGATCAGCGCCAGCGCCGAGGTCGCTTCGCCGATGCTCGCCGCATGGACCCAGACCAGCGGCTTGTCCGGCCGCTTGCGGCCGGGAATGCCCAGGCGCTCGGAGTAGCGCTGGCTGTCCTCCTTGCCGCGCCGCCGGCGCGAATTGAGGTATATCAGCACCAGCGGCGTCGCCGCTGCCGTCAGGCCGCGATAGAGGGCCGGCAGCATCAGCACCGTCCTCCGCTCACAACTGGCCCCGCGCGGTCTGCCTTCCGGCGCGGCGCTGGGCCTGCAGCGCCGCTCGCGACAGGGTGCCGGGAACGACCGCCGGGTGGCCGACCAGGCGGTCGGCCTCGGCGGTCAGGGCGATCATCCGCTCTTCGACATAGGAGCGCCAATACTCGATGCCGGCGCGATCGAGATCGGGCGGCACCGCGATCGGCTCGCCCCACAGGATGACGCCGCGTCCGAACGGCAGCGGAAAATGAAACCGGTCCCAGCTGTCGAAGACGCGCCGGTGACGCGTGGCGTAGGCATACGGCAGGACCGGCGCGCCGGTCAGGCTCGCCACCGTCACCGTCCCGGCGCTCGCGCGCATCGCCGGGCCGTTCGGACCGTCCGGCGTGATCACCACGTATTCCCCGGCCTTGAGGCAGCGGATCATCGCGCGCACCGCGGCCGAGCCGCCGCGGTTCGACGAACCGGCGATGGTGCCGATCGCGAAATGCCGGATCACCGCCGAGATGAACAGCCCGTCGCCGTGTCCGGAAATCACCATGTGCACCGGCAGCGAATCGCGGCCCATCGCGCGCAGCAGGCGCCACATGCTGCTCGGCGCCAACAGCATCCGCCCGTGCCAGAAGGCGCCGATGCAGGGCTCGCGGCCCTCGATCAGCCGGCGCAGGAAACCGTCGCCGACGACTTGCCACCGCGTGGTGGCGTAGACGAGGCGAACGTAGAGCACCACCAGCCGCTGCAGCACCGAGGAGGCCAGCCATCCGCCGATCGCCCGCTTGTCGAGTTTCATCGCCGGCCGGGAGCGCGCGGGGTCAGGGCACCGCGTCCGCGGCGGCGAGGTCGGGTTCTTCGGTGAACTGCATCACGTAAAGCCGCGCGTAGAGCCCGTTGCGGGCGAGGAGGTCGGCGTGCCGGCCGCTCTCGACGATGCGCCCGCGGTCGAACACATAGATCACGTCGGCGTCGAGCACGGTCGAGAGGCGATGGGCGATGACCAGCGTCGTGCGGCCTTGCATCAGGCGCCGCAGCGCCGCCTGCACCTGCCGCTCGCTCTCGTTGTCGAGCGCCGATGTCGCCTCGTCGAGCAGCAGGATAGGGGCGTTCTTGAGCATCGCGCGGGCGATCGATAGGCGTTGGCGCTGGCCGCCCGACAACCGGACGCCATGCTCGCCGATCAGCGTGTCGTAGCCTTGCGGCAGTTCGGCGATAAAGCGGTCGGCGCCGGCCGCCGCCGCGGCGGCCCCGATTTCGGCCTCGCTGGCGCTGAGCCTGCCATAGGCGATGTTGGCGCGCACCGTGTCGTCGAACAGGCTCGCCTCCTGCGCCACCAGAGCCAGCGCGCCGCGCAGCGAGGACAGCGTCACCTCGCGCACATCCTGGCCGTCGATCGCGATGCTGCCCGCCGAGATGTCGTAGAAGCGCGGGATCAGGTTGAGGACGGTCGATTTTCCCGCACCCGACGGCCCGACCAGCGCGACGGTGCTGCCCGCCGGCACGGTCAGCGAGATGCCGTCGAGCGCGACGGCGTGCGGCTGGTAGCCGAAGCGCACGTCGGTAAAGCGGATTTCGCCGCTGCCGACTTGCAACGGCAGCGCGCCGGGCCGGTCGCGGATCATCGGCTCGATGTCGAGCACCTCGAAGATGCGCTGCGCGGCTGCGAGCCCCTCCTGCAGCGAAGCGTTGAGGTTGGCGAGCGCCTTCAGCGGCTGATAGGCGAAGAGCAGCGCGGCGATGAAGGAAAAGAACGCGCCGGGGGTGCGCACGCCGTTGATGACCTGATAGCCGCCATAGAGGATCACCACCGCGACCGCGGCGCCGCCCAGCGTCTCCATCAGCGGCGACGCCCGCATCCGGGTCCGGTTCGCCCGGTCGAGCAGCCGGTAGAGGCGTTCGAACAGCGCCCTGGCACGGCCTTCCTCGTAGTCCTCCATGCCATAGGCCTTGACGTGCCGTGCCCCCTGAAACGTCTGGCTCAACAGCGTGGTCAGCAGACCCACCTCGATCTGGGTATTGACCGATACCCGGCGTATGCGCCGGCCGATCCCGACGATCGGCCGAATGGCCAGCGGGAAGGCGAAGAACGAGGCGAGCGCCAGCGCCCAATCCTGGTAGAACATCAGCGCCACCAGGAACACCACGGTGATCGCGTCCTTGCCGATCGCCGCCAGCACGCTGGCCGCGGCGTTGCGCAGCAGCACGACGTCGTTGGTGAAGCGGGCGATCAGCGTGCCGCTGGCATTGGCGTTGAAATAGGCGAGATCGGCGCGGATCAGCCGCGCGTAGAGGGCGTTCTGCACATCGCTGACGACGCGCTGGCCGATCCGGGTCATCAGCACCGACTCGCCGTAATCGGCGACGCCCTTGGCCAGCGCCAGCGCCAGCGCCGCGCCGGCGATCAGCAGCAGCAGCGACGCCTCGCGCCCGACAAAGATGCGGTCGAGCATCGGCTGCATCAGCCAGGCGCGCAGCGCCGTGCTGCCGGCGGCGATGCCCATGCAGACAAAGGCGACGACGATCTTGCCGGTGTGGTGCCGGATGAACTCGCGCGTCAGCCGCCCAACGAGTGCGAACGTCGATGCCGCGCCGTCAGCCGTGCCCGATTTGCCCCGCATGAACCCCTGGCAGCCTTTGCATGCCGATCGACGCCCCGCCACCCCGGCGGGAACAAATCAGGCGCCGTCCCCAGCAGTCTATTCGATATTACGCTGCCGTGGCATCCCCGGCGGACGGCCGGTTGCTATGCCCCGGCGACGGTCAAATCGTCGATCCGCAAGGTCGGCGCGTCGGCGCCGGTGCGGAATTCGAGGTCGTTGGCGGCGACCATCCGGGCGAACATGTCCTTGAGGTTCCCGGCGACGGTCATCTCGCTGACCGGAAAGGCGATGGCGCCGTTCTCGATCCAGAACCCGGCGGCGCCGCGGCTGTAATCGCCGGTGACCCCGTTGACCCCCATGCCCATGAGCTCGGTGACGTAGAAGCCGCTCTTGATGTCGGCATAAAGTTCTTCCGGCGTTTGCGAACCCGGCTCGATCCACACGTTGGTCGCGGCGGGCGAGGGCGGCGAGGCGGTGCCGCGCGCCGCGTGCCCGGTCGACGCCATCTTGAGCTGGCGGGCCGAGCGCAGGTCGAGGAGCCAGGTCGTCAGCACGCCCTTGTCGATGAGCGCCCGGCGCCGGTTGGCGATGCCCTCGCCGTCGAAGGGGCGCGAGCGCAACCCGCGCTGCTTGTGCGGGTCCTCGGTGATCGTGATCGCGTCGGGGAAGATTTTCTCGCCCAGCTTGTCCTTGAGGAAGCTCGTCCCGCGCGTGATCGACGGGCCGGAGATCGGGCCCAGCAGATGCGACAGGAAGCTGCGCGAAATGCGCGGATCGAAGACTACCGGCACCTTGCTGGTCGGCATCTTGCGCGCGCCCAGCCGCTTCACCGCGCGCTCGCCGGCCTCGCGCCCGATCTCCTCCGGATTGCGTAGATCGGAGGCATAGACCGCGCTGGCGAAATCGTAGTCGCGTTCCATGCCGGTGCCGGAACCGGCGATCACCGAGGTGCTGACCCCGTGGCTCGAACCGGCATAGGAGCCGGCGAACCCGTTCGACGCGACAAGCGCGGCGCGCGAGCGGCCCCAGCCGGCATCGGCGCCCTCGGAATTGGTGATGCCCGTGACCGCGAGCGCCGCTTCCTCGGCGGCGCGGGCGCGCTCGATCAAGATTTCGGCGGACGGCTCGCCGGGGTCAAAAATGTCGAGCGCCGGCCAGTCGCGGGTGATCTCGCCGGGATCGGCGAGCCCGCAAAACGGGTCTTCCGGAATGGCCCGCGCCATCGCCACGGCGCGCTCGACCAGCTCGTCGAGCGCCGCCGGCGCGCGGTCGCTCGACGACACCATCGCCTGCTGCTTGCCGATCAGCACCCGCAGGCCGAGGTCCTGGGTCTCCGAGCGCTCGAGCTTCTCGGTCTTGCCGAGCCGGCGGGTGTGCGACAGCGAGGCGCCGGCGACCGCCACCGCGTCGGCGGCTTCCGCCCCGGCCTTCTTCGCCTTGACGATCAGGTCCTGCAGCAGGTTGAGGATGTCTTGCCCGTCGATATCCGGCATCGGAACTCCACAGTTTCACAGTTTCTGTGAGATTTCTCACAGTTTCACAGCCGCACTTTCTCGCTGCGTCATTTCCAGATCGGCTTGCCGCTGCCCGGCAGGCCGTAGCTCGGCCATTTCTTCGTGACTTCCTCGATGACCGCGTCGGCCATGCGGATCGGCGTGCCCCATTCGCGCTTGGTCTCGGGCGGCAGCTTGGTCGTCGCGTCGAGGCCGATCTTGCCGCCGAGCCCGGATTCGGGGGAAGCGAAGTCGAGATAGTCAATCGGCGTGTTCTCTACCAGGGTCACGTCGCGCACGGGATCCATGCGGGTCGAGATCGCCCACATCACGTCCTTCCAGTCGCGCACCGCGATGTCCTCGTCCACGACGATGACGAACTTCGTGTACATGAACTGCCGCAGGAACGACCAGATGCCCATCATCACGCGCTTGGCCTGACCGGGATAGGTCTTGCGGATCGAGACGACCGCGATGCGGTACGAGCAGCCTTCGGGCGGCAGCCAGAAATCGACGATGTCGGGGAATTGCTGCTGCAACAGCGGCACGAACACCTCGTTGAGCGCCTCGCCGAGGATCGAGGGCTCGTCGGGCGGACGGCCGGTGAAGGTCGAAAGGTAGATGGGGTCGCGCCGCATGGTGATCGCCGAAAGGCGGAACACCGGGAACTCCTCGACGGAGTTGTAGAAACCGGTGTGGTCGCCGTAAGGGCCTTCGTCGCCGTATTCGTCGAGCGAGACATGGCCTTCGAGCACGATCTCGGCCTCGGCCGGGACCTTAAGCGGCACGGTCTTGCA
>Ga0182024_10003408_pt1 | contig 37940 bp, 29 predicted proteins | sample P32metaG_FD_120480 | JGI IMG/M metagenome (GOLD analysis project Ga0182024, IMG submission 120480) | Permafrost microbial communities from Stordalen Mire, Sweden - P3-2 metaG (Illumina Assembly) | ecosystem: Environmental > Terrestrial > Soil > Wetlands > Permafrost | place: Sweden: Stordalen...
AGCAAAAGGCAAGAGTCCGACTTCGGCCATCGCGCCTCCTGCCTACGTAGCAAACAACAATTTCAATCGATCCGGTATCTCGAATTTTCATTGTCGTAACGAGGATGTCAACAGAGCCAGATGGCTTCTAGATGAATCGAGCTGAAAAAAGAAAACCGCGGGGATAATACCCCGCGGCAGCCTTCCACCGAACCTCTTTAAGAAAATCCCTAGTCTCCGACCGCCTCCTGAGGCAACGGCTCTTCGACTGGAATAATGGGCACGCTAGTCGCGGGAACCGGAGCATGTCGCAACTTCGCCGAATCGAGCTTCGGAAGCGAAATGTCCCATGCGAGGCCCAGGAATTTCAGGGCGCTAATGCCGTACCAGTTCGGGTCAACTTCATACCAGGCAATTCCGTGACGCGCAGCCTGCGGGACTGCGTGATGGTTATTGTGCCAGCCTTCCCCGAACGTGAGGATCGCGACCCAAAAGCTGTTCGTCGAGTCATCCCCGGTCTGGAAACGCTGCGACCCCCACATATGCGTGGCTGAATTGACCAGCCACGTGGAATGCAGGCCGAAGACGGTGCGGAAGAAAATGCCCCACATCAGATAGGGCCACCCGCCGAAGACCAGCAGGGCGATGCCGAGCACGGTAATCGGGATCCAGTGCCACTTGCTGATCCAAACATGAAATTTGTCTTTGCGCAGGTCCGGGACGTAGGGCAACAGGGAATCAATCTTGTTGTGCATGGCTCTGCCGGTGATGATCCATCCCATGTGAGCCCAGAATCCGCCGTCGCGCGGAGAGTGCGGGTCGTCTTCCTTGTCCGTATTCTGGTGATGCTTGCGGTGCGTGGCGACCCAGAAAATGGGTCCGCCTTCGAGGGCGAGCGTCCCGCAGATGGTCAGCGTGTATTCAACCCACTTCGGCGTCTTGTAGCCGCGGTGCGTGAGCAGCCGGTGGTAGCACATGCCAATGCCGAAGCTCCCGGCAACCCACCAGAGCGCGAAGCCCAGCAGAAAGGGCTTCCATCCAAACATGAAGAGCGCAACGATCGCCCCCAAGTGGAAAGCACCCATGAAAAAAGTCGTAATCCAGTTCACGGGCCGAGTAAAAGTCTTATCGCGTTTCACCGTTGTGGTCATCCCGTTGTCCCTTGTCCCCTTATTCTTGATTCATTGTCACGGAGAGTTCCGTGGAATGATTCGACCTTAGCATGGCAGGCGGAATCGCTCTGTAATACTTTTGTAATTGTTGGGTGGAAACACCGAAAGTGACACGCGGAATGCCAAGACCTGAACGGAAGGACAGGTTTCTCGAAGGGAACCGGAACGGGCAATTCCCCGTACACAATGGCCTTTGCCATCCAGAAGCCTTCCAAAATCCACGCTTCAATTTCCCGCAGTCGAGTATGTAGTGCTCACCGATCGAGGCAAAAATGAGCGGAAACCGTCCGGCACCCCTGCCCCGGGCGATGGTGTGGTTGGCGCCCGCGTCAGAGTCCTCAGCGAGAATCCCAGCGATGCTGTCGCCGGTCGATTTTCCTGATCGAGTGCCAACTTTCGCAGGGCGTCCACCGCTTCCTTCGGCTCGATATGCCAGTTATTGTTCGCTGTGGTGGGAACCACGCCGGTGCGGTGCAGATATTCGGCGATCAGCTCGCGCACTTCCTGCGTCGACCGATAAGTGACTGGAAGGCCCTTGTAGACGTCATACCCACCACCGCCCCCATATCTGTAGTTGTTGATGGCGACGCGAAATTTCTGACTGTCGTCGAGCGGCTTTCCTTTGTAAGTCAAATTGACGATGCGATGACCCACAGGCTGCCGCAAATCAATCGTATAATTCACGCCCGCGGCGGAGTCCACGTTGTAGGTCGGCAGGTGCAGTTGTTCGCCTGCGGGCAGGGGCCACGACTGGTAGACGCCGGCTGCGTGTTCGAGCGCATCGCGAAATTGCGCTCCGGTCATTTCCACGGTGTAGAGCGTATTTTCATAGATGTAGAGCGCGGCGATTTGACGGGTAGTTACCTTCCCCAACGGAATCTTCACCCCCGTAAAAAGCATCGTCGCCATCGAAATTTCGGCGTGACCGGCTTCGAGTTGCACCGTATGAATCAGATCCGTTAACGGTTCGTCCTCGATGCGAGCCGTCGCCCCGCTCATTTCCTTGGCAGAGGTTGCCACCGGGGTATCAAGGTAGGCCTGAGTGGCTTGTTCGTAAGGCGCGGCCAGTTGCGTAACCTCCGAATCGACGGGCGTATCCGCCGTAACGGGGATTACCGTGGAATGCTTTGAGGCGATCTGCCAATGGCCGTCCGCGCTGCGAGCGACATCCAAATCTATGCGCGCAAGCGAGCCTCCCCAATTCTTCGGCTGGGTCAACAGCACTCCATTCACGATTCGTTCCGCAACCTGGCTGTGCGTGTGGCCGAACAGAATTACGTCAATCCCGGGCACTTGGTTGGCCAATTCCAGAACTTGATTTTCGCCGGGAATTTCTATGAATAGCGATGGAGTCTTCTCCTCGGGATCGGGACCCATGCCGGAGTGCGCAATCACGACGACCACATCCGCCTTCTTGCGCACTTCGGGGATCACGCGGCGGGCCGCAGTCACGATGGACTCGAATTCGTAGCCCTTGTAATGCGCGGAAACCTCCCAATGCGGGATGCTCTGCGTAACGAAGCCGACAAGCGCCACGCGCACACCCGCAACGTTCTTGATGATGTACGGATCAAAGTGCTCCACCCCGCTCGTATAGGTCTGCTTGATATTTGCCGCAAGAATCGGGAAATGCGCTTCGCGCTTCGTTTTCCAGAGGTAATCAAGCCCAAAGTTGAATTCGTGATTGCCCACTGCGGCCGCGTCATATCCGAGGGCGTTCATCACTAGCATCATCGGATTCGGCTTCGCTCGCTCCTCCGTTGCGAAATAATATCCAAGTGGCGTGCCTTGAATCATATCGCCGGCATCGAGCAGCAGTGAATTGGGTTGCTCCTTGCGGATACCTCGAATCAAGGTGGCAATCTTTGCAAATCCGAGCGCGAGGGGCTTATTCGCGTAGTAATCGACGGGTTCGATATGAGCGTGAAGGTCCGTGGTGCCCATTAACGTAATGTGGACCGATTCCGCCGCCTGTGGCGCAGGGAAGGAATACGCTGGCGTGATCATGAGACACGCGCAGGCCAGCAACACAAATGAAATCCTGCCCTTAAAGGTCTTTCGCGGCAGGTTCAGCACGACTGCTTTGGTCGCGGAATCCATTACTTTGCCTTTGATCCTTTCTCTTGTTCCTCGACCAGATTCAGCGACGCCGAGTTGATGCAGTAGCGAAGCCCGGTCGGGCGTGGCCCATCGGGGAAAACATGGCCCAGGTGCGCGTCGCAGCGGCTGCAAACCACTTCCTCGCGCAGCATCCCGTGGCTCAAATCGCGTTCCACTTCGATCTTCGATTCGTCCACAGGCGCATAAAAACTGGGCCAACCCGAACCGGAATGGAATTTCGTGTCGGAATCAAATAACGGCTGTCCGCAGCACACACACGTGTATGTGCCAGGAGTTTCCGTGTCCTCATATTCGCCGGTTCGCGGGGGTTCCGTACCTTTTCTCCGGGTCACGTGATATTGCTCGGGCGTCAGGGTCTGACGCCACTCTGCGTCCGTTTTTTTAATCTTTTCGGTCATGGCAGGCCTCACGAGAGACATCTTAACATTGAGTCGAATGTGGAAGAAACGCTTGCCTTTGAGTGCGGACTGCGGCCAGAATCGTGTGCACGATTGACAATCATGCAGACATCTAAGCCGAAAAATTCGACGAGCAAAATGAAACGATCGCTGAAGAAATTTGCGATGTCCGCGTCCGCTTCAATAGCCGCGACGCTGGCCATCTTTGCCGCGCACGTTGTGCTGGCAGGCGCGCCGCAATCCGGCGCCGGAAAAGGGGCGGCGGGGATGGAACCTATCCCGGCTGTGACTCCCTACATCGAAGCCCACACCCATTTTGATGATAAAGATCCGGAAGGGACGGTTCGCTCCGCGCTTGCGGCGCTAGGCCGCCAGAACGCCACGAAGATTTTTTTCCTGATGCCGCCTGACACTTTCGACCATCCGGGACACTTTGATGCCGAAGTCTTGCTGCCGACCGCGAAAAAATATCCGGGCAAGCTGGCGATTCTCGGCGGCGGCGGAACCCTGAATGCCATGATCATGCAATCGGTTGCTACCGGAGACGCCGGCACTGCCGTCCAGAAAAAGTTCAAAGACCGCGCGGATGAACTTCTTCGGGAAGGCGTCATTGGATTCGGAGAAATGTCTGCAGAGCATTTCGATGGCGCAACGCCGTATCAATACGCCCCGCCCGACCATCCGCTTTATTTGATCCTGGCGGATATCGCAGCCCAGCATGACGTTCCGATCGATCTTCATATGGAGGCCGTCCCCGCAGACATGCCGCTGCCCTCGGATTTGAAATCGCCGCCCAACGCCGCGCGCCTTCACGCAAATATTGCGGCGTTCGAGCGGCTGCTCGAGCACAACCCGCGCGCCAGGATCATCTGGGCGCATGCGGGAGCGGACGGGACCGGCTTTCGGACGCCCGATCTTTGCCGCCGTTTGCTCCTGGCCCATGCGAACCTGTTCATGGAAATCAAAGCCGATCCGGTGGCTCACGGGAAGAATTACCCAATGGCGGACGGCAAGATCAAGCCGGAATGGCTCAAACTTTTTGAAGATTTTCCCGACCGCTTCATCATTGGCAGCGACCAGCACTACCCGGAGCCAAAAAATCAGCCCCAGCGCTGGCAGGAAATGACTCTGCTGTTCAACCAGCTTCCAGTCGATTTGAGGCGTAAAATCGGGACGGAAAACGTTGCGAATATTTATGGAAAGCTCGCGGCATCTTCCGCACCGGGGGGCAAGACATTATGAAACGCCGTGACCTGTTCAAGAATTCACTGGCCATGTCGGCACTGGCTCTGGGGGCGCGGCACGTTTCCGCTTCACCGGCGCCCGTTGCGGAATTTCCGAAAGCGCCGGGCCTCACCAAATCCGTCGCGGAATTTATCGTCAGCACGAAATACTCTGACATTCCGCCGGACGTGATTGAACTGGGCAAGAAATCGATCCTCGACGGCTTTGGCTTGGCGCTGGCGGGGTCGGTCTCCGTCATGGGCCCCATCGTCCTGCAATACGTCAAGTCGCTGGGATCGGCGGAAGAAAAGGCCAGCATTATCGGCACAGGGATGAAAAGCCATTCGCGTTTCGCTTCGTTTGCCAATGGAGTCTCGATTCACGCCGACGATTTCGACGATACACAGCTCGCCGCGGCGAAAGACCGCATCTACGGCCTGCTGACTCACCCGACCGTGGCCGTGTTGCCTCCCGCGTTCGCGCTCTGCGAACTCGGAAAGCGCAGCGGACGCGACCTGATGCTTGCGTATCACATGGGAGTGGAAGTCGAGACCAAAATTGCCGAAGCCATTTCGCCGCGCCATTACGATGAGGGATTTCACACCACGGGAACTTGCGGCAGCCTCGGCAGTGCCGCTGCCTGCACAAAGCTGCGTGGCCTCGACGCGCTGCAAACGACCTACGCGCTGGGAATCGCCGCAACCGAGGGAGGCGGCTTCCGCGACAATTTTGGCTCAATGACCAAGCCATTCCATGCAGGGCACGCCGCCGAAAATGGAACCGTCGCGGCGGACCTTGCCGCGCTTGGCTGGACCGCTGCGGCCGATATCCTGGAAGCGCCGCTGGGATTTTTTCAGGCGGAAGGCGGCGGCTTCGATCCCACCGCGATCGTCGGGCGTCTGGGCAAGCCGTGGACGCTGGCATCGCCCGGCGTTTCGATTAAACCACATCCCTCCGGGTCGCTTTCTCACCCGGCGATGGGAGAGATGCTGCGCCTGATTCGCGAGAACAACATCAAGCCCGCCGATGTGGAGAAAGTGGATTTGGGCGCGAACCACGCCATGTTGACCTCGCTGCTCCATCATCATCCGACGACGGGGCTGCAGGGGAAATTCAGCATGGAATTTTGCCTGAGCATCCTGCTGCTCGATCGCAAGGCGGGCCTGGGAGAATTTCAGGACGCTGTCGTGCAGCGCCCTGACGTGCAGGAGATGATCAATCGCGTGAATTTTTACGTCGATCCCGAGGCGGAGAGCGCGGGGCTCGACAAAATGACCAGCATCCTCAGGATTCACATGAAAGACGGGAAAATCTATTCCGGGCGCGCGGAATTCGCCAAGGGCAGCCCGTCAAATCTCATGGGCTACGACGAAGTGGCCGACAAGTTCAGAGGCTGCGCTGATTTTGCGAAGTGGCCATCGGCGAAGGCGGAGTCGGTCATTGCGTCCGTAAAATCGCTCGAAAGCATGCCCGATATCAGCAAGCTCGTGGGAGCTTTAACCACATAAATTCTCGCGACATCGCATCAATGGCATTCCTGGCCCACCGCGTCGCGGCTTAAAGTTTCCTGGGAATTGTGAATGCTGGCGTGCGCGTGTTCGTAAAGAGAAAACGACTGAGGCAGCGTCCAGACAGCGCGCCAGTGCCATTTTTGTACGGGGCCGTGATTGCGCAGATCGTGACCCGCGACAGCCTCCACCGTAATTTCCACCAGGCCAGCGACGGTGTATTTGTGCGCATCCGGACGGCTGCCGATAAAGAACCGGGATACGCCGATTTCGCCAATAGATGGGTCGTTGCGAATATTGTAGAGGCTGGTCTCGGCGTCAGCAGTGGCGGCGCCGATCTGCGCGAAGGTCAGAATTTCCCACTGTTTGTCTCGAAATGTTGCGAAGTCTCTCGCAGTCGCCGCAACTTCTCCCGCCACGCCGCGAGGGACAGCGAAAAGTCCGCCGTGTTCCCTGCCCGAGGGCTGGGCAGCTTCAAAATGTTGAGCTTCCGCACTCGATGCGAACAGGAAAACCAGCGCGAAGGCGAAGAGCTGCTTCATGTTTTTCGATCTCTCAAGACAAATTCCCGGCTTGAAGGGGGGCGGACGACGGGCTTACATCTCACAGAAAGGTTATCGTCAAATTAGCGAAAAATGATTAGGCGGGATCGAGGAATACTGCGTTGCAAAGGAAGGGACGTAGTGCACAGTCCCGCCTCAGCGGGATGCAACTCGGGTCTGGATTGTGTTGCGCCCGTCTTCAGGCGGGCACTCTAGATTTGTGGACATGCCCGCCTGAAGGCGGGCGCTACAAATTAACCGGCAATCGAAGTTGTCACGCGCACTTTAAAAGGCACAAAAATCATCGCTACACAATCATCCAATTCGGGAATACAAAATAGACGAGCAGGCTGATTAAGATTAAATAGCCGAGTACAATCAACGTCCAACCCATATTGTGGCGGATCACTTGACCCTCGCTCCGGACCAATTTGCAGGTGGATACGCCAACACTGGCGGTCTGCGGCGCGATTGGTTTTCCCACTTCGGCACCGACTGAATTCAGCGAAGGCAGCAGCAAGACAGGGAGATTCAGCAATTTCCCCGTCATGGCCTGGACAGGACCGAACATGGCATTCGTGGAGGCATTGCTCCCCGAGAGGGCCACGCCGATCCAACCGAGAATGGGGGCCAGGACAACGAACAAGGGTCCGATTTTCGAGAGTCCGAACGCCAACGAGTTCGCCATTCCTGTGAAGACGAAAATGTACGCAAGGCCAAAAATATAGAACGCAACAAGCAATGCTCCCCACATCTGGTGAAACGTTCTCGAGAACACTCGCTTGAGGGTCTGCGCGCTCGGCCGCAGAATCGCCAGGATAACCAGCCAGGAAACCAGGGTCGAGGTTCCTGCGCCCAGCGGGTTGAAATTGAAAGTCGAAAATATCGCGGTCTGCGTCACCGAAGATTTCGCCGCTACCGAGAGCTTGAAAAGACTCAACGCGGGCAGATGGGACTGGGGGCCCGTCCAGGCGACTACGACGAGGATGAGTACGATGTAGGGTAACCATGCGAAAAAGGCTTCACGCAACGACGTCAATTCCGCGTGATTCGAAACGTTTACTGGCGCCGATTCTAACGGCGCGCCGCCAAATCCGCGAATAGTTTTGGGACGCCAGATTTTGGCGAACAAAAAGAGCGCCCAGAAAGAAACCAGGGCGCCGCTCAGATCCGGCAAATAGGGTCCCAAGTAGTGGGCGACCGGCCATTGTCCCGCAATGTAAGAAAGAGAAGCTACAATCGCTAATGGCCAAGCCTCTACGACGCCTTCCCACCCGCTGACCAGATAAATCAGCACCCAGGGCGGTAGCAATGCCAAGATGGCGACGATGTTACCGATGGAAGCGGACAATGCCATCAGTGGAAGTCCCGTCACGACGGCCAGGCCAAGGATAGGCGCTCCGAGCGCGCCGTAAGATACCGGCGCATTGTTTGCCAGGGCTGCCACTCGTATCGCGTCCAGGTCGGCAATCCCCAACCCGATCAGAATGGGCACCACGAAAGCCCATGGGGTGCCAAAACCGACGAGCCCTTCCAGGAGAGCGCCGAACGCCCACGCCAGCATGATCGTCTGAATTCGAATGTCTGCCGTCGCGTGGTGGATCATCCAGTTTTTGAAACGTTCGAAATCGCCGGTAAAAATCAGCGTGTTGAAGATCATCAGGCCCCAGAACGTGATCCAATCAATTACCCAGAATCCCGTGAGGCCGCCGAATAAATACGATTTGAGCGTGCCAACCAGCGGCGCGTGCCAGACCAGAACGCCGAGAGGGATCGTAATCACGCCCACAAGAATCGTGGCCAGCCACGCCGTCATCCGAAGGACCGCAAGCATGAACAGCAGCGCGATCAATGGCACCAGGGAAATCAGCACGCTGAGCCAGAGGTGTCCCGCGGGGTTGAGAACCTGCTCAAACATCTGCATATTCCTTGCGAACGAGATTGCGGCTTGCCGAGGCTTCAGTTTCCCGCCACACCGTCTGTGACTGGGTTCAACTGCCGCAGGCCCTCGTCTGAATTGTTCTGGAAATCAGGCTAAAGCAATATCACATATAGATCGTGCGTCAACTGGGAAGTGGGCTGTTGGGATATCGCGGGGGGCACTTCTCGGCAGCGTCCAGAAATATGCGAAGCGGCGGGCGATCTTGTGCCTCTGTTTCAAAGCTGATCCGCTCGGAGTTGTAAGTTTCCACAAACGCGTCCAGATCATGCTGCAACGTGTCCACCGACTCGTGAAATCTTTTGCGCAGGGCTTGCGTGAAAAACTCCCTTTGCAGAACATGAAAAAACTGTTCGCAGAAAGAGTTCGTGTTGTAGGCGGGGTCAAAATGTTGGTGCTCGATGTTTGAGGTGATCAGCAGAGTCTCAAATGGATGCACGGGCGGCAGACCATGATACTCGATGGTCTTCGGTGTGAAGACCCGTTCGATGACAACGCCATAGTGCTCGAAGAACGGCAGGACCCTGGTCTGGAGGAGGTCAGCCGCGGTCGTGGCGTTGCGTGAGGAGCAAATTTTCGCGAATGCCATGCGGGAGTAGCCATCGACTCCCGTTTCCACATAGACCTCCCCGGCTCCTGGATCATCCCCGACACTCTTGATCGTGCAGAAGAAAAACGATTCCTGGAAAATCGAATGTCCGGGATAAGGCGCTGCTTCACGGGCTTCATGCATGGACGCGCCCTCCCCGTGCACATCGAGGAGGGGTGCCTCCGACCATCTCTTTGACTTTCAAGAGATTTCGCATGCCATCCCTCCGCAGAAGGCGCGTCCGGAATTAAGGATGCCACAAAAACCGAAAGGCATATGTGACACGACCCACAATCGATTGTGACATTTATCACATCCTTCTCGTCAGACCTGGGGCGATACTCAAAGCCGTAAGGAGGTACTTATGGCCACCATAGCTTCTCCATCGGTTCCAACGGAAAAGAAATCTTCCACAATGATGAAAGCCCTCGTCTTTCGAGGACCAAACCAGATTGCGATCGAATCGGTTCCCATCCCCAGGCCCGGACCGGGCGAGGCGGTCATTCGCGTTACGCTCACGACAATTTGCGGAACGGATTTGCACATCCTGCGAGGGGAATACCCTGTGCGTCCCGGCCTCGTGATTGGGCACGAGCCGGTCGGCGTGATCCACGAATTGGGCGTCGGGGTCACCGGTTATAAGGTCGGTGACCGCGTCCTGGTTGGCGCCATTACACCGTGCGGGCAATGCAATTTTTGCCTGGGCGGAGATCTGGCGCAATGCGGCGGCCCCATCGGCGGCTGGAAGTTCGGAAACACCATCAACGGCGCACAGGCCGAATACCTGCTGGTGCCGAACGCGCAAGCCAATCTTGCGAGTATTCCGGATGAATTGAAGGACGAGCAGGTCGTTCTCCTTGCCGATATTGCTTCCACCGGAATTTCCGCAGCGGAAAGCGCTGACCTTCAAATTGGAGACACGGCGGCAGTGTTCGCCCAGGGGCCCATCGGGCTTTGTGCCACTGCGGGAGCAAAACTAAAGGGCGCGAGCCTCATCATCGCGGTGGAATCGGACCCGGTTCGTACGCGCATGTCCAAACGGATGGGGGCTGATATCGTCCTCAATCAAAACGAAGTCGATGTGGTTGCAGAGATCAAGCGCCTGACCGGAGGCATCGGAGTGGATGTGGCGATCGAGGCTTTGGGGACGCAGGCGACGTTTGAAAACGCTTTACGTGTTGTGAGAGCAGGAGGAACACTTTCCAGCCTGGGCGTGTATTCAGGCAAACTTGCAATCCCGCTCGAACCTTTCGCAGCCGGTCTGGGAAATCAGAAAATCATCACGACGCTTTGCCCCGGCGGTAAGGAACGCATGCGCAGGCTGATCGAGATGGTGCGTCACGGGCGCCTCGATTTGGTGCCGCTGATTACGCATACCTTCAGTCTCGATCAGATCGTCGAAGCCTACAACCTGTTCGGCAACCGGCTGGATGGAGTCATCAAGGTCGCGATACGCACGTGAAATCAGGTTGACTGAGGCGTCGCAGTTCAGTGGATCCGGGAGGGCGAACCAAGCCCTCCCGGACCTTTCGCGTTCCGGAGAGCGCGAATATTCCTCAATTCAAGCCATAAGAATATTTTTCCTGCGCGGAAGAGAAATCTCAAAAGGAGGGCCGGCGGCCGCCACCGTTGCGTGATTGGGTTAGGTGGCGGCCGCCGTATGCGGGCCTTGCCTGTATTGCTTGAGGTATCTCAGGCTCCAGGCAAGTGCATCTTGTTTTCCACCGCCGGAAGCTCCGGCCAAAGCGGGCGGATTAAAATTCCCTGGCCGGGTTCGTAGGCGAGTGTGTAAATGTGCGAACATCGCTCGCACAACCAGAAATGCTCCACATGATGGGACTTCGCCTGCCGGGCATCATTCCCTCCGGCCGTTGGGGGTGGAACGGGATCTCGTCGAAATCGAAAAAGTTTTCCGCCCGTCAACCAGTTAAATGCCTCGGGGCAGGTAGGGTTTGCGCATTTTGGGTGCAGATTTTGAAACATGATGCCCCTCCGTTTCGACTCTCGATGCAGCCTTCCCTGGCTAATGAATGAGAGGGGCCGACGACTTTTCCTTCGGCGGCTGGGTTGTTGCCGCCGGGGTCGACGCCTCCTGCTTTTCGAGGAGTTCGATTCTGGCGGTCAGCCAGCCCGCCAAAGCATCTTCCAATTCCTGCTGCGTCCCTCCGCGGTAGAGTTCCTGCAAGGTTTCGCCCTCTGCCGTCAGGGGGATATGGCGGCACGGAACTTTCTCGCCACGCTTTTCCGGGGGAACAAACTGCATCAGCGCGCATTCGACACAAGGAGCCGGATGCTCCTTGGAGTCGTAATTCATGCAGCTCGGAGAATCCTCAAAAACCAACTGGGCCCTCCACGGTTCGCGGGGCGATCGTCCATATCCCCCTTTTTTCAGGAAATTGAGTTCGGCTTTCAAGAGTTCGAGCGTATTTCGTTCATCTTTCGGCATGATTGACCTCCACGATTACTGGTCACATTGTCGGCCAAGCGGCTGACAAGAGGAAGTGACGCGGATTACGAATGGCTGTGACGTAGATCACCGATTTTGGACTTAAGCCTTCGATACCCTGCACATGGAGGCAAGCAAATGCGTGACTCACAGGCACCTTCGTCGGGCCGATTTCGATTTGTATCCCGCGCGCGTGGGCGTTTAATGCCCGCGGGCGCTGCGACGCGCTCTCCGTACGGATTGCAGATCGTCGAAAGTTGCGTAACGTGCCCTCACCGGGAGGATCGCCTCTTCTGTAACCTTTCCCCCGATTCGCTCCAACGCCTCTCGCAGATCACCGGATCGGCGACCTATCCAAAAGGCGCGACGCTGTTTGTCGAGGGGCAGCCTTCCCGCGGTGTGTTCATCCTGTGCTCGGGACACGTGAAGCTGTCCACGTCATCCGCCGACGGCAAGACGCTGATCCTGCGAATTTCCGAGCCGGGCGACCTGCTGGGCTTGCCGGCCACGATTTCCGGGCGGCCCTATGAAGTCACCGCGGATGTGGTTGAACCCACGCAGGCCAATTTCATCGGCCGCACGGACTTCCTGAGTTTCCTTCGCGATCATGGGGATGCGGCGCTGCGCGTAGCGCAGGAGCTCAGCGAAACTTATCAGTCCGCGTTCGCCGAGATGCGTACGATCGGCCTTTCGCATTCCACGGGAGAGAAACTTGCCCGGTTTCTTTTGGATTGGAGCTCGAATCACAAGTCCGAAAATGGATCCGTCAAGTTCAATTTGACCCTGACTCATGAAGAGATCGCCCAGATGATCGGCGCGTCGCGGGAAACCGTGACGCGGCTGTTCGCGGAATTCAAGCGAAGAAACCTCTTGCTTGTCAAAGGGTCCAGCGTCACTATCAATGACAAGCTTGGCCTGGAACATCTGTTGCAAAAATACTAGGCCGGCCTGCCACCTTCCTGGCGTCGTAACCAATCCCTGTCGATTGTGTCCTTGTGATGGTTTGTTGCCTATTGAGGACAAGTGACTTCTTTGGCTGCCATGATATAGATTGCTAAAGTAATGATCGAGTATTGCCGAGATTTAGTTATATGAGACGAGGTCTGGTTAAAATGGAATTCTCGGGGACTCCTATGAAATATTGGAAGAAATCTTCCCCGCGATTAGGTCTACCCGCTGCGATTTTGATTGCCGCGCTGGCGGCTGGCGCAGGACTGCCGGCCCTGGCGGGCGCCCAATCATGGAACTCCATGCATGCAAGCCTGCAATCGAGCCAGGCGAAGTCACCCGACGCATCAGCGAATTCTTCCGACTACGTCGGAGCGGATACCTGCAAGGCCTGCCATGAAGATCTCTATAACAATTGGGCGAAGACCGCTCATTGGAAAACGATGCTCGACACCAAGGGAGGTCCCTCTCACCAGGGATGCGAAGGTTGTCACGGCCCGGGAGCAGCCCACGTCGCCGGTGGCGGCGACGTCAGCAAGATTTTCGCCTTTGAGAAGCACACCCCCAAAGAAATCAACGACCGCTGCATGACCTGCCACGCCGGCGGCACCGACCACATGAATGCAATTAATTCCGAGCACACAAAGAGCGACATCAGCTGCATTTCCTGCCATTCGCCGCACCACGCCGAGACGAAAGAATTCCTGCTGGTCAAGGCCCAGCCGGAGCTTTGCTACTCGTGCCACCTGGACAAAAAAGCTCAGTTCGAAATGCCCTTCCACCATCGCGTGAACGAGGGCCTGGTCCAGTGCACGGACTGCCATAATCCGCACGGCACGGTGCGCGCAAGCCAGGTGAGGACTTCGGCCGCGCAGGATGCGGTCTGCTTCACCTGCCATGAGGACAAGCGCGGCCCGTTCGTGTTCGAACATGAGCCGGTGAAGGTGGAGGGCTGCGAATCCTGCCATACGCCGCACGGATCGCCCAATGTCCACCTGCTGAAGGTCAGCAACGTGAACCTGCTATGCCTTTCGTGCCATACGACGTCCTTTGCGAATGCGCCCGGCGCGCCTTCCTTCCATAACCAGGCCGCTCAGTATCAGGCCTGCACCCTGTGCCACACGCAAATCCACGGGTCGAATGTGGACCATACACTCTTCAAGTAAGGGGACCGGCATGACATTCGACGGCCTGGGTGGAAATATGGAAATCAGCCTAGCAAGACGTGGACCGTGTGTGACATGCCCGGGTAAAGAGTCGCCCGGACTCCGCTTCTCGATGCTGGCACTGTCCTTCGCGCTGTCACTCTTTCTTGTGACCTCGACGAGCGCGCAGACCCAAATGCCGGATCAGACCGTGACGATGACCGCGGACGAGTCTGCGGGAAAAACTACGGGAAATTACAATGTGCAGCAGTCTGTCGAGTTTGGCTATCGGGACAGCATGATCGGCGGCAACCTGAATAATTACAACACGTTTGAAAATCTGAATTCCGGCTTCCGGCTGTTCGATTACACGGTGGACATGCGATCGATCGACCACCGCGGAATTTTCTTCGATAGCCTGGCGTTCAGCAACTTTGGCTACGGCGGCGATCCCAACGACGTTTCGCGCCTGCGGATCGAAAAAAACAAGTGGTACGATTTTCGAGCGTTGTACCGGCGCGACAAGGATTTCTGGAATTACAGCCTGCTCGCGAATCCACTCAACCCTTCGAGCTTTACCCCGGCGACTCCAATCACGAGTTCCCCACACGGACTCGAACTATCCCGGCGCATGCAGGATTACGATCTGACCCTTTTGCCTCAATCGCGCCTTCGCTTCCGGCTGGGATATTCCTACAATGTGGATACCGGACCTGCGTTCACCACGGTAGAGGGAGGCACGGAACCGTTGCTTTCGGAGAACGTTCGATACACAACAAACGCCTACCGGATGGGAGTGGATTTTAAGGGTATTCCTAAAACGACCGTGTCCTTCGATGAATTTCTCACCTACTCCAAAGTAGACAACTCAGCCACGGACAATAACCTTGCCTATCAGCTTTCGAACGGCACGCCCGTCGACCTGGGCCTGGTTTTCGTCGGCACGTCGCCTTGCGCTGCTCCGGTTACGAATCCGGCCACGAAGCCGCCCACGGTAACTGCCAATTGCAACGGTTACTTGTCGTACAGTGAGGTCGAGAATCCCCGGTCGTCGTTCCCGACCGAACGCCTCAGTTTCGAATCCAGTTACATCCGGAACTTTTCGATGACAGGATCGCTCGGTTACAGCAGCGGCGATAACATGCTCACGGGTTATAACGAAACTATCAGCACTTGGGCGACCCGGACGCTTACACGCGGTGGCACGACTGGCGGCCCGGCGGATGCCAAGCGTCTTTCGGTCAACGCGAACTGGTCGGGCGAGTACCGGATTACGGATAAGCTGAGCATCGTCGATGAATTTGCATACGACAACTGGCGCATCCCCTCGATGTGGGCCACGGCCGAAACAAATTTGTTCGCGACGCCGCCTACCAGCGGCCAGACCGGCCTGCAGCTGCCTATTTCCACTGTGACTCCGGCCACGTTTGCAACCGTGTGCCCGACAGCTCCCTACAACAGTGCAGGTTGCCCGCAGCACAACTCGAGCTCCGGGGCGGACGCCACGAATGAACTTGCGGCTCAATTCCTGGGCCAGAATATCCGGTCAAACACGATCGAGCTGAAATACGACATTACGCATCGAGTCAGCGCGCACCTCGGCTACCTGTACGAAGCCCGGACCATCGCGGATTTCAGCGCCACATGGGATACGGGCGAGATTTATTTTCCGGGAGGCCCGGGCGGCACGCTGGCGAGCCATTACTTCGCAGCGCGCGGGGACTGCGCCCTGGTTTCCGGCGTTCTGCCATCGGTGTGCACGGTGAACGCGAATGGTTCGATCCAGGAGGGTTCGCCGACGAATCTGGTGCCGGAGGCTGGCAACAATACAGTGCGGAACATCTACGACATTCATGAAAATGCCGGGCTGTTTGGCGTTTCGGCTCGGCCCATCGACACTTTGCGGATCACCGGCGACCTGATGTTCGGCTATAACGACAATTCCTTCACGCGCACCAGCCCGCGGCAACTGCAGAGCTACAAGATCAACATAAAGTACACGCCGACGCCATGGGCGAACATCACCGGCGCCGTGGATATCCATGAAAACCGGGACAACGTCTCGATGGTGAATAACCTGGAGCACGGTCGCACATACAGCTTTGTGACGACTCTGGCGCCGAATGCCAAGCTGTGGGTGGATTTCGGCTACACGTACATGGACATTTTCACGCAGACGGAGATCTGCTTCCCCGACACGGGCTCCACGGTCTTCACCACCCCTTGTCCCGTTCCTGCGGCGACCTCTCCGTTGGGGACGCTTTCCTCCTATTCCAGCTTGGACCACTACGCGTTCGCCGACGTGATGTGGAAACCCTACAAGCGCGTGACGGCCATGCTCGGATACGGAGGCACGATCGTCCGCGGCAACACGACACTTCTGAATCCGATGTCGCCGACCGGCACTCTGGATTTCGATTACATCAAGCCGCTCGCCAGCCTCGCGTTTGATCTCTATAAGGGCGTGGTCTATAAAACGTCGTGGAATTACTACGGGTATAACGACGCCGGAATAGCAAACCCGCCGGGGCTTGCCCCGCTCCCTTTGCAGGATTTTAATGGCAACAATATTACGTTTTCGCTCCGGTACGCTTTTTGACGTACTTTATTTCCGGGAGGAAAATTTCAATGCTGAATAAGATCGCGAAATCCTGTGGGGGATTTATTTTATTTCTGGCTCTACTGGCGCTCTGCGTTCCAGTGGTACGGGCGCAAGACACCGCCGAAGCGAATTACAAATCGAAGTGCGCGGGATGTCACGCGCCTGACGGGACCGGGAGCACGCCGGCTGGAAAGGCCATGGGTGTTCATGACTTTCATTCGCCGGACGTGCAGAAGGAAACCGTCGCGGAACTCGCGGACATCATCACCAACGGCAAGAACAAAATGCCGAAGTATACCGGCAAACTAAAAGATTCGGAAATCAAGGATCTTGCCGCCTACGTTCACGACCTCGGAAAGAAGTAACGGGATCGATATCCGGAATCCGGGGCGAAGCCTGATCTTGGAAGGAGGGTTCGCTTCTATTTTAAAGTGATCCAACGGGCGCACTGAAAATAGATGCCGTTCGGCTCCATATTTTAGAGCTCCCAATATGCCAAGCCCTCTTGCACTCCTCTACGGTCTTTTGGGAATCACGATCGTGCTGCTCGTGCTGATTTTGGCGCGGCCTTCGATAACGGTCTCCATTGGCGGGAAGATTCTTGCGTTTCTCGCGTTCTGCGCCCTGCCGGTCCTTTGCGGAGTTTGGGGCCTCTCCGAACATTTTGAACGCTCCAAGCAAACCAGCTTTTGCCTTTCGTGCCACATCATGGGGTCGTACGGCCGGAGCCTTTACGTCGATGATATGAATCACATACCGGCGGCGCACTTTCAAAATCATCGCATTCCCGCCGACGAGGCATGCTACACCTGCCACACGGATTACGCGATGTATGGAACCATCGGCGTGAAATTGCACGGGCTCAGGCACGTTTACGTCCAATACCTCGGAACGGCGATGAATCCAATCCACCTGTATGAGCCGTTCAACAATCGCGAATGCCTGCATTGTCATGAGGGCGCTCGGTCCTTTGAAGATGACACGCACACTCCCATGATGGATATGCTCAAGAGCAATCAACTTTCGTGCATCTCCAGCGGATGCCACGACACGGTTCACAACATTGATGCGCTTGGCAAGTTCAAACAGTGGAGCCCCGCGAATTGAGACTCGACAAAATGGGAATTCCACGAGCCTTTCGGATTTCAGGCGTCCTGCTCGTTTTGGGATTATGCACGGAAGCCATCAGCCTGCGTTGGGTCCACCCGCTCGCTTTTATTGCGTTCTTCGTGATTGGAGGGGCATTTCTCGCCGCGGGAGTCCTGCTGTTCCTCTATTCCCTGGTTGGAATGCGCCCTGCGCGTGACACCCACGATTCCGGAGGGAATTGACCGCACGCTGTTCTTCTCGCCTGAAAATCGCCTCGTCACAAGTGGTGCTATGATCGGGAATCGTGAAACGTGCAGATTTTAAATTGCCGCACGGCGCCCGGCAGATTACGGAATGACGCGCTTCCTTTCCCGCGTCTGGAGCGATCCCCTTTGCGGCAGGCTCAACGAAGAAACAGGGCGTCTCTTCACCTATCATCAGGCCACGAAACATACGTACCAATCCGTGCGCCTCGATGCGCATTATCTTGACTGGATAAACCAGCCGAACCCGTTCCGCGTCTTTGAAGGCGCGCCCACGTTTGTGCTGCCGCCTGACCCGGGCTTCCCGGAAGTTGGTACATTTGCCGCGATTGGCGCGCTCGATGAGGACGCGGCAAAAGCCGGCGAAGCCCGAACTTCGGAGGGTCAAGACATTCAGCTGGATGTTGCGTGGCTCAGCCGTTTGCTCTGGCATTCCATGGCCATCAGCGCATGGAAAAAAGTTCCGGGTTCGGGAAATCGGTACAGCCTGCGCGTTAACCCATCCTCCGGGAATCTCCATCCTACGGAAACCTACATCGCGTTGCGCGGTTGGGGTGACATCGGCGATGGTTTGTATCACTATCGCGCGGATGTCCACACGCTTGAACTGCGCAGTCCCGGCGCGGCAACACAGCAGCTTGCCCAGGGCCTGAAGATTCCCTGGGCTGCGGAATCACAACTCATCATCTCGCTCACTTCAATATTCTGGCGGGAAGCTTGGAAGTACCGCGACCGCGCCTACCGTTACTGCTGCCATGATTTGGGCCATGCCATGATGAGCCTGTTGCTGGCCGCGCGCGCATTGGGACTCACCGGCGCGGCCATCGCTCATTTTGGCGACCGGGCGCTGGCTCGCGTACTCGGGGTTTCAGGAGGCGATGAAGCGCCCATGGCCTTTCTGGTATTTCCATCGAATGTCACTTCCGTGCAACGGCCTCGGGCGCACGCACGAGAATTTTCCGGCGTCCCCAATGAACTCTCGACGCAGGAAGTCCCCTACGAACTCCTCCTCGACATTCATTGCGCGACGATCCTCCCGGACTCGGTCAGTCCTCTGGCCGCTGTTCCTACGGCAGATGCGGGAGTAGCGCCAATCGCAGCAGAGACCACAATTACCCCGGCGCTTGATACTTCTCTCGCAGCAATCGTACGGCGGCGGCGGTCAGCGCTGGATTTCGACGCGCGCACGGCGCCCATGGAGCGCAAAAATCTCGAACAACTCCTCGACTTTGCGACAAGAAATTGGCGAACGGATTGGCGGGCAGCTTTAGAATCCCGTTTGAGCAGGGCCGGAAAATCCGGAGGTAACGGTGATTTCATTACTCTGTATCTCTATGTCCATCGCGTCCAAGATTGCGAATCGGGAGTTTACGTGTGGCAAAAGGCAACGCGGACTCTGAAGCAGCTGCATCGCGCCAACGTGGAACGAGTGGCTGCCTATTTAAGCCTCGAGCAGGCGCTGGCCGGAAACAGTTGCTTCACTATTTCGATGATCGCCAACCTTGCAGAGGCCGCAAAGGCTTTTGGCAATCGGGGCTACCGGTACGTTCATTTTGAAGCCGGGGCGATCGGGCAGCGACTCTACGTCGGGGCGGAAGCGATGAACTGGAATGCCACGGGAATTGGCGCTTTTTACGATGACGATGTGCACCGTTACCTGGGTTTCCTCGAAGAGGCGGGCAGTTCCGTGGATGTTTCCATGAATATGGCGGAGCAGAAGTCCCTGGTCATGCTGAACTCACCGACGAGCCGCCACGCGGCGGGACAATTCCCAGCCGCCGGCGAACAGGCCGCGGCGAAACCGAGCACGGGAACTTCCCTGCCCCGGGATTCCAGAACGCTGGCACAGCAAGTGATTTATCACTTTGCGGTAGGCCGCGCTGTTCCCGATCCGCGGCTCGATGGATGAAAAATTATGGTTGGAATCCTGGTCCATGGAAGTAACCACTTCATTGTGCGCGGTCCGTTGCCAGATCGCGACACTGCCTTCGCGCTCGCTCGCCATTGGTCCCTGATTCAAATTGGGGGGACAACCCCGGCGGCATTGCAGGCCTGGCAAATTATCACGCGAGAAAATCGGGGAAACCTTTCATGGGCTGTCATCGTCTCAGATACATGTGAGATTTCGTCGGCGGTGGCTCAATTGCTCGACGAGCTGTCGGCTAGAGGAGTTGTAATTCATCACGCCAGCACGGAGGACTGGTGATGGGAAAAGATGCACAGTGGGCTCCCGAAGCGGCTCAAAGTCGGGGGGAGGGAGGCCCGGAATTAAAATTTATAAGATTATATTTTCACTTTCTTTGGTATTGCGGACTCATAGATGTCAATTTCAACCCCTTTTGTTCGACGGCCGATCGGGACCTCATTACTGACTGCTGCAATTCTCCTGGCTGGCGCGGTGGGGTATCGTCTCCTGCCCGTGGCGCCTCTCCCCCAGGTCGAATTCCCTACAATCTCCGTTCACGCAACTTTGCCCGGAGCCAGCCCGGAGACTTTGGCTTCGGCAGTGGCAACACCCCTTGAACGGCAATTCGGGCGGATCGCCGGCATAACTGAGATGACCTCGAGCAGCCAGCTCGGCTCGACCAGCATCACCCTGCAATTCGATCTGGACCGGAACATTGACGCGGCCGCGCGGGACGTTCAGGCCGCCATCAACGCCTCTGCCGGGCAGTTGCCTTCGGACCTCCCCAGCCTCCCCACGTACAGGAAAACCGATCCGACCGATTCGCCAATCGTTATCCTGGCACTGATTTCCGATTCGGTTCCCATTGGGCAGCTTTACGATTATGCGGATTCCATCATCGCGCAAAAAATTTCACAGGTATCGGGTGTGGGTCAGGTGACCATCGGCGGGTCGGCTCAACCAGCCGTGCGGGTTGACGTGAATCCCATGGCGCTCGCCCGTTACGGAATCGGCCTCGAAGATGTCCGCGCGGCATTGCAGGCCGCAAATGTGAACTCCCCGAAGGGGGCAATTTCAGACCAAACCGAAAGGTGGGTTTTATCGGATACCGATCAACTGCTCCAGGCGAATCTATATGGACCGTTGATCGTAGCGTACCACGACGGCGCCCCTGTCCGGCTAAAGGACGTGGCAGAGGTCAGCGACGGAATCGTGGACGTGCGGAACTCCGGATACGCGGACGGCAAGCCTGCGGTCACAATGAATATTTCGCGCCAGCCCGGGGCGAACATCATCGCAACGGTGAACCGGATTGAGGCCCTGCTACCCGAACTGCGCGCTTCGATTCCACCCTCGGTTTCATTGAATGTTGTTGGTGACAGGACCGTCACGATTCGCGCTTCTGTGAAGGATATTCAGTTCACCCTTGTCCTGACCGTGGTGCTGGTGGTGATGGTGATATTTTTGTTCCTGCGCAACGTCTGGGCAACTGTCATCCCAAGCATCGCGGTGCCGCTTTCGCTGATCGGAACATTTGGAGTGATGTATTTGTTGGGCTACAGTCTCGACAATCTTTCGCTCCTGGCGCTGGCGATTTCAACTGGCTTTGTTGTGGATGACGCGATCGTGGTGATTGAGAACATCGCGCGGTTCCTCGAGGCCGGGCATCCGCCGCTGGAAGCGGCGCTCGAAGGATCGCGGGAGATTGGCTTTACAGTCCTCTCGATGAGCGCATCTCTGGTTGCTGTGTTCATTCCCATTCTACTGATGGGAGGAATCATCGGCCGCTTGTTTCGCGAATTTGCGGTAACGCTGACCACGGCCATCGCGGTTTCCTTGTGCGTGTCCCTGACCACAACCCCCATGATGTGCGCGCGATTTCTGAAGCCAGTTTCCGAAGAGCAACATGGCCGGCTTTTTCGCGCCAGCGAGCGGGTGTTCCAGGGGTCGCTCGATGCATACTCGTACGGCCTGCGATGGGTCCTGCGTCACCAGCTATTCATGCTGTTTGTAACTGGCGCGACGATTTGTCTGAGCGTTTATTTATACATTGTCATCCCCAAAGGATTTTTCCCTCAGCAGGATACAGGTCGCCTGACCGGAACAATCCTGGGCGCTCAGGACATGTCATTCTTCTCGATGCAGGAAAAGCTGAAACAGTATTTGGATATCCTTCAGGCGGACCCGGCTTCGGCGCACGTGACTGGCTTCACGGGTGGCGGCGCGGAGAACACGGGGCAGATCAGAGTCGATTTGAAACCATTGGAAGAACGCAAAGCCAATACGGATCAAATTATCGCGCGCCTGCGGCCGAAACTTGCGGTCGTCCCAGGCTCCACGTTATTCCTCCAGGCCATTCAGGATGTGAGAACGGGCGGGCGGTCGTCGAGTTCGCAATACCAGTACACCTTACAGGGTGACAATGTCACGGAGCTGGAAGATTGGGCGCCGCAGGTTCTGGCTGCAATGCGAAAATTGCCTGGGCTGCGCGACCTTTCCACCGACCAGCAGGATCGAGGCTTGCAAGCCACCCTGGTGGTCGACCGGGACACGGCGTCCAGACTCGGGATCCAGCAGGAAACAATTGATAACACTTTATATGACGCCTTCGGCCAGCGGCAGGTATCCACGATGTATACGGAGCTGAACCAATACCACGTCGTGATGGAAGTAGATCCTCGATACCAGCAAAGTACCGACGCCATCCAGCAGCTCTATTTGCGGTCGACCAATGGCACGCAGGTGCCGATGAGTACCTTCACGGACTTCGAGCAGAAAACCACCGCATTACAGGTGAATCATCAGGGACAGTTCACGGCGGTCACCATATCGTTCAATTTGGCGGAAGGGGTTGCCCTTGGCGATGCGGTACGTGAGATTGAAGCCGCGATGCTGCGAATCGGATTGCCTTCCAGCATCCAGGCGAGCTTTCAAGGTACGGCGCAAGCTTTTCAGTCTTCTCTGGCGACGGAGCCATGGTTGATCCTGGCGGCCGTAGTAACTGTATATCTCGTGCTGGGCATGCTCTACGAAAGCTACATCCATCCGCTGACGATCCTGTCCACGCTGCCGTCCGCGGGAGTTGGCGCTCTTCTTGCGTTGCTGATCTGCCACACAGAGCTGAGCGTCATCGCGCTAATCGGTATCATTCTGCTCATCGGGATTGTTAAAAAGAACGCGATCATGATGATCGATTTTGCCCTGGAAGCGGAGCGCAACAAAGGTTTGACCCCGGAGGAAGCAATCTATGAAGCGTGCCGGCTGAGGTTCCGGCCGATCATGATGACCACCATGTGCGCGCTGCTGGGAGGCTTGCCGCTCGCGCTTGGGTCCGGGACCGGCTCCGAATTGCGCCGGCCACTCGGAATCAGCATCGTCGGCGGCCTGATGGTTAGTCAACTGCTGACGCTCTATACCACACCGGTCGTTTACCTTTACATGGACCGCCTGCGATTGCGATTTGCAAGCCGCAAGCATGTCTCCAGCCTTGCGGGCGAACTACCCTCCCAAGTGCCGCCCATTTAGAATCTTCCCGCACCTTGATCGCATAATGAATCGCCTGCCCCAGGGCGTGCCTTCATAATAAATATTGTTTGCCGTGGCATCGCAGTCGGGACATAATCCGATGTCCCGTAGATCTGAACTTGCATATTTGAAGTCAGATGTCGGTTCGTGTCCTGCATGCGAGTGGGGACTGGCGAATGCACATTTCAGCGACGTTTATACGTCGGCCGATTGCGACCTCACTTTTAACCGCGGCGATCCTGATCGCCGGCGGGGTTGCCTATTTTTTCCTGCCCAGCGCTCCCATCCCTCAAATCGAATTCCCCACAATCTCAGTTCATGGGAGCCTGCCCGGAGCGAGTCCGGAAACGATGGCATCCGCGGTGGCGACGCCACTGGAACGACAATTTGGCCGCATTGCGGGAATTACGGAGATGACTTCGAGCAGCCAACTCGGCTCCACCAATATCGCGCTGCAGTTTGACCTGGATAGAGACATCAACGCGGCGGCGCGGGACGTCCAGGCGGCCATCAACGCCTCTGCCGGACAGTTACCTTCCGATTTGCCGAGCCTCCCCACATACAAGAGAACCAATCCCGCCGAATCCGCCTGCATCATCCTGGCCATGTGGTCGGACACGGAACCCACCGAGCGAATTTATGATTATGCGGATTCGATTGCGGGGCAGAAGCTTTCCCAGCTGAAGGGTGTAGGCCAAGTCAGCTTGCAAGGTAGCGCGCAACCTGCCGTCCGCGTAGACGTCAATCCCATGGCCTTGGCCCATTACGGAATCGGGCTCGAGGACGTCCGCACGGCGCTGAATGCAGCGAACGTGAATTCTCCCAAGGGATCGGTTGAGAATCAGAGTAACCGCTGGACGATTTCCACATCGGATCAGCTGCTTCAAGCCGATAAATATGGTCCCTTGATCGTGGCCTATCACCGCGATGGGCCCATCCGATTAAGTGACGTCGCACAAGTCAGCGACGCAAGCGTGGATATACGGAATGCGGGGTACGCCAATGGAAAACCCGCGATTATCATGAATATTTTTCGCGTGCCCGGCGCCAACATGCTGGAAACAATTGACCGGGTCAAGGCCCTTCTCCCCGAATTGCGGGCTTCCATCCCTCCTTCGGTTACACTGGCGATCATTGCGGACAAGGCGGTCACCATCCGTGCCTCGATCGACGACATTGAGTTCACTCTGGTCCTGACCGTGGTGCTGGTCATCATGGTTATATTTTTGTTCCTGCGGAATGCGTGGGCCACAATCATTCCCAGCATTGCCGTGCCGCTTTCTCTGATCGGAACATTCGGCGTGATGTACCTGCTCGGGTACAGTCTCGACAATCTTTCACTTCTCGCGCTGGCTATTTCGACAGGTTTTGTTGTCGACGATGCGATCGTCGTTATTGAGAATATCGCCCGCTATCTGGAGGCCGGCTATTCCCCGCTCGCAGCGGCCATGGAAGGCTCGCGTGAGATCGGCTTCACTGTCCTGTCCATGAGCATTTCCCTGTGCGCCGTGTTTATTCCGATTCTGCTGATGCAAGGGATTCTTGGCCGTCTATTCCGGGAATTTGCGGTGACGCTGACCAGCACGATCGCGGTTTCCCTGTTGGTATCCCTCACCACGACGCCCATGATGTGCGCCCGATTCCTGAAGGCGGTGTCGGAACAGCGGCACGGCAGGATTTATCGCGCAAGTGAACGCGTATTCCAGTGGGCGCTCGATTCCTACGCGTCCGGTTTGCGCTGGGTCCTGCGAAACCAGCCACTGATGCTGGCCGTGACGCTCGCGACGTTCTGCCTGAGCGTTTACCTGTACGTTGTGATCCCAAAAGGTTTTTTCCCCCAGCAGGATACGGGCAGGGTTGACGGATCGATCATCGGCGCGCAGGACATGTCGTTCGTCACCACGCATGAAAAGTTGAAACAGTTTTTGGCCATTTTGCAGACGGATCCGGCAGCAAGAAATGTGACCGGAAATACCGGCGGCGGCGCGGAGAATACCGGTCAGATCAGGATCGACCTGAAATCTCTGGACGAAAGAAAGGCCAATGTATTTGAAGTCATTACGCGCCTAAGGCGCAAGCTGGGCGCGGTCCCGGGGGCTTCGCTGTTCCTGCAGGCCCGCCAGGATATCCAGGTCGGCGCGCGCTCCAGCGGATCGCAATTTCAATACACGCTGGAAAGTGATGATATCGGCGAACTCGAGGACTGGGCGCCGAAGGTCCTCGCCGCGATGCGGCGGATGCCGAGCTTGCGCGACCTTTCCACTGACCAGCAGGATCGAGGACTGCAAGCCACTCTGGTCGTTGACCGCGATACGGCTTCGAGGCTGGCAATTCCACAGCAAGTAATTGACAACACGCTGTACGACGCTTTCGGTCAGCGCCAGGTGTCCACCATGTATACGCAGCTGAACGAGTATCACGTGGTGATGGAAGTCGACCCGCGATTCCAGCAGAGCACGGATGCGATCCAGCAGCTCTACGTGCGATCTTCCAAAGGAACACAAGTTCCGCTGAGTGCGTTTACCCATTTTGAGCGGAGAACCTCGGCGTTGCAGGTGAACCACCAGGGCCAGTTCCCGGCGGTCACGATTTCGTTCAATTTGGGAGAAGGGGTTGCGCTTGGCGATGCAGTAAAGGAGATTGAAGCAGGAACGCTGCGCATCGGATTGCCCTCGAACATCCACGCGACGTTTCAGGGAACCGCGCAGGCGTTCCAGACCTCGTTAGCTTCCGAACCCTGGCTGATTTTGGCAGCTTTGATCACCGTGTACCTCGTGTTGGGAGTGCTGTATGAAAGCTACATTCATCCGTTGACGATTCTCTCCACGCTGCCCTCGGCCGGCGTGGGAGCGCTGCTGGCCTAGCTCCTGTGCCATACGGAGCTGAGCGTCATCGCGCTGGTCGGAATCATTCTGCTCATCGGGATTGTCAAAAAGAATGCCATCATGATGATCGATTTTGCGCTGGATGCGGAACGCAAGAAGGGACTCAGCCCGCAGGAAGCAATTTATGAGGCTTGCCTGTTGAGGTTCCGGCCGATCATGATGACCACGATGTGTGCAATGCTGGGAGGTTTGCCGTTGGCACTGGGCAATGGGACGGGATCCGAATTGCGAAAACCGCTCGGAATCAGCATCGTTGGCGGATTGATTGTCAGCCAGGTGCTGACTCTGTATACGACCCCTGTCGTGTACCTCTATATGGACCGTCTGCGATTGCGCCTGGCGAACCGTAAACATGTCCAGAGGCTCGCAAGCGCGCTACCCACGCAAGCGCCTCCCATTTAGCGTCTCCGCGTACCGCGATTGCTCCCGAGGTCGTATGGAAGATGTTCAGCTGCCTCGCCAGGTGTGCTAGGATGGGCGCAATTCGCTGTCAAACTGCACGGCTCCGATTTTCGAAGGTGCAAGTGAATGCGTAAGAATGGCGTCGCGTACGCCAATTTCTCAGGAGGAATCTTGATGTCACAGCGATCTCATTTGAAGTTCACATTAGCCATTGCCGGTATTGTGGCGTGCGCAGCGTTTGGAGGAAGAGCGTCCGCCCAGGAAGCCTCCCCGACAAATTCCCTGCCCAATCCGTACCACCTTGTAGAAGGCTGGGGGAAAGATCTTCCTGCCGGAAGGCAGTGGGGATCGACGAATACCTTAGCGATTGATCCGAAGGGAAACATCTGGGTGGGAGAACGGTGCGGAGGGAATTCCTGCGCCGATTCGCCGCTGGACTCGATTCTCGAATTCGATCCTTCGGGCAAGTTCGTGAAGAGCATGGGTGGAGGAATGTTCATCGTCCCCCACGGCGTCTATTTCGATAAAGACGGAAATTTGTGGGTTACCGACTTCGCTTCAAAGGGCGACAAGGGCCAGCAAGTGATCAAGTTCAGCCCCGATGGAAAAGAGTTGATGAGGCTCGGAAAGGCGGGCGTCGCCGGAGATGGCCCGGACACGTTCAATCAACCCGACTGCGTGGTTGTCGCTCCCAACGGCGACATCTTCGTCGCGGACGGCCACACGCCCGGCAAGGGCAATCAGCGCGTCATGAAATTCTCGAAGGACGGGAAATTCATCAAGCAGTGGGGTGAACTCGGATCGGGGCCCGGCCAGTTCAATGTTCCTCACACACTTGCATTTGATTCCAAGGGACGCCTGTTCGTCGGCGACCGCGTGAATATGAGGATCCAGATCTTCGACCAGGACGGAAAATTCCTGGAAGAGTGGAAGCAATTCGGCCAGCCCAGCGGAATTTTTATTGATAAGAATGATGTACTCTATGTGGCCGATTCCCAGTCTCAATCCACCGACCCCAAGAACGTCACCTACAATCCAGGCTTCGATCAGGGGATTCGAATCGGCAGCGCCAAGGATGGAAAGGTGATGAATTTTATTCCGATCCCCCATCCGCCGGATGTGGCCACAAACGCCCCGGAAGGGGTTACTTCGGATGGCAAGGGAAACATCTACATTGCGGATGTCGTCCTCAAGGATATTCGGAAATATACGAAGAACTAGCGGCCAGTCTCAGGCAGGAGCACTTCGGTGTCCCTGCCCCGATTTTTTCGGGGCAATATCTTTGGGGTCCGGCACGCAGATGACTAAGGAGGACTACGATGTCACTTCCATCTCGCATGTGGGCCATGCTGTTGGTTTCTTTTCTCGCCGTGATTTCAACCTCTGGGAATGCCTTTGCTCAAGCGGAATCCCCGATGAATTCATTTCCCAATCCGTTCCATCTGGTCGATGGTTGGGCAAAGGATCTCCCGGGAGGAAGAGAGTGGGGCTCAACGAACGCAATCTTCGTGGATTCGAAGGATAACGTCTGGGTGGGCGAGAGGTGCGGCAGCAGAACCAATTGCGTCGACTCACCGCTGGACCCCGTTCTGGAATTTGATGCGTCCGGCAAGGTCATAAAGACCTTTGGCGACGGAATGTTCATCGTGCCCCATGGCGTTTTTGTCGATAGGGCCGGGAATGTATGGGTGACGGACAACTCATCGAAAGACGACAAGGGCCAGCAAGTTATCAAGTTCAGCCCGGATGGAAAGGAATTGATGAGGCTCGGGAAACCGGGCGTCGCTGGAGACGGTCCAGACACTTTCAATCAGCCGGATGGCGTCGTGGTCGCTCCCAACGGCGACATTTTCGTCGCGGACGGCCACACAGCCGGAAAAGGCAACGCGCGAATCGTGAAATTCTCGAAGGATGGGACTTTCATCAAGCAGTGGGGAGAGCACGGATCGGGACCCGGCCAGTTTGAAGTTCCTCACGGGATTGCCATCGATTCCAAAGGAAGGATATTCGTCGCCGACCGCAATAACAAGCGGGTCCAGATCTTCGACCAGGACGGAAAGTTTCTCGAAGAGTGGAAACAGTTCGGCGAGCCCAGCGGACTCTTCATAGATTCACACGACATCCTGTATGTGACGGACTCCCAATCACAGGACACGGAACCCAAGAACGCCGGTTCATATAATCCGGGATTCGAACAAGGGATTCGAATTGGGAGCGTAAAGGACGGAAAGGTAACGGCCTTTATCCCGGTCCCGCATCCGCCGGACGTGGCGACAAACGCACCGGAAGGAGTTGCGGCCGATTCAAAAGGCAACGTCTACATCGCGGATGTGGTCCTGAAGGATATTCGGAAATACTCAAGGAACTAGGGAAATAATCGGGAGGGAAACGCATCAGCGCTCCCCTCCCGATTGTTTATTTCTTCGCACCGGTTTTGGTTACCAGCACAAACCTTTGAGCGCGCCTGCCGGTATCAACCTCGCCTGTGTAAAAGTTCCCCTTTGAATCCATTACGATGGAGTGCACGTGGTGGAACTGCCCCGCGCCGCGGCCCGCGTGACCAATCGTGCCCACAAGGGACCCATCGCTTCGCAACAAAATCCAGATCACGTTGTCTTCCCCGTCGGCGACCAGCAGATATTTCTGGGCCGGATCATGCGAGAAAGCAATATCGTAGTCGGCTCCCATGCCGACGGTTTCCGGGTGGACGAAAAATTCCTTTACGAATTTCCCTTCCTTCGTGAAAACCTGGATTCTGTCGTCGGATCGATCGCAAACATATACCAGCCCGTCCTTTGCGAGATGGACACAATGAACGGGATTCCGAAATAGTTTGCTGACCGGAGACCCGGGAACATAGGGTCCGCCATAATCTTCGTCGCTGGGCGGGTTGCCGTAGGCGCCCCACATTCGCTTGAAGACGCCTGTCTCGGAGTCAAACACAATGACGCGCCGGTTGAAGTAACCATCGGCGATGTACAACTCGTGCGCCTTCTCATCCAGGTCCATCCCCGCTGGTTTCCCGAGGACGCTGGTATCCGCGTTCTTCATATCCGCGGGTTTCAGCGCCGCCTCGGAAGGATGTCCAATTTGCAGGATCGGTTTCCCGTCGCCGGTAAATTTGATGGCCTGCCGGTCCTTCGCGCCATTGCCGGTAATCCAGATGTTGCCGGCTTGATCGGCAAAGATGCTGTGCTCCGAGACGGGCCAGTCATAACCCGTACCCGGTCCGCCCCAGGACTTGATGAGGTTCCCTTCGGTATCAAATACCAGAACTGGAGGAGCGGAAATGCAACAAATGGAAACCGGAGGATTTTGAGCCAGGCCGAGGTCATCCTTCACATTGGACCCCGGGCGCTGGAGCACCCAAATGTGGTCATCCTTATCTACAGCGACGCCGCCGATCTGCCCCATGATCCAGTTGTTGGGCAATTGCTTTGGCCAGTCCGCGTCTACTTTATACGTGGGCGCGTCCTGCGACCTCGCCGTCCCGCAAAATGCGATTGCGAGCAGGCACACCGCAACCCAAAATGAAACCACTCGCGTCCGCTTACGTGAAATGCTCATGTGTAATCCATCCTTCTCCGACATCTGGTGCAATTCTGCTTCGTCCCGATCTCGTTGAACTTTGTTCTGGTTGGTTACTCTAAAAAATCACCTTCAGGGCCAGCTGAATCTGGCGTGAATTTGTTTGAGTTGTCGTAATCTGCCCCGCGGTCCCCAAGGGGCTTTGGAAATTGGCGCCGGACGGGGCCAAGCCTGGCGCATTGACGACCGGCGTGCCGGGGATGCCGGAGGCCGAGACAGTATAGGTCGTCCCGTTTGGCACGCCGAGGTTAACTCGATTAAAGATATTAAAGATCTCCGCACGGAACTGCAGGCCGCCGTTTTCCCCGAGCCACTTGATCTTGGTGTCCTTGTTGATGGAAAAGTCGAAGTCCCGCTCGTTAGGTCCGCTCAGAGAGTCACGTGAACAGGTGTTCTTAAATCCAATCGGTAACTGTGTGAACATGAGCGGATTGTACCAGTTGGCGGCGGTGCCCAGAATGACCGTGCTGGGGTTATAGGGAAGGTAGTTATAAGTATACGGGGAAGTTCCACCCGCTACTGTGTTCGTAAGGTTAATCGTGGCGGTGTTGGCGCTAGTCTGGATAGAACAATTGTTAGATCCACTCTGTGAGCGGTCAGCTGAGATGCCCGGCGTAAAGGGGAAACCATCATTCACCGTGAGGATGCCGCCCAGCCACCATCCTTGCGTGATTTTCGCGGCGAAGTTGTCGGAATTGAGACCCGGCAGGTGATAGATATAATTGAAATGGAAGGAATTAGGGACATTGCTGCATGACGGTCCCTTATCAAGGTTCACATCCTGTGGATTCACGCCCACGGCGGCTCCCGACGCGGAACAGTCATTGCCCGGCATTCCGCCCGTCGTGGTATCGAGTGACTTGCTAAAGGTATACCCAGCCTGGAACTGCAACCCGCTGCTTAACCGCTTCGTCGCCACGACCTGCACTCCGTTGTACCAGGAATTCGAGGCACTTGTAAGAAAAGCCGCCGAAGCCCCCCAGGCAGGGTTAGTCCTGCACTCGGGTAGGGTATTGAAGCAATTGGTTGTCGTGTTAGCAGGGAGAATCTCACCATATGGAGTAGTGACCGGGCTGGTCGCAAGAGTACCCGCAGCGGACGAAGTTGGACATCCGTATATTCCCGCAGAGGAATACCCAAAGAAAAGTTGACCGGCGCACGTGGCAGTCGGTAGGACCGGGTCACCCTGCACGTCCGTATAGAGATTAATTCCGCGCGTCCCGACGTACGCCAGAGAGAGTCCGACCCCCCAGGGAAGTTGCTGCTCGACGGTCAGGTTGTACTGCAGGGCGTGCGGCTGCTTCATATTGTAGTCGTCCATTTGCGTGCCCAAGCCGATGCTGGCTCCTAGACTCTGGACGAAGCTGATGAGGGGAAAACTAATCACGGTGCCAGTACCCGGATTGTTGTTCGGAAAGCTCAGCGAACTCTGGAGGGCAAACGGTGGTAGCCCGACAGCGGGGTTGACCAGGAGTGATCCAATGTTCCCAACATCGTAGTAGACGCCGAACCCGGATCGAATCGACGTTTTCCCTGTGCCGAAGACGTCCCAGGCAATTCCGACACGAGGACTAAAGTTTTTGTACGTCGGGTTATCCATCAACGGCCCGACCACGGCGGTGGTTGAGGTCTCAAAGTCTCGAATCGCGGAGGAGCGGCCGTACAACTCAGTTATGGGGCCCTGGAACTCGTAGCGGAGACCCAGGTTCAATGTCAGGCGTGGCTTGAGCTGCCAGTCATCCTGAACGTAAAACCCAAATGTTTTGAACATGAAGTCACGGTCAAAGGCATTTCCGTTGTATGGAGGCGCAAGTGTGCAATTGTCCTGAGGAAGATTCACACACGCCGCATAATTCGTCACATATGCAGGATTTACCGACTCGATTGTGAACGTCTGTGGGTAACCTTGCATGAAATTCGATAAGCTGGGAAAACTATAGCTTCCCTTAGCCATGAAGTTGGATTCCTGAAACATGTTGAGCAGGACTCCGAATTTCACGGAGTGCTTGCCAGCGGTCTTGAACGCGTCGTCACCAAGCGTGCCGATATTCTGGACGTGATACGCGGGGCTATTGGTAGCCGGACTCAAGGCCGTCACCCCGCTGCCTGGGCTAACACCAGCAACAACATATTCCTCGGAATCCAGCGGCCCAAAGGGATTCAAGGGCGTCACCGGAAAGATATTGACGACGCCAAAGTTCGTCCGGGCCCAGGACACTCGCACAGAGTTCAGCAAGGTCGGTGAAAAAATGTGATTTTCTCCGAGAGTCAACCACTGGTTCCGGCTCCTCCCGTCGACGTGGAACTGTGGATATGCCGTCCCCGTCGTGGTAGACGTCACGTTCGTATAGGGGACCGAAACGAAGGAATCGTCAAACGTAAAGCGGGTGAAAAACGTGTCCGCGGCCGAGATGTTCTGATCTACCCGAAGTTGCGTGTAATCCACGCGGTCCTTGTTCTCCGCCGGAAACGTGTACTCATTAATTCCATTGACGATCAGGTTGGGGAGCGGGAATTCCGCGACGAGCGGCTGGATAATGGCGGGGACTGTGGGTCCATTGGGTTGCGCGGCGCTGTTCTTGATGCTGCCACAAGCGCTTGTGGTACCAGCCGCCGCGCCATATAGGTCGGCCAATACGGCCCCGGCTGGCACCGCGGGATTTTGAACGGCCAAGTCGTTATAATGTGTACCAGTAGCTGGATTAACGAGATTGTGGCAGGACACGGGAAGCGTAGTGTCCAGGATCGTATCTCCCTGCCGCTCCCGGACGCCTTCGTATACCAAGTAGAAGAACGTCTTGTCTTTCCTGATCGGCCCGCCAGCGGAGCCCCCGAAGTTGTTCCGCTGGAATTCGGGCAAGCGCGGGGCGCCGGCAGTCAAATACCCATAGTCAAAAAAGTTTCTAGCGTCCATAACGCTGTTTCTCAGGTACTCGAACAAGTCGCCGTGCCAGTTGTTCGTGCCGCTCTTGCTCACCATGACCATCTGACTTCCCATGCGCAGGCCGTATTCGGCGCTGAACATGTTCGTAACGAGTTTGAATTCGCGAATCCCGTCGACTCCCAGCGTCGTGTTGGCCTCCGAATTCGAACCCGTGCCATACTGGTTAAACAATGGCGTGCCGTCCAGCGTGAAGTTGTTCGACCGCGGCGGTGCCCCATTGCTGCTGAACCAGGTGCCCTGCGCCCCCGCCCCGCCCCCGGCGGGATGGACGTTCTGGTTGACACCCGCCTGGATAAGCGTCAGGTCGACGTAGTTCCGGCCGTTCAGCGGCAGTTCCGCCATGCGTTGTTCATTCACTAGGCCGCCCAGCGAACTGGTCGTCGTATTCACCAACGGAGCTTCTCCGGTGACGACTACTTCCTGAGCCGACGTGCCAACCTCGAGCGCAACGTTCAGCGCCAATTCCTGGTCAACGTCGAGAACCAGCCCTGTCTGGGTGAGCGTCTTAAATCCGTCTTTTTCAATCCTCATGTTGTAATGGCCGATCGGCACGCCGGAAAATCGGTAGATACCATCCGGGCCGGAGGTTTCCGTTCGCGACGCGCCAGTCTCTGAGCTTTGAACCGTAATCTTGGCCTCCGGAACGACTCCGCCGGAAGCATCCTTCACTGTGCCCAGAATTGTTCCTGTCGGTCCTTGCGCAAATGTCGGGCTGATTGCTGCCAGTAAAATGGACAGAACTCCGCTCAACACGAGGAGAATGAGACGCCGCCGGCTAACCTGATCGCATGTACCCATGGAAGACCCTCCCGCTGCCGGCGAAACGATTTACGCCGACAAAGCAGTCGTAAAATCACTACAGGGCCGATTACTCTGAGGCACAGCAATAAACGATTTCCCGGGGAAACTTCGATAGCAACAGGATTAGGTGCGAACTTCCGGAACATACTTTAAGTAAAAGTTTCGATGTCTTCAAAAACAGCACCATCACCCAGTCGTGGCGCGAATCTACGCCCGCTGCAATTCACTGTCAAGGATTTTTCAGGGTGTGTCGCTGCAAGAATATTCTACTCGTGAAAATCACGAATCTTGTGGGAAGTGTATCGCAGCAGAGAAGTAAACCAGGCGGGCTATAGATCAATCTATGGCGTCATCCAAACGATGCTGGTGTGGACCCGAGCGCCAGTTCGGCGCTTGCCGAGGATATTTAGTTTGGAGATTTAGTGCGGGCTCCTCCTGCTGCATCAGGGCATGAGAGAGGAGCCCGCACCCAAAAATCAATCCGCAGCCGGCCTCGGTGGAGGCGGCGGTGGCATCGTGAAACGGGAATCTTCGACAGGAGCGTTCGCATCGACTCGCGACCACTTGTACGTCCGGTCGCCTTCGGGGCTCAGGACGCGCAACGTAAAGGGAACCTGGAGTCCAGAGACATCGCGATAGTCTTCGTAATAGGTTTCCTCTGGAAATCCGCCGAGAACGCTCTGCATGGTTGCGTACGATCGCAGGAGCAATCCGGTCTGCGCGTCAAAGTAGAGAATATCGAGAGCGGCGCCATCGCTGCGTGTTCCCACTACGCGATAAACGTCGCGATCTCCAACCTTGTCCTTGGCGTCGACCAGAACTTTCTGATGGTTTTCCCTGAATTTCATGCCCGCAGGAAATTCAGCGAATTCCTGCTGCAGCGCCAGTTCACCGCCCGTATTTTCACGCAGAGGGGTGTTGGTCCACCCGATCTTCCCATCGACGCCTTCCATGCTCGCCGGTCTTCCCGGGAGTTCCACGGACAGCAGAACCATCCCCGGAAGTTTGCGATCGACTTCGGCCGGAACGGATCCCATCATCGGCGCGGCTGCAGGTGCCCCCGGAGGTCCCGGGGGAGGAGGAACCATCATTTCAACCGTTCCCTTTTCCACCAGTGACTTGGCTTTGCCGAGCGCCGCATCGCCGCCCAGGGCCTGCGCGTATTTATTGAAGACATCGTCCACCGAAGGAAGCGCCATCGGGGTTGCAGCGGGCCTCGGCGTTGGCGGCCCCGACTGAACGGTCGCGGGAGCCTTGCTGGGCGATAGACTTGGATCGATCACTGTCACATCACGAACTGCGAGTGGAGGAAAAATTTCAGCGGCCGTCCTGCCGGTCGGCGCGGCTTCACCGGGGAACACGAGTGTGGGCGCGGCTTTCGCCTGCCCGCGATGGCAGGTATAGCAGGAAAGTTCCCTCTTGCCATCGAATACGTTTGCATTCAGTGCAATCGTCATTTTGATCATGCTTCGCGCGACGTTCTTATCGTGCCGGTCGTCGCTGTCAAACTTCCCGGGGACGTGGCAGTATCCGCAGCCGACGCCCAGCGCGGTGGTGATGTATTCCATTGCCGGATGAATATCCTCGGCGGGAACGTCCTTGAGGACTTTCACATTCTTATAGAATTCCCCTGCAGTCTTGCCCATCATGTTCGCGGCGGTCGCTGGAAGTTGTGGCGGACCACCGGCCGCAGGAGCTTGCGCGCGAAGACTGGGCAGATTCACGCCGAACGCCACAATCGTAATCGCGGCGAATGTCAGGAACCATGGAATACGACGCACGGACAATTTCGTTTTCATAGCGGTTCGATTATCCTCTCGCCAAATTTTTCTTAGGGCTCAAACAGCAAAAACCAATTGCATTGAGTCCGCGTGAAGCGGCCACCCTGTTTCTCGTGGACGAGGCCCGTGGCCCCTCCCAGAATCGAGCATAAACATACTCCAAATCTGCAGGAACCCCAAAATGATTTATCAGCGGCGGGAGGCTCGTCGACCCGGCTATTTGGTTGTCCCATCCGGCGGCATTGCTTCTGGAGCATCCGCGGGCGCGGGGCCGACACGCTCGATGACCACTCGCTGTATACGAAGGGGAGTGACCGGCGTGTCGCCCGGATCGCGCGGAACCCTCGCAATCGCCTTCACGACATCAATATTTTCGCATTGCCCCCAGATCGTGTAGTGCCCGTTGAACGAAGGGTACGGCGCCTCGGTGATAAAAAAATGAGTGTCGTTCGTGTCCGGCCCGCTGTTGGCCATCGCCAGGCGACCCGCCACGTCGAACTTGAGCGAAGGCGCGATCTCGCTCTTGTACGGAAAGCCGGGGCCCTCGGGATGGCCCACGCCTGTGCCGAGCAGGTCACCCCCTTGAATCATGACGCCGGGAATCACCCGGTCAAAGACGAGGCCGTCGAAAAACTTTTTGCGCTCTACTTGCTTGGTTTCCGGATGGATGTAGGATGTTTTCCCGATCGCGAGGCCCACCATCGTGTGAACGGTAACCGGCGCTTCCGCCTCGAACAGCTTGCAGGCGATATTTCCTTTGTCGGTTTCAAGCGTCCAATACAAGCCGGGCTTTCGTTTGTCCGCCGGCGCCGCGGGGGAAACGAACCCGAAAGTTGCAAGAAGTAAAACCCACGCGACTATATTTTTACGTGCCCACCTCAAGTTTTTTGCTCCGTGGAAAAAGCGATTAGGATTTTGCGCGACGTTTCTCGTTTCCAATCCCTCCACGCAAAGGACGATAGGATACGTAACTATTTGTGTCAAGACGGGCCGACAGACGGATCTGGCTGCCAGAAAACTTTACGGGGGAACACGCCGGGCGTAAAGTCAAATTGTGGTTTCAGGCGCAAGAGCAGCGTTCGATGCGGGGAGAATGATGTCGTCGCGTACATTGTTTCTTGGCAAGTTATTCGGACTTTATTTGATCGCCGTGTCGGTAACCATGTTTGCGCACCCGCAGGCGACCGTCAACATCATGAAGGCGATTATTCAAAATCCTCCGCTGCTTTTCATCGCTGGAATTATCGGAGTCACCGCAGGCATAGCGATCGTTCTTGCCCACAATGTGTGGTCCGGCGGCGCCCTGCCAATCATCGTCACTCTCTTCGGTTGGATCAGCCTGATCAAGGGCATGCTCTTGCTGCTTCTTTCGCCGTCAACGGAATTTCAGATCTTCATTGTCGGGCTTCACTATGAGCAGCATCCGAATCCGTACGCCGCTTTTGCGCTCTTTCTCGGCGTCTATATGACCTATGCGGGGTTCACTTCCGTAACGCGCTCTTCAAAATAAGCTGCGCTGCCGGTTTGTGCCAGGAGATCGGGATGCCCCCCAATCCCTGGGCGCGGCTGCCCTCATTTCCCCGTATTTGAAAAACACTTGACAGCTTCGCGCCACCAGTGTATTAAACCTCTAGGTTATTTAACCATACGGTGTAATATAAAATGGAAACTGACCAGCTCAGCAGCACCTTCGCCGCGCTCGCCGATCCCACACGGCGCGCGATCCTGGCTCGCCTGATCACCGGCGAAGCCTCCGTGACCGAACTCTCGAAACCATTTGAGATGAGCATGCCCGCCGTCTCCAAGCACCTGAAGGTCCTGGAGCGGGCGGGATTGATCGCGCGTGGGCGCGAAGCCCAGTGGCGGCCCTGCACAATTAACGCGGCCCCTCTCAAGGATGTATCCGATTGGCTGGAACACTACCGTGTGGTATGGGAACAGAGACTCGACCGCCTCGACGATTACTTGCGCGAACTGAAAAAGAAGGAGAAGAAACGTGGCCGAAAGAAAAGCCAGCCCCATTCAGACTGTTACGAAACGAGAGTGAAAAAGCGATCCAGAGCGATGTTCCGAGTGCCGGAGCATCGCTTTTTTGTTTTGGGGAGGCAAATGTACGTTGTCGCCTTGTGATGACTGGTAGGAG
>Ga0182024_10003409_pt1 | contig 37919 bp, 38 predicted proteins | sample P32metaG_FD_120480 | JGI IMG/M metagenome (GOLD analysis project Ga0182024, IMG submission 120480) | Permafrost microbial communities from Stordalen Mire, Sweden - P3-2 metaG (Illumina Assembly) | ecosystem: Environmental > Terrestrial > Soil > Wetlands > Permafrost | place: Sweden: Stordalen...
CCGCGGGTCGTCGAAAGCCCCTGATGCCTCGCGCGAGGCCTGCGCGAAGCCCGATCGCAGACTCGCCTCGTCCTCGGCGATCCGGATGCCGCGTCCGCCCCCGCCTCCCGCCGCCTTCAGCGCAACCGGGTAGCCAAGCTCCGTAGCGACGGCGACCGCCGCATCGACGTCGTCCACGGCGCCGTCGCTGCCCGGAATCGTGGGCACGCCGCAGTCCCGTGCCGCCTCCCGCGCCCGTGCCTTGTCGCCCATGAGAGCGATATGGTCGGAACGCGGCCCAACAAAGCTCAGTCCAGCATCCTCGCAAGCGCGGGCAAACTCGGAGCGCTCGGCCAGAAACCCGTAGCCCGGGTGCACCGCCTCCGCCTTGGTGGCACGCGCCGCTTCGACTATTTTCGCAATGTCGAGGTAGCTGCGCCCAGCCGGCCCGGGGCCGATCTCCACCGTCTCATCGGCCATGCGGACGTGCAGGGCTGCGGCGTCCGCCGTGCTGTAGACGGCGACCGCCTCCAGCTCCAGGTCGTGAGCGGCACGGATGATGCGCACCGCGATCTCCCCCCGGTTGGCGACCAGGACGCGCTTCATGCGGCGTCGTCGACGACGGCGACGGTCTGCCCCGCGACAACCTCGTCCTCGTCGGCGACCGCGAACTCGACAAGCCGACCCGCAGCCTCGCTCTCGACCGGCTGAAAATTCTTCATGATCTCCACCAGCCCGATCGTGTCTCCAGCCTTTATCTCGTCGCCCTCGGCAACGAACGGGTCGCTATCAGGATCCGGACGGCGGTAGAACAGCCCCGGGATCGGAGTCAGGACTTCGTGCTTGGCCATGCGGTGCTCCCTGGGGTCGCGGCGGCTTGGGATCCGTTCTCGAGCGAGCCAAGCGCGCGCTTGATGGCGCGCGCGAGCTCGATAGCGCCCGGTGTATCGGAGTGGACACAGACGCAGTCTGCCCGCATGGGAATCTCTCTACCCGAGCGCGAGACGGCGACACCGTCGCGTACCGCTCGGACCACCCGACGAGCTGCCTCGTCGGGCTCATAAGCGGCGTGGCGGCGGGTGATGAGCAGGGAGCCATCGTCGTCGTAGTCGAGGTCGGCGTAGTACTCCGCCCGGAAGTCAAGCCCGCGGTGCGTAAAGACCTGCTCGTGGACGGTTCCCGCCATGCCAAGAACGGGGACCCCGAAGAGCTCAACCGCATCAGCGATCGCGTTCGCCGTCGCCTCGTCGCGCGCCGCGCGTCCGTACAGCGCGCCGTGCGGCTTGATGTGACTAAGAGCCATCGCCTCGACATCGAGGAACGCACGCAGCGCCCCCACCTGATAGATGATCGCAGAGGTCAGTTCGTCGGCGTCCATCTTCATCTCCCGACGCCCAAACCCCTGAAGGTCCGGGTAGCTCGGGTGGGCACCCACGCTGACGCCATGGGCCTTCGCCCGAGCGACAGTGTTGCGCATCACCAGCGGGTCGCCAGCGTGAAACCCGCACGCGGCGTTGGCCACATCGATGTGCGGCATAATCGCCTCGTCGGCGCCGAGCTCCCAGATACCAAACCCCTCGCCGATGTCACAGCCGAGGGGAACCGCAGAGGGGATCACGGCAAGGCCGGTCTCGACGTGCCCGGGACCACGGCGCCGTCGCCAGCGTTGCGCCACGTGCGGTGTACTCCAGGCAGCGGGTAATCCTCGCTCGCTGCCGCGTCGACCACCAGCGGATCGGCTTGATCAAAGACATGCAGGCCGAACGCTGTGACGCCGCGGCAGGCAACGAGAGCTCCTATCTGTAGGACGAGAGCTCCTATCTGTAGGTGAACCACGGCTTTATGCCTCTCCACGTCCAATGTTAACCTCGGGGTCAAGCCAAAAGGGTGCAGATCCTCTGGAGGGACGGAGCGATCCCCGGGTTTGCTGGTGATTGGGGTCGCTTGGTGGCGCCTGGCGGGCTGGTTTCCCGGGTTGGGGATGTGATGGCGGCTCGCGAGGGGCCGGAGGAGGCATAAAGGAGGGTGTCGAAGGTCGGCGTTGCTTTGTCAACGTCGACCACGGAGGTGGCCACGTGTCCGCCGATCTCGACACCCTATGTGGCGAACTTTACGGGCCGGGTGATGAGCTCCTGCCGTCCGAGCGGCGCGATGGTGATCGCGCAACGGCGCTTGCGAGCGAGCCCGGGGCGCTGTCTCCCGGGTCTGTGGCGGGTGTGTTCGCCGGGTCCCAGGAGTTGTTCGATGAGGAGGTCGCCTGGCTTTCTGGCGCGGAGGCTGGCGGGCTCTCGCATTCAGAGCTTGAGACGCGCCTGCAGGTCAACGGCCGCGAGTTGTTGCGCCAGCTCTATCAGGACCATCTCGATCTGCGCGCCTGCCGGGAGGGGCGGGTCGATCGGGTCGTGGGCTCAGACGGGGTGCGTCGCTCAAGCGTCGAGGCCGGGCACGAGCGGCCGCTTCAGACGGTGTTCGGGTGCGCCGAATCGCATACCGCTCCCGCGGATGCCAGAACCTGTATGTGGCCGACGGGGCACTGAACCTGCCAGCCCGCGAACGTCGCACTGGTACCGGGGGCCAAGGCGCAGATCCTCCCAACCGAGAGGCCGAAGCACCCGCCGACGCGCCCACCGCCGTGCAAGACATGATCGCTGCCGGCAACCGCATCAACCACTTCCCCTACAGCTACGCCGGCGGCCACGGCGCCGTCGCGCAAACCATGAACCAAACCAACCCCGCCGCCTTCTCGGGAGAGCAGGAAAACGGCGGTCCCGGCTACGACTGCTCCTCAGCCACCGACTACGTCCTCTACGGCGGCGGCTACGGCCAAACCCTGCTCCAGGACACCGCGCCCGCCTCCACCACGCTCGAGAGCGTCGGCGACGCAGGCCCCGGCAGGTGGGTCACGATCTACGCCAACCCCAGCTACGCCTACATCGAGGTCGCCGACATCTACTTCGACACCGCCGCCGGCGAAGCCAAACCCCCCAACCCACCACCCACCGGACCGCGCTGGACCCCGGCCGGGACCGGCCCAGGCGGCTTCATCGCCCGCCATCCACCAGGACTATGACCGGCTGCGCACGGCAAGCCGCCGGCAGCCAGTTATCCCGAGGGCGGCCGAATCGCGCTGCCTCGCGCGCCAACAGCTCCACCATGACCTCGACGGCCTCGGACCGACTGTCATCGCACCACGCGACAAGCACCGTCGGCGCCGGACGAGAGTCCAGCCACGCTGTGCCGGCAGCCTCCCGACGGTCGGAAATCGCAAGGTTGTAGCAGCATTCTCGCCATGCCGGCGAACCTGACGCCCAGAACATTCGAGAGCAGCGAGCAGGCTGGCGGCTGGCCTGTTCCGACCGTCGCCGCAAGCCAGCAGGGGTCCAGACTACATCGACCCCGACGGTGCGCCAAGCGGTTGCTGCGCACATCAAGGCGGTTCACGACTGCGACGCGAGCGCGCTCGTCGACGGGTACTCGGCGAACGCAAAGGTGTTCTTCCCCGACGGCGCGGTGGTCAAGGGCCGCAAAGAGCTGCAAGGGGTCTACGACAAACTTCGTCAAGCCGCGTGAGCAGGGCGGCTATTGCGGAATGCGGATCGCTGCGGTCGACCAAGTCCGCCGCGGAGGCACCGTGTTCGTGACGTTCCGCCGTGCCGGCGCCGTACCTGGCGGAGCCCTACTTCTCGACGGACGGCTACATCATCAAGCGCGGGCGCATCGTCAACGAGATCTCGACTTCGACGCCTCGAAGCTGAAGTTCAAGTAACTACGCGGCAGTGCCGAGCATCGCGGATCCACGCCGCGACCGCGGCCGCCGTCATCGTCGTGAGCAGAGCCCGCCGCGCCGCGGGCTCTGCGTTATGGCTAGCCCGAACACGGCTGCCGCTGCTCGTTGCTCGTGCTGTGAGTCCTTGTCTTGACAGGTCGCGGCGAGGTGGCGGCCTGGTCGTCGCCACTCCCGGCATGTCGGGCGACTGGACTCAGGCCAGGCCGAACGCAAACGCACGATGAACATCGCAACTCACCTGCGCCTTATCCGGTGGCGTCACCGGGCAGCAGCCGTCCTCGCCGACACCATCCTGCGCTCTCAGCGCGACCACCGATAAGTCGAAGACAAGGTGCTCAGGGGCCGCCGGGAGCCCGCTCAAGGGGCGATGCTGAGGATCAGGCTCCGCCGCCGCGCCCAAGCTCTTTGACCTGGAAGCCGCTGAGTGCAAGCTCCTGGCGCAGCACGCGCGCATTGGCTTGCAGGCGGTCCACGATCTCCGGCTGCTCGAGCAGCAGCTCAAGAGCTGCGAGGGCAGCACCGAGCGCGGGGGCGGCAGCGCCGTCGAGTAGATCAGGGTGCGCGCGCGGTTCACCAGGTAGTCCGCGGTCTGCGTGTTGCAGCACGCGAACGCTCCGTAACTGCCGAGCGCCTTGCCGAGCGTCCCGATCACGACGTCCACCCCGCGCTCCAGGCTCAGCTCGGCAGCGAGTCCACGGCCCCCGGGACCGACGACACCGGTCGCGTGTGCCTCGTCGACCACGACACGCGCCCCGTGGCTGCGGGCGAGCTCGACGATGCCCTGCAGCGGCGCGAGATCGCCATCCATCGAGAACACGGCGTCGGTGACGATCACCGCTTGGCGATTCCCGGCCTGGCGCAGCCCGTCGGCGAGCGCGTCGAGGTCGGCGTGCGCGTAGACGATCGTCTCCGCGCGCGAGAGGCGGCAGCCGTCGACGATCGACGCATGGTTGAGCGCGTCGGAGAGGATCACCTCGCCGCGGCCGGCCAGCGCGGCGAGCACGCCCGTGTTCGCAAGAAACCCGGAGCCGAACAGGACGCAAGTCTCTGCGCCCTTGAATGCCGCCAACTCGGCTTCCAGGCGCCGATGCAGCGCCATGTGGCCGGACACGAGCGGCGACGCACCCGTGCCGGCGCCCCAGCGTTGCGCCGCCTCGGCCGCCGCAGTCCGCAGCGCGGGATGCCCTGCGAGGCCGAGGTAGTTGTTGGAGCACAGCAGCAGAACCGAGCGGGCCATCGAGTGAGACGTGGGGGCCCTGCGCAGCCTCGATCACGCGGCGCTCGCGCAGCAGGCCAGCATCGCGCAGCTCCTCCAGCGTCGCGGCGACGTCGGTCACCGCGTCTCCAAAGGTCCGCAGCGGACGCAGCGTGCCTTCCAGCCGGTGGGCAGCACCTGCACCACGAGCTTGCGCCCACAGCTTGTGCAGAAGCGCGGCGGATCTGTCGCCGCGCGCCGCGCCCGGCAACGGACGTGGTCTCCCTCGGCGAGGGGCGACCCGCATCCGTCGCAGCGGACGGCGTCGAGATTCGCAGCCCTCGCTTGGGTCGTCACAGCGTTTCGCTGAGCGCTCTCACCGGCATGGAGAGCTCTTCGAGCAGGTCGAGATCGTCCTGGGGATCGCGCCCGAGGGTGGTGAGGTAGTTGCCGACGATGATCGCGTTGATCCCGCCGAGCACGCCCTGGCGGGCGCCGAGATCCCCGAGCGTCAGCTCGCGGCCGCCCGCGAAGCGAAGGACCGTTCGGGGCAGCGCGAGGCGGAATGCGGCGATCGTCCGCAGCGCGTCGCGGGAGGGGAGCACCGGCAGGTCGGCGAAGGGTGTGCCCGGCCGCGGGTCGAGGAAGTTCAGCGGCACCTCGTCCGGGTCAAGCGCGCCGAGCTGGGCGGCGAGCTCGGCGCGCTGGCCGAGCGTCTCGCCCATGCCGATGATGCAGCCGCAGCAGACCTCCATCCCGTGCTCCCGGACCAGCTGCAAGGTGTCCCAGCGCTCTTCCCACGTGTGGGTCGTGACCACCTGCGGGAAGTAGGAGCGCGCGGCCTCCAGGTTGTGGTTGTAGCGGTGCACGCCCAGCCCGGCCAGCTCGGTCGCCTGGTCGCGCGTGAGGATGCCGAGCGAGCAGGCGACGTTGATCTCGACCGCGTGCTGGATCGCCGCCACCCCGGCGCGGACCTGCGCCATCAGCCGCTGGTCGGGCCCGCGGACGGCGGCGACGATGCAGAACTCGGTCGCCCCCAACGCAGCGGTCTGGCGTGCTGCCTCGACCAGCGAGGGGATGTCTAGCCGGGCGGCGCGCACCGGCGTGTCGAAGCGTCCCGACTGCGAGCAGAAGTGACAGTCCTCCGGGCACCCGCCGGTCTTCACGCTCACGATGCCCTCGACCTCGACGTCCGGGCCGCACCAGCGCATCCGCACCTCGTGTGCGAGCGCCAGCGCCTCGTCGAGCGCGTCGTCGGGCAGCCGGAGCACCTTGAGCACCTGAGCCTCGTCGAGCTCCTCGCCGCCCTCGAGAACCTGCTCGCGCGCGACGTCGAGGATGGCGGGTCGTGTCATGTGAGAACCTCCGGTTGTGATCGTTCGCCGAGCGAGGCGGAGCCGCCCAGCGCCGGTACGAGCCCAGCCCGCGCGGCCGCGAGGAACGCCGTGCGATCCATGCTATGGGCGCCGTCGGGCAGCCGCCCGAGCAGCGGCGCGCCCGCGTAGACCGGCAGGTCCTCAAGGTTGCAGCAGGCGGCAAGCTCCGGCCGGGGGGGCCAAGCGCCGATGACGACGCCGAGGCACGCGAGGCCCCGCGAGCGCAGTACCTCTCCCGCCAGCGCGACCTCGTTGAGCGTCCCCAGTCCGGCGCGGGCGACCACGACGACCGGCGCCTCCAGCTCCGCGGCGACGTCCGCGATCGTCGCACCGGCCGCGTCAAACCGGACGAGCAGGCCGCCGGCCCCCTCGATCAGCACCAGATCGCGCTCGTGCAACCGCCTGACGGCAGCCACGACCGCGGCGGTCGCGACGCCGGGTCTCCCCGCCCGGCGCGAAGCCGTCGCCGGCGCCAGCGGTTCCGCGAAGCGTGCGAGCTCGTGCAGCTCCTCGACGCCGGCGAGCCGACGCACCTCCTCGAGATCGGCCGACTCGCCCGGGCCGACGCCGGTCTGCGCCGGCTTGACGACCGCGACGCGCTCGCCGCGAGCACGCGCGAGCGCCGCGACCGCTGCGACCGCGACCGTCTTGCCCACGCCGGTCCCGGTGCCGGTCACGACCAGGGCGCTCACGGGCCACGCCCCGCCCCGGCTGCGACCATCGCCTCCGTGATCACCGCGAGATCCCCGTCGTCCGTGACATAGGGCGGCATCGCATAGATGAGATCGCGGAAAGGCCGGAGCCACACGCCCCGTGCGACGGCCAGGCGCGTCGCCACCGCGACGTCAACGGGAGCGGCGAGCTGGATCACGCCGATCGCGCCGAGCACACGGACGTCGGTCACCCCCGCCAGCCTCCGCGCCGGCTCAAGCCGTGCGTAAGCCCACGCTCCAGCCAGGCGACGTCGGTGCGCCAGCCGCCTTCGGCGAGCAGGTCCGTGGAGGCGAGCGCCGCGGCGCCCGCCGGCGGGTTGGCCATGTATGTCGGGCCATGCATCAGCGCGCCGCCCTCCCCCGCAGTGATCGCCCCGCCGACCGGGTCGCAGATCGCCATCGCCCCGAATGTGTCGCCGTGATAGCCGCCGCGAACGGTCAGCAGCCGGCACCGCTCCGTGCGACCCTGCGCGCGCCAATATTGAAGGCACATCTTGATCGCGAACCTCGACCGACACCGAGCCGGAGTCGCAGAAGAAGACGTGCTCCAGCCCCTTCGGGGCGATTGCGACCAGGCGTTCGGCGAGGCGCACCGCCGGCTCATGGGTCAGCCCCCCCGAACATCACGTGGGCCATGCGGCCAAGCTGCTCGCGCGCCGCCGCGTCGAGCGCCGGATGCCGGTAGCCGTGGATCGCACACCACCGCGACGCCATGCCGTCGACCAGCTCGCGCCCGTCGGCGAGCCGCAGCCGAACGCCGCGTGCCGAGACCACCGGCAGCGGCTCGCTCACCCCTGGCATTGGGTCGTAAGGGTGCCAGACATGCCCACGGTCGAGCCTCGGCAGCTCAGCCCACTCCGGCGAAACAACGAGCGCTGTCGGGTCTTCGACCTCGCGCATCGGCCGCGATCCTCTCCGCACGGGATCGTGCGTTTGTAAGACCATCACTTCGCGATCGTACTCTCCGAGGCTCAAACCCGCCGGTGCGAGACCCGCGCCGACTGACGTTCTCACAACCGCCGCAAGCGGCCATCCTCAGGTCGGGTTTATTCTCGCGCGATGACGAGCGTGCACGAGGGCCTGCTCATCGACATCGGTGGTGTGCTCACGACCGACGTGATCGCGGCCTTCGACGAGTTTTGCGCACGCGAAGGGTTGTCAGGCATCTCCATCCGCGATCTGTATTACAACTCGGCCGAGGCACAACGGCTGTTTCATCGGCTCGAGCTCGGCGAAGTCGATCCCGTCGAGGCGCAGCCACAGCTGGCGAGCATCCTCGGCCTTCCGGAGGCCCGCTCGGACAACCTCTTCCGCGACCTCTATACGGGGGTTCATCTGGTGCCGGACATGACCCGCTCCGTGGAGGTCTTGCATGCGAGCGGGGTGCGTACCGGCGTACTCTCGAACTCTCGACCCGGCGCCTGATCAGCCGACTCAGCCGGGAGATCAACGCGGCCGCTCAGCGCAATCCGACTCGGCTCGGCTTGGTCGAGCGGCTGCGCGACCTGATCGACGCCTACAACGCCGGGAGCTTCAACGTCGACGAGATGCTGCGACGGCTGCAGTCGCTCTCCCGCCAGCTCTCCGAAGACGAGCAGCGCACCGTCAAGGAGGGGCTGTCCGAAGCCGAACTCGCGGTCTTCGACCTGCTGACCAAGCCAGACCCGGCCTTGTCAGGCGCGGAGCGCGATCGCTGCCTGGCTAGCGACCGTCACGTCCCACGCGACCGGATAGTTGCCGTGTTCGACCAGCGAGGCGAGGACGGTCGAGCAAGAACAGGATTCGTACGAAATTCTGGTCGCGGCTGGCGCGGGGCAACGTCAGGCTCACCGCGACATTCTGCCGTAAATCGGGATGTCATGCACGAGCAAGCGAGCCTCCTGTGCGCTGATGACGAGCCGCGTCTGACGGTGGGCGCGTGCTCGGGTGTGTGGGAGCAGGCGGCGCTTCCGTCGTCACGTCGGCCCTACCGGGCAACAAAAGTCCACGGTTGCCCGCTCTGGATACCGCTGCGCGGCGATCCCAAGCCCCGTGGTTCAACGCACGGATCGGGGCTAGCAGGCCATTTGGGCTGATGGGCACGGCTGGGCTCGAACCAGCGACCTCTCGCGTGTGAAGCGAGCGCTCTCCCACTGAGCTACGCGCCCGGGAGCGGACGATTCTACGCGGCCGGGGCGAAGTGGGGGCCGCCCGCGTGGCGCCTTCAGAGGCGGACGAAGTCCGAGGCGGGCAGGCCGCGGGTGACCCCCCGGAGGTCCACGAAGAGCTGGGATTCATGGACGAGCCGGGGGTAATCGATTCCCGGATGGGCGGTCACGAGCACGATCGCGTCGGCGTCAATGATCCTGTCCAGCTCAGAGCTCTGAAGCCCGACCTCGGGCAGCACCGCGACGAACGGGTCGTGGTAGGCGAGCTCGGCTCCGCGTTCGGAGAGCACGTGCAAGATCCTCAGCGCCGGAGACTCGCGGGTGTCCCCGACGCCGCCCTTGTAGCTGACGCCGAGGATCGCGATCCGGGAGCCCTTGACGGGCTTGCGCACGTCGTTGAGAGCCCGCTCGATCCGCTCCACGCAGTAGTAGGGCATCTGCTGGTTGACCTTGCCGGCGAGCTCGATGAACTCGGTGGTCATGTGGAACTCGCGCGCGCGCCAGCTCAGGTAGAACGGATCGACGGGCAGGCAGTGACCGCCCATGCCCGGGCCGGGCTCGAAGCGCATGAACCCGTAGGGCTTGGTCGCGGCCGCGTCGACCACCTCCCAGATGTCCAGGCCCATGCGGTCGGCGAGGATGGCCAGCTCGTTGACGAGCGCGATGTTGACCGACCGGAAGATGTTCTCCAGGAGCTTGGCCATCTCGGCCGCTTCGGGATTGGAGACGCGGACGATCTCGTCGCACACCAGGCTGTAGAGGTCGCCGGCGCGCTCGGTGCTGGCGGGAGTCATCCCGCCGACGACCTTGGGGGTGTTGCGAAGCGTGTAGTCGGTGCGCCCGGGGTCCACGCGCTCGGGCGAGAACGCGACATCGAGGTCCTTGCCGACGCGCAGCCCGCCGGCCTCGAGCAGGGGCACCACCTGCTCGCGCGTCGTGCCCGGGTAGGTGGTGGACTCGAGCACCACCAGCTGGCCCGGACGGATGACCTCGGCCAGCGCCCGGGTGGCGTGCAGCAAGGGCTCCAGGTCGGGCTCGCGGTTTCGGGTCAGCGGCGTGGGCACGCAGATGAGCACCGCGTCGGCGCGCGCCAGGGCGCCGAAGTCGCGGGTGGGCTCGATCAGCTCCCGGGCCTCGAACAGCCGGGCGGAGTCGACGTCCTCGATGTAGGACTGGCCGGACTCGATCGCGGCCAGCTTGGCCTCGTCGACGTCGACGGCGATCACCGTCTGCCCCGCCTCGGCGAACGCCAACGCGAGGGGAAGTCCCACATAGCCCAGCCCGATCACACCGATTGCCATAACGCGGCTTCAAGATACAGACGCCCGGGGCCAATACCAGCCTGGCGCCCCACCCGAACGTCGCACACGTTCCGCCGCGACCGACTAGCATTCCGTGTGGACCGTGCTAGGCGGGGTGCTAGCGGTGCCCTGTACCCGCAATCCGCTCTAGCGGGGCTGAATTCCCTCTCGAGGGGCTCAGGCCCGGGGTCAGCGCCCGTTTTGAGGCGGTGATGGTCAGGTCCCGCCGCGGTGGAGAACTGTGAACCAGGTCAGGTCCGGAAGGAAGCAGCCTTAAGCGGTCACCTCCAGGCGCAGTGGGAGTGCCGGACCGGAGTCATCGAGACGGCGGCAGCGCCTCGGGTACGGCAACGACAGAGGGTGCACGGTCCACTTTTTGCGCCAGAGGCTGCGTCTATTCGCGCCGGGGGCTGCGTCTAGACTCGGATGTCCGTGTCGACCGGTCCCTCGCTCTACCGCCGCCACCGCCCCCGGACCTTCGCCGACGTGGTCGGCCAGGAGCAGGTGGTGCGCACCCTCTCCAATGCCGTCAGCCGCGGCAAGGTCCACCATGCCTACCTGTTCGTGGGCTCGCGGGGGACTGGCAAGACGAGCACGGCCAAGATCCTCGCCGCCTGCCTCAACTGCGAGCAGGGCCCGACGATCGAGCCCTGCGGCGTCTGCGACTCGTGCGTGTCGATCGCCAGCGCGACCTCGCTCGACGTGATCGAGATGGACGCCGCCTCCAACAACTCAGTCGACGACATCCGCGACCTGCGGGAGCGCGTCGCCTACGCGCCGGTCTCGGGGCGCCACAAGGTCTACATCCTCGACGAGGCCCACATGCTCTCCCAGCAGGCCTGGAACGCCTTTCTCAAGACGCTGGAGGAGCCGCCGCCCCGCACCATCTTCGTGCTCGCCACCACTGAGGCCCAGAAGGTGCTGCCGACGGTCGTCGACCGCTGCCACCGCTTCGACTTCGGCCGCCCGACGGTCGAGCAGGTGGCCCGCGTGGTCGGCCGTGTCGCCGCCCAGGAGCAGATCGACATCGAGCCCGCCGCGGTGGCCCTGATCGCCCGTCACGCCACGGGGAGCTTCCGGGACGCCCTGGGCACGCTCGAGCAGTTGCTCACCTACGCCGGAGACGAGGCCATCGCCGCCGGCGACGTGCTCGCCGTCCTTGGGGTGGCCGACGCCGAGCAGCTGTTCGAGGCGCTCGACGCGGTGGCCGCTCACGATCCGGCGGCGGCCCTGCGCAGCACGGCTCGGTTGGCCGACTCGGGCCGTGACGCTGGCCAGATCCTGCGCGATCTGGAGGTCCATGCGCGGGAGCTGCTCGCTGTGCAGGTGCTCGGGGAAGTGCCCGAGGAGCTCCGCGTGACCCCCGAGCGCGACGAGCGCCTGCGGACCCAGTCACAGGCCCTGAGCGGCACCGACGTGATCCGGGTCCTCGACCTGGTCTCGGGGGCCCTGGAGGCGACCGCCAACGGCGCGCAGGCGCGCATTCAGCTCGAGCTGGTCCTGGTCAAGGCGGCGTCGCCCGAGATCGATCCCTCGACGGCGGCCCTGCTGGCGCGCATCGCGCGGCTCGAGGCGGCGCTGGCCGGGGAGGGCCCCCGCCCCGCAGCCTCGACGCCGCCTGAGGTTGCCTCGGCGCCGGCTGAGGTTGCCTCCGCGTCGCCTGAGGTTGCCTCCACGCGGCCTGAGGTTGCCTCCGCGCCGCCTGAGGTTGCCTCCACGCGGCCCGTGGCCGTCCCCACGCCACCTGAGGCCGTCTCCACGTCCCCCGAGGCCGCCCCCGCAGAGGCCGAGGCCCCGGCGCCGCAGGACAAACAGGACGCGGCTCCTGCCGCGGCCCCCTCAACCCCACCGGGCAACGGCCACTCCGTGATGGCCGGCCCGCCGGAGCTCGAGACCGTCGCCGCCTGCTGGCCGGCGGTCATCGACGTCGTGCGGCAGGAGAACCAGATGCTCGCGGCTCTGCTCGCCGACGCCCGTCCGGTCGCCATCAGCGACCAGGGCGTGACCATTGCCTTTCCGGCCGGCAAGGCGTTTCTCAAGCGCAAGGCCGAGCAGGACGACTACCGGCGGGCGACCGCCGAGGCGCTGCGCTCGGTGATCGGCACGATGCTCGCGCTCCGTTACGAGCTGCGCGAAGAGGAGGAGCTCCCCATCGGGGGCGATGACGGTCTTTCCCAGGAGGAGCTCGTGAAACGATTGGTGGAGGAGTTCGACGCTCAGGAAGTGCTCGACGATCCCGACCAGGAGACCGACTGATGCCCCAGCCCAACATGCAGCAGCTGCTCAAGCAGGCCCAGAAGATGCAGGAGGAGATGATCGCCGCCCAGGAGTCGCTCAAGGACGAGGTCGTCGAGGCTTCGGCCGGCGGGGGGATGGTGACCGTTCAGGTCACCGGCGATCTGGCCATCAAGTCGATCACCATCGATCCCGAGGCCGTGGATCCCGAGGACGTGGAGCTGCTCCAGGACATGGTGATGGCGGCGGTCAACGAGGGCCTGCGCTCGGCCCAGGAGCTGGCTGCGGCCAAGATGGGCGGGATCGCGGGCGGCCTCGGCGGGCCCGGGGGTCTCGGCGGACTCGGCCTGCCCGGTATGTAGGACCGCTCGTCAGCTCTGAGCCACTCCATGTACGCCCCTCCCGTCCAGCGCCTGATCACCGAGCTGTCCAAGCTCCCGGGGGTGGGTGGCCGCACCGCGCAGCGGCTCGCCTTCCACGTGCTGCGCGCTTCGGATGAGGAAGCGCTGGCGCTGGCCGAGGCGATCACCGAGGTCAAGCAGCGGATCGGGCTCTGTGGGATTTGCTACAACCTCGCGGACGGGCCGAGGTGCCGGATCTGCGAGGACGTGCGCCGCGACCCCGAGCTGATCTGCGTCGTGGAGGAGCCCTCCGACGTGATCTCGATCGAGCGCACGCACGAGTTCGGCGGCCGCTACCACGTGCTCGGCGGGGCGCTGTCGCCGATCGACGGGGTCGACCCCGAGGACCTGAAGATCTCAGAGCTCTATGTGCGCGCCGTCGAGAACGGGATTCGCGAGGTGGTGATCGCCACCAATCCGACGACCACCGGGGAGGCGACCGCACTGCACATCGCGGCGGGGCTGCGCGAGCGCCTGCCGGAGCTGTCGGTCACGCGTCTGGCCAGCGGGCTGCCCGTGGGCTCCGATCTCGAGTACGCCGACGAGCTCACGCTGGGGCGGGCGTTCGCCGGACGCCGCGCGGTTTAGGGATGGCGCGCTCACAAGCCGGCTCGCCGAGCGCGGGCGCCGCGCCCTACCCTGTCGAAGCCTTGTCCGTGAACCCGCCCGAAACCGTGGTCATGAAGTTCGGCGGCACGTCGGTCGCCGACGCCGAGCGGATCAAGCACGCGGCGCGGCGGATCGTCGCCCAGCGCGAGTCGGGCAAGCGCGTGGTCGCGGTGCTCTCGGCCCGCGGCAAGACCACCGACGAGCTGATCGCGATGGCCGAAGAGGTCTCGCCTGACCCCGACCGGCGCGAGATGGACATGTTGCTGTCTACGGGCGAGCGGATCTCGTGCGCGCTGTGCGCGATGGCCATCAACGACCTCGGCCACCGCGCGATCTCGCTGACGGGCTCCCAGGCCGGGATCGTCACCGACACGTCTCACACCAAGGCGCGGATCCTCGACGTCCGCGCCAAGCGCATCAGCGAGGCTCTGGCCGAGGACCGGATCGTCCTGGTGGCCGGCTTTCAGGGGGTCTCCACCTCCAGTGACGTGACCACGTTGGGCCGGGGGGGCTCGGACACCACCGCGGTGGCGGTGGCGGCGGCGATCGGGGCCGCGGTGTGCGAGATCTACACCGACGTGGCCGGAGTGTTCAGCGCCGACCCGCGGATCGTGCCCGATGCTCGCAAACTGGTGCAAGTCAGCTTCGAGGAGATGCTCGAGATGGCGGCCTCGGGCGCCAAGGTGCTGCAGCTGCGCTCGGTCGAGTACGCCCGCACCCACGGGGTGCGCATCCACTGCCGGTCGAGCTTCGATCCGGCTCCCGGTACCTTTGTTCTCGGAGAGGACGAGACCATGGAACATCCCCTGATCACCGCCGTCACCCATTCCACCGACGAGGCCCGGATCACGCTCATCGGCGTCCCCGACCGCCCCGGCGCCGCCGCCTCGATCTTCATGGCGCTGGCCGAGGCCAACTGCAACGTCGACACCATCATCCAGAACGAGCCGCTGACCGAAGGCCGCGCCGCCGAGGTCTCGTTCACGATCGGGACCGAGGATCTGCGCGCCGCCGAGCAGGCGCTGGCCCCCGTCCAGGCCGCTCTGGGGCTGGTCAAGGTCGACACCGATCGCGACATCGGCAAAGTCTCTATCGTCGGGGCCGGGATGCGCTCGCACCCCGGCGTCGCCGCCAAGGTCTTTCAGACGCTGGCCGGCGAGGACATCAACATCGAGATGATCTCCACCTCCCCGATCAAGATCTCCTGCGTCATCCGCTCCGCCGACGTGCCCCAGGCGGTGCGGGCGCTGCACTCGGCGTTTGAGCTGGGCGAGGGCGGGATCGAGCGCGAGCAGGGTCCGCGATGACCCGGGTAGCCGTGGTGGGCGCCACCGGCGCCGTCGGCCGGACCATGCTCACGCTGCTGCGCGAGCGCTCGTTCCCCGCCTACGAGATCGTCCCCTTTGCCTCCGAGCGCTCGCGGGGGACCCAGGTGGACGGACGTGCGGTTGTCGTGCTCGACGACAGCGCCGAGCTCGACGGCTTCGACATCGCCCTGTTCTCGGCCGGCGCCGCCACGTCACGCGAATGGGCCTCGCGGTTCGTCGACCACGGCGCGACGGTGATCGACAACTCCTCGGCGTTCCGTCGCGATCCGTCGGTCCCGCTCGTCGTCTCCGACGTCAACCCGCACGCGCTGCGCCACCACTACGGTCTGATCGCCAACCCCAACTGCTCGACGATGCAGCTGATGGTCGCGCTGGGCCCCATCCAGGCCGCCGCCGGGCTCGAGCGGCTGATCGTCGCCACGTATCAGTCGGTCTCGGGCACCGGTCACAAGGCGGTCGACGAGCTCGACGCCCAGGCTCACGCGTCACTGAACGGGATGGAGATGCCCGCGCCCGAGGTCTACCCGGCGCACATCGCCTTCAACGTGATCGGCGCCGCCGGCAACTTCGCCGAGGGCGACGACCACACCGACGAGGAGCGCAAGATGATGTTCGAGACGCGCAAGATCCTCGAGGACGAGTCGATCGGGATCTCGGTCACCTGCGTGCGCGTGCCGGTGCGGGTCGGGCACTCGATAGCCGTCAACTTCCAGACACGCGAACCGCTGACCGCCGACCAGGCGCGAGAGCTGCTGGCCGATGCCCCGGGCATCGAGCTCGGCCACGTGCCCGATCCGCTGTCGGCCGAGGGACGCGATGAGGTGTTCGTCGGGCGTATCCGCCGCGATGAGTCCCATCCTCAGGCGCTGAACATGTGGGTGGTCTCCGACAACCTGCGCAAGGGCGCGGCCACCAACGCAGTCCAGATCGCCGAGCTGCTGGTCGCCGACCGAGAGCAGTCACCGGTCGGCTAGCCAGCCGGCCGAGTGTGAAACGGCCATGGCCGATGAGCTCTACGAGGTGATGCGCGGCGCGCCCTCGACGCGCCGCTTCACCGATGAGCCCGTGGACCACAAGGTGCTGGAGCGCGTCTTCGAGAGCGCGCGGTTCGCGCCCAGCGGCGGCAACCGCCAGGGCTGGCGGGTGATCGTGGTCACCGACCGCGATATCCGCAGGCGCCTGCGCGAGCTGTACCAGGAGCCCTGGGACGAGTACATGGTCAAGACCGGCGGGCGCGCCGCGCTGGAGGCTGGGGAAGCCAGCGGACTGCCCCCGGGACGGCTGGCGGGGATCCGCGGCGCCGACGAGTACGCGCGCACCTTCGACCAGGTCCCCGTCCACCTGGTCATCTGCGTGGCCCTCGACGCGCTCGCGGTCACCGACGCCGACCTGGACCGCCCGAGCATCGTCGGCGGCGCCTCCGTCTACCCGTTCGTGCACAACATCCTGCTCGGGCTGCGCCACGAGGGCCTCGGCGCCTCGTTCACGACCCTGTTGGTGCCCGCCGAGGAGCAGGTTCGAGAGCTGCTGGGGATCCCTGACGGGATCGCCATGGCCGGGCACATCTCGGTTGGCCATCGCGCCGACCCGTGGCCGAGGCAGCTGCGCCGCAACCCGGTCTCCGAGTTCGCCTTCGGCGATCGCTTCGGCGAGCCCTGGTAGACGGGCGCTCTAGGGAGACGAGCGCAGCTCGCGCCGGGTGCTGACGCCCAGCTTGCGATAGATGTGGCGGGCGTGGGTGCGGACGGTCTCCACGCCCACGTGCAGGTCGGCCGCGATCTCGGCGTTGGAGCGCCCTGCCTGGAGGAGCTCGAGCACATCGGTCTCGCGAGCGGTGAGGGGCGTCGGTCCCGACGGCTCGTATTCCTGATCGTCGGCGGGCGGGAGCACCTGCATACCCCGGGAGGCGAGGTAAATGGCGTTGACCATGTCGCGCGCCTCGGTGCTCATGGCCAGGCAAGCAGTGGCCCCGAATCCGATCAGCCGGCGACACTCGCCCGAGCTGGGGTTGCTCGCGAGCACCACCAGCGCGGTGTCGGGGAAGCGCTCGGCGAGCCCGCGCAGGTCGGCGGCCGTCGACAGCGAGCCGAAGTTGAGGATCGCGACGTCCGGATGAAAGGTGGAGAGGACCGAGACCAGGCCATCCTGGGAGACGGGACCGGCGACCAGCCGGAGGTTCTGGTCCCCCTCGATCAGGGACTGCAGCCCAACCGTGACGATGTCGTCGAATTCGCCGACCGCGAGGGAGATCGGCTGGGTGTGGGCGAGGGTCATGGCCGCGGTGAGGTCAAAGGCGGCGCGAACACTACAGCGCTCCGACGCCGGAACGGGTGAGATCTATCTACCCCGTTTCCGTCACCCCCTTCCCCCCAATTTCACCCCCTTCAGGGGACGAAGTCAGAGGCGCCCAGCGGGAGACTGTGTAAGCAGACAAAAACTTTGGGCCGCTCTTGCGGCTCGAGGGACGGGCACAGGGAACGAAGGCGCGAGGCTTGACGGAGCCTCGCGTCTTCGTTAGAGCTCAGACGGTTAGCGGGGGCGGTACCCGGCAGAGCTCAGGCAGCGGAGTGGTGGGGGCAGCCCCTCGCAGGGCGCGACCGGCGGCGGGGGCGACGCCGAGCGGAGCTCAAGCGGCGGCGGGGGCCGTCCCCGCCACTACCGATGTCGACCAGTCGATGACCGAGGTCGGCTTGACCACGTGCTTGCTCATGCCGAGGTCCTTGGGCTCCAGGCCGAGCGCCAGACCCACCAGCTGGGGAAGATGCAGCACCGGCATCCCGAGCTCGCGGCCGACCACCTTGGAGGCCGACGGCTGTTGGAGGTCGAGATTGAGGTGGCACAGGGGGCAGGGGACCACCAGACAGTCGGCATCGGCGTCCATGGCGTCACCCAGGTGGCGGCCGGCCATGGAGAGCGAAGCCTGCTTGTTCATCGTGATGATCGGGAAGCCGCAGCACTTGTAGACGCCCGCGTAATCGATGACCGTGCCGCCCAGGGCCTCGATCACCATGTGCATGTACCGGTCGCGGGGATGCTCCTCGTCGACGCCCAGGCGGTCGACGGGACGCACGATGTAGCACCCGTAGAACGGCCCCACCCTCAGATCGGTGAGGGGACGCCTGACCTTGGCCTTGAGCGCGTCCAGTCCGATCTCCTCGACCAGCAGCCACAGGAAGTTCTTGTTGGTCAGGCCCCGCTCGTAGCTCAGGCCCTCGTCTGAGAGGTTTTGGTTGATTTGCTGGCGGTAGTCGGTGTTGGCGTCCAGGCGCTCCTGGCACTCGGACTGCGCGCCCTGGCAGGTCGAGCAGATGTTCATCATCAGCGCGCCGTCGGTCTGCTGGGCCAGCGCGAAGGTGCGCGCATTGAGCGTGTCGGCCAGCTCCTGGTTGTGCTCGGCGATCACGCCCGCTCCGCAGCAGGCGGCGCGGTCGAGCTCGATCAGCTCCAGATCCAGCAGCGGCGCTACCTTGGCCATCGAGCCGTGCAGCTCGGGCGTGAAGCCGCGGCTCACGCATCCCGGCCAGTAGGCGACCTTCATGACGTCTCGCTTTCGCTCGAGGCGGACTGTGATCCCTCTCCTGGCGCCGAGGGCTCGGCGGGGGGCTGGCGGTCCTCGATACCGGCCAGTTCGCGTTCGGACTCGTCCTCATAGCCGGTCACGTATAGGTTGAGCTCGACGCGTTGGTCGCGCCCCTCAACCTCGGTGTAGATGTGGTTCAGCGAGCTGAGATCGGATTTGCCGAGCTTGTGGCCGAGGAGCGCCGTCTTGGGGCTGATCTTGCGACGCAGCACGCCGGTGGCGACAGTCCCGATCGAGGACATGAGCTCCTTGCCGGCGGCCGGATGGAACTTGCCAAACCACGAGTTGCCGCCGTAGCTGCGGGGGAGCAGCTCGGCCTCATTGAGCAACCCGTAGTCGCGCACCAGGGTCACGAACGCGTCCTCGTGGCGGTGGCCGTTGTTGCGGTCGACGATCTTCTCGTCGCTGCCGGCGCGGCGGCGCAGGCGCATGATCTGGCTCATCGGGTCCACGCCCTTGGGGCAGGCGTCAATGCAGTTGAAGCAGTGCGTGCAGTCGTAGATCCCGTGCTCGTCCTGCGAGAGGTCGTTGAGTCGGTCGTAGTGCTCGGCGTCACGGGGGTCGCCGACGAACCGGTAGGCCTTGGCGAGGGCGGCGGGCCCCACGAACAGCGGGTCGATCTCCATCGACAGGCAGTCAGATACGCAGGCGCCGCACTGGATGCAGGCCATGGTTTGGGTGACGTCGACCATGTTCTCGTGGGGCACGATGTACTCGCGGTCGGGCACCGGCGTCTTGTTGATCAGATACGGCGTGACCCGCTGGATCTTCTTCCAGTGCACCGCGTCCATATCAACGATCAGATCCTTGATCACCGGCATGTTGCCCATCGGCTCGATCTCGATCACGCCCGCCGGGGTCATGTCGTCGCTCTCGTCCAGGCCCTCCGCAGGGTTCCAGCCGACGCCACGGACGCGGGCCGCGGCCTCCTCGAGGTGGGTGTTGCAGGCCAGGCCCGGCTTGCCGTTCATCCGCACTCCACAGGAGCCGCAGATCGCCTGCTGGCAGGAACAGCGGATCCCCACCGAGCCGTCGACCTCGTCCTTGACCTTGAGGATCGCGTCGAGCACCGAATTGCGCTCGCCGAGCTCCACGGAATGCTCGTCCCAGTAGGCGGCCTCTCCGGACTGCGGGTCGAAGCGACGGATCCTCAGCAGGTACTCGGGCATGGGCTAGGCCTCGATTCGCAGGTTGCGGGCCGGCACTAGTAGGTCCTCTCCTGGGGTTCCCACTTGGTGATCGTCACCGGTGAGTAGCTCACCGTGGGCAAGTCGCCGTTGGCCGAGATGTCGACATGCTTGAGCCATTCCGCGTCATTTCGCTCGGGGAAGTCGGTGCGGAACTGGGCGCCGCGTGACTCCTTGCGCTCCTGGGCGGCGACCACGATCGCCTCCGCGCAATCGAGCATGTACCCAAGTTCGATGGCCCCGATCACATCCTGGTTGAAGACCGTTCCGCGGTCGTCGATGTTGGCCTTCGGGGCCTCCTCCTTGAGCCGGCGAATGACCTCGAGCGCCGTGTCGAGTCCGGCGGCGTCGCGGAACACGGCGACGTACTGGTTCATCGTCTCGCCCAGCTCGTCCTTGATGGCGGACACGCGCCGTCCACCCTCGGCCCGGTTGATGATCGCGTTGATGTTGCGCTCGGTCTCGGTGACCCGGGTGCCCGGCGTGACCGGCATCGGCATCTGGGTGGCCAGCTTGGCGGCGTGCTCACCGGAACGGCGGCCGAAGATCAGCGTGTCGAGCAGGGAGTTGGCGCCCAGCCGGTTGCCGCCATGCACCGACACGCAGGCCACCTCGCCGGCGGCGTAGAGGCCGGCGATCGTGGTCTGGCCGTCGACGTCGGTCTTGACGCCGCCCATGATGTAGTGCTGGCCGGGGTGGATGTGGATCGGCTCGCTGGTGATGTCGACTCCAGCGAAGTCGCGGCCGATGTTGACGATTTCTCTCAGCGCCTCGAGCACACGCCGCTTGGGAACTCTGGTGATGTCGAGCGCCACGGTGCCGTCGGGGAAGCCGTTGCCCTCGTTGATCTCGGTCTGCTCGGCGCGCGAGACGACGTCACGGGAGGCCAGCTCGAGCTTGTTGGGCGCGTACTTCTCCATGAAACGCTCGCCCTTGGCGTTGAACAGCTGGGCGCCCTCGCCGCGGGCGCCCTCGGTGATCAGGAGGCCGTTGCCGGCGAGCGTCGTGGGGTGATACTGGACCATCTCCATGTCCATCAGGCGGGCGCCGATCCGGTAGGCCTGGGCGATCCCGTCCCCGGTCACGATCAGGCCGTTGGTGGTCGGCTTGTAGGCCTGCCCGGCGCCGCCGTTGGCGAGGATCGTGTTCTTGGCGTTGAAGACCTCCAGCCGGCCGTCGCGCAGGTTGCGGCACACCGCCCCGACGCAGCGTCCCTTGTCGTCCTGGAGCAGATCGGTTCCGAACCACTCCTCGTAGCGGTCGACGGTCTCGGAGTGCTTCATCAACTGCTCGTAGAGGACATGGAGGATCGCGTGGCCGGTGATGTCGGCGACGTAGTAGGTCCGGGCCGCCGAGGCGCCGCCGAACGCGCGAGTGCCCAGATGGCCGGTCTCGTTGCGGTGAAAGGTGACGCCGGCGTGCTCCAGCCACAGGATCTCGTCCGGCGCCTCCCGGCACATGATCTCGACGGCGTCCTGGTCGGCCAGGTAGTCCGATCCCTTGATCGTGTCGAAGGCGTGGGACTCCCACGTGTCCTCGGGATTGAGCGCCGCATTGATGCCGCCGGCGGCCGCCACGGAGTGCGAGCGCACGGGGTGGACCTTGGAGATGATCGCCACCGTAGCGCCGGTCTGGGCTGCTGCCAGGGCCGCTCGCTGGCCCGCGAGTCCGGCGCCGATGATCAGAACGTCATGAGAGGGCACTTCCTCTCAATATAAATGAGCCCCCCGGCGGGCTGCTCTGCGGGTGGGGGCGGGCCGGGGTCTCCGTGTGGGGCGGGCGGGGGTCCGGACGAGCATTCCGGATCTCGCATGCGCTGGTCTTGACGAGCGAGATCGGGACTGCTCGCTATGCGAGTACTGCGAATCTCGCTGCCTTTCTGGCGGCGTTGCGAGATCGGGAGTGCTCGGGCGTGGGAGGCCGGCGGCGCTTGTCCCGCGCCGGTACGCGCCCGGCCCCGGGGGCCCTACGCCGGGGACCCGCCGAACGCGGACTGGAGGGCGCGACGGACCTGCTCGATCGTGACCACCCCGCGCAGCACCCCTTCGGCGTCGACGGCCATCAGGGCCCCCAGCCGGCCCAGCGACTCTGATCCGAGGAGCTCGGTGATCGGGCGGTCCTCCTGGACGCGCCAGCTCGAGGCGCCGTCGGACTCGACCACGGCGCCGATGGTCAGCCAGCCCTCGCCGGCGTCGATCGAGGCCTGGGCGCGCTCCTGGCGGGCGATCCCCTGAAAGCGCCCGGCGTCATCGACCACGGGGAACCAGGACCAGCCGTAGCGCACGAAGTACTCGTCCAGAGCCTGGGTCACCGGCGTCGAAGCAGGTATCGCCACGGGATGGGTGTCCATGATGTCGGCGACGCGGACGCCCTCGATCCGCTCGGTCAGGGCCGACTGCACGAGTGCGCCCCGTGCCGCCTGCCACAGCAGGTAGGCGAGCGCGACCAGCCACAGGCCGCTGAAGCTGCGGTAGGAGATGAGCAGCCACAGCCCGACTCCGGCCAGCAGCAGGGCGAACCCCTGCCCGAGCTGGGCGGCCACAAGCGTGCCGCGGCGCTTGTCCCCGGTGACTCGCCACACGACCGAGCGGGCGATGCGGCCGCCGTCCAGCGGGAAGGCGGGGACCAGGTTGAACGCGAGCAGCAGGATGTTCATCGGCAGCAGCCAGCTCAGCGCCAGCAGCACCGGGGTGATCTGGATGTCGGAATCGAGCACGATGGCATGCAGCAGCCGGTGCGGGCCGACTATCACCATGTCCGCCACGAGGCACACCACGATCACCACCACGGTGCCGAGGGGCCCGGCGATCGCGATCTTGAAGTCCTCGCCGGGAGTGGCGGCGTCACGACCCATCCGGGTGAGGCCGCCGAACAGGAACAGATCGATCTGCTTAACCTCGATGCCCTGGCGCCGCGCCGCGAACGCATGTCCGAGCTCGTGCACGATCAGCGAGGCGAACAGGAGCAGCACACTCACGACGGTCGTCAGATATGCGACTCCGTCGGAGCTGTGCAGGGTCGAACGGAACGGCCCTGACAGGATGATGATCATCAAGAACAGGACCAGGAACCAGCTCGCGTCCACTCCGATCCGGAATCCGAAGATGTCGAACAGCTTGATCGAGGTTGACCGTCTGAACATGCTGCAATGGTCGCATAGGCGCGCTGCAGCGCAAGGCGATTCGGAAGGGGTGCAATGACTGAGCGTCTGGAGGCGCTGAAGGAGCGGCTGGGACAGGTCGCTGACATCGGCCACGCGTCCGCTCTGGCCCATTGGGATCAGCTGACCATGATGCCTCCGCGGGGCGGCGACGCCCGCGCCCAATCGTTGGCCACGCTCTCGCGGATCGGCCATGAGCTGTTCGTCGGCGACGACACCGAACGGCTGCTCGACCGGGCGGCCGCGGAGCTCAACGGCGGCGATGCCGACGGCGACGACGCTCGCCTGATCGCGCTCACCCGCCGCCAGTGGGAGAAGGCCCGACGGGTGCCCGCGGACCTGGCGGCCGAGCTGTCACACGCCTCCTCGGTGGGGCAGGAGGCATGGGTCGCGGCCCGCGCCGCCTCTGACTTCGCCGGCTTCGTCCCCTACCTGGAGCGCAACGTGGAGCTCGCGCGCCGCTACGTGGAGTGTCAGGCGGGTGCCGACGGCTTCGATTGCGCCTATGACGTCCTGCTCGACGACTACGAGCCCGGGATGAAGACCACCGAGGTCAACAGGCTGTTCGCTGAGCTCAAGGATGAGCTGGTGCCCGTGATCGCCCGGCTCAGCGCCGCCGAGGTCGAGATCGACGTGCGGCCCCTGACCGCGCGCTTTCCCGTCGAGGGGCAGCGCGCGCTGGTCGAGGAGGTGGTGACGATGATGGGCTTTGACCGTCAAGCCTGGCGAATCGATGACACCGTGCACCCGTTCGCGACGCGGGTGGGACAGGGAGACGTGCGGATCACGGTGCGCTGGGACGAGCGGTTCTTTCCGGGCGGGCTCTACAGCGCGATGCACGAGTGCGGACACGGACTGTATGAGGCCGGCATCTCGCCCAAGCTGCGGCGGACACCGCTGGGCGCTGTGGACTCACTCGGGATCCACGAGTCCCAGAGCCGGCTGTGGGAGAACATGGTGGGCCGGGGGCGGCCGTTCGCCTCGGTGCTGGCGCCGCGGATCGGCCAGTTGGCTGGAGGCGAGCTCGGCGGCCTGGACCCCGAAACCCTGTATCGAGCCGTCAACCGCGTCAAGCCGAGCTTCATTCGCTTCGATGCCGACGAGGCCACGTACGGGCTTCATATCGCGATCCGGTTCGAGCTCGAGCAGGCGCTGATCGACGGTGAGCTCTCGGTCGCCGACCTGCCCGAGGCGTGGAACGAGCGCTACGCCCGATACCTGGGCCTCCAGGTCACCGACGACGCCGACGGAGTGCTCCAGGACGTGCACTGGTCGGCGGGACTGTTCGGCTACTTCCCGACCTACGCCCTGGGCAACCTGATCGCGGGAGCGTTGTGGGAGCGCGCCGGAGCCGAGCTCGACCTCGACGCCCAGCTCGCCGCCGGGGAGCTCGGCCCGCTGCGCGAGTGGCTCGGAGAGCACGTTCACCGTCACGGGGCCAAGTTCACGACCCCGGAGCTGCTGGAGCGCGAGGTGGGCGGACCGATGTCGGTCGCGCCCTTCGTGCACTACCTGAAGACCAAGCTCGAGGACGTCTATGGCCTGCGCCTCAGCGAATGAGCTGCGCGTATAGCATCGAATCAGCCCGCCAACCCGGCGGAACGCGATTCACAGGAAAGTGAGTGATGCCTCAGTGGTAAGTAAGAACTCCGTGAAGGTGGCAGTCACCGGTGCCGCCGGACAGATCGGCTACGCGCTCCTGTTCCGCATCGCCAGCGGCCAGCTGCTGGGTGAGGACACCCCGGTGCATCTGTCGCTTCTGGAGATCCCCGACGCGGTCAAGGCGGCGCAGGGAACGGCGATGGAGCTCGACGACTCTGCCTTCCCCCTGCTGGCCGGGGTCGACATCTACGATGATCCCAACCAGGCGTTCGACGGGGTGAACATCGCCCTGCTCGTGGGCGCGCGGCCGCGCAGCAAGGGGATGGAGCGCGCCGACCTGCTGGAGGCCAACGGTGGCATCTTCAAGCCTCAGGGCAAGGCGCTCAACGACCATGCCGCGTCCGACGTCAAGGTGCTGGTGGTCGGCAACCCGGCCAACACCAACTGCCTCATCGCCCAGTCACACGCACCTGACATCCCGCGCGAGCGCTTCACCGCGATGATGCGCCTAGATCACAACCGTGCCATCGCGCAGCTCGCCGCCAAGACCGGTGCGCAGGTCAGCGAAGTCACGAACATGACGGTGTGGGGCAACCACTCCGCGTCGCAATACCCCGACGTCTTTCACGCCAAGGTCAAGGGGCAGAACGGCGCTCAGGCGGTCGGCGACCAGAGCTGGATCGAGGACGACTTCATCCCCACCGTGCAGAAGCGAGGGGCGGCGATCATCGAAGCCCGCGGGGCCTCGAGTGCCGCCTCGGCGGCCAACGCCGCGATCGACCATGTCCACGATTGGGTGCTGGGCACGCCCGAGGGTGACTGGGTGTCGATGGCGATTGCATCCGACGGCTCCTACGGGATCGAGGCGGGCGTGTTCTGCGGCCACCCGGTCCGCTGCGCGGGCGGCGAGTACACCGTGGTGGAAGGACTCGAGCTCGACGACTTCTCTCGCGCGCGAATCGACGCGACGGTCTCCGAGCTCGGCGAGGAGCGCGAGGCCGTCAAGCAGCTGGGACTCATCTAGGAGTCACAACGCCTGGGCTTCGCCGTTACGGGTGGACCCGGGGGAGTGTCATGCCCGCCGGACGGGCGGGCGAACGGCCGCCGCGATCTCAGAGTGCGTCAGGATCGCGGCGGCTTGTTTCCTGGTCCCGCTGCGCTGGGGGCGATGCCCTGAGCGCTAGGCCGAAGCCGCGGACGCGGCCGGGTGCCAGCCCTGGCCATCACGCTTGATCTGGCCGTCCTCGACCAGCTTGGGCATCACGCGATACAGGTAATTCGGCTCGATCTTGAGAGCCTCGGCGATCTGGGGGATCGTGATTCCCGGGCTCGACTGCACGAGCCCGAGGGCCTGATTGGCACGCGTGTTACCGCTGCGGCGGCCACGGGGGCGACCGGCGCGGCGCCCGTTGCGGCGGCGGCTTGCGGAAGCGACGGCGGCGGGTGGACGACCCGGGCCTCGGCGTCCGCCCACGAGCGCGGCGCGAGCGGCCTCCAGCTTCTTGACCTCCAGCTGAAGCTCGCCCAGCCGGCCGTCGATGTCCTTCACAGTACTGTCAACGAAATCTGCCAACTTAAACGCACCTCCAAAGGGTGTTAGACGAATTGCTGCGCAAGATAGCTACACAAGATACAACGCGTGAACGTTGTCTTCGGTTCCTCTTACTTACTCTCGAGCAGCGCCTTGAGTCGAGACAGTGAGTTGTTGGCTTCTCGTTCCGAGGTTGCGCCCACGATCAGACGGCCGGCGGCATTACCCAGGCGGCCGCCCGGGGGTTGAAACTGGTTCGTGTAATCGAAGGTCGTGTGGCCCTCGTCGTCGCTGGCCAGCTCGTAACGGATGACTGCCTCCGAGTGGGCAGGTCCTCCGCCGTTCCACTCAGCATGGCGGGGAGCGTCCAGCGCGACCAGCGTCCAATGAACCCGAAATGTGACGCCGCGCACGCTTATCGCCTGCCTCATGGTCGAGCCCTCGTGCAGCGGCGCGTCGGATACATCGGAGACCGACTTGTGGATCGTCACCCAGTCAGCCAGTTGATTTGGATCCATGATCGTCTCCCAGACCCGTTCTATGGGGGCCTTGATCTGGATGCTCGCGTGGACCGTGCTCATCGGTGGGGGCACACTACCGATTTCGTAGTCCCACCCCGTCTATCTGGCCGCCAGCTCCTGCGTGGCTTCCCAGTCGCGCAGCGAATGCTCGATCGCGGCGTCCAGTGAATGAAGCCTGACTGCCAGTAACTTGGCGGCCTTTCCGTCACGGGGGAGCAGGTCCGACTCCAGGCTCTCCATCAGTGGCTCGATCAGCTCTGGTTGCTCGCCGGCGATGACCGCGGCGATCCGGCTGGCGATCGGGGTGGCGGTCAGCCGCTTGAACCGCACTGCCGGCCGGCACACCAACATCAGGTCAGCGATCCGGTCGATGAGCTCACCGTAGGAGACGACGTCGGGTCCGGCAACGTCCAGCGAACGACCCGCCACCTTGTCACTGCCTGCGGCGGCGACGAGCAGAGAGACCATGTCGCGCTCGTCGATCGGTGCCGTGCGGTGGCTACGCCAGGCGGGCAGAGCGAGTACCGGTAAACGCTCGACCAGCCGCACCAGGAACGCGAAGGACCGTGAGCGTGCTCCGATCACGATCGATGCCCGCAGGGCAACCGATTCGGGGATCGCCTCGAGCAGGATTCGCTCCACCTCCAGCCGGCTGGCCAGGTGCTCGGAGTGGGGGCCGTCCGCGGGCACCAGGCCCCCGAGGTAGACGATCCGCTTTACCCCGGAGTTCCGGGCGGCTTGCGCAAAGCGATCGGCGGCGGTGCGCTCGCGCACGGCGAAGCGGTCCTGGTCGACGGCCGCCTCCATCGAGTGGATCAGGAAGTAGGCCACGTCGATCCCGTCCAGCGCGCGCTCCAGTCCCGCGCCCGAGACGGCGTCCCCCTCGACGACGGGCACCTCCGCGGTGACCCGTCGCGAATCGCGGGCGAAGCCCCGCACCGAGTGACCCTCGCGCACCAGGCGAGGTGCCACGAGCGAGCCCAGGTACCCCGAGATGCCGGTGACCAGGATGTTCAACGGCGGCCGGCGGCCGTTCTGGGCGGCGTTCATCGCGACCCACCTACCCCCACGGCGCACGGGCGACCATCGTGCGGTCGAGGTCGCCGGCCCGGGGCGCGCCCATGAGCGCGAGGGCGTTGTCGACCTCGGCGAGCAGCAGCTCGATCACCCGCTGGACTCCCTCGGCGCCCGCCAGACCCAGTCCCCAGAGGATCGGTCGCCCGACCAGGACTGCCCGGGCTCCGAGGGCGAGCGCCTTGATCACGTCGGTACCGCGGCGGATGCCTCCGTCGACGAGCACATCGAGCTGGTCGCCGACGGCGTCGACGACCGCCGGCAGCGCGTCGGCGCCCGACAGAACGGTGTCGAGCTGGCGGCCGCCGTGGTTGGAGACGATTACTCCGGCGACGCCGTGCTCGAGCGCGAGCCGGGCGTCGCCGGCGGTCAGGACGCCCTTGACGAGCACCGGGAGCGGGCTCTCGGCGACGAAGCGCTCGATATCCGACCAGTTCAGATCGGGGTCGATGACCGCCGTGAAGTCAGCCGGGGTGGCCGCGCCCGTCGACTTGAAGGCATCCGTCACACCCTCGACGGTTAGCGAGCGCACCTGCGAGCTCAGCTCCCGTTCGCGCACGCCCAGCACCGGCCGGTCGACGGTCACCACCAGGGCCTCGTAGCCGTGCTCGGCGGCGCCGGCCACCACCTCCCGGGTGACCCCGCGGTCTGCGAACACGTAGAGCTGGAACCAGCGCGTCGCCTCGGGCACCGCGTCCGCCAGCGCTGAGGGCGAGGTGCTCGCCAGGGTGGACAGGCACATGATCGTGGACGTGGCCGCGGCGGCCCGGGCGGTGGCGACCTCGGCCTCGGGGTGGGTCAGGCGCTGGAAGGCAGTGGGGGCGATGAGCACGGGGTGGGGGCGCCGGACGCCCAGCAGCTCCACGCTGGGATCTCGTCGGCCCGCACCGACGAGCATTCGCGGGAGCAGGGCGAGCCGGCGCCAGGCGGCCACATTGTCGCGCAGGGTTATCTCCTCGCCGGCGCCCCCGAAGATGTAGCTGGCCGCCTGCTCCCCGAGCTGCTCGGTGGCGACCCGCTCGTAATCGGCGAGGGAGACCAGGGGTGGCGAGCCGTCAAAGGACATGTCTGGGTCCAAAGCTACGGAAATTGCGGGGCCGGCTCGTGCGGATGCCGAACAGCCCGCAGTTTGCAGGTATTTGCCGGGGGCGGAAGTTCCTGCGTTTTCCGGAAATGATCGTTGTGCGGGGGGGCGAGATCCGCTTTGATGGCCGCCTGGTTGAAGTGAACCTCGAGTGAACGGAGTGGCGGACAGGCATGGCAAATGGGCGTGGGCCAGTGACGAAGGCGAGCTGCGAAAACTGCTTCTTCGGCAAGAACCTTCTCTGTGCGGTCACCGAGACGGGACCGTGCGCGAGCTTCCGCCCGGCGCACCCCGACGGGCTGCGCCCGCCCAGCCAGCTGCGCTTCGTGTTCCGCCAGGAGCGCCGTCTCCAGGTGGCGTGGGCGTTCCCCTCGCCCAGCGAGCAGAGCGCGCTGCACGCGTAGGCGTCTCGCCGGGCGGGTCTGGCCCGGCGTCCGGCCAGGCTCGTATATATTTACCGGCATGTACTGGCCGCTGATCGGAGGGCTGATCGCCCTCGTGCTCGTCTCGATCATCCTGGGGTGGATCATGGACACCTCGCGTCGCGATCGCGACGCAGATCGCCGCCCCGGCGGGCTCGGGCCTCGGCGCTGAGCTGACTTTCCCCCGGCTCCCGCTGGCATTAGAGTGTCGGCGGGTAACGAGAGGAGCGGAGTGCGGTTCACCGTGCTGGGCAAGTCGCCGTCCTGGCAGGACGCGGCGGGAGCGTGCAGCGGGTACCTGGTGCAGCAGGATGACTTCACGCTGCTGCTCGACTGCGGCAACGGCGTCTTCTCCAAGCTGCGCGAGGTGTGTGACTACGTCGACGTCGACGCGGTCCTGATCACCCACCTGCACGCCGACCACTTCCTGGACCTGGTTCCCTACAGCTACGCGCTGAGCTACGCCCCGCGCCAGCAGCCGGTGCCCGTGGCGGGCTGGCCGGGCACCGACGACCCGGCGCGGCCCCAGCTCTACGTCCCCGGCGGGGCGACTCAGTTCCTGCGGCGGGTGGTCGGGTGCTGGGGCAACGAGGACCTGGTCGAGAAGGCGTTCGCGATCACCGAGTACGAGGCCGCTCATGAGTCCAGGATCGGGCCCTTCGAGGTGAGCTTCTGCGAGGTCCCGCACTTCACGCGGACGTTTGCGGTGCAGCTCGCCGGCAATGGCTCCCGGCTGACCTTCAGCGCCGACTGCAGTCCCAACCAGGAGCTCGTCAGCTTCGCCCGCGACACCGACTTGTTCCTGATCGAGGCGACGCTGCCGCGTCCCGAACGCACCGGCAAACGCGGTCACCTGACGGCTCGCGAAGCCGGCGAGCACGGGCAGGCCGCCGGCGCCCGGCGGCTCGTGCTCACGCACTACTCCGACGAGCTTGACCCCGAGCACGCGCGGGCCGAGGCCGTCGCCAGCTACGGCGGTCCGGTCGAGCTTGCCCACGAGGGCGCCGTCTACACGGTTTGACCCTGCCCAAGGTCACGCGCGAGTAGCCTTGAAAACAAGACCGATGCCCGATTGAGAAGCGGAGCCGATGTCTGATCGCGACCTCTTTGCCAACTTCGATCGCATGCGCCGGGAGATGGACGAGCTGTTCGGCGACGTGTTCGAGCGGGCGGGTATCGGCCGGGGCCGGACCTCGCTGTGGCCGGCGGTGGATGTCGCCTACGCCTCGGACCCGCCGCGGGCGATCGTGACCGCCGAGCTGGCGGGCGTCAACCCCAACGAGATCTCCGTGCACACCGAGGGTCGCAAGCTTGTCCTGGCCGGACGGCGCGGGCCCGCGGAGCCCGAGGGGGAGGTCTACCAGCAGGTGGAGATCGAGCGCGGGCCGTTCCGCCGCACCATCGACCTCGGTGCCGATGTCCGAGCCGATCAGGCCGCCGCCAGCTATCAGGACGGGATGCTGCGCGTCGAGCTGCCCCTCGTGGCGCCCCCACCACGCTTACCGGCGAGCCGCATCGAGGATCGGGAGAGGTGATGATCGAGGTCGGCCCCCCCGTGGATGTCGGCGTGGAAGAGGATGTGGCCGTCGATGGCGCCGGCCGGTTGCCCGCTCGGGTCGCCGTGCTCCCGTTGCGCGACGCGGTCGTGTTCCCCGACATGGTGTTGCCGCTCAACGTCGGCCAGGAGCGGAGCGTCGCCCTGGTCAACGACGTACTGCGTGGCGACCGCTCGATCGTCCTGGTCGCCCAGCGCGAGCCCAGCGTCGATAACCCGGAGCCCGACCAGCTGTATTCGGTCGCTGTGCTGGGCACGGTGGCGCGGATGGTGCGCCTGCCCGACGGCACTCTGCGGATCCTGATCCAGGGCGGTCCCCGGGTCCGGATCGAGCAGTGGCTGCAGACCGAGCCCTACCTGGTCGCCGAGGTCCACGAGGCCCCCGACGAGATCCTCGAGGGGCCCGAGCTCACCGCCCTGATGCGAAACGTCCAGCAGACCTTCCAGGGCATCGCCGGCCACGTGCCCTACCTGCCCGAGGAGCTGGGGGTGATGGTCTCCAATGTCGACGATGGGGCGGTTCTGAGCAACCTGATCGCCGGGGCGCTGCGGCTCTCGGTGGAGGAGAAGCAGGCGCTGCTGGAGGATCTCGACGTCTCCAGCCGGCTGCGACGGCTGGCCGCGCTCCTGGCTCGGGAGCTCGAGGTGGTCGTGCTGGGCTCCAAGATCCAGTCCCAGGTGCAGTCCGAGCTGGACAAGGGGCAGCGCGAGTACTTCCTTCGCCAGCAGATGAAGGCCATCCAGGACGAGCTGGGGGAGGGCGACGAGGTCCAGGCCGAGGTCAACGAGCTGCGTCGGCAGCTGGAGGCGCTCGAGCTTCCCGAGGAGGTCTCAAAGCAGGTGGAGCGTGAGCTCGGCCGGCTGGAGCGCCTGGCGCCGGCGATGGCCGAGTACGGCGTCGTGCGCACCTACCTGGAGTGGATCGCCTCGCTGCCCTGGAACACGTCGACCGAGGACAACCTGGAACTGGGGCATGCCCGCAAGGTCCTCGACGAGGACCACTACGACATAGAGCAGGTCAAGGACCGGATCCTCGAGTTTCTGGCCGTCCGGTCGCTGATGCAGGGCCGGGACTCCTCCCACCCCAGCGGATCGATCCTGCTGTTCGTCGGACCCCCGGGCGTGGGCAAGACCTCGCTGGGACGTTCGATGGCCCGCGCGCTGGGGCGTCGGTTCGAGCGCATCAGCGTCGGCGGGGTCCGCGACGAGGCCGAGATCCGGGGTCACCGCCGCACCTACATAGGCGCCATGCCGGGGGTGATCATCCGCGCGCTCCGCGACGCCGGCGCCAACAACCCCCTGTTCATGATTGACGAGATCGACAAGATGGGCGCCGATTTCAGGGGTGACCCGGCGAGCGCGATGCTCGAGGTGCTCGACCCCGAGCAGAACGGGACCTTCCGCGACCACTACCTGGACCTTCCCTTCGATCTGTCTCGGGTGATCTTCGTGTGCACCGCCAACACCCTGGAGACGATCCCGGGGCCGTTGCGCGACCGTATGGAGATCATCCAGCTGGCCGGCTACACCCAGGCCGAGAAGCTCGAGATCGCCAAGCGCTACCTGGTGCCGCGCCAGATCGAGCGCAACGGGCTGACCACCCAGCGGATCGTCTTCACCGATGCGGCCCTGCGCACGCTCATCGCCGACTACACGCGGGAGGCCGGGGTCCGTCAGCTGGAGCGCGAAATCGGAACCGTGGTCCGGCGAATCGCCCGTCAGGTCGCCGAGGGCAAGGCCAAGCGCAAGGTGACGATCACCGAGCCCCGGGTGCGCGAGCTGCTGGGCAGGCGCCGGTTCCTCTCCGAGACCCGGAGGCGAACCTCGCGGCCGGGGGTGGCGACCGGCCTGGCCTGGACACCGGTGGGGGGAGAGGTGCTGTTCATCGAGGCCAGCGCGGCTCCCGGACGAGGCATCCTGACGATCACCGGGCAACTCGGGGACGTGATGCGAGAGTCAGCCCAGGCGGCGCTCTCCTACGTGCGCGCCAACGCGTCCCAGCTGGTCCCCGATCTCCCGTCCAGCTGGTTCGCCGAGCACGACATCCACATCCACGTGCCCGCCGGGGCGACTCCCAAGGACGGCCCGAGCGCCGGGGTGACGATGGTGACGGCGCTGGTCTCGCTGCTGTCGGGGCGGCCCGTGCGCTCCGACGTGGCCATGACCGGTGAGATCACCCTCACTGGTCAGGTGCTGCCCATCGGAGGCCTCAAGGAGAAAGCTCTGGCGGCCCAGCGAAACCACATCAAAACCGTGATCGCGCCCGCTCCCAACGAGCAGGACATCGACGAGATCCCGGCTCACCTCCGCAAGACCCTGCGCTTCGTGTTCGTCTCGACGGTCGACGAAGTACTGCAAACAGCCCTGGCTGCGCGGCGGCAATCAGGGTATCCCTTATCCTGACACTTCAACCGAGCCCAACCGCACCGAGGGAGATCGATGGCATCACGCAGCAAGAAAGTCGCCAAGGCGGTGCCGTTCAGTGCCGCCGACCTGGCCAACATCACCAAGGCCAACCCGTACATCCAGCGCCTGATCGACGACCAGGAGCTGCGGGACAACATCCGGACGGCGCTCGATTCGAGCAAGCGGGCCATCGACCGGTTGACCTCGAGCAAGGCGCCCCAGAAGGCGGTCCTCGAGGACAAGAAGCTCCAGAAGGACGTCCGTCAGGCCGCCGAGGCCCTCCGTGAGGTGACGGTGGCCATCAACGACGCTCCCAAGCGCAAGAAGCAGAAGAAGGGCCTGCGACTCGGGCGCAAGCTGCTGTTCGTGCTGGTCGGGGCGGGTGTGGCGCTCGCTGCCTCCGAGGGTCTGCGGTCCAAGGTGCTCGACACGCTGTTCGGCGCCGAGGAGGAGTTTCAGTACACCCCGCCGGCCGGCGCCCCCGCGACGCCGCCGGCCAGCCCGGTGACTGCGGCCTAGACATCCTGCTCAGCGAATTGAAGTGAGGGCGCCCTCGGGCGCCCTCACTGCGTTAAGGGGTCGTTTTGACGCGGCCTCCGGGAGGCCCGCCGACGGGCGCTCCCCCGGCCCAGGCGTAGAATCGGCCCCCGATGGAAGTGGCCACCGCACTCGAGCGCTCGCCTGCGCGTGAGCTGCCGAGCGACAGGGCGATCCGGATCGTCGAGGCGATGCGCGCCAGCGTCGCCCAGCGGGGGATAGCCGGGTCCACCTTCGATCACGTGGCGCGCGAGGCCGGGGTGTCCAGAGGGCTGCTGCACTACTACTTCGCCACCAAGGAGCGGTTGCTGGTCGAGGTCGTCCGCCGCGAATGTGAGGTTCGCGGCGAATTGCTGGACCAGGCGGTGGCCGGCGCCGCCGGAGCCGACGAGGTGATCGATGCCCTGGTGCGCAGCTTCGAGGAGATCCTGGGGGAGGGGACGAGCGCGATGGTCACCTTCTACGAGCTGCTGATGCTCGGCCAGCGCAACGACGAGATAGCCGTCGAGCTCGCCGAGCTGGCCCGCAGCCTTCGAGCCCGTCTGGCGCACGCCCTGCGCACGGGAAGCGAGGCGGGAGTGTTCGAGCTCCGTGCGGATCCCAGCGACGTCGCCAGCTTCCTGTTCGCGCTCGCCGACGGGGTCACCATCCGGCGCCTGTCGGAGCCCGGGTTCGACGTGCGGCCGCTGATCGACCAGGCGGTGGCCGCCGCGCGCGCCCTGCTGGCGTGACGCCGGCTCCGGGGCGGCGATGCGCCGCCTAGCCGCCGTGACGCCGGCTACGGGGCGGCGATGCGCCGCCTAGCCGCCGCGGGCCTGGCGGTGGTGGTCGTGATGGTCCTGGTCGTGGCCCAGCTCGTGCTACCCGGGATCGCCGCCCACCGTCTGCGGGACCAGCTGGCCCAGAACGGACAGGTGCGCTCGGTCCAGGTTCACGCCTTCCCGGCGATCGAGCTGCTCTGGCACCGCGCCGCCCGGGTCTCGATCTCCCTGGGCGACTATCGCCTGGCGCCCAGCGGGCTGGGGGCAAAGCTCGGCCAGAGCGCGGACGTCGGCTCTCTGACCGCATCGGCCGCCGAGCTCCAGACCGGGCTGCTGACGCTCCGCGACGCGACGCTGGTCAAGCACGGCGACGAGCTCAGCGCCCACGCCACGGTGACCGAGGCCGACCTGCGATCCGCGCTGCCGATCCTCGATTCGGTGACCCCCGTGGCCTCGGGGGGTGGCCGGCTCACGCTCCGGGGGACGGCGTCCCTGTTCGGGGTGACCGCCACCGTGAACGCCACGGTGAGCCCTGAGAACGGCAACCTGGTGGTCTCCCCCAACGTCCCGTTCGGAGGGCTGGCGACGACCACGGTGTTCTCGGACCCCCACATCAGCGTGCAGGGCGTCGCCGCCTCGCCGGCGCCCGGCGGCTTCTCGGTCAGCGGCACCGCCCGCCTGCACTAGGGCCGCACTTCGGAGATCTGGGGCGGCCTGACGAACGAAAAGCGCGGCTGACAGAGCACGTGTCGGCGCTTGCGAGAGGGTGTGCTCTCGTACCCTCGTCTTTCGGGGGCCACGGAGCACACCGCAAGATTCTGAGCCGTGCGTGCTCTGGAAGCCTCGTCGCGGCGTGTTGCGAATGACGATGTGTACGAACCGGCGCCGACGCGGTGCCGGACGCGCACAATGAAGGACATGAGCGACGCGCCGAAGCTGACCCGGCGCGAGGCGCTGGGCGGCGTGGCCGCCGCCGGCGCTGGAGCGCTGATCGGGCCCGCGGCGGCCCGGGCCGCGACGGGCGGCTCCGGATCACGGGTGTTCAGCGAGTGGGTGGGGGATCTGGCCGGCCAGTCGCCGGTGCTTACGGTGGGGCGCTCCTTCTCCCTGGTCGGGGTTCAGTGGTCAGAGCCCGCGCGGGCCTCGATCCAGCTGCACGCCCGGGCGCGGGACGGCCAGTGGTGCCCGTGGGCGCTGGCCTCGGTGCAGGGCCACGAGCCCGATCGCGGCGCGGGCCCCGGTGAGGAGGGGGCGCCCGGGCGGTTCGGCGAGCCGCTGTGGTGCGGCCCCGCCGACGCGCTCCAGCTGCGCAGCTCGGGGCCGGTGACCGGCGTGCGCGTCCACTTCACGGTCGCGGCGGACATCGAGCCTCTCGCCCAGGCAGCGTCGCTGCCCCTCGCCGGGCCGAACCTGCCGGCCGGCGCCGGGGAGCCCCCGATCATCGCCCGCTCGGCATGGGCCCGCGGCGGCGCGCGCCCCGCGGCCGGCCCCTTCTACGGGTCGGTGCAGCTTGCCTTCGTGCATCACACCGACAACCCCAACGGCTACTCGGCGGGCGAGGTGCCGGCCATGCTGCTGGCCATCTACGACTACCACCGTTACGTCCGGGGCTTCTACGACATCGCCTACAACTTCATCATCGATGCCTTCGGGCGGATCTGGGAAGCGCGCGAGGGTGGGATCGACGAGCCCGTGATCGGCGCCCACGCCGGGGGCTACAACGAGGTCTCGACGGGCATCGCGGTCCTGGGGACCTTCATGTCCTCGGTCCCGCCGACGGCCGCCATCCAGTCGCTGGAGCGGTTGCTCGCCTGGAAGCTCTCGCTGCACGGGATTCCGACCACCGGCAGGGTGACGGTGGAGGTCGATCCGAGCGACGCCTTCTACACGCCGTTTCGCCCCGGCCAGCATGTTTCGCTGCCCCGAGTCGCCGGGCACCGTGACGGCGACCTGACCGACTGTCCGGGCAATGCCTTCTACGGGCGGCTGCCGTCGATCCGTCCCCGGGTGGCCGCGCTGGCGGGCACCCCCGCCCGCCTGACTCTGAGCGGCACCGGGCAGACGGTGGCCTTCGGGGCGCCGGTCACGCTCCACGGGCGCCTGATCGGGCTGGACGGTCCGCCGATCGCGGGCGCCCCCGTGGAGATCCAGACGATCGGCAGCGCCGGAGTGGCGCGCACGGTCGCCAACGCGGTCACCGACGTGGACGGCAACTGGTCAGGCTCGCTGACGGTCAGCCGGAACGTCCTGGTGCGCGCGCTGCACCCCGTCGAGCCGGCCGCGGTCTCGGGGGTGGCCTACTTCGAGGTCCTGCCGGATCTGACGCTCACCCTCGTCTCGGCCTCCCCTCCGCGCGTCACCGGCACCGTGACCCCCGGCAAGCCTCGGGTGACGCTCGACATCTATCGCATCTCAGGCGGGCGCCGTCACCTGCTGTCCAGCCGGCGCGTGACCGTGAGGCGGGGCGGCTTTGCCGCCACCCTCTCGCTCGGCCACGGAACCTACGTCGTGGTCGCCCGGACGGCCGCGGCGGGAGGCACCCTGGCCGGGGCCTCGGCGCCGCTGACGGTCAGGGTGTAGGCGCAAGCTTGGGCGAGGTCCAGGGCTCGCGCAGCCGGCGCTCGAGGTCGTCTCCGAGCTCGGCGATTCCGATCCGCTCCTGGGCGAGGCTGTCACGGTCGCGCACGGTCACGGTCTCGTCCTCGAGCGACCGGTGGTCGATGGTCACCGCCCACGGGGTCCCGATCTCGTCCTGGCGGCGGTAGCGACGACCGATGGCGCCGCCCGAGTCGTACTCGGCCTGGAAGCGCTCACGGAGATCTCGGTAGACGCGCTGGGCGAGCTCGGGCTGGCCGTCCTTGCGCACCAGGGGCAGCACCGCGACCTTCACCGGGGCCAGGCGCGGATGCAAGCGCAGGACGGTTCGGGCCTCGCCCTCGATCTCGTCCTCGTCGTAGGCGTCGACCAGGAAGGCGAGCAGGGCGCGATCGGCTCCGGCCGCCGGCTCGATCACGTGCGGGACGTAGCGCTCCCCGCTGGCGGTGTCGACGTACTCGAGCTTCTGGCCCGAGTGCTCGGCGTGCTGGGTGAGATCGAAGTCTCCGCGGTTGGCGACGCCCTCGAGCTCCTGCCACCCGATCGGGAACAGGTACTCGACATCGCTGGTGGCACTCGAGTAATGCGAGAGCTCGTCGGGGTCGTGGGGGCGCAGGCGCAGATGATCGTCGCGGATGCCCAGGCGCAGGTACCAGGCGTGGCGCTCGCCGAGCCAGTGATCGAACCACTGCTGGGCCTCGGCCGGGGGCACGAAGAACTCCATCTCCATCTGCTCGAACTCCCGCGTGCGGAAGATGAAGTTCCCGGGCGTGATCTCGTTGCGAAAGCTCTTGCCGATCTGGGCGATCCCGAACGGTGGTCGCTTGCGGGAG
>Ga0182024_10003410_pt1 | contig 37900 bp, 31 predicted proteins | sample P32metaG_FD_120480 | JGI IMG/M metagenome (GOLD analysis project Ga0182024, IMG submission 120480) | Permafrost microbial communities from Stordalen Mire, Sweden - P3-2 metaG (Illumina Assembly) | ecosystem: Environmental > Terrestrial > Soil > Wetlands > Permafrost | place: Sweden: Stordalen...
ATTGCGCCGCCAGCCGCATTCGGGGCAGCCTCGGACGAAGTCGTAGCCGAGGTCGTAGCCGCAGGCGATGCAGCGGCCGTGCCACATGCGGGACAGTTCGCACATGGCCCGGCCCGGGGCGGTCAGGAGCCAGCGGAGCAGCAGCAGCGCGCCGCCGAAAACCAGGGCGTCGATGGCCAGGCCCGACCAGATCGGGCGGAGTGGGATCGCGGCCAAATCCGCCGGCAAGGTAGGCACCGGCGGCATCGGGCTGAATCCGCTGGAGAGCGCGGGCGACAGGGAGCCGCTCGTGTAGGCGCTTCCGACATAGGTTGAGCCGCCTGAAGCGCTCATCGCACTGGCCGCCGAGGCGGTGAGGTCCTTGCGGCTGTACAGGGCCAGCATCGGCCAGCCGCGGGCGTCGGCCAGACGGAACTCGTCGTTGGCCAGGTGGTTGCTCCTCGCGGGACCTGGGTGGTCCAGCCCGCTCCAGGCCGGGACCAGGTCGGCCGGGGCGGGCGTGGTGGAGGAGGCCGACGCCCTGGAGTCCCCGTAAAAGCTGCTGGCGCGGGCGTCGCTGGCCCACTGGAGCTGGCCATCGGCGCCGACCAGGCCGGCGGCGTCGATCTCGTTCCAACCGGGGACTTTCTCCGATGCCAGGTAGATGCGGATGCGGTTGGTGGCGAAGGGGACCGACACGGGGATGTCGGAGGTGCCGGATGGCGCGGTCGTGGGCGTCGGGTCGGTTCCCTGCCAGGCGTTGATTTCGGTGCCGTCCGCCTTGAAGGCGGTGACTCGGCAGACTGCGCCCGGATTGTAACTTTCGTAGACCTTCACCGAGCGCGGCACGACCGCATTGGGGTACGAAAGCTCGAGCCAGTCGCCGGCGACGTCGGGATACGCCGAAGCCCAGGCGGTGACGCGGTCTCCCGGTGTCGGCGTATCCGGCGGGCCGGTCGCCTGGCGGGGACTCCAGTTGCTCCAGAAATGCCGGATCGAAAGCACCTGGGTGGCGCCCGGCCGGTCCCAGCGGTCTACCGACCACTGCTCGTCCCCCGTCGACATCGGCGTCGCCACATCGACCGTCCGATACAGGACGAACGCCACAAGCACGGAGACGGCAATCCCGGCCAGGAAATAGAATGCGGCCGTCCAGGCCACACGAGCCAGATGCCTGCGAAGACTGGTTGGGGGGTGCATGGGTCCTCCGAACGATCGATGCGCGGCTAAAGATTCATCTTTAGCGTGAACGCGGCCATACACGAGCGATCTTGTCGCCTTGACCGCGCCATTCCACGTCCACTTCCGTTTTGATGCGTTGCGACACGAAAAGTTGCGATGTGGTTGAGCCGTCTCATCCTCAGAGCGTGCGAGTCTTTCGTGGCACGGCCGTCCCGGCTGTGGCTTTCTGCTCGAAAACCCAGGCGGGACGCCCGTGCCACGAATTAAATCACAAACTCTCAGGGCGTCTTCTTCGGCGGCTTGCCCGGCGGGAGGAGTTCGGAATGCTTGTCCCCGAGCCACTGCTAGACCTTCAAATCACGGTCGGCCAGCGCGAGCAGGTCAGCGATTTCTGCCGGGGTGGACGTGTGGACTTTCAGCCAGCCGTTCTTCCGCCAGTCTTCCAAGCTCATCTTCGCCTCCAATCAGGAAGGCCTTCTCGCTGTAGAGCACGCGCCGGACGAAGTGGTTGCCAGCCAGCCATTTCCTTCGCAGTACATTGACGGAAAGCACGAACGGGCTGATCTCGCGACCTAGGGTCGCTTGCTGGTCCCGGAGCAAGGGAACGATTTGCTCGAGTGTGATTTGCCCGTCCCTCGCGATAACCATCACGTCCACGTCGCTGGCCTCGTGCTGCTCGCCTCGGGCAAATGACCCGAAGATAAACGCGACGGCGATGCGATCGGCAACAGCGGCCAGCGCATCACGCAAGCCGTCGACCAGGCCCGCGCTACGGACAACGAGCTGCATCAGCGGCTCAAATACCGGCGACTCGGGATTAGCCTGATAGAAGCGCTCCTTGTGCCTGCGAAGTATCCCGCATTGAGCGAGCTGGGCCAACTCGCGCTGCACAGCCCCCGTTCCTCGCCCGGTGCGACGGACGATTTCGCGCAGATAGAACGACTCGTCCGGCCGCATGAACATCAGCGACAGGATGGCCTGTCGCGTCCGGCCGAAGAGGACCGTCGTTGGGTCGCTACGCGCATCCATTTCGGGTACGATTGTACCCAATCTGGTTGCGGACACAATCGCAATTGCCCATGGCACCCAAAGAGGTTCCGAAACAGCTTTCAAACAAGTCAGACGAAGCCGTCACCCCTCCAAAATCCCCAGCAGCGCATCAACTCCCGCGTCTTTATGGCGTTTCGCTTCCGTCGTCACCAGCCGCTGCCCCCGATGCCCGGCGGCGATCCGCTGCTCGATCTCGGCTGCGGCGGTCCGGGCACCGGCGAGATCGGACTTGTTGACTACCACCACGTCCGCGGCGTCGAGCATGACGATCTTCTGGAGTTGCAGCCGGGCGCCGTAGTCGGGGCTCATGACCAGGACCGTCTTGTCGACCATGCCGCTCTGGAAGGGCAATGCCTCCTGACCGGTGCCGACCGTCTCGACGAAAATGACATCGAAGGCCGTGATGTTGTCGCGACCGTTTCTCGGTGCTGCGCCGGCTTCCTTGAGGATTTGCAGGCAGCGTTCGGTGGCTGGAGAGAGGCCGCCGGAGCGGCCGCGGGCGGCGAGGCTGCGCATGAAGACGCGGTCGTCCTGCGAATAGATCATCGTGGCGCGGTCGCCCAGCAGGGCGCCATTTCCGACGATGCTGGGGTCGTGGGAGAGGATCGCAATGCGCGTCTGGGGGCTGGCGGTGAGGAGCCGGAGGACCATTTCGTCGATGAGGGTGGTCTTGCCGGCGCCGCCGGGCCCCGTGATGCCTATTACGCGGGGTGGGGAGTGACCGTTTGGTTTCTTCCGCGAAGGGCAAGCCCGGGGGGTGGCGTTGTCGGCGGCGGTCTCCTCGGCGATTGATAGGAGTTTGGCGAGACGGCGGTCGGCGCTGGTGGCGATGGGTGATCCGCGAGGATGCGCCTGACGGCGTTTGCGTCCATAGGTCGTACCGATGAACGCCACGATGTCCGACAGCGGCGTGCCGGGAAAGAAAATGCGGTCTACGCCGTTGCGGCTCATTCGGGCGGCGTCGGCCGCGGTGATGGTCCCGCCGCCGCCCCCGAAGAGGCCGATGTCGGCAGCGCCCTCGTTGCGGAGTTGGCGGGCCACTTCGCCGAAGAATTCGACGTGGCCGCCGTTGTAGCTGGAAATGCCGATGGCCCGGACATCTTCTTGAACTGCCGCCCGGACGATGTCGCGTGCGCCGCGGTGGTAGCCGAGATAGACGACTTCGAATCCGCTGCGGATCAATTCGAGGTTGATGGTGTTGATGGCACTGTCGTGCCCGTCGCAGATGGGGACAGCGGTGAGGAGGCGGATGGGGGGATCGGCTTCGCGGGCGCTGTTGTTCCTGGTTCGAGGCATCAATCGTGCATTGTAGAGTAATCCTCCGCCGCTGTATTCTAGGCCCCATGGCGGACTGGATCGATTTCACTGGCAAGGTGGTCCTGGTGACCGGCAGCTCTCGGGGGATCGGCGCCGGCCTGGTGAAGGCGCTCGACAAAGCCGGCGCGCGCTGCGTGGTGAACTACGTCGCCGACGCCGGCGGCCGAAACCTGGCTGATGCAACCGCGGTTGCCGCGGCGCTGACCGAGCAGCATCTCGTCGAATGCGACGTGGCCAACTACGAGCAGGCCGGGCGGATGATCGCGCACGTCGAACAGATGTTTGGCGCGCTGGACATCCTGATCAACAATGCGGGGGTCCTCCGCGACCGCTCGCTGAAGAAAATGACGCCCGCCGACTGGCAGGCGGTCATCGGCGTGAACCTGACCGGGACGTTCAACTGCCTGCAGCAGGCCACGCGCATCCTCCGCCCCGGCGGGCGGGTGGTGAACCTGGCTTCGGTCAGTGGCTCGCTCGGGTTTTTCGGCCAGGCCAATTACGCCGCCAGCAAAGCGGGGGTGATGGCCCTGACTAAGGTGGCTGCCCGGGAGCTGGCAAAGAGTCAGATCACGGTGAATGCCATCGCGCCGGGAGTGATCGACACCGAGATGGGCCGGGCCATACCGGAGGAGGCGACGAAAAAATTCCTGGAGCAGGTGCCGCTGGGAAGAATCGGCAGCGTCGAAGACGTGGTCGATGCGGCGCTATTCCTGTGTTCGTCCCACGCGCAGTACATTACCGGCCAGATCATCCACGTGAACGGCGGGCTGTATCTCGGTTAGGATAACGCGAGCATGACTCAATCCCTCTCCCCCGGCTCGCGGCTCCGCGCCGCTCTCGATGCCGAGCGGCCGCTGCAGGTCGTCGGCACGATCAACGCGTACTGCGCCATGCTGGCCCAGCATGCGGGGTTCCGCGCCATCTACCTTTCGGGAGCTGGGGTCGCCAATGCATCGTTTGGCTTGCCCGACCTGGGGATCACGACGTTGAACGATGTGCTGGAGGACGTTCGCCGGATCACGCGGGCGACGGATGTGCCGCTGCTGGTCGATTGCGACACCGGCTGGGGCGGCGCCTTCGTGATCGCGCGGACGGTGCGGGAAATGGAATCGGCCGGGGCGGCCGGGATCCATCTCGAGGACCAGGTGCAGGCCAAGCGCTGCGGTCATCGCCCTGGCAAGGCGCTGGTCCCCGCCGGCGAAATGGCCGACCGCGTCCGCTCGGCGGTCGATGCACGCCGCGATCCGGACTTCGTGCTGATGGCGCGCACCGATGCCTATTCCGTCGAGGGGCTCGATGCGGCGATCGATCGCTCCCGGCAATATGTCCAGGCTGGTGCCGACATGATTTTTGCCGAAGCGATGACCTCGCTCGATGAGTACCGGCGTTTCGTGCAGGCGGTCCAGGCGCCGGTGCTGGCCAACCTCACCGAGTTCGGCAGGACGCCGCTGTATTCCCTCGACGAAATGCGCTCGACCGGTGTGGCCATCGTGCTCTACCCGCTGTCGGCATTCCGGTCCATGAGCGCGGCGGCATTGGAGGTTTACCAATCGCTTCGCGAGGGCCGCTCCCAGCGCGATTTGCTGCCGCGGATGCAGACGCGCGAGCAGTTGTACGAGGTATTGGCCTATCATGCGTATGAGCAGAAGCTCGATGCGCTGTTTGCCGAGGAATCGAAGAGCAGCAAATGACAGCGGGCCGCCTCTGGTCCCCTCTCCCGGTACTCCGGGAGAGGGTTAGGGTGAGGGCTCCGTCTGGTGAGATCGAAGACCCTCACCCCGCCCTCTCCCGGAGTACCGGGAGAGGGAGAATGTGGCCTGAAAAGATCGAAATAGCCGTTTGGTGACTCCCATGAGCGAAACAACAAAAGCAGGTGGATTGGCCGGAATCGTCGCGGGAAGGACCGCGATCAGCACCGTTGGCAAGGAGGGCGTCGGGCTCACCTACCGCGGGTACGCCATCGAAGACCTGGCGGCCGCCGCCTCGTTCGAGGAGGTCGCTTACCTGCTGCTCTACGGCGAGCTTCCCGATTCAAAAGCACTCTCGGCGTTTCAGGCCCGGCTCGTCGCCCACCGCACACTGCCCGACGGGGTGCGGGCTATGTTTGAGTCGCTGACGCCCGCGGCCAACCCCATGGACGTGATGCGCACCGCCTGCTCGCTGCTCGGCTGCCTTGAGCCGGAAGGCGGCCCCGCAAGGCAGCATCACGTCGCCGAGCGGTTGCTGGCGGTTTTCCCGTCGATCCTTTTGTATTGGTATCACTTCCATCGCAATGGCAAACAGATCGAAACCCAGTCGGAGGAGCAATCGCTGGCTGGCCATTTCCTGCGTCTGCTGCATGGGAAAGCGCCCTCCAGCAGCCATCAGAGGGCGATGGACGCGGCTTTGATCCTCTACGCCGAGCACGAGTTCAACGCCTCGACGTTCACGGCGCGGATCACGGCTTCGACCATGTCGGATTTCTACTCCGCGATCACCGGCGCCATCGGGACGCTCCGCGGCCCGCTGCACGGCGGGGCCAACGAAGAGGCCATGCACCTGATCGAGTCTTTCCGGGACGCCGACGACGCCGATGCGGGGGTCCGCAAGGCCCTGGCCAACCACGCGAAAATCATGGGCTTCGGCCACCGCGTATACCGCAACTCCGACCCGCGCTCGGAGATCATCCAGCAATGGTCGCGCCGCCTCGCCGAGGAATCCGGCGACAATCGGCTCTACGCCATCGCCGAGCGCGTGCAAAAGGTGATGTGGTCGGAGAAGAAGCTGTTCCCCAACCTTGATTTCTACAGCGCGACGGCGTTCCACTTCCTGGGGATACCGACGCCGCTGTTCACGCCGATCTTCGTGATTGCGCGGACCAGCGGGTGGTCGGCCCACGTGTTCGAGCAGCGCGCCGACAACCGGCTCATCCGCCCGGATGCCGAATACATCGGCCCGCAGCCGCGCCCGTTCGTGCCGCTTGCGGAACGGAATTGAAGCGGGTAAGTGATGGAGCCGCCGCGGAACCAGCTTGAATACGAGCCGAAATCGCGCCGGGACGAGGCAATCCCATGGACGGATTTTGTCCGGGCCGGAGTGAAGCTGACGGCAACGTGTTTGTTGATGGCGGCGCTGATATGCTTGATAGTTTACACGTCCATCCGTTTTTGGCCGCGTCCGTGAACGTTGCGTCCCACCTTCACGGGATGCGCAGGGCCCGGCACGTTTCCTCGTAGCTGGATTCCAGGTCAAGAGGCACGGCAAAATCGTCGGCGAGCCAGAGCGGCAGCGTCGGCAGGGATTGGCCGACGGCCAAGGCGTGCGTCCATGTTTCCAGCAAACCCTCGGGCCCGTGCCGACGCCAGCGGCATGCCGCGGCATAGAGCGATGGGGCGGCGGGGGACAACAATGGATCGGTCTGATCGACCATTTCCAAGACCTCGCCATACAGGTTGCGCCGGCGCGTTGTGACCAGATCGACGATCGATACCGACACTCCCTGCTGGAGCAGGGTCGCGCATTTGGCGGCAAAGGCCCGGCGGCTCTCGAAGCGGTCCTTGTTCGCCGGGCTGACGATTTCGATTGCAGCTACCAGGCCGCGCCACTCGGTCTCGAAGATCTGTACCTCGAATTCGTCCTGGCCCGGTAGTTCGGTGGCAACGGCCAAGGTCGGTTGAGGTGGCGCCCAGACAGCAACTGCGCCACCCCCCTCCAACCTGCTCTCTTCCTCCTCCAAAGACGTTGCGTCGTCCTTCTGAGACGCTGCCACGTCGATCTCGTAGGACGTGCCAAGTTGCACACGTAGCGACGCAATGTACTGGGGTGGGAGTCGCTTGTTCAGGTCGGCGACGATGGTCGCTGGCCACTGCGCATGCAGAGAGCTCCATGAAAATCGATGGCTGATCGGAGGGTGGAAATGGTCGCGTAGCGGCATCACTGAGCCTTTCCCCCGACATTCTAGCTCGGGAGTGACTGATCCGACAGTCCATCTGGTCACATCTGGCGTTTTTTGGTAATTGGGCTTTGCTGCCTTCGAAGGCGGAATCGTATCCATTGGCGCACAGCCGCGCTGTAAGGAGTTCGCCATGTCGGTGAGTTCAATCAATAACAGTGCCGAACGTCCGGCTCCGGATGAGTTGCTGGTCAACATCGCCGATTATGCGCTCAATGCCGGGATCGACAGCCGGGAAGCTTACGACACGGCGCGATTATGCCTGATGGACAGCATCGGTTGCATGATGCTGGCCCTGAATTTCCCGGCCTGCACGAGCTTCCTTGGCCCGGTCGTTCCCGGCGCCAACTTGCCGGGCGGCGTGCGCGTGCCGGGCACAAACTTTGAGCTGGATCCGGTGCAGGGGGCGTTCAACATCGGCTGCCTCGTCCGCTGGCTGGATTACAACGACACCTGGCTGGCCGCCGAGTGGGGCCACCCTTCGGACAACCTGGGGGCGATCCTGTCCTGCGCGGATTATGTGAGCCGCAATGGGGAACGGCCGCCGCTGGTGATGCGCGACGTGCTGACGGCGATGATCAAGGCCCACGAAATCCAAGGTGTGCTGGCCCTGGAGAATGCCTTCAATCGGGTCGGCCTCGATCATGTTCTGCTGGTGAGGGTCGCCAGCACGGCTGTCGCGACGGTACTGCTGGGCGGCTCGCGGGAGCAGATCATCAACGCAGTCGCCAATGCCTGGCTCGACGGCGGGGCGCTGCGCACCTACCGCCATGCCCCCAATACCGGGTCGCGCAAATCTTGGGCCGCCGGCGACGCCGCCAGCCGGGCGGTCCGGCTGGCACTGCTGGCGCTGCGGGGAATGGCCGGTTGCCCCTCGGCGCTGACCGCGCGCACCTGGGGGTTCTATGACGCGCTCTTCAAGGGGCAGCGTTTTGCCATCCCGCGCCCGTTCGGCAGCTACGTGATGGAAAACGTGCTTTTCAAAGTCTCCTACCCGGCCGAGTTCCACGCCCAGACTGCCGTGGAGGCGGCTGTCATTTTGCACCCGCAAGTGACAGGCCGGCTCGACGCGATCGACCGCATCGTCATCGAAACCCAGGAGCCCGGCGTGCGGATCATCGACAAGACCGGCCCGCTGGCCAACCCGGCCGACCGCGACCACTGCCTTCAATACATGGTGGCCGTCCCGCTGATCCACGGGACCTTGGAGGCCGGCCACTATGAAGACGATGCCGCCCGCGACCCGCGCATCGACGCCCTGCGGCAGAAGATGCAGGTGGTCGAGAACCGCCGGTTTTCCGTTGACTACCTCGACCCGGAGAGGCGGTCGATCGCCAATGCCGTGCAGGTTTTCTTCGCCGATGGGACGAGCAGCGAGCGGATCGAGGTGGAATTCCCGATCGGACACCGCCGCCGCCGGGCCCAAGCCGTGCCGCTGCTGCGGCAGAAGTTCGCCGGTGCGATGGAAAGCCGGTTTCCGGCCCAACGCGCCGAGCCGGCGATCCGGTTGCTGTCAGACGCTGAGCGGCTGGATGCTACACAGGTCAGCAAGTTCATGGGGATGCTGACGGGGTGAGCGTTCTCGGGTGGGGAGAAATCCCGATCCGCTACCCCTCTTTCAACGCCTTTACGATCAACTCCCGCTCCGCCTCGGGCAATCCCTTGGCAAGCTCAAGCGCGGCCTGGTGACCCCGGTCGGACATTTTCCGCCAGGTTTTGGCGACGATGTCGATGACCTTCTGCGGCTCGTGCCCCCGGGCGAAGTCGACGTAATCCAGTTCCAGGAACACCAGGCAGGCGACGTCTTCAAGCGTTTGCGCCTCGGGGTCGGTTTTGAAACGCTCCTTGCGGATCAGCGATTGCGTCCGGGAAATGGCCGGCTCGTCGTAGCCGGCGCCGCGCAGGATTTTGCCCGCCTCGTCGGCGTGGAAGCGGCCAAGCGTCGTGCGCCACTGGTGGTATCCGGCCCGGGTCATCGGGTAGGACGCGCGGGGGATGGCCCAGCGGCGCAAGTGCTGGCAGCGCACCGCCAGCCGCAGCGGTTCCGACGCCGTCGGCTCCAGCCGGCTGAGCCATTCGCTCATCCTCATGGAATAAATCAACTCGGCCGGGTATTCCTTCCCGTCAAAAACGGTCCGGTTCTGGTCTTCGGCGTTGGCGGCGTCGATCTGCTCCGTGGCTCGGGTAAAGCGGCCGGAGTCGAGCCCTGTTGAAACGGCGTCGGTCATTTCGGTGCTCATCGTGGCGCGGCAGCATTCATTGTATACCCTTCTCACCCATTCACCCTATAATGCCCGCTTTGGCCCCTGTTGTTCCTGGGCAGCAGCGACCGGAAGGAGTCCGCGTGGCAAAACGAACGCCGTTAGCTGAAAAACTGGACGAGTTGAAGGAGCGCATCGCCGCGGCCGCCATCAAGGCCAAGCGCGACCCGGGTGAAATCACCCTGGTCGCGGTGACCAAGACCGCCGCCCCGGAGCAGATCCGCGAGATTCTTCAGCTTGGCGTATCCGACCTGGGCGAGAGCCGGGTGCAGGTGCTTACCCAGCGGGCCGCCCAGATGAACGAGTTCTTCCAGCGACGGCTCGTCCACGGTGACGGCACCGCCAACCCCAAGCTGCGCTGGCACATGATCGGCCATCTCCAGCGCAACAAGATCAAGGCGGTGCTGCCGCTGGTGAGCCTGATCCACAGCATCGACAGCCTGCGGCTGGCCGAGGAGCTGGACGCCCAGGCGACCAAGCTGGGCAAGAGGGTGCCGGTGCTTCTGGAGGTCAACGCCAGCGAAGAAGCCAGCAAGCACGGCGTAGCCGTCGGAGCGGCGGTGCATTTGGCCGAGCAGATCGATTCGATGCCGGGCCTGCAGTTCATGGGGATGATGACCATGGGTCCGGCCGACGCCAGCGAGGCCCAGAGCCGCCAGGTTTTCTCACGGACCCGGGAGATTTTCGAGGAGATGCGCTGGCATAAGATCGGCGGCACGAGTCTCCGCCACCTCAGCATGGGCATGAGCGGCGATTTCGAGGCCGCCATCGCCGAAGGCTCAACGCTGGTCCGTGTCGGCACCGCGCTTTTCGGCGGCAAGGTGCAGGACCATGAGGAGATGGAGGATGGGTGAGGAAGTGCTGAATGCTGAATGCTGGTCGCCCCGGGCGGGCCAAAGGCCCGAGCGCCGCACCTGAATCAAGACCTGCTTGGAACACCGGATGAATTCTCAGTCGGGAACAACCTCTCCTGTTCCGATTCAGAATTCATCATTCAGCGTTCAGCATTTCCTTTCCCTTGACATCGACTTTTTCAATTTCTTCCGCTGGCTGCTGGCGATGATCGTCACGATTTACGCGACCGTCATCACCCTGCAGTCGTTGTGGGGCTGGTACAAGATGCTGGCCGGCAGCGATCGGTATATCGGCCTTATTCGGCGCTATATGGTCGTCCACGGCCTTCGGCTGCGGTTCAAGGCTTTCTGGGGCGACGTGGTCATCTGCCTGTTGCTCTGCGTCGTCTTTCTGATCATCCTGTACGCCCACCAGATCATCAACGACATCGACGCGAAGCTCAATAATCATGCACGACCAGACCCAAGGCGAATCGTTTAACGGCCCTCGGAGCCGGGGCGTGTCGCCCCGAACGAGCCGAAGGCTCGTGTCACGCGTTCATCGACCGCTGACAGGCGAGTAGGTCCCCTCATGGCACCAGGATCGTCCAGCACATCCAGCCCCGCTGATCCGCCCGCCGAGCAGAAACTGCTTCCCGGAGCGGTCGATGCTCCGCCGCGCGAAGTGGTGGCCGGCGCGACGCCGCCCCGGCAGATGTCCGACCTGCCTAAGGACGAGCTGGAGCACCTGGCCGAGGAGTTCGGCCTCGACCCCACCCGCTTCAAGACCCGCCAGCAGCTTGTGTCGGCCATCCACGACCGCCGGCAGATGATCGCCGGCATGGAACGCGAGGCGATGCTGGACGTGATCCGCTGGGGCCGCCGGCCCGTCACCCGCAACGCCTCCAAGGAGCAGATCGCCCAGGAGATCGCCCGCATCCGCACCATGAAGTTCGCCGGGCTGTCGCAGCGCGGCCTGCTGGTGCTGGCACGCCTGCGCGGCATCGTGGCCCTGGAAGCCGACCCCATTCCGCTGCTGGTAAAAAAGCTCAAGAAGCAGGAAAGCTTTTTCGCTAAAATGAGCCGCAAACGCCGTTCGATGATCGCCTCGGTGGTGGCCAACCTGATCGGCGCCGAAGAGAGCGCAGCGGACTACCAGTTTCTGCCCTCACCCACCGCCTCCGGCCAGGCCTCCTCGATGAAGCAGGAGATCGAAGAAGCCGGCCTGATCGGCGGCATCACCAACCGCCTGAAGAAGACGGCCGACAGCTACGTCAACCAGAAGCTGGACGAGATTGAGGCGCGCATCGACCGCAAGCTGGACGAGATCGACCGCCGGCTCGCCGACTGGCGCGACAAGGAAATCGCCAACCGCATCCGCATCCTCAAGATCACCCTGTGGGCCAGCGTGATCGTGGGGTTCTTTTCGCTGCTGTACTCTTATGTGAAGGTGTATTTCGTGAAGTGAAGTGTGATTGGCCGGCCCGTTCCGTCGCGTTGCGAGCTTTCCAATTCATGTGGAAAGTCCGTCGCAACCGTGTTAGGATTTGCATATGGCAGCCACTGGGACGTCCGTCCTCGAGCGCATGATCGATCCAGATCGGGGTACATTTACTCCCGACGTTGCCCGATATTTCCTCTCTCTGGATTTCTCTCCCGAAGAACGTGCGCGATGTGAATTCCTTTCTGGCAAGGCGGCAGCAGGTACGCTTTCGGACGAGGAGGCCGGGGAGCTCGACGAGTACCTGGCGGCCAACGCGCTCCTTGCCGTGCTGCAATCCAAGGCCAGGATTTCCATGCGCCAACGGACTCCGGCGGCGTGAATGTCGATTCCAGCGGACCAACTGGCCGCGCGACGGTGCAGGTTCTGGCCATGAATCACCCGACCCGGCTTATCGTCCGAGTGGCATTGATTCGCGAAGGATGGCTGCCCAGTTCGCAAGGATGATACGGACACGACGGACATCCCCAAGAAGGTTCGATCTCTTGTTCGACGTCAATCGAACCAGATATACAGATATGGCTGACCGTAATCCTCTTCGGGGTCGAAGCCCTGCTTTTCAATTTGCTCGTTTGCCCACTCAAAGACCGCAAACCTCTTAACGGAGTCGGCAGGCAGGGCCACGATCAACGTGTTGATGGACTCGTAAGGCGGATTGCGGTCAAACCGGACCGCCAGCACCTCCGCAGCACCACATCCATACAGTTGTTGGACCATCTCGACAGACTGCGCGTTGGTCCACTCGCTGAGATTCCGCTGCGATTGGGCGTGGGATCCCTTAAGCCAAGCGAGCGCTTCGAATCTGTCCTTCTTCTTCCGAAGGAGCTTTTGGATCAAGGCTTCTGTGTTATCGCGGCTCACTGAGGCCTCGCATTGACCAGCGATGTGGGGTTCCGCTTGTAACCGCAGCGTGCTCCGTCAACCGTCCCGCTGCCAGGCTCCTGGCCGTGACACGCAGGCCGCCCTCAGTACACTCCCTCCACCACTGACACCCCCAACTGTTGGAACGGCTGCACATTGCCTGCCCCGTCCCACGGGTACGGCTCGCACGGCGGACGGCGGATCGCCTGATCGCGTTCCAAAAAGCGGGGGATGAACGTCTCCTTGGTCAGTGTGGTGAGCATGACTCGGCCGACGCTGCCGTAGGGGACTTTTTCGTCGGCGTTGTCGGGGTTGACGATCTCGACGACGGCCCGGGGCTGCGGGGCGTGGTAGATGACCTCGTAGTTGTCGGCGAGGTCGAAGGGCTTGTGCGTGGCCAGGCCCATGAGGGTGTTGCCGTAGGTGGGGACGAAGTCGATGCCGGGGCAGAGCTCTTCGCGGGCGAAGCGGTGGAACTGCGGGGTGAGTTCGGTGCCGCCGCAGAAGATGCCGGTGATGCCGTAGTGGGCAAGGTCGATCTTGTCGGCCAGGGCCTCCAGCAGCTTAGGGGTGGTGAACATGCACTTGATGTTGGGATGACTGCGGAGGATGGTCAGGGCCTGGTCGATGCAGTGGTTCTTGTAGAGGTTGGCCTCCTGGATTTCGCCGCGCTTGATGAGCTTGATGACCCAGCGGGGGTCGAGGTCGACGGAGAAGGCGATGCCGCCGCGGAACTGGGCGAGGTGTTCGATGGCCAGGCGGAGCCGGCGGGGGCCGGACGGCCCGAGCATGAGCCAGTCGCTGCCGCGGGGGAAGGTCTTTTCCGAGAGGGTCTTGCTGAAGGTTTCGTAGTCGATGCGGAAGTCGTCGACCTGGAGGCGTGATTTGGGCACGCCGGTGCTGCCGCCGGTTTCGAAGACGTAGATGGGTCTGCCGGCCAACCCGCGCGGGAGCCAGCGGCGGATCGGGCCGCCGCGAAGCCAGTCGTCCTCAAAGTGCGGCAGCTTTGCCAGGTCGGAATAGGAGTGGACTTCCTTGCGGGGGTCGATCCTGAACTCTTTGGCCTTGGCAAGCCAGAATTCGCAGCCCGTTTCCGGATTGAAGTGCCACTCGACCATCTCGCGCACATGGCTGTCGAGCTGCTCCCTGGCCCTGGCCGCCTTGGACTGGATCGAGTCGTTCGATGTGGTTGCGGGAGATGCGGGGGAAGTCGTCGTCATTGGGGGCATTGGTGTTCCAGTTGTCAGTTGTCAGTCGTCAGTTGTCCGTAGTCAGTGGTCAGTTGTCCGTCGTCAGTGGTCAGTTATCCGTTGTCAGTGGTCAGTTGGCTGTTGTCAGTTTGTCCGTGGCCAGCGGTCCGTAGTCAGTCGCAATCCGTTCCAATCGATCTTCGGCAAATGGAATGGGAACTAACAACTGACCACTGACCACGCACCACGGACAACTGACAACTGACAACTGACAACTGACAACTGACAACTGACAACTGACAACTGACAACTGACCACTGACCACCGTCGGTTGACCTCATTTCTTATCCGATATCGCAAACAACCGGTGCATGCTGAGGATGTACAGGGTGCCGTTGGCGTAGACGGGGGAGCCGAAGACGCTGGCGCCCATGTTGTGCTCGGCGATGAGTTTTTCAGCCTTGCCGGCGGCGAAGATATCGACATCGCCGTCATGGTCACCGAGGTAGATCTTCCCGTCACAGGCGAGGCAACTTCCCCAGACCTCGCATTCCATGTCGTGTGACCAATACTGCTTGCCGGTGTCGGCGTCGAGGCAGTGGAGGAAGCCGTTAAAGTCCGGGATGAAGACCATGCCGTTGTAGACGGTGGCGGTGGCCATGCTGCGGTGCATGCGGTCGCCTTCCTTTTGTCCGTTCTTGCCCGGCCCGAAGAGCCAGCGGACGCCGCTGTTGGGGTTGGGAACTCCCTTGCTGACCGACTGGCCGGCCGTTACGACCAGTTGCTGGCCCGGCACGGGGGCTTTGAAAGCAGGGTTATCTATCTCCGCGCTGACGTCGCCGGTCTTGGTGATGTCGACGCACCAGAAGTTGGCGTACCCGGTGCCGTGTTCGGGGTCCTGCCCGGTGGCGATGTACATCCACCTGTTATCGATGATGCAGGGCGTGGCGATGATCTCGTTGCGGCCGCCTTGCGGATAGATGCTGTCCTTGGTGTTGGCGTCGAACTTCCAAACGAGCTTCCCGGTGGCAGCATCGAACGCGCGCACCCAGGCATCGCCCATGGGGGCCATGACAATGGCCTTGCCGTTGACCTCGGCGACGGCGAGGCTGGACCACTGTCCGTGCAGGACGTTGGCGCCCGGGGAATTGTCGGTCCAGACGACCGCGCCAGTGTTCTTGTTCACGCACACCAGCCCGGGGGCGTTGGGCGCCACCACGTGCTTGTGGGTGTCATCCACTCCGTTGCCGGTCATGACGTACATCAGATCGCCGTAGGTGACCGGCGCGCTGGCGGTCATGTTGTGGGGAAAGACGCCCAGTTTGGCGATCATGTCCAGGTCCCAGACGACCTTGGGCTGGTTGCCGTTGGCGGGGCTGACATCCAGGCAGACCAGGTGGCACTGGTTGGTGCAGTACCACATCTTGCCCGGCTCGGCGTAGGCGGTGGAGCAGAGCCCCTCGCCGGGCCAGTCATTGACCCGGCCGGCCTGGAGCTTGGAGTAATACTCCTGCCAGGCGAGCTTGCCAGTGGCTTCGTCGAATGCGAACTCGACGCCGCCATCAGTGGGCTTGCCGCCCGGGCCGGCGGTCTTGGGGTCAGCCAGCGGTCCCTCGTTGTTGGAACCTACCGTGACGATCCCATTGGCGACGCAGGGATTGCCGTAGCTCTTGCTGCCCAGCGGGGCCGTCCACTTGATGTTCACGTTCTTGGCGGGGTCATCGCCGTCCCAGTTCCAGTCAACCGGCGGGTTCTTCTCCGGCGAAACCATGTTGCGGTTGGGCGTCCGCCCCCACATGGGCCAGTCGTCGGCCCGCGCGGTCCGCGAAGTTGCTGGGAGCAGCGACAAAGCCGCGATCGCGGCCAAGCCGAGGGTCTTTCGGTTAAGGTGAGACAGTTTAATCATTTTCGGATTCCTTTGAACTCGGGATTCACCGCAGAGGCGCAGAGAACGCAGAGAAGATCAGAACAAAACGACTGAAAAGGGCTTCGCGTCAGCTTGGGTATTCTCTGCGACCTCTGCGCCTCTGCGGTGAACCTTGTTTCAACTACTTTGCCGCGTGTTCCGCCGCTTTGTTCGGGGTAACCAGGATATTATCGTAGTAGATTTCACTCTTTTGCTCCCCGACGAGGGAGTTGCCGAACAGGCCGGGGCTGCCGGCGGTGTTGGGGAGGGTGTCGTCCATCTCCAGTTGCCAGCCCTGCGGCTCGGGATCGGCCAGCGGCCAGGCCTTGCCGGCGATGTGTACGCGGTTTTCACCGGAGGCTTCGGGACGGACCAGCAGCTTCAGGCGATACCAGGTCTTGGCCTTCCAGGGGAAGGGAATGGTGCGGTTCAGCGACCCGCTGGGCTGCCGTGCATCCGGCACGGCGCCGATCCAGGCGATGACCTGCAGTTTCTGGTCATTACCCAGCAGGTTCAGCACATAACGGCTGTTGATGATGCCGGCATCCGGTATTTCGTGCAGCTCGCCGCCGGCGACTTTCTCGTTTACCTTCACATCCGCCTGCATGGTGTAGTCGGCCATGTCAGAGGTCCCGGCGTAGGTGCGGGCGCGGTAGTACAGGTCGAGATTGAGCAGCTTTTGCAGCACCTTGTTTTTGGCGTCGTCCGGGTCAGGCTCGACGGCAAACTTGCCGCCCGCGCCGATCCAGGTGAGCGGCGGCACGCCGGTCGGCGTGGATTCGAAGTCGATCTTCCAAGGCAAGGGCGGCAGCACGCGGACCCGCGCATAACCCTCGACTTTCCCGACCGTCGCGACCACCGCCCCGCCCTGCGGTGGGCCGGCGACCGCGGCAAACAACCCGCTGGCATCGACCTCGCCTTTCAGGTTGCCGACCTTCGTCGGGCCGGTGGGGCCTGTCGTTGGCACTGTCGCGGGGATCGCTCCGGCAACGGCCGCGGGCTTGGCCGATGCATCGGCCAGGGCGACGACCGGAGCGGCACTGATTGCCGCCGACCTGCCAGGCATTGCCGACGGCGGGGGGATCACCTTGGGCGGCGGTGGGGCAGCGGGCATGGTCAACTGGCCGATCGACCACTTCGCCTCAGCGCCCGAGGCGATACCCAGCAGCCGGCCCTTGGCGTCGAACAGCCGGGCCGAGAATTGCTCCTTCTCGGTCGGCCGAAGCGCTGCGTCGGCGGGGAGGACCTGCACGAATGCCGGCGCCGTGCCCTTTTCCACCGGGTCCTCGGCCGGGAAGGGCGGGATCGGGTCGGACTGGGTCTTGTGGTCGGCCTTGCCGATGCAATACATCTTGTTGGCGGTTTCCAGGAAGATCCGACCTTCATCAATGGCAACTGAGCCGAAGATCGAATACTCGCGGCCGAACTTGTCGGGGAGCTCAGTCTGGCTGAGGATCTCGGCCTTCTTGCCAGTGTCTTTCAGGATGGTGAACTTGCCGTCGCCTTCGGCGACGTAGAGCTTGCCGTCGCCCCAGGTGAGCGACGCCTTTCCGGTCCTGCCGCACTTTTGCTTCCAGGCCAGCTTGCCGGTTTTTTTGTCCAGGGCCCAGACCGTGGCGCCGTCGTCCTCGAAGTAGAGTCGGTCGCCGTAGATGACCGGAGACGGGAACCCAGCCTCGATGCCATTACCGGCAGGCTTGCCAGTAAAGCGCCACACTTCCTTTGGCGATGGCGCCGGCGGGCCCGCGCCGAAAGCTCCGGGCTTTCCCGGTTCGAGGTGGGCGGCATCAAGGCAGTAAAGCCGGCCCAGTTCCGTTGTGTCGGGGTTGTCCAGGTCGTGTCCGCAGTAGACGTAATCGCCATCGACGACTACTGAATCGTTCATCCCGCGGACGCTGGCCTGGAAGCTCCAGACCTTCTTGCCGGTGCGGGCCTGGAAGGCGTGGATCCCGCCGTCGCCGGCCGCGAGAATCACCAGCCGCTCGCCGTTGATGACGGCTATCACTGGCGTATTGTAGGGGGCGTCAACCGGCAGCCCGCCGGTGCCGCTCATCCAGCGCAACTGGCCGGTGTTTTTGTCGAAGCAGAAGAGACGGTGTTGGCCGCGAGCCTGGTCGCCCCAGCCGAAGCTGACCCCGCCGACGAAGATCTCGTCTTCGTCGATCGCTGGCGACGGGGTCCGCCCGCCGAAGGTGGAGATCAGGCCGTACTCTTCGGTCATGTGGTGTTGCCAGACCGCCTTGCCGGTTTCACCGTCGAGGCAGACCAGGTCGCATTGCGCGCCCAGGCCATACACTCTGCCGGTGACGGGATCGCCGACCGGGTTGGACCAACCCAGGCGGTGAAAGGGAAGGTCGGTCTGGAACATCGGGTCGGTGTGCTTCCAGATCAGGTGCCCGTCCTTGGCATCGAGGCAGACGAATGCCTCCTGGGTTTCGGGGCCGGGGGCAAGGGTCGGCGATTCGGCCGGCCCGCTGGATACCTCGGCATCGCGGGTGTAGGTGTATAGCTTTTGGTTCAGGATGATCGGGCTGGACATGCCGCCGATCGGAGCGGTCCAGAGCAGGTTCTCGCCCTTTGGGTTGGCGTCGTCCGGGGGCGACCACTTGTCGGGCAGGTCCTTCTCGCGGGAGACGCCGGTCTGCTCGGGGCCGCGCCATTGGTACCAGCCCGGCAAACGCTTGGATTGAGGGCCTTCGGCGATTGCCGGCGCGGCTGCCGTTGGCGCGGCTTCGGCGGCGGGTGCCTGGCAACTGAGAGAGCAAACGCCCAACCCGACCGTTGCAAAGATGCCGATCAGGTAAAGGCCTGGTTTAGCGTTCATGGTGATTCCTTGGTGATCCGGTGTCTTTCGGAAGCAGTCTGCTGCACTGGCCAACGCGGGGTTAAACCCCGCGAAAGGCAAGCCCAAAGGCCGGCATTTCCGAAAATCCTCTGTTTCCCTCATTTACCTTCAAACCGACCCGGTGTTTCACGGGTGCGTCATCATGTTCCGTCTCGGACCCGGACGAACCGCCGGGCCTTCATCTCGAACCGGGGCAATGTGCCGGGCGCCACGGCCGTCACGTCGGCACGGAAATTCAGCGTTTCCTGCACCGCGCGGGCCACTCGGTGAGCCAACGCTGCCCGATCGACCTCCGGCTGGGCCTGCCTTGCGCTTGCGGGCGTTGAACCCGCCTGCGGTGAGCTTGCCTGCGGCGAGCTTGCCTGCGGTGAGCTCGTCGAACCCGTCGAATCCGTCCAACCCGTCGGAGGCGCCGCCGGCTCTATTTCGATGCTGACCTGGGCCAGCGCCCTATCGCCGTGAACGGTCACCCGGAACTCGGCCACCTCGGCGAACCGCCGCAGGACCGCCTCGACAGCGGTGGGGAAGACATTATTCCCCCGGACGATGAACATGTCATCAACCCGGCCAAGAATACCACCTTGCAGCCGGGCAAAACAACGTCCGCAATCGCAACGGCCACGAACCAGCCGGACCTGGTCGCCGGTGCGATAGCGGATCAGCGGGCTGCCCACCCGGCCCAGGTTGGTCAGGACCAGTTCCCCCTGCTCCCCGTCCGGCACGGGCTGGAGCGTCTGGGGATCGATGCATTCGGCGATGAATTCGCTCTCGATGACGTGCAGGCCGCCCGGGTGGGGCTGGCACTCAAAGGAAAGTGCCCCCATTTCCGTCATGCCGCTGTGGTCGTGGACCCGTGCCCCCCATGCCGATTCGATGCGCTGGCGTGTCGCCGGGATGTTCCCGCCCGGCTCGCCGGCGACGATGATCGCCCGCACCGCGGAGTTCCTGATATCGATGCCCTCGGCAGCGGCGACCTCGGCCATGTGCAGCGCATAGGTCGGCGTGCAGCAGATGACGCCGGCCTGGTTGTCCAGGACCATCTTGAGCCGGGAGGTGGTGGACAGCCCGCCGGCCGGGATCGCCAGGCAGCCCAGGCTGACGGCACTTTCGAATGCCGCCCAGAACCCGATGAACGGCCCGAAGCTGAACGGGAAGAAGACGCGATCCTGCTCCGACACCCCGGCCGCGGTAAAAATGATCCGCCAGCATTTTTCCCACCATGCCCAGCTTTCGGCCGTATCCAGCCAGCGCACCGGGCGGCCTCCGGTGCCGGAGGTCTGGTGGAACCGGCGGTAGCGCTGCAGCGGGTAGGTGAGGTTGGTGCCGTAAGGTGGGTTGGCGGCGTGGTCCTGCTCGATCTCGGCACGGATGGTGAAAGGGAGGGTGTCGATGGGGTCGGTGAGGGGATCGAAGCGGACGTTGCGGAGTTTTTCTCGGTAGAAGGGATTGTGCTGCCGCACCTCAGCCATGAGGGCGGCGAGCTTGCGGCGCTGCAGCACCGCAAGCGCGTCCGGATCGAGCGATTCCTCGGGAAGGTGATGCGGCTCGTGCGGCATGAGCAGGGCGGCCAAAGCCTCTTGCGGTGCAACAATGACCGCGGCGATGCTTGTGCAAGGCAATCTTAGTCCGGGTCATTTCAAATGCCCAGCGCCGGGCACCCGGGTCGTCGCAAACCCGCCTAATTTCGCTATCCGTTTGCATCCCTCTTTGTGTTCAGCGGGTCCCGGTTCCGCGGCGCTTGGAAACGTTCGATGACGATCTCCGCCTCCTCCATCGTGCGGAAGATGGAGTTGATGAGCGTTTCGCCCAGGCCGTCGCGCGCGCGAATACTGAGCGGCTGAAGGTCGCTCGGGCCGCTGTGAACGGCCGGTGGCTCGGGGGCGGCGTGGCACGCCAGGGCCTCGTCCAGCAGAGTGATGTCGGCTTTGGTGAGCCTGGCGGTTTGGCGGGAATGCTCCAGGGCGGAGAGGTAATGGAACGTCTCGGCATACCCGATACGTGTGCCGGCGGGCCCCTCGCCGCTGTTTTCACTCGTCGGAAGGTTCACCTGGTCCAGGCGCCAGGCTGTAGCGCCGTTGCGGCGGCGCTGGTGCCCGACGTGGTGCATCAGCGAAACGAACTCGCGCTCGCGCAATGGGTCGATCTCATATTCAATGGCGATGGCGGTGGCGCTGGACTTGGCGTCGGGTTTGGTTTCGGATGATACGGGTGCTGGCGGTGCCGCCAACGCCAGGATCGGATGGGCCGCTGTCGCCAGTTGTGGGCCTTTGAAAGCGGGGGAGAGATCGAGGCCTTCGTTCAGCGTGAGCGGGAACCACCTGGCCAGGACGAGCAGGGCGGCCATCGCGATGCCGGATGCGAGCAGGGACGTATGGATATTGGTGGCGGTCGTGACCTTTCCCCAGACGATGCCGGCAACGGTGAACGATCCGAAGAGCACCGTCAAATAGAACGAAATTGCCCGTCCTTTGACCCACAGAGGCACTGACTTCTGCGTCGCCGTGTTGAAATTGGTGGGAATGATGACCCAGTTGACCCCGAGGAATATCAGAACGATTGCCGCCAGCCACAGGACGTGGACAAAGGACAGGACAACCAGACCGGCTGCGTAAAGCAGAGTGCAGGCGTTCACAACCGGGTCGATGCTGAAGCGTCCGTGGAGGCCGGGCATCAGCAGCACGCCAAAAACCGCCCCGACTCCAACGAAGGCAAACAGCAGGGCATAAGCCTCCTCGCCCAAGCCCAACTGTCTTCTGGCGATGATGGGCATCTGCGCCCACATGACGACTGCAGGCACGATGAACGTGAACACGCGGAGCAGGATGGCCCGATTGGCGCGAGACCAGATCGTGTAACGGAACCCAAAGCGGATCGCGCCCCACATCTCTTCGCCATGAAGGGCTGCCCGTTGTGGCGGGCGTTTCCACGCCCAGAGGACCCAAACCGCGCCTACGAACGACAGGGCCGACCAGAGGTATGACACCGCAACGCCGGGCTTACCGGCAATGAAATGCACGACCACAATGAAGGTTGCCGGGCCGACCGCTCGGGCGACGTTCAGCGCCACGCTGTTCAGGTTGATGGCCAGAGCCATTTCTTTTGGAGGAACCAGTTCCGGCAACATGCCCTGCAGGGCCGGCCCCATGGCCGCGGTTCCAACGCCCAAGAGGAAGGTCATCACCAACAATGCAAACGGGGTGACAATGCCCGCCCAGGTCATGGCCCCCAGCGCCACGGAGACAATCACCATCCATAGATTGGTCCATATCAACCACTGACGGCGGTCGAGCACATCAGCGAGGGCGCCGGCGAATACGGAGAAGAGGCAAATGGGAAGATTCGAAAAAACCAGGACTGCGGCAACCATCGCGGGCTGATTGTGCTGTTTCTCCGTGAGCAAGTTCATCAGCCAGGGACTACCTGCCTCCCGCGCCCATGTGCCAATCTGCGCGATACTCGTCGCGATATAGAGGTTTCGGAACAGCTCAACTCGGAGCGGAGTCCACGCCTCGGCCGAAAAAAGCGGGACCCGTGCCTTGGGCATCATCGCCTTGGTGGCATAAGGAAGAACCGGCGCAGCTGCCGCGGGTGCGGGTTCGATGGACGGCTCAACAACAGGTTTTTCGGCAGGGTCCGCCGGACTGGACATACTGGACATACGCGACATGATAGGTGATACGCCCGCGCTGTCTACCCGTTGGAATCGCCGAACGCGTGATCGAGGCGACGGTCGAATCTGCCCGCTAAGGCGGGCAAACCGGCATACTCGCGATGGATCGCCGGTCTTCCCGCTTCAGCGGGTAGCGCGACTTATATCAGACAGATATCTCACCCGTGGAAATTGTCTGTCAACTGCACGATATGCAGCTTGACCTTTGCATGGTCCCGATAGCATAATCCCGTTGTGGCCCATTTCCGGATAGACAACCTGGGCGAATTGGCGCGGCAACTCCAGTTCACGCCGCAGGACGCCCGGCTTGCGCAAATCACGGCCGCGGAAGAGCTTCTGCATTCGATCGACCCGCTCAAGGCCTACCCTTACGACTTTATCGTCCACCGCATCACCGGTTACCGCCCCAAGCAGTTCAAACCCGACCTGCTCACTGGGCTGGCGCTGCAGCACGACTTGGGCATTCTCATCGAGCAGGTGAGCGACACGCTCACGCTTAAAGCGGCCCAGTTGCCTGAGCCGGTGCTCGACATCGCCGACGTGACTGAGCGGTTCAACGTCACCAGCAAGACGATCCAACGCTGGCGGCGGCGCGGTTTGCCCGCCCGGCGGTTCATCTTCGCCGACGGCAAGCGGCGCGTGGGCTTCCTGCTCAGCAGCGTCGAGCGGTTTTTCTCCGGGCACAAAGAGCAGGTAGTCCGCGGGATGAACTTCTCGCAGGTCGGCGACGACGAGCGCGACCAGATCCTCCGCCGAGCACGCCGGTTGGCGACCATGTGCCACTGCTGCACGCACGAAATCGCCCGTCGCATTGCCCGGAAGATGAACCGCTCGCCGCTGACCATCCAGCACACCATCCGCAAGCACGATCAGGAAAACCCCAACGCGGCGATCTTTCCGCACGCGGCCTCCGAACTGCGTGAAGAAGAGCGCAGCCAGATCCTTAGCGGCTACCGGCGCGGCATTGCCCTGCGCTCGCTGGCCAAGCGCGTCTGCCGCAACACCTCGGCGGTCTACCGGGTCATCCTCGAGGAGCGGCTTGCCCGGCTGAATCGGCGGAAGATCAAGTTCATCGACGACACGCTCTACCATGGCGAAGGCGCCGCCGAGGCGATGCAGGCGATCGCCGGCCAGGAAGACCTCACGGCTGGCCGTGCGGCCAGGGCGAGCGAAGAGGCCCGCGTCCCGCGCGATCTGCCGCCTTACCTGCAGGAGCTGTACCGCACGCCGTTGCTCACGCCGGCTCGCGAGCGGGCGCTGTTCCTGGAGTTCAATTACCGCAAATACCAGTTCGTGACCGCTCGCCGGAAGCTGGAGCCGCAGTTCCTGCGGGCGCGCGACCTCGACCTGCTCGAGGGGCATCTGCGCCGTTCGACGGAAACCAAGAACGCCATTCTCCGCGCCAACCTTCGGCTGGTGGTCAGCATTGCCCGCAAGCACCTGCGCCCAGGACTTTCGCTGATGGAACTGATCAGCGACGGCAACATGACCCTGATGCGTGCAGTCGAAGGGTTCGACATTCACCGCGGGCACCGGTTCAGCACCTATGCCACGCTGGCGTTGATGAAGGGGTTCGCCCGGAGCGTTCCGCAGATGCTGTCGGAGCGTCGAGGGACGGGGTACGCTCAAGACGATCAACTGTCCCAGCTCCCCGACCGGCGGGTCGTCTCGCACGCCGACCGCTTTGCCGACCGGGAGGAGGTCAGCCGGTTGCTGTCCCACCTCACCGACCGGGAGCGCATGGTGCTGCTGGCGCAGTACGGCCTGGAAGAGCAGCCGGACCCGGCAGGGGTCGCCCAGGAACTGGGGCTGTCACGGCAGCAAATGAGACAGATCGAGAAAACCGCGATGGCGAAGTTGCGGCTGGCGACTGGGGTGGCGGCGGAATAGACGCCGCATTCGAGACTGGCTCAATTAGGCCATCAGGTCAAAGGCTTGAGGGTTTCGTGGTTCATTGTGCTCGCTGTATCACCGGAGCCCTCGTAAATACATCGAGACATGTCCATTGCCGGTCGCCCGATCGCTTCAAGAGGCGCGGCGGCGGGTGGTCTTAACGACCGGTTCAGGAACCGAGTCCCAATCCCATTCTTCCGGCGTATACGCCAGAAGCATGCCGATCTTGCCTGCCGCTGTCTTACCTACCTCGGTCTCAAGGGCGTCATGGATCATGCGCTGTCGCTTCAAGTCCCCTCTCCTTCGGAAGGAAGCGGAGATGATGGAACCAAAAACATGGTCCCCGTCCTTCGTCAGGTAGAACCGGGGCTCCTTCAGCTTCAGCCGACGGGTCAGGATTTCCTCGATTTTGCTTTTTGACATATCGTCTCGCATCGCTTGACTACCGATGAACAGGTTTCAAAAAAGATATTTGCCGTTTGCTTCATGGTATGACGGCTGTCAACCTCGCCAGCGGCGCGCCACCGCGATTCCACCAGCCTATCGGACGCGAACCGCATGTTGTTGAACCAGAGTCGACCAACAAACTGAATCTGGCGATAGAACTCATCGTCGAACTCACCTGGCCGGGTAAGGCCCAGGCGGAGCACCATGGCAAGCAGGTCTCGCAGATCATGCCCGGTCTCCAGCATTTTCCTTCCGGCCCGGATTTCGGAATCCTTCAACCATATCACCGCTCGCAGCATCCCCTCGACGGCACGCCCCGCCAAATAGACGCTGCCTGCGAAATATCCCTGACCGAGAACGAGAAACGACTCTTCGATTCGCTGGAGCGCGCCGCTTCTGTATTCGGCCTCGCCGAACTGGCCGATTCTCCGAGGCTTTCCCCTACTTCCCATCAAACCATCCCGGTTTAGTCACTATACCCCTTCGGGTGCCTGCTGAACCAGTTCCAAGCCGAGCGGATGATCGACTCGGGGTCCTTGTGCTTCGCTTCCCACCCCAGGACGCGCTTTGCCTTCGACGGGTCGGCATAAAGCGCAATGGCGTCGCCCGCGCGGCGAGGGCCGTATTTCACGTTTACTTTCTTGCCGGCCACCTTTTCCGCGGCCTGGATGATCTCCCGGACGGAGAACCCGTGGCCGGTGCCGAGATTGCAGAAGATCGGCTCGCCGGCCTTCAGTTTTTCCATGGCGGCGATATGGGCGTCAGCCAGATCATCGACGTGGATGTAGTCGCGGATGTTGGTGCCGTCCTTAGTGGGGTAGTCGGTGCCGAAAACGCTCATTTCAGGCCGGACGCCGAGGACGGTTTGCAGGACGACGGGGATGAGGTGTGTTTCGGGGGCGTGGTCTTCACCGAGCGTTCCGTCCATGGCGCAGCCGCTTGCATTGAAATAGCGCAGGGCGGCGAACTTGAAGTCCTTCCAGCCGAGCGGCGTGTCCTGGAGTATTTGCTCGACTTGGAGCTTGCTCCGGCCGTACGGGCTGACCGGCGCTTTCTTCTCGTCTTCAGTGATCGGGATCTTGTCCGGGTCCCCGTAGACGGCGCAGGTGCTGGAGAAGACAAACCGATCGACGCCGGCTTCCTGCATGCTCTGCAGCACGCTGATCGTGGTGGCCACGTTGTTCTGGTAGTACATCAGCGGCTTATCCACGCTCTCGCCGACATAGGCGTACGCGGCAAAGTGCATGACCGTGTCGATCTTGTGCCGGCGCAGGGCGCCGGTGAGGGCGGGGCGGTCGTTCAGGTCTGCATGGATAAAGGGGACATTCAGGATTTCGACAGCGGCCTTATGGCCGCGCGAGAGGTTGTCGTAAATGACCGGGGCATGCCCGGCTTCCTTCAGGCGTTTGACCGTATGCGACCCGATGTACCCGGCCCCACCGGCGACCAGCACGTTCATGAGCGACTTCCTTTCGTTGATTTTGCAGCACTGTAAATCATTAACCCGATTTTGTTTACGTCTGTTTTATCGGCCCATCGGAAATTCGGCGGCAAGCGAGCTAAGCTTTATGGATTGCCAGTACCCATTCTAATGTCCGGCATGGTAGAATTCCGGGTTGCCACATCCAATGAGGCACGTTTTTTTGGCCAATGCAATCTTTGCAGGTGAATCCTGCTCGCGGATGCCAGTGCAGGAATAGACCGTTTTTTTGGAGTCTGTATGCTCACCCGTCGCCTTTCGTGCGTCCTGGCGTCGTTGGCCGGGGGGTTCGTTCTGGCAGCGAGTCCAGCCTGGCTGGAAGCGGGGACTGTCGGTGTCGGGCGGGCGCTGGCGGATACGCCACCCTTGGAGATCGTGAGTTCGTCGGTTGTGTTGGGGGAACAGGCCGCGACGTTCGATTTGCAGTTCAACCATGCACCGAACTTCTACGCCCTCGATTCGGTCGGCCGGCCGACGGATTCATTCCAATACTTCATCAACCCCAATTGGTCGGGAAATACCCAGGACCTCCAATTGAACTACGGGCAATTTCGCGACGTTGTCCGCGGCGATGAAATCCACACCTCGGGCAAATTGCTGATCCGCGACGCCACGATCCCGGCAAATCCCGACCCAACTTCGGGCGGTTGGGGGCCGGTCGTCGCCGCAGCACCGTTCGACGTGAAGGGGGGCAACCTGACCTTTACCGCCACTTTCAACGATCTGCGCGCGGCCAAGGGAACGTTCTCCTATGAGGTCTACACGACCCATTTCGGCGCGACCGCGAGCACCGTACAGGGTTGGGCCGTCCCACTCCCGCCCGCGGCTTGGACGGGCTTGGGCATGCTTGTCGCCATGGGAGCGATGATCGGCGGGCGAAAACTGCGCCAACGCCGATCAACAAACGGCTGCCTATAGACCGATAAACTTAATGATTGCGGTCACCGGGCGTGTCATGGTAATATCCACCCGATGGGAGCAGCCGTTGCCACCGGCGGTTTAACCGCACTCGCGCGCTACGCGTTGTGGTTCTTCCGGGAGCAACCGCTGGCATCCCCGACTCGGGTGTGGCCGTTCTAACTCTTTTATGAAAATCTGGAGTTTGGATTCGGCCGGTTGTGGGTTGGGTCTTTGGGCTTCAGGGCAGGCCTGAAGTCTGTTGTTGGGAGGTTGTAAAATGATCCGGCACCAGGGTTCCAGGCGGGTTTCGCTGCTGATGGCGCTGATGCTGGCCACCCTTTCGGGTGGCTTTGTCGCCATGACGGGTTCGGTTTGTGTGGCTGACGTTCAGCCGGGGACCAACAAATCGGAATGGTTCCGAGACGGGCCGCCCCGCGCTCCGGGCGACCCACTGGCCGCGCCGGCAAGTGCCCCGGTCGCAGTGGCAGACCCGAACGTCGATCCCGCTGCTGCCGCGCCTGCCGAGCCGGCCGCACCCGCGGCGGTGCCGGCCGCACCAGCGGCGCCTGCCGCACCGTTTGCCGCGCCCGCGCCGGCCCTCCCGCCTGACGAAGGCCGGGCCAACCGTCCCTATTGGCCCTCCTCTTCCGGCGCGTACAGCGACTATCCGTTCTCCGAGATGAACGGCTATGTCGTTGCCCAGGCTCGCCTGGCGACGGCCCGGGCGATGTTTCGCCGTGCCGAAACGGAACTCTCCATTGCCTTCCGCAACGCACAGCACGATTTTGAATCATCGCAGGCGTTCCAGGATGCCTTGCGTGATGAGAAGACCGACTACGACAACCTGAACGCTGCCCGCCGCAAGGCACTGCAGTCCCTCGCCACGGACCAAAAGTACCAGCGGTTGGCCGCCCTGCGAGCAGACATGTCGGAGCAGATCGGACAGCGTCGCGCCGCCCACAACATCACCCAGGATGAGATAGTGGTGATGGCCAAGTTGAAATTGAGCTACGCCGTCGAGATGCGGGCGATGGAAGCTGTCGCCCTGAGCAACGACGGCGGAGACGTGAAAGCCGCCCAGGACAAGCTGGTTGCCGCCGGATCCAAGGTCGCCGCCCTGCGGGCGCGATACGATGAGTCGCTGCGGTCCAATCCCGAGATCGTCACTGCCCGCCGCAACCTCGAAGATGCCCGCATCGTGAAGATCACCGCCGCGGCGTACCTCGACGGCACCGAATTGTCGGCTTCGGATGCGCTGGACTACGCCTACTACCTGCACCGCCGCCAAGGCTACAACATTTCGGCCGATGCGTGGGGTTGGGGCATCGCCGGCGGGCCGCGATATTGACAGCGGCGCCGCCAAGACGCCATCTTGCCAGCGGGACTCTGGTTCCGAGGCACCGTGGGTAGCCAGGGGCGAAGATGTTCAGCGCGGTCCAAGAGTTGCGATTTGCCATGATTGAAGACGTGAGTCTCGCCCCGTTCGCTCACTTCTTTTCTCCCGCTGGAACATCCGGCGCCATTCGCTCCTTCCCCATCCATCGCAGCGCTTCCCGCAACGTCTTGGCAATGTCACCGGCTTTGCCTTCGCCCTGGAAACGGAGCAGGAGGGGGCTCACCCTCGAATGCAGCACCATCGGGCCGATCGAGACCACTTCCATGTGGCCTGCCCGCAGGGCGTCGATCACATCGTTGGACTCGTAGTCGGCGACGCAGAACTGGCCGATCACGCTGGTCTTGCCGCACGAGCAGTGCCAGAAATTGACGATCGATTCGACGCCCGCCGCCGTCGGCACGTCCATGCCGTCGATCGCGACGAATAGGTCGTCGCGCGGCACCGTGATGACCAGCACGGCGTCTTTACGGGCACCGTCGCGCTGCAGAGTTGATGTGATGGTCTTCCACGCAGTATCGTCGCTTTCCTCGTCCGCATCTGCAACATCCGTTGGGGCGGTCGACGGTGCCGATGTCACGACCGGCGGCTTGGACGGGGCCGTCTGGGGCCGATTGATTTCGACGGCATAGGTCACCGAACCGGCAGGTGTCCGACTTGGGCCTGCGCCCCCGACGGTCATGCATCCTGCCGAAAGCAGGGCCGAGCCGATGACTGTGAGCGCCGTAAATCGAAATATCTTCATCATTTGCTACCTTCGGGGAACAGGCGGCCCGCTTGACGCAGGCGGCTATAGGTTCGGCGCCGCAGTCGGGACCACGGCTTGGTCACGAACCGATGGACCCGGATCAGCAGACTTCGGCGCTCCACGGCCTCCCATTCCTGCTGAGTCATCTCGTCGGGGCGCAGCCGTTTCTTGTGCTTCAGCAAGTGGGCCAGGTCTTCCCTCTGTAATCTTGAGAGCCACCAGCCGTTGAGGGCCATGTTCCCGAGCCTGAGCAAGCCACAGCTTATCTGGAAATCGATCAGGTGGGGCAGGCCATCCGCGCCGAGCAGGATATTCTGCGGCTTGTTGGCGTCAACATAGGCAATCTGCCGGCGATGCAGTTCGGCAAACAAGCTGGCAAGCTGGTCGAAAAACCCGTCCGGCACCGGACATTCGCGCGACAGCGGTCGGCCCGGCACGTATTCATGGATGAACCCGGTTTCTCCCCAAGTCCCCAGCAGGGCCGGGATGTTGGGCAGGTCTGAAAGCCGCGAGTAGAAGCGCATCTCCCGGCGGCAGAGCCACCGGCCGGCCCATTTCAACGGCAGGCCCGCGAATTCCACGACCCGTCCGACTTTGAGGACGATCCGCCCCCCGGCCGGGTCATCGTAATAACCCGTTGCCGCCCAAAAATCGTGCTTGAGGGTCGCCACGTGCCGGAATTGGGTGCCATTCAGTGAGATGGTTGGGGGCAGCGTCGACTTGCCAAGAGCGCGCATGGCATATGCAGGCCGGCCCTTGCCCGCACGAGACCTCGAAGCAGAAACGGGTTGAAACTGTCCTTCCACTGTCGCGCCGATTCCTTGGCGGCGATTATAAACCGAATTATCAGCTTGTCAGTCCCCCGGCGGGCCTAAGGTTTCTCACTTCTTGCCGAGCGACCTCTGCGTTCGGAAAAACGTCCGCAGCAACTCGGCACATTCCTCGGCAAGCACCCCGGCGCAGACCTCAACCTGATGATTCAGCCGCGGGTCCTGGCAGATCTGGTACAGGGTGTGAACAGCCCCGGCCTTGGGGTCGGCGCACCCGTAGACCAGCCGGGGCACGCGGGCGTTGACGATCGCCCCGGCACACATCGGGCACGGCTCCAGCGTGACCACCAGCGCGCAGTCAACCAGCCGCCAATGGCCCATCACCAGCCCCGCCTGCCGCAAGGCGAGTATCTCGGCATGGGCAGTCGGATCACAATCGGCCTCGCGCCGGTTCCCGGCCCGGCCAATCACCCGCCCCGTAGGCTCATGGATTACCACGCACCCGATCGGCACTTCGCCAAGTGCGGCCGCCATCCGGGCTTCGGCCAGCGCCTCGCGCATCCAGGCGTACTCGAGGGATTCTCCGGGGCGTTGAGTTGTGCCTTGGTCCACTATCGGGATTGTAGCGGATTGGTCACGCACAACACCGCGGAGTTCAGTCGGGTTCCAGGGTTGCTGATCGAAGACTGGCAACGGCCCTGAAGAGGGGAAGCCGCAAGATTGTTAGTTAATCCGTCTTGGTAGTGGAGTGGTGGAGTGAAACCGAGCGCCGTAGGCGATCTCCCCCGAATCCTACCCCGGGCTGATCGCGCGTCGTTCACTCCTGACGCAAGGCCCTCTGTCACTCCACGTTGCGAAGCAGCGAGAGCCTCGAAAGCGCGAGCCAGCGCCGGTATAGTTCCTGCCGTTATCAAACGGCATGCTCCTGTCAAGTTAACGGTTCCAGCATCGGCAAACCGCTTCGCGAGAAAGGCCTGGTTAAAAGTTCATGCTGACCGAACTCCGTCTCAAGTCCATCGGCCCCGGCCCGCTGTTCGATGCCAAGTTCGGCACGAGGTTGAATTTTCTTACCGGCGACAATGGCCTGGGCAAGAGCTTCCTGCTCGACGTCGCCTGGTGGGCCGCTACGGGGAGCTGGAGCGGCGAGCCGGCATTACCGTCGCCCGACAAGAAAGGGGCGCGGCCCCAGATCACAGCGTCGTTCCAGACGGAAGGCGGCCCCGTCGTAAAGCTCACTTCCCGCTTCGACTTCAAAACGCAGCGGTGGCTCCGCCCGCGCTCGACGCTATTAAGCTCGAGCATCATCATTTACGCCCGGATCGACGGGGGATTTTCGGTGTTCGACCCGGTCCGCGAGTTCCCGGACCGCAACCTCTCTCAGAAGCTGCCGTACGAGGTCCCGGCGGCGCTGGCGCGGATGTCGCACGCGCTGCACCTCACCAACGAGGAAGTCTGGAGCGGTTTTGAATTCAACGGGACATTTCCGTGCGAGGGCCTTATTCGAGATTGGGGACGCTGGCAGCGGGAGTCCAACGGCACCTCCGACAGGCCGTTTGCGTCGCTGCAAGAGGTCCTCAGGAAGCTAAGCCCGCCTCATGAGGAATTGAACATCGGCCCGCTCGAGCGCATTTCCATTTCCGACTCGCGCGACATCCCCACGCTTCTTCTGCCATACGGCGCGACTCCGGTCACGGTGGCATCCGAAGGCATGAAACGCGTCCTGGGACTGGCGTATATGCTGGTGTGGGCCTGGTATGAGCACGTTCGCGCCTCGAAGGTCGCACGGCAGGCCTCGCGGCGAAGCATGGTCGTGCTGATCGACGAACTGGAGGCGCACCTGCACCCGCGCTGGCAGCGCGCGATTTTGCCGGCTATTCTGGCTGTCGCAAAGGTTTTGCATCCGGACATCGAGTTGCAGCTCCTGACGACGACACACTCGCCGCTCGTTCTGGCGTCGGCCGAGCCGTTGTTCAAAAGATCGACCGACTGCTGTTTTCTGTTCGTTGAGAAGAAGCGGGTCGCACGGCTGCTGAAGCTGCATTGGGCCAAGCAGGGAGACGCCGTCGGCTGGCTTACTTCGGAGACTTTCGGTCTGAACCAGGCACGGTCGCAGGAGGCGGAGACGGCAATCGATGCGGCCGAGGCGTTCATGCGGGATGACCTGACGGCGCTGCCGAGCGGCTTGCAAACCAAGGGGCAAATCCACCGGGAACTTGTACGGCTGCTTCCGGATCACGATCCGTTCTGGCCGCGCTGGATCGTGACGGCCGAGCCGCTGAGGATCCCGGGATGATTCGCTGCCGGCGTCCTCGTAAGCCGAAGGTCTTCGATCGCCTGGTCGGCCGCCCGGGCCGGGCATGGCTGCGCGCGAATCCGGGCTCCGACGACCTGCCCGATTTCTGGAAGCTGGTTCGCCCGAACCTGGCGCGCGGGTTTGAGTATCGCTGTGCGTACACCGCGATGTTGTGCCTCGACGGAACGGTGGACCACTTCGTCAGCGTCAAGGCGAACCGCCGGCAAGCGTATCGGTGGTCGAACTACCGGTATGCGGCTCACTGGATCAACAGCAGCAAACAGAACGCTGACGACGAAGTCCTCGATCCGTTCGAGATCGGCGACGATTGGTTTGAGGTCATCATGCCGTCGATGCAGTTGGTTGTGACGGATGCGGTCCCGGCACGGTATAAAGACATTGCGGAACACACGCTCACGCGGCTTCACCTGGGCAACGACGAGCGCGTCGTGCGGCAGCGAGAGTATTGGTATCGGGAATATCAGGCGGGAACGCCGCTGGACAGGATCGATCAGTACGCGCCGCTTCTAGCCCGCGCGATTCGCAAGGCACTGGGCATTCCATAGGAGCGCTGCCATGGCACTGGCCTCAAACGCACTTCGTCGCCTGATAGAAAAGCAGGTTGACGAGCATGGACTGGTGGTGTGGTACGACGGCGAACGTCACTATTCCGCCTTCGCCGAGGCCCTGCGCCTGCCCAATGCCAAAGTAGCGCGCTATGGGGGGAGTGTTTTTGCGCTTCGCCATGAAATCGAGCAGGATTTGGCCGGTGAAAAGCCGCCCCGGCTTGTCGTTTACGTGCCGCAACACCAGAGCGAGACACATCACGCTTTCATCGAGGCCGAGGCCGCCGGAGTGGTTATGCAGCCCGGGCAGCAGCCGCCGACCCGCAACACGCGGCTGGCGGTCGTGGCTCGAAATGCCTTGCGGCCGATCGTGGGCGAGGAAACCGCCGCGAGGATCGAAAAGCAGGTCGAAGCGGGGCAACTCGGTCTCACCGACCTGGACCGCATGGCGGAGCAAGGTGAGGGGATGGGGCGAGGGATTCTTTCGGTTTTGTTTGGCTCGTCGAATCCCGCGGAGGTGGCGCTTGAATTCGTTTCTAGTGACCGATTTGATGCCGAGCTCGCGTCAAAAGGGGCTGTCGGGGAACTGATCGTCCTTTTGGGGGACACATATGGGAAAGAGCTGTCGGCCTTATTGGCCGGTCACGCGCCTGCCGCGATACGGCTCGTCTTTGCTCGTTGGGTCCTCACGACCGACCTGCTGTCTTCACTCGGCGATGTGATGCCAGCATCAATGACAACGGTGAAGACCCCGTCGCAGCAAAGCGCACGGGAGGCGTGCATTGCGCTCGCCCACGCGTGGAGACTTCGGCGCGACCTGCGAGACAGCTACGTCAATTTCGCGGAGATCGTTGAGAATGAGCTCCGCCTCTCGCGAATGACGATGGACGGTCGGGCGCTGTCTCGTGTTGAGACATTCCGCGCGACGGAGTCCCTTCTCCAAAAGTACATTGAATTTGAAGTCGCCGACCGTGCCACCGATACCCTGCTTGAGCTTTCTCAACGACGCCAATCAAGCTTCTGGGCAGAGTACGCCCCGGCGATCCAGGCACGTTGGGCGTTAATTTCCACCTGTGGCCAGCTTCTGTCGGAGGCGGACCGGATCGAGGCCGCACTTCGAGCAGCGCCCGCGTCGGCCTCTGAGATCGTTGCGCGGTATACACAGAAAGAGCAGCCTTGGTGCTTGCTCGACAGCTTTCACCGCCATCTTGAACGCCGGCTGCACAACTTTGAGTTCGACGCGAACGGCCAGCACGCGGAGTTGGAAAAGCTCATCGCCAAGGCTCGCGTTCGTTACATGGACGTGGGGGCGCGAGTTGCGGAGCAATTCGCCCGAGCCTGGGCCGCTTCTCGCTTCGCGGACCTTGGGATTCCGCGTCAGATCGAAATCTTTGGTGCGTATGTCAAGCCACAGCTTGCCGAAGGCAGGGCGGCCTACGTCTGGGTGGACGCGTTGCGTTTCGAAATGGGTCGCGAGCTGGTTGCGGGACTCGAAGACGATTTCACCTGCGCTTCGGGTCCGGCCCTGGCCACGGTCCCACCGATCACGGAAATTGGCATGGCGGGCCTCCTGCCGCACGGAAGCGATCATCCGGCGCTGGTGCCCGCGGGCGAAGGCAAGATCGCCCTCCGCATCGGAAATACCACTCTGAAGGACCGAAAGGACCGGATAAAACTCCTCAAAGCAGCGGCCGGCGTGGAGGTCTTCGATGCGAAGCTGGAGGACCTTCTGCCAAGTCCGAAGAAGAAGGTCCGCAATGGAATCGCGGCGGCGAAGCTGGTCCTGATCACGTCCCAGGAGATCGATGACCTTGGCGAACGCGACAACATTCCGCTGGCTCGACGTACAATGGACGACATGCTGCTTCAGCTTCGCCGGGCATTTCGCATTCTTTCCGGGCTTGGGATCAGGCATATCGTCGTGGCCGCGGATCACGGCTATTTGTTCGGCGAAGAACTCGGCGATGACATGAAAATCGATCCTCCCGGCGGCCAAACCGTCGATCTGCATCGCCGGGTCTGGGTTGGCCGGGGCGGCGACGCCGACGACCGATTCCTTCGGGCAAAGGCGGCGGATTTCGGGTTAGACGGAGACCTTGAGATTGCCGTGCCGTGGAACTTCGCATGCTTCAAGTCGCCTGGCGGGGCAGACGCATACTTCCATGGCGGTCTCTCGCCGCAGGAGTTGTTGATTCCGGTGATCCGGCTGACGTGCAAGACCGCACATCGCGCGGAATCATCCAAAGACATTGCCTGGACGATCACGCCAGGGAGCGCGAAAGTCACTTCCCGCTTCTTTTCGGTTCAAATCGGCGCGCGTCTTGACGGGCTGTTCAGCCAACCGCTGCCGCGTGTTCGCATTGAGATCCGGAGCAAGAGCGGCGCTACGTCGCGTCCGGTTAGCGCGTCTTACGGGTTCGACGAATCCACGGGCGACGTACAACTGAAGCCGGCCGATCAGGACCTAAACTCCGTCGCCCCGAACACCGTGACGCTGATGATCGAACCAAAGGGCATGAAGGACACCTTGAGCCTCCACCTCGTGGATGCTCTGAGCGGGACGGAATTAGAACACGTGGACAGTATCGAGCTATCGCTGGCGATTTAGAGAGGTTTCGCGTGACGGACTTAGACCAGAAAGCTGTGTCGGTATTCGCCGGAAAGGTCGTGCGAAAGGACTTGGTCCGGAAGGTCAAGGTCGGCGCCAACGTTCCCGTGTTCGTTCTGGAATACCTCCTCGGGAAGTACTGTGCCACGAATGACGCTGCGGCGATCGAGGCAGGCATGCGCGTGGTCCACTCCACGCTGTCCGAGAATTTTGTGCGACCGGACGAGGCGAATAAAGCTCAGTCGATGCTGAAGGATAAAGGAAAGCAGACGCTGATCGACAAGGTGAAGGTGCGCTACCTGTCCGACGACGACAAGCACTGGGCCGAACTGGTAAACTTCGGCCACAAGAACGTCCACATCCCCGAACACTACCTTCGAGACTTCGACCGACTCCTCATGGGGGGAATTTGGGCACAGGTCGAGCTGCGGCACCAGTACGACGAGGACGCCAAGGGGAAACGCAGCCCGTTCTGGATTGAAGACCTGAGACCGATCCAGCTCGCGTCATTCGACCTCGACGAGTACCGGCAATGCCGGCAGCAGTTTACACACGAAGAGTGGATCGACCTGCTACTTCGCACCATCGGCATGGAGCCGTCACATTTCGACCGGCGGCTGAAGCTGCTCTTCCTCGTGCGGTTGCTGCCGCTCTGTGAACACAACTACAACCTCGTTGAGCTTGGGCCGAGGGGGACGGGCAAGAGCTATGGGTATCAAGAACTTTCCCCGTACGCCATCCTGATGACCGGGCCGACTACGGTCGCAAACCTGTTCTACAACATGGCAACTGGAAAAATGGGGCTGGTCGGCATCTGGGACGCCATCGCCTTCGACGAAGTGGCAGATCTCCAGAAGATGCCCAAGGAGGTCGTCACCACGCTCAAGACGTACTGCGAGTCGGGCACGTTCGCCCGTGGTAAGGATGCCGTGTCGGGCATGGCATCACTGGCGATGTTCGGCAACACGAACCAGCCGGTCGAGGCGATGGTACGATCATCGCACCTGTTCGCACCAATGCCGGCCGTAATCCGCGACGACATGGCGTTCCTCGACCGGATCCACTTCTACATCCCCGGCTGGGAAATCCCGAAGATGCGGGTCGAGTTCTTCACTGACCATTACGGGTTCGTCGTGGATTACCTTGCCGAGGCGCTGCGCGAACTCCGGAAGCACAACTTTACCGAGATTATCGACCGGCACTTTTCGCTGGGCGGTCATCTGAACGCCAGGGACGTGAAGGCCGTTCGCAAGACCGTCTCCGGCCTGATGAAACTGATCTACCCGCACGGTGAGGTGACGAAGGTCGAGTTAGCCGAGCTTCTCGAACTCGCGCTCGAGGGGCGGCGGAGGGTCAAGGAACAACTGAAAAAGATGGGCTCCTTTGAATATCACCAGACTTCGTTCTCCTACATCGGCAATGAGACCCGAGAAGAGCGTTTCGTCGGGGTGCCGGAACAGGGCGGAAGAGAAATGATTTCCTCCGACCCGCTGGCCCCCGGTTCCGTCTACACGGCATCTGTCGATGATCATGCAAAGGTCGGTTTGTATCGGCTGGAGGTTGGGTGTTCGCCCGGCACCGGGAAGCTCAAAATCTCGGGTGGCGTAGAGGGGCCGATGAAGGAGTCCATACAGCGCGCCTTTGCGTACCTCAACGGGCAGAAGGGAAGGATGGGGATCGCCCACCAGATCGACACGGCCGATTTCCACGTCGAGGCCATCGATCTACTGAACAATCACGTAGCGTGCGAAGCCGGCATCGCGCTGGTTGTCGCCGTCTATTCAGCCGTCAAGAGGCAGTCAGTATCAGCAGGGTTGCTGGTCCTCGGGGACCTCAGCATACAGGGGAACATCAAGGCGCTCCGGTCCCTCGCCGAGCCATTACAGGTTGGAATGGACAACGGGGCACGCCGGGCGCTGATCCCGCTGGAGAACAAGAGGAACTTCCTCGAGGTGGCTGGCGACATCGTTGAAAGGGTGGACCCCGTCTTCTTCTCCGATCCAATGACGGCGGCGATGAAAGCCCTTGGTGTAAGCTGAACCGTCGCAGTACCCCCCGCGCCCTACGCCGCATGCCCCGCCGCACTCCCAACCGTCTCACCGACTCCGCCACAAATACCTCCTCGTCTCCCGGCACCGCTCGCTCACCGCACCGATCGCCTTGAAGGCCCGGCGGAGGGTGTTCCAGGAGATGCCGGCTTCTTTGGCATCCCAGTGGAGGGTCGCCGGTTGGGGAGTGTGGGGATGGCCGACGGGGGCGGGGCCGGCGGCGAGGCG
>Ga0182024_10003411_pt1 | contig 37862 bp, 26 predicted proteins | sample P32metaG_FD_120480 | JGI IMG/M metagenome (GOLD analysis project Ga0182024, IMG submission 120480) | Permafrost microbial communities from Stordalen Mire, Sweden - P3-2 metaG (Illumina Assembly) | ecosystem: Environmental > Terrestrial > Soil > Wetlands > Permafrost | place: Sweden: Stordalen...
ATCCGGCGCAATATCCCGACGATTTGCTCCGGGCTGTGTTTCTTTCCTTTTGGCATGTCTGGGTTCCTTTTTGGATGCCCAGACTCTCATCGGCAATGGCTCAGTTCGGCTGCGTCAGGTCACATCATTGGGGTCACCTCCGTCCTCGGACTGCTTGCGATCAGCACCGGTGTGTACGAATGGCGAAAATCGGTGCGCACCCAAGCCAAACTGGAAATCGTCGCCCAGCGATACGCGGCCGACGAGCTGCAACTGCAAGGGCTTTCGCGAAACACCCAAACAGCAGACAAGTCTTTGGCCGAACTACAAAGGGGGCTCGATGAAACCACAAACCCAGCGAAATATGCCGCGGCCAAAGCAAAAGCGGACTGGCTGCGATTTGCGGCAGCGTTTCCTGAAGGCCATAGCTTTGTGGTCAACGCCGTTAAAAATCTGACCGAACAACGGTACCGTCTTTCCCTTGAAATGATTGGCCTCCCGTCGGCTCAGATTGATGAAGTCATAAACCGAATTGTGGACCTCAAGATGCAGGGCATTGCTTTGACCCCGGGAGGCGTCGACACCGCACCGGACCCCGATGAGGGTCAACTGCGCGCGATATTAGGGGAGCAGGCTTTCCAGCAGCTTCAGAATCTGCCCGAAACGCTCCCTCAAATGAGAGTGGCGAGGACCATCGTCACATCGGTCGCAACCTCTTCCGGCTATGCCGGAGCGCCACTTTCCGCCGAACAAGAAAAGCAATTGGCTCAAGTAGTAGCCACCAACAATCAGGGGACTTTGCTTTCGGAGGATTGGGCGAGCGCCGAAACGCAGGCACAAAGCTTCCTCTCCCCCTCCCAATGGCAATCCGCGCAGGGCATCTTCCTGAGCTTCCAATATCGTATGGCCCTAGCCCAGGCCCAGCGCAGCCAGCGGGGCAATTCGAGCGCCGGCGCAGGAGGAATATAAATCTATGCGCTCGAGGATCTGGGTTATCGTCGCCATGAGCGCTTTTGTCGCGTTTACCCTGGAAATTGGGTGGCGCGGCCTCCAGGCCGATCGCAAAGCCGACGCGTCCCTCGCTGCGCTCAGTCTTAAGCTCGCACGATTGGATGCCGATGTCGAACAGGCACAGGAACGGGTTGCCGAGCGCCAGCGAGATGTCGCCGCGCTTCAATCCAAACCCAAAGCGGCGCGAATGGCCGAGGTTGCGCCAAAGGCTACGGCCGCTACGAATCGTTCACCGACCAAAGACACGTCAACGCTGTTGGCGACGGACCCAAAGTTGCGCCAACTTTATCTGAAATCATTTCGGGCGAACTTGGCGCTGCGATATGGCTCAATCTATCAAAGTCTCGGTTTCGTTCAGCCCCAGATCGATCGGTTTGAGAGCCTAGTGACGGCATATGCGGATGACCTAATAACGATGCAGGCCACCGCGTTGGCGAAAGGGCTCCCGTTGTCCGATCCCGGCCTTGCCGCGCTGGAGAAGCAGGCGAGGGATCAATTGTACACGACGGTCGCGAGTGAAGTGACCGAGCCCGCCGCCCAGCAATTGATCCGTCTCGATCGCATGCAGGGGGTGCAGGACTTCGTCGGCGATGTAGGCAATATTGTCGCGGTGTCATCTGTACCGCTGACGAGTCAGCAGGGCGCGCAATTGGCTCAAATCCTGGCGAATGCCAGCGTCAGCTATCACAACGGCGGCGATGCTGATCCGAATACCATTAATTGGGACATCGCCAACGAACAAGCGGCCGCGCTCCTGTCCGGACCGCAATTCCAAGCTTTCAACTACGAGGCGACGTCCCTCCGCTGGCACGACCTCCTGCAACAATTCTATTCACGACCGCCGGCAAGCAGTCCTTGAACGGCGTGCGCAAGTTTGCACTTCAAGATAAAATTCGCGGAGGTTGCAGGGTTAGGAGGCGATCAATCGGGGATCGAATACGAAAGGGACCGGCCCGGCGGCGACCCAGCCGAGTTCGAAATCGGAATGAGCCGGGTTGAGGAGGCAATTGCGTTCCAGCGGCACGAGCGCGCTTGGCACCAGCATGGCCGCGGAGGTCCTCGCTGTCAGCCAGCGGTCGCCAATCGCCTGGGTGATTTTCGGGTCGCGTTCCCAGCCCGCGGGCAGCGCGGGAACCGGAGCGATCAGATGGTCGGGCACCTCGATCTCCCAGCGGACGAAAGGCTCGAGCGGATCCGATCGTTTGAGGTGAACAATGGATTCCGCCATCGAGAGCGACAGCCGCTCCGACGAGTAAACGATCAGCTGGCCGCGGGTGTGCCACCGGCCCAAGCCGTAGAGGCCGCCTTGACCCCCGAACGCCTGCGTGGCCGTGCCCGCCTGGGCCCGGAGGCTGATGCGATGCAGCCGCATGACGGCCTACATCACGTTGCCATAGGCGATGCCGTTTAGCAGCGCCACAACCTCCTGGGCGCCGACATCGGTGTCGAGCAGATCGATGGGCGCCTGGCCGCCCAGGGCCTGGGCCGGCGACGCCAGCCATTGGGAAACCGCCATGTCGGTGCGAAAAATCTTGCGACCCAACTGTTGGATCCGGGCCCCCCGCACCAGCTTCTGGGTGCTTTCCGAGGAAAGTCGGGCCCTTAGGTGTCGCTGATGGCTGATCGTCCGCGGAGAAATTCCGAGCTTGTTGCCGAGTTGGGCCTCGGTGAGCCCGAGCACTTTCGAGAGCACAGTGTACGCGCTCGCGGGCAGGCCGGCCCGAATGATCGGCACGGCATCAATTGCGGACATTGCCGCGACATCGAAGACCGAAGGAACTGGCATGGCTCCAGAATCGGCAATATTGCTCATTTGACAAGCATTTTTGCCGACCATGTCGGCGAACGCTCCAATCGCTGTTTCTATTGCCCCGGACCGGGGCCACTAAAACGGGACGTCTTCGTCGAGATTTTCCTTGGCCGGGGCCGCCGGCCGCGGGGCCGGGCGATCGCCGCCGTCGCCCTCGTCGGCGGGCGCGCCGCCGCCGCCCTGGCCGCCGCCGCCCCCGACCCCGCCGCCGCCGCGGGTGGAGAGAAATTGCACGTTATCCAAGACGACCTTCAGCTTGCTGCGCTTCTGGCCGCTCGTCTTGTCTTCCCACTGGTCGAACTTGAGCCGGCCCTCGACCATCGCCGGGCTGCCCTTGGTGAGGTACTTGGCGACCAATTCGCCCTGCTTGCCCCAGGCTTCGATGTCGACAAAGGTCGTCTCGTCGCGGGTGGCGCCGGACTCGTCCTTGAACTGGCGATTCACCGCAATGCCGAACTGGCAAATGGCCGTGCCCTTCGGCGTCACCCGCAGCTCGGGATCGCGCGTCAGGTTGCCGATCAGGAAGACTTTGTTGAGGTAAGCCATGAGGGGGCGCTCAGACAGACTCGATGAAGGTGCGGTAAACGTTGTGGTTGAGCCGCAGCCGTTCCTTCAATTGCGCCGGCCCTTCGGCCGGGGCGGAAAACGACACGTGGACGTAGGTGCCGCTCGTGAACTTGCGGTCGATCACGCGGGCGAAATCCCGCTTGCCCAGATTCTCGACGCCGGTCACCTCGCCCTGCACGGCGGTGATCTCTTTCTTGACGCTCTCGATGATGGTCTCGGCGGTCTCCTTCTCCCCCCGGTTGTCGAGGATGAAGGTGGCGCGGTAATTGCGTTTGGTCGGGTTCATGATGGGTCTTTGCGGTTGAGCTCGTTCATGGCCTGGTCGGCGCCGCGGTCGAGCAGCAGTTCCAGGCCCTGGACGGTGAGTTCAAGATTTTGTTCTATAATAGTAAGTTGTTCGGATGAAAATTGGGTGAGGACGAAGTCCTTGAGGTCCATCTCCGGCGGCTGCTTCGGCCCGATGCCCAGGCGGTAGCGGGCGAAGCCGTCCCCCAGGTGCTCGAGGACGCTGGCGACGCCGTTGTGGCCGCCGGCGCTGCCGGTCACGGACACCTTCCGGCGGCCGACCTCGAGGTTGATCTCGTCGTAGACGAGGGCGACCCCGCTGGGCGGCAACTGGTAGTACCGGGCCAGCGCGCCGACGGCCCGGCCGCTCTCGTTCATGAACGTGAGGGGCTTGGCGAGCCAGCGGGTGCGCCCCGGGGCGACGTTCCAGCGCGCGATTTCCGCCGCAAAGGCGGGGGAGCGCTCCCAGGCGAGCCGGTGCTTGCGCGCCAGCGCGTCCAAGACGACCCAGCCCAGGTTGTGGCGGGACAACGCGTAGCCGCGGCCCGGATTACCCAGGCCGACGACGAGCGAAATGGACATGACTCAAAGAACCAACGCCGGATCCGCCGCGGCCAAGGCCGCGGGGGACGGCGGAAAAATGCGTTACTTCTTGGCCGGAGCCGCGGGCTTGGCCCCAGCGGCCGGTTTGGCGCCGGCGGCCGGCTTGGCCCCAGCGGCCGGAGCAGCGCCGGGCTTGGCGCCCGCCGCGGGAGCGGCGGCCCCGGCCGCAGCCGGAGCCTTGCCGTCGGCCGGAGCGGCCGCGCCATCGGCAGCCGGAGCGGCGGTGCCGTCGGCGGCCACCGCCGCGGCGGCCACGGGGGCCTCGACGACGATTTCGGCCACGGGCTCGACGCAGGAAACGACCGGCTGGCCCTTGAGGTCCAGGAAGTCGACGCCCGCGATGGGCTTCACTTCGGCCAGCTTGATCGTCTCGCCGACCTTCAATTGGGAGACGTCGACCTCGATCGCGGTCGGGAGGTCCTTGGGCAGGCACCGGATCCGCAGCATGTGGGTGTTGATTTCGAGCACGCCACTCTGGTTCTTGACGCCGAAGGACTCGCCGGTGACGGCGACCGGCACGCGGATTTCAAATTTCTCGTCCGCCTTCACCTCGTGCAAATCGACATGCAGGTACCGGTCCGTGATCGGATCGCGCTGCACTTCCTGGAGGAAGGACAGGGCCTTGTCCGAACGGTCCGCGTGCTGCAGTTCGATCAGGAGCGAACGGCCCCGGATGGTCTTCAGCAGCTTGACGAATTCCGGGCTCTCGATGGAAAGTTTCTCGGGCGCGGTGTGCTTGCCGTAAAGGATCGCCGGGATGGCGTTGACTTTGCGCAAACGGCGCGAGGCGCTGCGACCCGTCTGGGTGCGCACGGTGACTTTGAGCGTAAGCGGAGTATTCATGGATTCGTTCCCCCTGAGACCCCGAGAATCGAGGGCAGGCGTAATTGAAAGAGGTCGATCCCATCAATCGGCCCCCCCGAATGCAAACAAATCTTTTCCCCGCCGGTGCATCCGGCCGCCCGCCCGTCGCGTACTACCTGGCCATGAAACGCTTCCGCCTCTGGGGCGCCCTTGCTTTTGCCCTCCTGCCCGCCGTCGCTGCCGCCTCGGCCGAGGGGATCGTCTGGCAGGCCTGGTCGGACGATATTTTTGCCCAAGCCCGTCGGGAGCATAAGTTTGTGCTGCTCGATCTGGAGGCCGTCTGGTGCCACTGGTGCCACGTGATGGACGAAACTACTTACAGTGATCCGGCGATCGCCGCCCAGTTGCGGGCCAATTATCTAGCCGTGCGGGTGGACCAGGACGGACGGCCGGATCTGGCCAGCCGGTACGAGGACTACGGCTGGCCGGCGACCGTCATCTACGGGCCCGACGGCACCGAAATCGTCAAAAAGCAGGGTTACCTGCCCCCGGCCGGCATGGCCCGGCTGCTGCGGGAAGTCGTGGCGGACCCCTCCCCCGTGCTTTACCGCGATTCCCGGCCCGAGCCGCCGCCGGCGACCGACACGGTTCTCAGTCCAGAGCGGCGCGCCGCGCTGCAGCGCCAATGGGGGGCCGGCTACGATGACAAGGCCGGCGGCTGGGGCTTGGCGCATAAATTTTTGGATTGGGACAACGCCGAGCTCGCGCTGCGGGAGGCCGCGCGCGGCGACGTCACGGCCGCCCGTTGGGCGCGGGACACGCTCCGGCTGCAGCGGCGGCTGGTCGACCCGGTCTGGGGCGGCGTGTATCAGTATTCCGTGGACGGCAACTGGAACGAGCCGCATTTCGAAAAGATCATGCCGATGCAGGCCGAGGATCTGCGCATCTACGCCCTCGCCTACGCGCAATGGGGGGACCCGGCCGACCGGGCGACGGCCGAGTCCATCCACCGCTACCTGCACGATTTCCTGACCGGCCCCGACGGCGCCTGCTACGTCAGCCAGGATGCGGACCTCAGCGCGGCCGAGCACGGCGCGGAGTATTACGCGGAGGATGACCGCGGGCGCCGCGCCCTCGGCCTGCCGCGGATTGACCGCCACCAATACGCCCGGGAAAACGGCTGGGCGATCACCGGACTGGCGGCGTTCGCGGCGGCGACCGGCGCGGCCGCCCCGCGGGCCGAGGCGTTGGTCGCCGCCGACTGGGTCCTCGCCCACCGCGCGCTGCCCGGCGGTGGATTTCGGCACGATGAAACTGACGCGGCCGGCCCCTACCTCGGCGACACACTCGCCATGGGCCGCGCCTGCCTCGCCCTGCACCAGCTCACCGCCGACGACCGCTGGCTCGCCCGCGCGAGCGCGGCGGCCGACTTCATTCGGGCGCATTTCGCGCGCGGCGCGGCGGCCGGATTTGCGAGCAGCGACACAAGCCGCCCGTCCTTTCCCGCCCCGCGGCCTGAGTTTGATGAGAATGTCGCCCTGGTCCGCTTTGCCAGCGCCCTGGCGGCGGCGACGGGCCGGCCCGCCGACCGCGCGCTCGCGGCCGCGGCGCTGCGCTGGCTGCTCGCCCCCGGCGTGGCCGAGGAGCGCGGCTACTACGTCGCCGGCCTTTTGCTCGCGGAGGAAGAGGCCCGGATCGATCCCCTCCACATCGCCGTGATCGGGCCCAAGGACGATGCCGCCGCCCGCGCGCTGTTCGCGGCGGCCCTGCGCGCGCCGACCGCGCACAAGCTCGTCGAATGGTGGGACCCTCGCGCCGGGCCCGCCCCCCGCGGGGAAAATATTTACCCGGATTTACCCGCCCCTGCGGCCTTTGTCTGCGATCATGGCGCTTGCTCGCTCCCGCTCGCGAGCGTGCCGGCCCTCAACCGCCGCTTGGCGAAGCTGCTGGCCGCCGCGCCGTAGCCGGCGCCGCTCAGGGCGAGACCAAGTGGTCGGCGGGCGTGTCCGGCTCGTCCGACCCAAAAACGACCGGCACCCGCAGATGCGTGCGGACCGCCGCGCCGTTTTTCATCCCGGGCTGGAACCGCCAGAGGCTGACCGCGTAGACCGCCGGATCCTCAAACTCGCTTTCACTGGAACTGACGGCCGTGGGATTTTCCACGGTGCCGTCGGCGGCGACCGTCAGGTCCACCAGCACGGTGCCGCTGATGCCGTTCTGCTGCAGTTCAAACGGATAGCGGGCCGGCAGGCGGCGCACCGCCTGCGGCGCCCGGTCCAAGTCGCCCACCTCGTAAAGGTCCGGGCGGCTCGAGCCGAGGCCTTCGACGGCGATGGCGGCGGCGCCCTTGGCCGCGGCCCCGAGGAAGCCCGGTCGGCCAGCCAGCCCGTCCCGGGCGAGCGGCCGGATCGGCGTTTCGATCACCTGAGCGGCCAGGGAGCCCGCATAGCCGCTGAAAATGATGGCGGCGCCCGCGACGCCCAGCGCGGTCCGCCGCCGCCACCGCCGGTCGCGCGACGGTTCGAAGTCCCCGATATGATGGAGGCGGGCGATCACCGGCGCGGTGGCCGCGCCGGCAAAGCCCGGCTCCGGCAGCCCGAGAGAATGGCGGATCGTCTTGACGATCCCGCGGCAGTACGTCTGCGGGTCGGCCGTGATCTTGATCACTTCCTCATCGCAGGATTGCTCGGTCTCCAGGCTGATCCGCTGGCTCAGCAGCCACACGATCGGATTAAACCAAAACAGGCAGAGAAATCCGGCCTGGATCGCGCTCCACAGATTGTCGCTGCGCAGTTCGTGGATGCATTCGTGGATCAGGATCGCCTTGAATTCGGCGGGCGTGAGTGTCTGCTCGAGCGAACGCGGAATTACCACGATGGACGAGAGCGTGCCCATCACGCCCGCGCCCTCCTGGTCCGAAACGGCCAGGCAATGCGGGATCGGCCAGAGGCCGACCCGGTCGGCCGCCGACATCAGCTGGCGCTCGACCGATTCCGAAACCGGGATGGCGTCCGCGAGAATGCGGCGGCGCACCCGGATGCCGCGGATAATCCAAAAGGCAAACAACCCGCCCGCCACCAGGCCCCAGATCCCGAGCCCGATCAGGCTCATGACCGAGATCGTAAAGGTCGGCTGACCGCCCGCCGCGCCGCCGCCGAGCGTCAAAGCCGCGGGCAAGACCAGCGGCGTCGGCCACGACGGGGCGAACGAATGCATCCGGGTGATGAACGGACTGAAGACCGCGGCCGGGAGCACGAATTTGAGCAAGCCCATCCAGGCCAGATTGCGGCGCGTGCCGGCGGTCAGTCCCCGGCAGAGCCCAAGCAGCAGCAGGATGATCGTCCCGACGATCGTCGACTGCCACAAATGCGTCAGGATCGCCGCGGCCGACCACGGCAGGAAGCTGGGAATGGCGGGAGCCGCGTGCACAAGGATGCGGGGTTACGCGGAAGTTGGCGCGAGCGGTCGCCGTCAGGAACGGCGCGGCGGGTTGGCGTCCTTTTCCAATTCCTTGATTTCCTTCAGGGAAATTTTGCCCGACTCGATCAGATGCGCCACGAACGGCTCGGGCGAGCCGCCGAACGCGCGCAGGAAATCCTCGATCAGCGAGGCGATCGTGGATTTGCGGGTCACCACCGGCTTGAAGATATGGGCGTTGCCGATCTTCTTCACGCGCTCCACTGCGCCTTTCTGCTCCAGCCGGTAGATGATCGTCTGGACGGTCGTGTATTCCGGCCGCCGTTCCTCCGGCAATCCCTCTTGGATTTCTCGGATCGACGCTGAGCCCATTTTCCAAAGGGACTCAAGCAGCTCCATTTCCAGACGCGTGGGTTTGAAGTCTTTCGCTGCACTCATGGGGGTGGATGAAACCTACTAATCGCGTAGTAGTTTGCAACCCGGAACTGCCGCAATGGAGTCACGATCTCAATCGGTTTGGTTCAGGGAAAAGACAATCGGCACCTGCATGTGGGTGTAGACCGGCCGGCCGCCCTTCCGGCCCGCCCGGAATTTCCATTTGCTCACGCCTTGGACGGCAGCGGGCTCGAAGGCTGAATTGCTCGAACTGACCGCGTACGCCCGTTGCACCGCGCCGTGCGGATCCACGATGAAGTCGACCAAAACGGTGCCTTCAATGCCGGACTGGCGCATTTGAAAGGGATAGGCCGGAGCGCTTCGGGTGATCGCCATGGGACCTTGGTCCAAATCGGACGGCTCGAATGCCTTGATGTCCGGGTTCCCGTTGCGGTCGGCGGTCGGAATCTTGATCACAATGGGACTGGTCGAGGGATCGGGCGCCGGCGCTTGCAGGGGCTGGACGAACCCATTTGGCGGGGGGATTTCGGGCACCTCGATGATCGAGGGCACCGACACTTCGATCGGTTTCTTCGCCTCATCGGCAGACTCCTCCGGCGGGTCTTCCGGTGGAATCGGGGGCAGGATGAAAGCTATATAGTCGGGGGCCTTGGCGCGCAGGAGCGGGGCCAGAACCGGGTGAGTGCTCGTGAGCACTAGCCCGCAATCGAACAGGGCGGAAGCCAGCAGACCGATGCAAATATCGCGGCGCATGGGGATGGGGGGTTGAGGGTTCCTTTGTCTGTAGTAGATACAACTACAGTTGTAGTAAATAGCAAGCGCCAAACGCCGTTTTCCCTGTGCTTGAGTCTCCCCGGCCCCACCCTGCCGCGCGGCCGCCCTAGTCCCCGAGCGCTTCCCGGATCTGATCGCAGGACGTTTTGATGATCTGCAGCCGCGCGTAGCGCTTGTCCTCCGCCGGGATCAGGTGCCAGGGCGCCCCGCGCGTCTCCGTCAGCGCCAGCATGTCGCCCACCGCGGTTTCGTACGCCGTCCACTTCCGCCGGTTGCGCCAATCCTCAGCGTCGATCTTGTGGCGCTTGTATTCGGTCTGCGCCCGGTCGCGAAACCGGCGCAATTGCTCCGCCTTGCTGATCTGCAGCCAAAATTTCAGGACGATCACCCCGTGCTCCACCAGTTCGCGCTCGAACTCGACGATTTCGGCATAAGCCCGCCGCCATTCCCGCGGACGGGCAAATCCTTCCAGCCGCTCGACCAGCACCCGCCCGTACCACGATCGGTCGTAAATCGTCACCAGGCCCGCCCGCGGGACATGGCGCCAAAAGCGCCACAGATAATGATGCGCCTTCTCCTCGTCGGTGGGCTTGGCGATCGGAATCACGCGGCAGTCGCGCGCGTCGATCGCGTCGGTGAGCCGCCGGATCGCCCCACCCTTGCCGGCGGCGTCCCAGCCCTCGAAGACCCAGACCATGGAACGCCGGCGCCAGGCCGCCTCGCGCACCAGGCGGTTCAGGCGGCCCAGGCCCTTGTCCCGTTTCCGCTCATAGGCCTCGGCCGACAGCTCTTGGTCGAGCGGGAGCGCCCGCAGGCGGCGCAGCCCCGCCGGCCGCAGGGCGACGGTGCGCGTCGGCCGCTGCAACGGCGGCCAACTGCGGCGCGCCCGCAAAACCCGCCGAAACTGCGCCAGAATGTGCTCCGCCACGATCAAGTTGCGCCGGCGGGGTTCCCCCGCATCGATCACGTGCCAGCGGGCGCCCGGCTGGTCGGTGGCCCGCCGCATGCGGGCCGCCAGACGGGCGAGGCGATCGTGATCGCGGTGCGCCTGCCAATCCTCCGGGGTCACCCGCCAAGCCGTGCGCGGATCGGACTCCAAATCCTTGAGCCGGCTCCCCTGCGCCGCTTTCGTCAGATTGAGCCATACCTTGACAATCAGCGCCCCGTCGGCCGCCAGTTGCGCCTCGAACCGGGCCATGCGCCGCAGCGTGGCATCGAATTCCTTGAGGTCGGCCGTGCCGCGCGGGTCCTGGCGCAGCGCATCGCCATGCCAGCCGCCGGCATAGATCGCAATCCGGCCGCCCGGCGGCACGCAGCGCCAATAACGCCACATCATCGGCCGGTCCCGTTCCTCGTCGGTCGGCGGATGAAACCCGAACGTTTCGGCGCCGCGCGGATCCAGCCACGCATTGAGGACGTTGACGACCTCCCCTTTGCCGGCCCCGTCGACGCCGGCGACCACGATCAAGACCGGAAACTTCGCCGCCTTCAGCTCCACCTGCATGCGGACCAGCGCCGCGCGGACCGCCGCCACGCGCGACTCATAGACTTTGCGGGAGATCCGCGGCGAACTCGCCAATGACGGCATGACGAATGAGGAAGAGAAACCCTGCCGCCGTCGATAGCGAACCTGGAGATTTAAAGCCTTATTTCTGAAGCGGAAGCGGAACCGGGTGGCCATGGGTCGGTCGATTGCAGGGATTGCGGTTATCGCAAGCCCGACATGCAGACCCTGCCCTTGCGCTGGCCAGCTTGGATGGCCCATCCCATCCGTCCGCGCCCCGACGCGAGCGAGCCGCCCTTGCGGGCCGAACTCTTCAATCTCGAGCAACTCCAGCGCCACGCCCGCGCCCTGGCGGCGGGTCATCAGATCGCCACCCAGCGGGGCTCCAACCGCTTGCTGAGCCAGCTGGACCGCAACGAAGAAGTGCTCCGCGCCTTCAATCGCACCACGCTTACGGTCGACCAAAATCGGCGCGTCACGCCCGCGGCCGAATGGCTCCTCGATAATTTCTATTTGATCGAGGAGCAGATTCAGATGGCGCGCCGGCATCTGCCGCGGGGCTACAGCCGAGAGCTGCCGCGCCTGGTCTCCGGTCCATCGGCGGGGTTGCCCCGGATTTATGACTTGGTGCTCGAACTGATCGCCCATGTCGATGCGCAGATCGACGGCGAGCCGGTCGCGGCCTTTTTCGCCGCCTATCAGACCATCGCGCCGCTGAAGCTCGGCGAACTCTGGGCCATCCCGATCATGCTCCGGCTGGGCCTGATTGAAAACCTCCAGCGGGTGACCACCCGCCTCGCTGCCGCGCGGGTCGACCGGGATCTGGCCGATGCGTGGGTCGAACGCCTGCGCGTCATGGCCGAGCAAAATCCCTCCCACCTGGTCATCGTGGTCGCCGATCTGGCCCGGGCCAACTTGCCGCTGCCCAGTTCGTTCGTCGCGGAGTTTTGCCAGCGCCTGTCGCGGCAGAGCCCCGTGCTGCACGTGGCCCGCGGCTGGCTGGAACAGCACCTCGCCTCCCAGGGCCGCTCGATCGAGCAATTGGTGCACCAGGAGAGCCAGAGTCAGGCTGCCGACCAAGTTTCGGTCAGCCATAGCATCGCCAGCCTGCGCCTGCTCAGCGCCATGAATTGGAAGGATTTCGTGGAGCGGCTGAGCGAAGTCGAGGCGACCCTGCGGGCCGACCCCGCCCATGTGTACCGCGCGATGGACTTCGCGACCCGCGACCACTACCGCCATGCGGTGGAGGCCCTGGCCCGGCACGGCCCCTGCGCCGAGTCCGAGGTGGCGCGCGTGGCCCTGCGCCTGGCTGAGGCGAGCGCGTTGAAAAATGGTCCCTCCGACCGCACGGCGCATGTCGGCTACTTCCTGGTCGACAAGGGGCTCCCGCAGCTCGCCCGCGTCGCCCAATCGCGCTGGCCCTGGCGCACGCTGGTCGAGCGCGCCATCCACCGCGAGCCGCTGGTATTCTATGTCGGCGGCATCGTTCTGCTCGCCGCGGCGGCCACCGTCGGGTTTGCGGCCGCCGCGGCCGCCCGCGGCCTGGGCGGCGGGGAGCTGGCGGCCTTCACGCTCGTCTTCCTGTTCTGCGCCAGCCAGCTGGCGGTGGCGCTGGTCAATTGGCTGGCGACCCTCGTGGTGCAGCCGCGCCTGCTGCCGCGGATGGACTACGCCGCCGGCATTCCGCCGGAATGCCGCACGATGGTGGTCGTGCCGACCCTGCTCACCCGCCCGGAGGGGGTCGACCCGCTGATCGAAATTCTCGAGATCCACTACCTGGCCAATCGCGATCCCTGTCTGCATTTCGCCCTGCTGACCGATTTCGGCGACGCCGCCGCCGAATCCCTGCCGACCGACGCGGAAATCCTGGAACGCGTCCAGTCCGGCATCGAACTGCTGAATCAGAAATACGCCGCCGGCCGCCAGGATCTCTTTTTCCTGTTTCACCGGCCCCGCCGCTGGAACGCCTGCGAGGGCGTGTGGATGGGCTATGAGCGCAAGCGCGGCAAGCTCACCGAATTCAACGCTCTGCTGCGCGGCGGCGACCGCGGCCGCTTTTCCCTGATCCTGGGCGAAGCGAGCATCCTTCCGAAAATCAAATACGTCATCACGCTGGACACCGACACGCAGCTGCCCCACCAGGCCGCCCGCCAGCTCGTGGGCACGATGGCGCATCCGCTCAACCGCCCGCAGTTCGATTCGGCCCAGGGCATCGTGCGCGAAGGCTACGGCATTCTGCAGCCCCGCATGGGGGTCACCCTTCCGAGCGCCGGCCGCTCCTGGTTTGTCCGCCTTTTCGCCGGCGACGCCGGCATCGACCCGTACACCCGGGCCGTCTCGGACGTTTACCAGGATGTGTTTCACGAGGGTTCGTTCATCGGCAAGGGCATCTACGATGTGGACGCCTTCGCGCGCGCGTTGAGCGGGCGCTTTCCGGAGAACACCGTGCTCAGCCACGATTTGCTGGAGTCCTGCCACGCCCGCTCGGCGCTCGTCAGCGATGTCGAGCTCTACGAAGATCATCCTTCGCGCTACAACGTGGACATCGGGCGGCGCCACCGGTGGATCCGGGGCGATTGGCAGATCACCCAATGGCTGCTGCCGCGGGTGCCCGGCCCGGACGCCCGCCGCGTGGTCAACCCGCTCTCGGGACTTTCGCGGTGGAAGATCTTCGATAACCTGCGGCGCAGCCTCGTCCCGGCCGCCCTGCTCCTGTTTCTCCTGGGCAGCTGGCTGCTCCAGCCTGCGCTCGGCGGCGAAGGGCTGCTGTTCGTGCTGGCGCTGATCACCGTGCCGGCGCTCCTGCCCGCGCTGGTCGCCGCGGCGCGCAAGCCGGCCGACCTGGTCTGGCGGACCCACTGGGCGGAAGTCGCCGGCAGCGCGGGGCGCCACTTGGCGCAAATCGTCATCACGCTGGCGTTCCTGCCCTACGACGCGTTCGTCAGCCTCGACGCCATCGGACGGACGCTCCTCCGCCTGCTGGTCACCCGCCAGCGCCTGCTCGAGTGGCAGACCTCAAGCGACGCCGAAAAGACCACGCGCTCGGATCTGCCGAATTTCTACGCCACCATGTGGATCGCCCCGGCGGCGGCCCTCGCGGTGGGGATCGCGCTCGGCGCGATGCATTCGCCCCCTTTGCTCCTGGCGCTGCCGATCCTGGGGCTGTGGTGCGGGGCGCCGGCCATCGCGTGGTGGATCAGCCGGCCGATCATTCCGCCGGCGGCGGCGCTGACCGCCGCGCAGACCACGTTCCTGCGCCAAACCGCGCGGCGCACCTGGCACTTTTTTGAGACCTTCGTCAACGCGGAGGAGAATTGGCTGCCCCCGGACAACTTCCAGGAGATCCCGGCGCCGACCATCGCCTCGCGCACTTCGCCCACCAATCTGGGCTTCGCGCTGCTCGCCAATCTGGCCGCGCGGGATTTCGGCTACGTGCCCGCCGGCGAGGCCTTGCAGCGGCTCGAACACGCCTTCGCCACCATGGGCCGCCTCGAGCGCTACCGGGGCCATTTCTACAACTGGTACGACACGCGGACGCTGCGCCCGCTGCTGCCGCTGTATATTTCGAGCGTCGACAGCGGCAACCTCGCCGGCCACCTGCTCACGCTCGGCGCGGGCCTGCGGGAGTGGCCGGATGAGCCGATCCTCCACCCGGAGGTGTTCGCGGGCCTGCGCGATACGGTCGGCGTCCTGCGCGCCCTGGCGGGCGACAATGAGGCGCTGGCGCGCCTCGAGGCGGAATTGGCGCCGCCGGCCCTCACCCTCGCCGCCGCCTACGCCCGCCTCGAGCGGGCCGCCGCCGAGGCGGCCGCCCTCGCCATCGCGCTCGCCAACCGTTCGGAGGACTTGAAACGGTGGAGCCAGCGCCTGCAGCAGAACTGCGAGGATCACCGGGCGGAACTGCGCCACCTCGCCCCGTGGCTGCTGCTGACCGGAGCGGAGGCGACCCCGCCGGCCGCCGGCGACCCGGATACGCCCGGCGGGGCGGAATGGAACCGGACGCTCGGCCGGCTCGACCAGAGCCCGACCCTGCGGGAGATGGCGGAGTGGGAGGAAATCCTGGGCCCGGCCATCGCGGCCGCGCTCCAAGCGACCGCCGCGGAAGGAGCGGCGCCGCGGCGCGCCGCCTGGGCCCGCAGTCTGCGGGAGGCGAGCGAACACGCGCGGTCGCGCCTGCAGGCTATTTCCGCCCTGGCGCAGCAGGCCGACGATTTCGCCGGCATGGACTTCACGATTCTGACCGATCCCAAACGCGATCTCTTCTCGATTGGGTTCAACGTCACGGACCGGCGGCTCGACGCGGGCTTCTATGATCTGCTGGCCTCGGAGTCGCGCATGGGCACGTACGTCGCCATCGCCCAGGCGCAGGTGGCGCAGGACTATTGGTTCGCCATGGGGCGCCTGCTCGTCACCGCGCGCGGGGAGCCGGTCCTCGTGTCCTGGAGCGGGTCGATGTTCGAGTACCTGATGCCGATGCTGGTGATGCCCAGCTATGAACACACGCTGCTCGACCAGAGTTGCCGGGCCGCGGTGCGCCAGCAGATCGAGTTTGCCCGGCCGCGCGGCGTGCCCTGGGGCATCTCCGAATCCGGCTACAACCGGACCGATGCCCAGCAGAACTATCAGTACCGCGCTTTCGGCGTGCCCGGCCTCGGGCTGAAGCGCGGGCTCGCCGAGGACCTGGTGATCGCCCCCTATGCCTCCGCGCTGGCCTTGATGGTCGCCCCGCGGGAAGCCTGCGAGAATCTGCAGGCCCTGGCGGCGCAGGGCCAATCCGGCGCCTTCGGCTTCTATGAGGCGGTGGATTACACGCCGTCCCGCCTGCCGCGCAACGAGCCCAGCGTCACGATCCGCTCGTTCATGGCCCACCATGAAGGGATGAGCCTGCTGGCCCTCGACTATCTGCTGCAGGACCGCCCGATGCAGCGCCGCTTCCTGGCGTGCCCCGCCCTCCGGGCGGCCGACCTGCTTCTGCAGGAGCGGGTGCCGAAGACGGCGGCGGGGATCCATGCCGGCGAACTCGATTCCAAGGAGTCGCGCACGCCGGGCGCCGAGCCGGGCGGGACGATGCGGGTGTTCACCAATCCAACGGCGCGCACCCCCCAAGTGCATCTCCTGTCCAATGGCCGCTACCATGTGGCGATCACCAGCGCCGGCGGGGGCTACAGCCGCTGGCGCGACCTGGCGATCACGCGCTGGCGCGAGGACGCCACGCGCGACCACTGGGGTTTCTTTGTCTACCTGCGCGATTCGGCGACCAAGGAGTTCTGGTCGGCCGCGCACCAGCCGACCGGGCGGCCGACCAAGGCCTACGAAGCGATTTTCACCCAGGCCCGCGCCGAATTCCGGCGGCAGCACCTGAACCTCGAAATTCACACCGAGATCAGCGTGTCGCCGGAGGACGACGTGGAGCTGCGCCGGATCACCGTGACCAACCATGCGTCGATCACCCGCACGATTGAACTGACGAGCTACGCCGAAGTGGTGCTGGATGCCGGGGCCGCCGATGCCGCGCACCCGGCGTTTAACAATCTCTTCGTGCAAACGGAATTCGTCCGGGCCGCCTCGGCCGTGCTCGCCACCCGGCGCGCCCGCTCCGCGGACGAGAAGCCCCCGTGGCTGCTGCACTTGATGGTCAGCCAGGGCGGCCAGTCCGGCGACATCTCCTGCGAGACCGACCGGTCGCGGTTCATCGGCCGCACGCGCACAGCCGCCGATCCGGCCGCGCTGCAGGCGCCCGGGCCCCTTTCCAATACCGCCGGACCGGTGCTCGATCCCATCGTCGCGCTGCGGCGGGCCATCACCCTGGCGCCGAACGAAACGGCGATCGTCGACCTCGTGCTCGGGGCGACCGACACCCGGGAAGCCGCGCTCGCCCTGGTGGACAAGTACCAGACCGCCCAAATGGCGAACCGGGCCTTCGATCTGGCCTGGACGCACAGCCAGGTCCGCCTGCGCCAGCTCGACGCCACCGAAGGGGCGGCCCAGCTTTACGGGCGCCTCGCCGGCGCCCTGATCTACGCCGATCCGGCCCGCCGGGCGAATGCGAGCGTGCTGCTCGCCAATCGGCGCGGGCAGAGCGGTCTCTGGAGCTATGGCATTTCCGGAGACGCGCCGATCGCGCTGGTCCATGTCGGTCACGCGGTCGACCTGGAACTGGTCCAGCAGCTCATCCAAGCGCACGCCTATTGGCGGATGAAAGGACTGGCCGTCGAACTGATGATCCTGAACGAGGACGTGTCCAACTACCGGCAGTCCCTGCACGACCAGATCACGCAGTTGATCTCCTCCGGGATCGAGGCGCAGATGCTGGACAAGCCCGGCGGGATTTTCGTCCGGCGGCTGGAGCAGATCCCGCCCGAGGACCGGGTGCTGCTCGAGGCGGCCGCCCGCGTCGTCCTCGACGACGGCCGGGGCACCCTTGCCGACCAATTGGAACAGCCCGGCATCGTGGATCCGCCGATCCCGGCCCTCATGCCCGGTCGGGCTCCCGCCGCCGATCCGGCCCCGCCGCTGCCCGCGCGGGAACTCATCTTTCCCAACGGCCTGGGCGGGTTCACCCGCGACGGCCAGGAATATGTGATCACGCTCGGGCCCGGCCAAACGACGCCGGCCCCCTGGGTCAATGTGCTCGCCAATCCCACCTTCGGCACCGTGATCTCCGAAAGCGGGAGCGCCTACACATGGGCCGAGAACGCGCACGAGTTTCGCCTGACTCCCTGGCACAACGATCCGGTGTCGGACGCGCCGGGCGAGGCCCTGTATTTGCGCGACGAGCAGACCGGCCAGTTTTGGTCGCCGACCCCGTTGCCCGCGCGCGGCGCGACGCCCTATGTCGTGCGCCACGGCTTTGGCTACACGGTCTTCGAGCACACCGAGCACGGCATCGCCTCCGAGGTCTGGATCTACGTGGCCATGGATGCCCCGGTTAAATTCACGGTCCTGAAGATCCGCAATGTTTCCGGCCGCGCGCGCCGGATCTCGGTCACCGGGTACTGGGAGTGGGTGCTCGGCGATCTCCGGCCCAAGAGCCTCCTGCATGTGCAAACCGAGGTCGACGTCAAGACGGGCGCCCTGTGGGCGCGCAACTACTACAACGCGGAATTTCCCGGGCGGATCGCGTTCGTCGACGTCAGTGACCCGGGCCGCACGGTCACGGGCGATCGCCGGGAATTCCTCGGCCGCAATGGCACGCTGGCCCAGCCGGCCGCCCTGGGCCGGACCCGCCTCTCCGGCAAAGTCGGCGCGGGGCTCGATCCGTGCGCCGCGCTCCAGCTCGCCTTCGATTTGCCGGACGGCCAGGAGCGGGAAACCTGTTTTCGTCTCGGGGCCGGCCGCAGTCCCGAGGAGGTGCAAAATCTGGTGCAGCGCTTCCGGCGCGCGGACACGAGCCGGGCGGCGCTGGAAGGGGTCTGGGCGTATTGGAAGCGGACCTTGGGCGCCGTGCAGGTCGAAACGCCCGACCCGGCCGTCGACATCCTCGCCAACGGCTGGCTCCTGTACCAAACCCTGGCGTGCCGCGTCTGGGGCCGGACCGGATTCTACCAGTCGGGCGGCGCGTATGGCTTCCGCGACCAGCTGCAGGATGTGATGGCGCTCGTGCACGCGGAGCCGACGCTGACCCGCGAGCACCTCCTGCGCGCGGCGAGCCGGCAGTTCCGGGCGGGCGATGTGCAGCATTGGTGGCACCCCCCGACGGGGCGGGGCGTTCGCACCCACTGCTCCGACGATTTTCTCTGGCTGCCCTACGTGACGTGTCGCTACGTCGCCACGCTCGCCGACACCGGCGTCTTGGAGGAAGTCGTCCCGTTCCTGGAAGGCCGGGACGTCAAACCGGAGGAGGAAGGTTATTACGACTTGCCGCGCCGGTCCGAGGAGTCGGCGGCCTTGTACGTCCACTGCGTGCGCGCCATCGAGCACGGTCTCCGCTTCGGCGCCCACGGGCTGCCGCTGATGGGCTGCGGCGACTGGAACGACGGCATGAACTTGGTCGGCAAGGACGGAAAGGGCGAGAGCGTGTGGCTGGCGTTCTTCCTGTACGATGTCCTCGTCCGCTTCTCCGAGGTCGCCCGCGGCCGGCAGGACATCGCTTTCTCCGAGCGCTGCCTGGAGCAGGCCCGGCAGCTGCAGCAAAATATCGAGCGACACACTTGGGACGGCCAGTGGTACCGGCGCGCTTACTTCGACAACGGCGATCCACTCGGATCGCAGTCCAACACCGAATGCCAGATCGATTCCCTACCCCAGAGCTGGGCGGTGATCAGCGGGGCCGGAGAACCGGCCCGGGCCCGCGCGGCGATGCAGGCGGTGCAGGAGCGGCTGGTGCACGCGGACAAGGGGCTGATTCAGTTGTTCGATCCGCCCTTTGACCGGGCGGCGGACAACCCCGGCTACATCCAGGGCTACATTCCCGGCGTGCGGGAAAACGGCGGTCAATACACCCATGGGGCCGTGTGGACGGTCATGGCCTTCGCGCTCGCGGGCGAAACCGAGCGGGCCTGGGAACTGTTTCAGCTGCTCAATCCCATCCGGCGCGGCGGCAGCCCCGAAGGCATCGCCATCTCCAAAGTTGAGCCGTACGTTTTGGCCGGCGATGTCTACGCCGTCCCGCCGCACACCGGCCGCGGCGGCTGGTCCTGGTACACCGGTTCGGCGGGCTGGATGTACCGCCTTTTGGTCGAAACGCTGCTCGGCCTCAATCTGGAGGGCACCCACCTGCGGCTGGAGCCCCGGCTGCCCCGCGGGTGGCGCGAGTTCAAAATCCACTACCGCTACCGGCAAACGCTCTATCATATTGTGATCGGCCGCCGCGACGGCGCGGCCGGGACCGACGGCGCCTATCTCCTCGACCGCCAGCCGCTGGCCGGCGCGAGCATTCCGTTGGTCGACGACCGGCGGGACCACACGGTCGAGATCAAGATCCCCTGAGACACCGCGCCGGCGTTTTGTCCTTTCCTTGGGCGGCCGCACGGGGCTGGATAAACGCTATGACCTTTACCCGCCGGTTTGCTTTGGTTCGGTGCGTCGCCTTCGGGGCCGGCCTCCTCGCCGCCGCGCTGCCCGGGGGCGGAGCCGAGCCCGCCGCCCCGGCCAAGCTGCCGGTGCGCACGGCCGACGACCTGCCCCGCCATACCTACGCCCTGGCGCAGGCGCCTTCGGCGATCCTGCAGAACGACGCGGCCTTCTCGACCCTCGCCGTCGCGGTCCAACGGGACCTGGAGGCGGATTTGCTGGCCTATGATATCCAGGACCGGACCACGCTCGAAAGCTACAAGACCACGCAGCTCTCGCTCGCGATGCTCGGCCACGACTATGCCGCGGCCACGCGCCTGATTCGCGAGCTGCGGGCCCTCGAAGAAAAACCCAGTCTTAAATTGACCACCGGCCTGGTGTCCGAGGCCTGGATCGGCACGCAACTGGCGCAGCGGCCGCCCGGCAAGCAGGGGCCTGATTTTGAAACGCGCCTGGCCGCCACGGTCGGGAAGCTGCCCTGGGACGTCGTGCAAAACGAAATCAAGGAGCTCAAGAGCGACTATGAGGTGCGCAGCCCCGCTCTCCTCATCGGCCTGGCCCAGGAGGAGATCGACCCGGCGGCATTTCAGCGAGCGTCGCCCGGGAACTGGTCGCCATGCGCAACCAGCTCGTCAATGTGCTGCCCTTCAAGGCGGAGATCGTCACCGCGCTCACCGGCGCGGTCGCCGCGCACCACCAGGTGAAGCCGGACCGCTGGACGCCGCGGCTGGTCACCCTCCCGCCCGACGCGAAGGCGAGCCCGGTCAACGTCGGCATCTGGGACAGCGGCGTGGATCAGGCGGTCTTTCCGGCCCGGCTCTTTACCGATGAAAATGGCCGCCATGGCATCGCGTTCGATTTGCATGCCAATCCCGTGCCGGAATTGCTCTTTCCGCTGGGCGCAGCTCAGGCGCGGCTGCCGGGCTTGATCACCCGGCTCAAGGGCTTCGTCGACCTGGACGCTTCGATCGACAGCCCCGAAGCGGCGGATTTGAAAAAATACCTCAGCGGCCTGAAGCCGGACCAGGTGAAGCCGACGCTGGAAGATCTGGAGATGATTTCCGACTGGGCCCATGGCTCCCACGTGACCGGCATCGCCTTCGCCGGCAATCCGTTCGCGCGTCTGGTGATCAGCCGGCTCACCTTCGACTACCACCTCGTTCCGGAAACCCCCACGATCGAGCAATCGCGGAAGAACGCCCTCTCCTACCAAGCCACCGTCGACTATTTCCGGCGGCACAACGTCCGGGTCGTGAATATGAGCTGGGGCGGCTCGCTGAAGGATGTGGAGGATGCGCTCGAAGCCAACGGCGCCGGGGGCAACGCGGAGCAGCGCAAGCGGCTCGCCCGAAAAATCTTCGACGTCGACACCGCGGGCCTGCTCGCGGCGCTGAAGAGCGCGCCCGCGATTCTCTTTGTCGTCGCCGCCGGCAACAGTGACAACAACGTCAAGTTCGACGAATTCGTGCCGTCCTCCTTTCAGCTGCCGAACATGATCACCGTCGGCGCGGTCGACCAGGCCGGCGAGGAGACCTCCTTCTCCAGCTTCGGCCCGATGGTGAACGTGCACGCGAACGGCTTCGAGGTCGACAGCACGATCCCCGGCGGCCAGCGGCTGAAGTTCAGCGGCACCTCCATGGCCTCGCCGCAGGTCACCAATCTGGCGGCCAAGCTCTTCGCGCTGGATCCGGCCCTGACTCCCGTGACGGCGAAGGAGCTGATTCTCGCCGGCTCCGAACGTAGCGGCCGAGTGAACTTGATCAACCCGAAGGCGACCATCGTCTTGCTCCAAAAGCGACTCGCTTCGCCTTAAGCGCGGACCGTCACTGGGCCGGCGCCCCCGCCTTGACCCACGCCGCGATGACCGCCCGTTCCTGATCGGTGATCTTGGTCGCATTGCCCAGCGGCATGATGCGCGTGACGACGACCTGCTGGTAGATGCGCTGGGCGTTCTGGGTGATCCCGCCGGGGGTATTCAGCATCACCCCGGCCGGCGGCTGGGTGATGCCGACGAACGTCGGCACCGGCGAATGGCAGGTGACGCAGCGCTGCCCGACGATCGAGCGCACGCGATCGAACGTGACCGGGCCTTCCACCGGCGGCAGGGGCTGGATGTGCGGCGCCGTCCACCAGGCGACGATCCCGAGGAGAACCGCCGCCACGGCCAAATAACCCCAGGCGTTGGCGCCCTTGTGCTTGCGATTGAAAAAGTGCCGGATCGCCACCCCCGCCCCGGCGATCAGCGCCAGCACCGCCCACGCGTAGGGATGACTGTAGGTCCCCGCGTAGTGGTTGCTGATCATGACGAACACCACCGGGAGGGTGAAGTAGTTATTATGCACGCTGCGCTGCTTCGCCCGCTTCCCGTCGCGGGGGTCCGGCAGCTGCCCGGCCCGCATCGCGTTCACCATCCGCCGCTGCCCCGGAATGATGACGAAGAGCACGTTGGCGGCCATGATGGTGCCGATCGAGGTGCCCACGTGGATGTAGGCCGCCCGGCCGCCGAGCGTGTGCGCCAGGGCCCAGGCCAGCAGCACCAGGAGCCCGAAGACCACGCCGGCCAGCCAGCCGGGCCGCCGGCCCAGCGGGGAGCGGCAGAGCAGATCGTAGATCAGCCAGGACCCCACCATGCTGGCCGCGCCCACGCCGACCGCCTGCAGGCCCGTGAGATTGGCGACCGTCGGGTCGACCATCATGGTTTGCGCCTGCAGCCAATAGACGATCACCAGCAGCGCGGTGCCGGAAAGCCAGGTCGTGTAGGCTTCCCATTTAAACCAATGCAGTTTCTCCGGCAGGGCGGCCGGCGCCACCGCGTACTTTTGGGGGTTGTAGAATCCGCCGCCATGCACCGCCCACAATTCGCCGGCGACCCCTTTCTTCGCCGCCTCGGAGTCGGCCGGCGGCGCCTCGAGGCTGTCGTCGAGCCAGATAAAATAGAAAGAGGAGCCGATCCAGGCGATGCCGGCGATGACGTGCAGCCACCGCACGAGCATGCCCAGAAATTCGATCAGATGAGCCTCCATGTTCAGATCAGCATGCCGCTCCCAATGCGGCTGACTCCAGTCGAATCGGGGGCTTGCATGGCGCCGCCGCCGGCTAAATTGAGATCGTTCTCGGGCATTGAGCCTCCAAAGGGCATGACCGCGTAGCCAGAAGCTTGCCAATCCAAACCCCTTGCCCGCCGTTCTCGCGGCGCGGCCCCCGAGGCGGCGGGACGGCCGAGCAATTGCCGCACCACCTTCGCCAATTTCCGCGCAGCCAAACCGCCCGGTTTGTCCGATCCTGGGTCAATCCCCCCCGTCCCATGGACCTTTCCTGCACTTATCTCGGACTCAAGCTCAGCACCCCGTTGATCGTCGGCGCCTCGCCGTTCGCCGATGATACCTACACCGCTCGCCTGGTCCAAGATGCCGGTGCCAGCGCCATCGTCATGCGCTCGCTCTTCGAGGAACAAATCTATCTTTACGAACTCGCCCAGCAATCGCCCGCCGACCGATCGGGCCGACGCCGCGCACTGGAAGGCACGGTGTTTCCCTCTCCGGCCGAATATCAGCTCAATCCTGATCAGTATCTGCGGCAGATCGGCCAGCTCAAGGCCGCGCTCGCCATCCCGGTCATCGCCTCCCTCAACGGGTGCCAGCCGGGCGGTTGGATCGATTTCGCCCGCCGTTTCGAATCCGCCGGAGCCGATGCCATCGAACTCAATCTCTATCACCTCGTCGACGACCCCAATTCCTCGTCCGCGGAGATCGAAGCGGAAATGCTCGAAACGGTCCGGCTCATGAAAACGGCCGTGCGCATACCCGTAGCGGTGAAACTTCAGCCCTACTATACGGCTCTGGTCCATTTCGCCCGGGCGGTCGAGCAAACCGGCGCGGACGGCATCATCCTCTTCAATCGCCTCTATCAATCCGAGATCTCCGCCGAGCAGCCCGAATTCGTCGCCCAGCTCAAACTCTCGGAGCCGGACGAACTGCGCTTGCGCCTGCGGTGGCTCAGCCTCCTCGCGCCGCATGTCCATTGCTCGCTCGCCGTGACCGGTGGGGTGCACAGCGGGGAGGATGCCGTCAAGGCGATCCTGGGGGGCGCCGATGCGATTCAACTGGTGTCCGCTCTCCTCAAACATGGCACGCGTTATCTCGGCACGATCGCCGAAGGCATCACCCGCTGGATGGCGGAGCACGGCTACACCAAAATCAGCGAGTTTCGCGGGCGGATGACTCTCCCGCTTTCGCCGGAGGCAACGGCGATCGAGCGCGGTGACTATCAGCGGCTGCTGCAAAGCTGGCGCCTCTAAAGTCGGCCGGTGGCGCCCGTCGGCGGCGGAATTGGCTCAGCTAGTAGCCGATCTTAAGCGTCTCATTCCGCAGTTCGCGCCGCGCGTGCATCCCGCTGAGGGTAAACACCCCGGCCCCAGCCTTATCTCGGGTCGCGTGGCGCCATTTGCGTTCGAATTGCCTCGAGCAGCTGCGCCGGCCCACACGGCTTTTCCAAAATCTGGTTAACCCCAAGATCGGTCAATTCAACGTGGTTCGCCTGGTCGGTGACGCCGCTGATCGCAATGATCGGCAACGTCGGCGACACCTCGCGTAATGCGCGGATCAAATTCGACCCGCCCATCACCGGCATCATGAGGTCGGTCAGCACCAGCCGGATCACCTCCGGCTGTTTCAAGAATATGGCCAGGGCCTCGGCTCCGTCGCCGGCCGTGAAAACGGCGTAGTTCTGGCGCTCCAGAATCAGCCGCAATGCGGTCCGAATGGCGGCTTCATCGTCGACGAGCAAAATCGATTCACCTCCTCCGACCGGCAGCGCCGACCCCGCGACGGCGACCGTGGAACCGGCGGCGCTCTGAGTCGCCGGCAGGTAAACGGTAAAGGCCGTCCCCCGGCCCGGCGCGCTTTCCACGGTGACGAAGCCGTTGTGGCTCCGGGCGATGCCGAGCACGGTCGAAAGACCCAACCCCGTCCCCTGCGACGGCGGCTTGGTGGTGAAGAACGGATCGAAAATTCGGGTGATGATCTCAGTTGGAATCCCATGGCCGCTATCCGTAACGCTGATCGTCGCATAAAAGCCCGGCGGGGACGGAGCGTGGATGCGGACCTCCGCTTCGGTCAATTCCACGTTTTTCGCCGCCACCTTCAGGCGGCCCCCGCCGGGCATCGCATCGCGGGCGTTGACGCACAAATTCATCAAGACCTGATGCAGCTGGGTGGGATCGCCGACCACCGGCAGCAACTCGGAGGCGATCGATTCCGCGACCTCGATATCCCGCGGAAAGGTTTCCCGCATAATCCCGGTCATCTCCTTAATCAAATGCCGCAGTTGCAGCGGCACCCGCTCCCCGCCCATGCCCCGGCTAAAGGTGAGCAGCTGACGAATCACATTGGCCCCTCGCCGGGCGCTCTGCTCGATCAGATCCAGCATTCTCCGATCGTTCTCGCGCACGATCGACGGCCGGAGCAGCTCCGGCGCCATGAGCATGGGCGCCAAGATGTTGTTCAAATCATGCGCAATGCCTCCGGCCAGGGTTCCGATCGCCTCCATGCGCTGCGCCCGCAGGAATTGCTCGTTCAGGCGCTTGCTCTCCGTGACGTCCTCGGCGAGGCCGACCATGCGTTCGATCTCCCCCGCGGCATTGCGGACGGGGAAGCCCCGGTCCCGAATCCAGCGTTCCGTGCCGTCCTGGCGCACGATCCGATATTCCGCCTCATAGGTTCCATCGCCCGAGGGCTCCGTCCAGGCGAGTTCGACCCGATGCCGATCGTCCGAATGTATCGCCTCGATCCAATTCCGGGGGGCCGCGTAAAGACTGGCGCACGTCCGGCCCCAAATGGCTTCGTACGCGGGACTGACATAGAGCATTTGGTCCTTCGCGGCGTTGACGATCCAAAACACCTCGTGGATGTTTTCGGCCAGCTGGCGGAAACGCTCCTCGCTTTCGCGCAGGTCTTGTTCGGCCCGGCGCCGGAGCGAAATATCGCGAATCACGGCCACAATGTAATCGCGATCCAGCCGCACCCACTTGGCGTTGTACTCCGTGGGAAACTCGGTGCCGTCCTTACGGCGGTGGGTGCCCTCCCCGCGGATCGAGCCCGCTTCCCGAATGCGGCGGACCATGTCCGGCCAAGTGGCCGCCGTCACCGACGTCTCCACGTCGCAGACCCGGAGCGCCAGATATTCCTCCCGGGTGCAGCCAAGTTCCCGCGGTCCGGCGAGGTTAACGTCGAGGTATCGCCCCGTCGCCGGCTCGACCACCTCGAGGGTGTCAATCGACTCTTCCGTGAGCAGGCGAAAGAGCCGGCGCGCCTGCTCCGCTTTGGCTGCCTCGCGGCGGCTGGCGCCTTCTCCCAATGCGCGCACCACCGCCGATCCCAAGCGCGCCAGACGATCCTTGATGATGTAATCCGTGGCCCCCAGCTTTATCGCCTGCACCGCCGTCTCCTCCCCCAGCGTCCCGGAAACAAGAATGAACGGAGTCTCCAATTCCGGACGCGCTTTGAGCAGCGCCAAGGCCTGCAAGCCGGTGAAGCCCGGCAGGTGGAAATCCGAGAGAATCAGATCGAATTCGCCGTCCAATTGCCGGCGAAAATCAGCCTCCGTGTCGACCCGGCGGATCTGCGGCTCAAAACCGGACCGGCACAATTCTCGCTCGACCAATCCAGCGTCGTCGGGATTGTCCTCGACCAGGAGTATCTTGAGCGGTTGGGCCATGGCGGGAATCTAACGAACGGGATTGGCACGTATCGATGCCAAGGCGTCCGTCCCGTCGCGCCCCGCCCCCCCCTCGAGCGAAAAATAGAAAGTCGCGCCTTGGTCCACCGCGGCCTCCGCCCAGATCCGCCCGCCATGCCGGCGGATAATCCGGTGCACGATGGCCAAACCGATGCCCGTGCCCTCGAAGTCTTCCGTCCGGTGGAAGCGCTCAAAAACCTCGAAGAGCTTCTCCGCATTGCGCAGGTCAAATCCCGTGCCATTGTCGCGGACGAAAAACGTGCCCGCGCCGTTCAACTTGACCCAGCCGATCTCGATTTCCGCCGGAACTTTCTTGCGGGTGTATTTCAGCGCGTTCGAGAGCAGATTCGCCCAAACCTGCCGCAAAAGCGTTGGATCGCCGTAGACGGAAGGGAGTTCTCCCCGTCGCAGCACGACCTTCCGGTCCGACCAGGGGAAGCCCAATTCCTCCAGGCACCCGTTGATGATCGGCCCGAACGCGATGATCTGACGCTGGAGCGCCTGCCGGTTGTATCGCGCCAACCGGAGCAGATCGTCGATCAGGGCGCTCATCTTTTGCGCCGAACGCCGGATCGTCTCGAGATAGCGTCGGCCCTCCGCGGGCAACTGGGCGCCGAAATCCTCCAGCACGGCTTGGGAGTATCCGTCCATCGCCCGCAGCGGAGCGCGCAAATCGTGGGAAACCGAATAGGAGAAGGACTCCAGCTCGCGGTTGGCTGCCTCGAGTTCGGCGGTGCGCTCCCGCACCCGCTGCTCCAGCTCCCCATTGAGCCGGCGGATCGTCGCCTCGGTCCGCTTGCGCTCCGTGATGTCCCGCGCCACCTTGGAGGCTCCGACAATTCGGCCCGCCGCGTCCTTGATCGCCGAAACCGTCACCGAGACATCGATTTCGGTGCCATTCTTGCGCAAACGCCGGGTTTCGAAGTGGCGCACGCTCTCGCCGCGGACAACTTGGGCGAGAATCTGCCCCTCCTCCGCCTGGCGATCCGCCGGCAACAGCCGGAGGATCGATTGCCCGATCATCTCGGCGGCCGCATAACCGAATATCTTCTCCGCCCCGCCATTCCAGCTCGTAACCACGCCTTGCAGGTCTTTGCCGACGATCGCATCATCCGAAGAGGATATGATCGCCGCCAGGCGGGCGGCGGTGATCTCGGCGTCGCGCCGGGCGCCGCGGCCGCGGCGGGCAATGGGAGCGCCCGCCGGCCGCGGCCCCTTCGCGGTCGCGGTGGCCGGGCGCGCCCCACCCCGCGCCTCGCTCATGGCGCCGCACCCTCCGGTCGGCCCGCCCGCGGCTGCCGCTGCGCCCCCCGTTTCGCCGCCAACGACCCGGTGGCGCTGAAGGTCAGCGACAGGTTCAGTTTTGGAGTCACCCCCACCAGACCCTCCACGCCGACCGGCTTGACGATATAGTTGGCGGCGCCCAGCCGCCCGCACTCGATGATCATCTGATCGCTGCGCGAAACCGTGAGCACGACGACCGCCAGGTCGCGCAACTGCGCATCGCTCCGAATCCGCCGGAGAAAGTCCAGGCCCGACATCCGGGGCAGATTGAGATCCAGCAGGATCAGCGCCGGACGGAAAGGTCCCTGTTTCGCAAATCGGCCGAGGCCCAAAATGCAGTTCCAGGCCTCTTCTCCCGAGCGGACGATCCGCAGCCCATTGCGAATTCGCGCCCGCTTGAACGCGCGCTCCGCCAATGCGGCGTCGGCGAGATTGTCTTCCACCAAGAGGATCTCCTCGGCCGCCGCCGGCCGCCGGCCCGGTGTCGGCGCGGGGCCCGCCGGATCGGCCGCGGCCCCCAGCAGGCCGGCGACCGTCACTTCCAGCGCTTTCGCCAAATTGACCACGCTGCGCAGCGTCAGGTTGCGGGCGCCGCGCTCGATATCCGCAATATAGGTACGGTGCAGATTGGCCCGCCACGCCAGTTCTTCCTGTGAAATCTCCAGCCGCAGCCGCGTGGCCCGAACCATCCGACCGAGACGAACCTGCAGGTTTGCGCCGTTCGTCGTTTTAGAGGAAATACTCGTCACAGAACGAATCGTAGCAGAATGCCGCCCGAATATGCTACAGACTATAAGTGACAGTGCCAATTTCGCCATCGCCGTCGCGGTATAATCAGCCAGTAGTGGCAATCTAAATGCGGGCACAAAACGAAGGACGCAAGCTTCCTATTGCAAAGCTTGCCGCAAGGCATAAGCGCCACCCCGTTCCTTATAATGTATTATATAACGCTATATAATCGCCCGCTGGAGCCCAGCCTGGACGCCGCACGGAATCATGGCAGATGCAATCCGGTTGCGATGCCGCCAGAGCCAGCGGCTGGCCAGGCAGCGGGCGCTCGCTCGCCTAGTCGCGGAGCGGACGCCGGTCCACTCGGGGATCGATGGGGCAGATACAGTCGCTGGCCAAATCATCTTGCTGGTCAGATCCCATGTCCGCCGAACGTGACAGAGGAACGGCGCGAGGACAAGAATCGGTTGGCTGGCGGCCGGGTTCATGGTTGCACCGCCGCGGCCCGCGAATAGAACGCGCCCAAGACGAGCGCCAACCCGAGGCCGACGGAGGCGGCGCCCCCGACCTACCCTCGTCACTTCGCCAACGTCCGGACGTAGGCGACCAGTCCCTTGATCTCGTCGTCCGTGAGCTTGTCCTGCATCGGCTTCATCTTCGTGTTGCCGTCTTTGTCCTGCATGCCCTCTTTTACCGCCTTGAAGGCTTCGTCATCGGTGAACGACTTTTGATTGGCGGCATCGGTGAGGTCCTTCGCCTTAACCAGTCGGCCGGCCTTGGTCTTGCCCGCGCCATCCTTGCCGTGGCAGGAGGCGCAGAACTTGCCCCAGTTTTCGCCCGCGTCGGCGCCGAACATTGCGGGCGTGGCGAGAGAGAAAAAGGCCGCGATACCGAGTAGAATGAGCTTTTTCATGGGAGGTGGTGAGGTGCCCCAGAAGGAGGAGCGCGTTAAATCTACTCCATCGGCTGCGGACGTCGATCTTGGTTACTGCGCGCCTCTTGCCAAAGACCCCGAAGCTCTTGCTGCGCCTGCCCAACCCAATCGGGGCAACAAATGCGTTCCGCCCGCCAAGGGATGCGGTGCCCCGCGTAGCCTCAAAGTGCAGGATGGCCCGCGGGGGAACGGTCCGCCGGACCGGCGCGCCGTTTTGCCGGCCGGCAACGGCCGGCCGGGTCATCCGGTTTGGCGCACCGCCGCACTCCGCCATTTATTGCGGGGAATGGCCGCCAAGCCGATGATCGCCAGTTGCACGACGACGAAAGTGACCAGGCCCTGGAACGCCGCGTTCGTGAAGCCATAGCTGTGCAATCCGATCCCCAGCATGTTGGTGCCAAACCAGCTCCAGGCGGTGACAACATTGCCGCCGACCGCCAGACCCATCAGGCCGCGCTGTTTGACCAAACCGCCCCACCGGCAATGCAGAATCACCGCGTTCCAGAGCACGATCAGGAGCGCGCCGTTCTCCTTTGGGTCCCAGCCCCAGAACCGGCCCCATGACTGGTCGGCCCAAATTCCCCCGAGCACCGTGCCCACCAGGCTGAAGAGCGTCGCGAAGCAGACGATGCCGTACACCATTCGCGCCAGCGAGTCGGCGGTCGCCTTATCCAGGGTGCGGGTCAGCACGCCGCGCAGGATGTAGATGATGGCCAGAAAGCCCGCCAGAAACGTCGACGCATAACCAGTGGTCACGGTGACCACGTGGGTCGACAGCCAAAAGTTCGAGTCGAGGACCGCCCGCATCATTTCCAGCGTGTCGCCGCTGAGCGACAGATGATGCGCGATGATCAAGGTCGCGAAGCCGATCATCGCGCCGGCTGAACAGGCCACGCCATTGCGGTTGATCCGCTCCAAGATCAGGCAGAGAGCGACGGCGCCCCAGCCAATGAACAAGGCTGACGAGTAAAGATTGGTCACCGGCGGCCGGCCCTCCAGCCACATGCGGGCGACGATTCCCCCGGTCGCCACCAGAAATGCCAGCGCCATCAGCCGAAAGGCGGCGCGGCCCAGTTCGGCGGGCCATTTCAGCCAGGAGATCACGGCCAGCAGGAAAGCCGCCACGTAGAGCACCAGGCTCGTGTAGAAGGGCTCGGCCTCGTTGAAGAAAGCCTCGAAGGCGCAGCGGCGCATGGCCCCCGGGAATTGTCCCGCGAGCGCGGCCTGGTCCGCCGCCACGAGCAGGTTGAAGCGATCCGGCTGCGCATCGCGCCACGCCCGGCCGAGCCCGGCCATGCGGGAGACCGCGGGGTTCGCCCCGCCCTTGGCCAAAATTCCGAGCAGCGCGTGGCCCGCGCTCTGCCAGCCGTCGAGCCGGTTGTCCGCGGCGCCGGGCGGAATCGCCCGCAATGGGCTGAATTTCTCCATGGCCTCAAATCCCGCGCGATCGGCCGTCAGCCGCGCCGGGTCCCCGAGGTCGCCAAGCAAGTCGGTCTGATTCGGAGTCTGCAGGGTGTATTTCAGCCGGTCATAGTATTCGAGGTGCTCGCTCAGCTCGACGACTCCGCGCTGGAAGGCCGTCCGGGTCGCGGCCTCCACCGGTCCGGCCAGCTCCGCCTGGCGCTCCAATTCCGGCACGCCCGCGGCCAGCTGGGCGAAGGAGAACCGCACTTGGCGCGCGCTATCGCCGGCGTCGAGGCCGAAGAGGGAAAGCACCTCGGAATTGTCGATGCGGAAAATCCGGTAGCGGTCCGCCTGGTCGGCCCGGAAATAAACATCGAGCAGCCACTCCTCCGGGGTGAGCCGCCGGCCCGTCTCCGTGACCACGTCCTGCCGGCCCTGCAACATCAGGAGCGCGGTGCGGGCGATCGTGTCCATCGGCTTCAGCCGCCCGTCGGCCAGCACCGGCAGCCGCCCGAAGCCGACGAGGTCGAAGGCACCGGGGTTGCGCGCCGGCAGAAAGGTGAAACCGACCCAGGCCAAAGCCAGGAATAGCGAAAAAAGCGGAATCGATTTTTTCATGACGTTGCCGGCGCCGGAGCCGGGACGCCACCGAGGCGGCGCCGGAAAAAGGCGAAAAGATGGATCCCAAACTGCACCAGCAGGCCGAGAACGATCAGACCGCACGAAAGGTAGGGAATCCGCCAGCTGGGATTGCGCACGACCTGCAGCACGGTGGTGTGGTCGTTGTTCGCAAATCCCGCCTGGTAGAAGGCGCGGCCGGCATACCGCAGCGGATTGTTCATGAAGATCCGAATCTCCCGGTCGTCCCGGCCGTCGTCGCTGCGCAGACGGATCGTACTCGCAAAGTCCCGCGGGATGTCGGTACCGGGATAAATCTCGTGGGTGAACTTTTGCAGGGTGATCGCAAATGGGAGGTAGTCGCGCTTCGCCCGCAGGGCGAGCCGCCACGAGCGCCCCTGGTAGGAGAATGCCTCCGGCTGCTGCAACATCGTCGAAATAATGAACGTCCCGAGGGATCCGTCCGGGCCGACCAGCTCGACGAACCCGGTGGGCCAATTGGACTCGTCCGGATTGGCGGTGACCGGAATGGGAGTGGCGACGATATCGGTCCCCTCACCCGCGGTAGCGACGCTCGGCGGCGGATTGGTCAGCTGCGAACGCATCCGCAACGTGGCGTTGGGATAGTAGGCCACGGCCTTGACGATGAACGGCAGGAGCGGGTGCTGGAAGTTTGCCCCGTCGGTCAGTGCAGCGGCGGGAATCGAGACCACCTGGTTGTAGTCCGGCGCTGTCGTATCGATGACCGCGAGCTCCGTTTCACGGAAGCTCTCGGAGTAGCGCCGGGTCTGGCCGACATCGATCCGCATCTGATTGTCTTCTTGCAGCAGCCCCGACAACCCCACGCCGATCAAGAGCAGGATCAGACCCAGGTGAGTCAGCCAAATGCCGGATTTTTTCCACGACAGGCGGAAGCGCGTAAAGTGCGCGGCAAGCAGATTGGCGATCAAGGCCCCGCCCAAAAGATACCCGCCGGGAAAGACGGGGAAGAAAAATTCCGTGCCCGGGATTCGGCCGAAGATGAAGAACGAGCGGAAGTATTTTTCCTGGACGCCCCAGACCCCCAGATGCACCTGGTCCAGCGTGGCGCCAAAGATCAGCGCGATCGAAAGCACGAGCAGAACGACTGTCAGGCGGAGCGAAGCGAAGAAGCGGAGCGGAGCAACGGACATGGGATCAAGGCGCGCGAATGGTCTTGAGGAAGGCGAGGAACGCCGGTTTGGCCTGGGCCACGGCGCCGGCCGATCCCGTCAATTTAAAGAACCACGTCGCGCCGTTCCAGGGCACCAAAGCGGCCACGAGGGGAGCCGAGCCGCCTTCGACATCGACCACGATCAAACGCAGCCCCTGGCTCTCGACCGCGGTCGTGGCCTGAGCCAACCCGGCATCGTCGATCGGCCCCAAGCCAGCCTGGCCCCGCCAGCGATTCACGTTCGCCAAAATCCCGCCGACGTCACCCGGGAATGCCGTGATCGCCACTTCTGCGCCGCTCCCGGTCGCATAACTGGCCTTGCGCATGGGCCGGCCCGCCTGGGCCTGCCAATCCGCTGGGGCCTGCCAGAGCAAATTGGCCCCGCCCTCGGCCGGCACGGCCACGGAATCCATGGGCGGATTGCCGACCGGCGGACTCAGCGGCGGCGTCAGTTCGCCGCTGGCTCGCGGCAAATCGTTGGTATTGGCGCCGCTCGAATCCGCCGGCGCCGGGAGAGCCGCAACCGACCCTTCCGCCATGCGAACGGATTGGAGAAAAGCCACAAAGACGTCCTTCTGGGTTCCAACCAAGTCGGGCGGTCCCATCATTTTAACGAACCAGACCCGTTCGGCTTGCCGGAGCCAGGCCCCCAGGATGCGAGTGGGCCCCTTGTCCGCCGCGACGCCCGCCATATCCGCCGTCACAAACTGCCCGGCGCCGGTCGTAAGCGCCACCTCTTGGCCGGGCAACTCGGTCTCGGCGATGGGCGCCAGCTGCAATTGGGCGCGCCATCGGTTGATGTTCGCCAATTCGTCGCCGCCCGAACCCGGAAACGAAACAATCGACACCTCAGCGCTGGCGCCGTTGGCTCCCGGGACTAGAAAGCTGGCCAGCCGAAGGCCGCCCGCCGCCTGCGGCTGCCACCCGGCCGGAACCGCCCAACGGATCGTGGGCGCCGCCGCCGGCGTCATAGCATCGGAGGTCGGCGCAAGATCCGTCTCTGGCTCTTTCGGGGTCCGATAGCTGGTCAGGCTTTTGTCCTTGCACGCGGCCAGTCCGGAAATGACCACCGCCAGCATAAGGCAGCCCATCCGGCGTTGAATCACAGCAAAGGCGGGCCTCCGGGCTCGCGAACTTGAACTGGGGTCGATCGAAATCATCGGCAACGGGAACAATTTTGCCGGACGCGATTTCTGCTGTCGAAGGCAAAGCCTGTGCAGTTCTTGCGAAATTGTCCGCGAGCATTGTCCGTTTCGGCCCGATCGGCCGCCAACGGCGGTCAGCCCCGCAACCGAGGTTGCGCAATTCCTGCGCGGTTCCAGCCAAGGGATGCGCAGAGGAAACGGCCGAAAAGTGCGAAACTAATGCTGCCGACATCTCTCCGTCCTTCGCACCTCCACACACCATGATACTATTCCGCCGCTGGTCCGCGAACCAACTGATCTTCGGAGGCTGCGCCCTGTCGTCGCTACTTCTGATCTCCTGCGCGAGCGCCGATCGCATCGTGACCGCGCCCGGCGTCGGCGTGCCCGGGGCAACTTACGTTGGCAGCAAGGAGTGCGTGCAGTGCCATTCCGACCAAACCAGCCACTTTGCCGGCGCCACGCACGCCCGCCTCAAGGTCGCCGATGCCAAGGTCGGCGACACCGGCTGCGAAATCTGCCACGGGCCCGGCAGCCTGCACGTTCAGTCCGGCGGCAAGGCGGGCACGATCGTCAACCCCCGCAAGTCGCCCGAGGCCTGCTTCCAATGCCACCTCGACAAGCGCGGCGAAGTCAGCCTGCCCCATGCCCACCCGGTGCTTACCGGCCAAGTGAGCTGCGTCGATTGCCATGACGTCCACAAGGGCAACTCAATTCGGGGTGGTGGCGCCGCCCTCGCGGCGCAAACCGAAACCTGCCTTCGGTGCCATACCGCCCAAGCCGGCCCCTTTACTTACCCCCATGGCGCCATCCGCGAAGAAGGCTGCACGGGCTGCCACAATCCTCACGGCTCGGTCAACGACAAGATGCTGGTCGCCCGGGACGCCAACCTCTGCCTCCGGTGCCATCTGGCCGTGCTCAGCCCGGGATTCAATATCGGCGGCTACAAGAGTGGGGGCGCCCATGCCAACCTCATCGGTTCCCGGCTTTCGGAGGGCACCTGCTGGTCCGCAGGCTGCCATGAGGATGTCCACGGTTCCAACGTCAATGCGTCGATTCGGCCCTAAACTTCCCAGCGACCACGCCCATGCCAACTCATCTCTCTTCATCCCGGCGCAGCGCCCGCCGCGGCTGCGCCGCCCTGGCCCTTGCGCTCGCCGCCCTACCGGCAGCGGCCGACACGCCGGCGCCGGCGGATGCCTTCCCTTCCTTCGAAAGCTACATCAAAGTGTCGGGCCAGGCCCCGTGGGTCAGCGGCGATGGCGCCGCGTTCGCCAAGAGCACCGGCACTCCGAGCACCGGCTCGGGCGGAATCGAGGAGCTCTATTACACGAAGGACCTCAGCGACAGCACGACCGTGATCGCCAACGGCCGCGCCCTCGGCGGATCCGATGACTATCTGGCGAGCCTCAACGTCGCCACCGCCGATCTCGGCTCGGTCGATGTCGGTTACAAGCGCTTCCGCACCTTTTACGACGGCGTCGGCGGATTCTTCCCGCTCGCCGATCAGTTCGAGGCGATGAGCTCGCAGAACTTGCACGTTGATCGCAGCACCTTCTGGGTGACCGCCACGCTCGCAAAGCCGGATCACCCCGTCTTCACCCTCAGCTTCCATGACGAGATGCGCACGGGCATGAAGGATTCGACCGAGTGGGCCGCGATCGTCAACCCGGACGCCACGGTCGTCGGCGGCGTGTTGTCGGGGACCGCGGTGCCGGCCAACACCCCCTTCATCGCGCCCAACGTTCTTTTGCTGGACGAACACCACGATATCCTCGAGGCGGCAATGACCGCCACCTCCGGGAAGACGACCGAAACCCTCCGGGTTACCAGTGATTGGGTCGACAACCTGGATTCGCGCGACTACGTCAAATACCCAAACTCCACCGTCACCGCCGATCCGGCCGTCACCGTGCAGGACGACCAAGAGTCGCGGAAGGGCACGACTTTCCGGGTGCTCAATCAGACGGAAACCAAGCTAAATCCCCGGCTCACCGTCGAAACCGGCGTCACGTATTCCCATATCGCGTCGGAAAATGGCGGCAGCTGGATCACTCCGACCTATAGCGCCACGGCCAATGCGGTCTATCCCGCCATGACCGCCGGTGGGATTTATGGTGGCTCCCAGGTCGACGACTACGTCGGAAACGTGGCGCTCAAATACACTCCCAATCCCAACTGGCTCGCCGATCTCGGCTTCCGCGAAGAGGCGGACGCGATCAGCAGCGCCGGCGGCTTTGCCACCACCACCCTGGCCAGCACCGCGACCACCACCGCCAGCACCAACCTGACGACGGCCAATGACCTGACCTATTCGCACTACACCGAACACATCGCCACGCCGGAAGTCTCGCTCCAATACCTCGGCTTTGCTCGGCTGGCCCTCTATACGTCCTGCGACGACCGGATCGATCGGGGCAACCAGCACTGGATTAATCCCTATGCCGCGATCACGACCACCGGCGCCGGCGTCGTCACCCTCGGCACCGCGCCCCTCAGCTCGGTCTTCTTTCAGGAAGCCAACCAGGACAATCGGAATGTCAAACTCGGCGCCAATTGGAATGCCTCGGACAAACTGACCGTTCGCGTGGAGATTTTCCGGAAGGATCACGTCAACCGGTTCATCGGGGCCGACAACATCGTCGGCACGGCGAGCTATGGTGGTCTTTACGTGACCGGCTACGACTACACGGGCGTTACCGCCAGCCTGGCTTACAAGCCGCTGCCCGTGCTCTCGTTCACCACCCGCTATCAGCCCCAAACTGGCTCGATGTCCGTGCTGGCGAACGTGGTCAACGGCGGACTGGGCACCGAAAGCACCTCCGGAAAGACGAAGGGGCAGGAAATCAGCGAAACGGTCAATTGGACGCCCACCGCCCGCCTTTATTTCCAGGGCAATCTCAATATGGTTTATAACTACATCCAAACCGCGTATCCCGTGGTCGTCGTATCGGCCACCACCAATGTCCCGACGCCGATCCAAAACGCCAATAACAACTACATCAGCAGCTCGGCCCTGTGCGGCTTCGTCCTCGACAAGCGGACCGATGCGCAGATCGAGTGCTACTGGCAGCAGGCCGATAATTACAATCCTCAGATCTCAACCGGCGGACAGCCCTATGGGGCCGGTTTCCAGGAAACCAGCGTGACGGCGGGACTGAAGCACAAGTTCAGCGATCGCCTCCTGGCGGACGGCAAGATCGGCTACCTGCGCAAGACCGATGACACGACTGGCGGGTTCACCAACTACCACGGCCCGCTCGCCTATGTCGCCTTGACCTATTCGCTCTGAGCCGCCGCGGGCACTCGCCGCCGCCGGTTTCATGAGGCAGGATCATGGGTTCCTAGTTGTCCTGATTCTTGCCATTATGGCAGTCGGCGCAAAGGAGGCCGATGCCGTCGATATCGGTGGACGGATGCTTAAAGGCTACTCCCTCCGGCGCCACCTGGGCCAATTCCGCGCCGGCGCCCTGCGCCAGCAGAGTATGACAGGTATTGCAGTCGGTCGCCGGCATCCGCTTGCCGCCACCGTCGGCCAAGTGCTTCCCGTCGTGGCAGCGGAAACAGCCGCTGGAGTCGAGGTGCCCGATGTTGTCCGGATACTTGCTCCAGTTCACGTTCATCTCGGGAAAGAAATTGGCCCGGTAGATGGTCGCCACCGC
>Ga0182024_10003412_pt1 | contig 37857 bp, 33 predicted proteins | sample P32metaG_FD_120480 | JGI IMG/M metagenome (GOLD analysis project Ga0182024, IMG submission 120480) | Permafrost microbial communities from Stordalen Mire, Sweden - P3-2 metaG (Illumina Assembly) | ecosystem: Environmental > Terrestrial > Soil > Wetlands > Permafrost | place: Sweden: Stordalen...
GACGGAGCCATGACTGTGACCCGTTCGCCGGTTTCTAAAGAGAAAACAAAAGGCCCGCGCCGGGCAGTCGAGGGGCGTGCGGAAGTGGCATCGACATACTGCCCGAGTTGCTCGGCCCGCCTGGAGGCGAGGAGTTGCAAACTGGTTTGCCCTAACTGTGGTTACTATATGTCCTGCTCGGATTTTTATTGAGGGGAAATGCTTCGGAGCGACCGAATCGTCTTCCATCTCAGAATACCCGAAGAAACAATCTAAAGTCTTCCAGGAGGCGCGACCGTGGCACTGAGAATGTCCGAACGTGATGTGAATGGCGTGAGGGTGGTCGATATCGATGGGCGCATCGTACTCGGGGAAGAGAGCAATTCCTTCCGCGAGAAAATCAAGAGCCTGCTTGCGGCAGGCAAAAAGAAGATCGTGCTTAATCTGGCAAATGTCGTCTATATCGATAGCGCCGGACTGGGTACGCTGGTGGCAACGTTCCACAGCGCCAGTTCACAGGGAGCCACCCTGAAAATGGCTAACCTAGGAGCGAAGTTTAAGGAAGTGCTGCAAGTTACAAAGCTTATGACTGTTTTCGATACCTACGAAAGCGAAACCGCTGCCGTCCAAAGCTTCGGCGCGTAATTGCGTCATTAGCTCGGTAATCCAAGCGTATGCAGGCGGTCCCGGCGGAATGCGGGACCGCCGCGTTTAGCTCTCCACTTGTCCCTGCACCCGGTAAATAGCCACACCGCTAAGCAACTTCGGGTAGAAATCCGTGGACTTCTGCGGCAACACGTCGCCATCCAGAGCAATATCGGTCACCTGCTGAACGCGAACAGGCTTTAGAAGAAAAGCGACTTGCGCTTCGTGATTGTCAACTGCAGCAATGGCTGCCTCCATCTCGCGCTCATAGCCAACGTTCTTTTCCGCCGCAACGGCTTCTGCCGTGATTCCCAATCCCCGATCGAGAATCAACTGGTGCAATAAGACGACATCAAGCCCTCGTTTTGCGTCCGACATTTTGGGGAGCAGAGCTTCAAGGTCAGCTTCCTTACGTAGCAAAAACAAGTAAAACGCATTTCCGCCGGAATAAACGCCGATGGCTCTCCTGCCATGGTTTTCTCCCTCGAGGTCCTTGCGGAAGTCGGCAATGCCGGCCGTCCGATCCTCAGGGCTTTGAAAGGGGTACGAATACCAGTCTAAATAGGGAGCCATGGCTTTGCGGAACTGCTCGAAGTCGAAACTCGGAAGATTGCCGACCACGCGGTGGGTTGGAAGAATTGTGAGGCCTTTCGAGTGCGTGTTGATGAACGTCATCATGGCGAATTCGTACGCAGCCAACGGATTCGTGTTGCCCGTCCGCGCCCGGCCTTCGTTGCGGAGGTTTAGCGCCGTTTCATAACGATGATGACCGTCGGCAATGACAAGTTTTTTTTCGGCCATCGCATTTTGTATTTTCCGGATAAATATTCGATCCGAAACGGGCCAGAGACGGTGCGTTACGTCGTACTCATCGCATAGCTCGAGAGGGGTCTTCTGACTCGCGATGCTTTCGAGGAGGCCATCAATCTTCCGGGAAGGATCGTCGTACAGCAAGAATAGCTGGCCCGTCTGTACTCCTGTGCGGCGCAGCAATTCAATCCGGTCAGCTTTGGGAGCCGACAGTGTTCGCTCGTGCCGAAAAACGACTTTTGCATCGTAATCTTCCACGCGCCCCAGCGCGATGAACCCTATGCGGACGCGGCGCGTTCGTGTGCCGGGAACGAGAAAATTCTGCGAATAGACGTAAATACCGGGCGCGGCATCCTGAGCCAGGATCTTTTCCGCGATCCATTCGTTCACCTTTTGCTCGGCGCGCGTGTATACGTTATTTGCCGGCGAGTCGTCCGGGTACGTCCGGCCTTTCTCGATCGTGATGAGATTGTAAGGGCTCGCGGCATAATAACGTTCCTGCATCGCGGGCGTGATTTTGTCGTAGGGCTGTGTGAGCACATCCTTGAGAGCGACGCGGTTTGTGTCGTACCGATATGCACGGAATGGATGGATTTCGGCCATGTGAGTCCTCGGATGAATTGTGAGGCAACGGCAAACAAATTATTGTAACAGCGACAAAGGCTCACGCGAAAGATAAGCGGTCCGCGGATTGTGATTTCGGATGCGCAGCGGAGTGCAAACGCAAAAAGAAAGTGAATGGAATACAGATGCGGCTTTGCCGGAGCCGGCGATTTTCCAGTGCCCTGAGGGGCGCAGAATTCCGGAGATCTCAGGGCTTCGGCGAATTCTCTCGATGATCGGCTTCCTCGATGGCGCTTCGCTCTCCACCGCGCATTAGCATCTCATCCTGCACCAAGCCCTTAGGCCATCGTAAACGTATAACATCAGCGCTCTTTTCATCGCCAAGTCCCGCGAGAATCTCGGTCGAATTCTGCCCCAGGTAGCCTGAAGCGCCCGCGACTTCCCGTTTCTGCCGTTGCGAACCCGCGAACAGATCGATTTCAGTTCCGATGCCGCTTTTATTGTCCAGAGTTCCCTTCAACGCCAGTTGCAGCCAGCCGTTCTTTTGGACGCTCGTGTTTTTGAGCAGTAGCGGCGGCAAATCATTCCGAGTAATCAGCAGATCCGGGGCCCCGTCGCCGTCATAATCGAATGCGATTACGGAGCGCGGATTGTGAAGAGCAATTTTATCGAGGCCCGTCTCGTGTGTGACGTCACGGAATCCTTTGTCGCCTTCGTTCCGCAACAAAACGATCTTTCCTTCGCCGGAGAAATTCTCTCCGACAGCAACAATATCGACGCGCCCGTCATTATCATAATCCAGTGCGGACACACCCCAGCCGCGCATCCATCCAATATCCGGCAGCGCGACGCGCTCGAATGAAGTGCCGTGGAGGTTTCGCCACAGACTCAGGCCCGGCGGAGCCCAGTGCGTGAAAACGAGGTCCATCCAGCAATCCCCGTCGAAATCCATCGTGGCCGCGCCGGCAGTCGGTCCTGGCATTGCCGAAGCCCATGGACTCGTTGGCTGAAACGGGCCGTCGAGCTGATTGAGCAATATCGTTGGAGAATTCGCCCAGCCAGTCAGGATAATATTGGCGGCCCGACTGTTGTTTAGGTCACTTGCCAGCGCGCCTACAGAGGGCGAGGTCCCTTCGAGTGCCATCGCTGCCGTCCGATTTTCAAACGTGCCGTCTCCCTTATTGCGCCAAAGCACGTTTCCAGCAGGGGCGACACCCCGAGGGAAGGAAAAGGGTCGCGCTGGATCGTCGAGTGGGAAATTGTTAAAGCGAGTCACGTAGAGATCGAGATGACCATCGCGATCGTAGTCGATGAACGTCAATCCGAGCGACAGTCCGTCGGTATGAATTCCGGAGGATTCCGTAACATCCGCGAACTTCCCATTTCCGGTGTTGCGGTAAAGCACGACACGACCGTTCGAACTGAGCGCGAGGTCGGCGCGCCCGTCGTTGTCATAGTCACCGACGGCGCATCCGGTTCCCTCGCCATGGAAGGCCACATTTGCCGCTTTCGTAACGTCGACAAATCTCCCGCGCCCAATGTTACGAAACAGAGCCGCGTCCCCTTTTCCGTTGGCATTTACGAGAAAGATGTCGGGCTTGCCGTCGCCGTCGTAGTCGATTACACAGGCTCCGCTCCCGAGAAAATCAGCCAGTGAAATTGGAGGCGCTTCAGTCGACGAACCGAACTCGGAACCGTCAACCTCTTTTCGAGCAACCGCGCCTCTTTTCCGCCCGTTCACGCTTTGCCGCGCACCAGCGGTCGCTTCGTGTGCATGCCCGGCCGGGAGCCCGGATTCCGCAGTAACATCAATAAAACGCACGGGGATTGCAGGCTGAAGGTTTGCAGGAGGAGTCTGGTTCGATCCTATCTCCTCGGCAAGAGAATATTTCCCTTGTGCTCCATAGTTGGAGGAGACCTGGTAGCCCCAGTTGTTGGATACGAGTTGACGAAAACGGTTAAGGTGAGCCAGCGCGGCGTCCGTATCGCCCTGACGCTCTGTGGCCTGAGCGAGGGCCAGTTCCGCCGATGCGTGGAAACGGTTGAGTTTCACCGCCTTTTCAAACGCAGCGATCGCCTGATCATCACGGCCGCTTTCTGAATCCATGATGCCAATCATGTACTGCGTATCGGCATCCCTCGAATCGAGGGCCGCGACTTTTTCGAAATCCGCGAAAGCATCATCCATCCGGCCTTCGTTCCTGGAAAGAATCCCCAGATTGAACCAGGCTCGCGGATTCTCGGGATCGCGCTCGGCTGATTTAGTGAGGATATTCCGAGCCGCTTCGTACTGTTTCATGTTCAACAGGGCGATACCTGTATTCAAGCAACCCGTGTCGGACTTCGGATTCATAATGCAGGCGGTCTGAAACTTTCCGAGGGCATCCTGAAATTGCCAGCGGTCCATTAACGCGATGCCGACGTTGTTATCTCGAAGTGATTCCACATATGGGGCGGGCAGTGAAGGTTCGGGCGGTGCTTTCGGAGGGGTCACGTGTTTGCGCTGTTGGCTCGCGCCGGCGAGGGAACAAACCAATACGGCAAACGGCAGAGCTAATCTTACGGCTCGATTCATCGGTGCGATTCATTGCCTCTCGATGACGATGAGCTATTTAGCTGCGCTGCGAAAAATGGCCAGCGCAGATCGCCGGCAACGAATCAGTACGATGGAACGCCTGCGGCGCTGCTCGTCTTCATGAATGCCATCACCTCGTTGATATTCGACATTGCCCGGGCTCCGACTTTCGTGCAACACAAGGCGGCGCAGGCATTCGCAAAGTATCCGACGCGCTCGACATCCCATCCTTGAAGCAGACCGTACGAGAGCCCGCCGGTGAATGCGTCGCCCGCACCCGTGGTATCCACCACGTTGACTCGGAACGCGGGCACCTGCACCTTTTTCTCCCGGGTTGCAATCAGGCAGCCCTCCTCACCTTGCCCCAGCGCCACCACTTTCGGGCCCAAATCGAGAAGCCGGTCTGCAATCCTGGCGCAATCCGATTCCCCCGTGAGCTCGCGAGCCGCGGCTTTGCAGGGTTTTAGGACGTCCACCAGTCTCAAGGTGGAGCACAATTCTTCCTGCGTGCCCAGATTCATTTGAGCGAAAAAGCGAGGCGTGACGTCAAGGTCAAAAATTATACGTACGTTCGCATCCTTCGCTATCCGCATCGCTTCCCTTATGGGAACGATGGGAAGTTGGGACGCTTCCGTATGGAAATGCTTGGCATTTCGAATGTGAGCCGCAAAGCGATTCTTCACCTGGAAAGCGGAGATTTTCCCAGTGACATTCGGGAACATGTAGATCGATCGCTCATTGCCGGCATTGATGGGAATCCAGGTAAGCGCCGAACGTTCTCCCTTCACCACCTCCACTCCTAAAAGGTCCATTCCATCGTCGATGAAGGCCTTCTGAATAATGCGGCCATTTTCGTCATCACCGATCAGGCCGAGCCATCCGGCGCTGACGCCCAGGCGCGCCACCTGCGTAAGATTGTTCGCGGTTACTCCGCCCGCATGGATTTCCATGCGGCCGGCGTTGATCTTCTCTTCCGGACCAAGAAGCCGGGGAACAATCGCAAAGAAATCCACAGCGCAACTTCCAATACCTACAACATCAACTTTAGGTGCCATGAGCGTCCTCGATGAATTTTTTTGACACCTGAATAGTACGCGTTTCTTTGGAATTCGGCAGCAGGTTGATTTAAAAAAGGTGAAAATACCAGCCCGCCTCGGAGGGCAGGTCTATAAAGTCCAGCCAGGCCGGCAGTGTCGGGTCGGACTCACTCCTCTGCCAGCGGAATCCGGACCTGGAACGAGGAGCCTTCAGAACTTTGACTGGCGACGCGGATCTCGCCGTGGTGCGCTTCCGCAATCCAGTGTCCGATGGCAAGGCCCAGCCCGGTGCCACCCGATTCCCGGGCGCGCGAAGGATCGGCTCGATAGAAACGGTCGAAGACGCGAGGGATATGCTCCGGGGCGATACCAACTCCCGTGTCGCGAATTTCGGCGACCGCAAATCCGCCCTCCGACTCGAGGCGCACATTGATTTTTCCTCCGCTCGGAGTGTATTTCACCGCGTTATCGAGCAGGATCAAGAACAGCCTTTCGAGAGATGGGGAATCTCCCCGCACCCACACGGCTTCCTTCGGGACGCACTCGGAGAATATCTGTTGTTTCGCTTCTGCCAGAGGACTGGCTTCCGCGCACGCGCCCATGAGCGATTCGCTGAGATTCGTACGCGCCAGTGGCAGCACTGCCGGACCGGAATCGGCGCGGGCGAGAACTAATAACTGGTCAATCATCTGAGAAACCTTCTCTGATTCGTGGAGAATTTGCGTGAGGCACTCCCGGTATTCCTGCTCGGGCCGCTGCTTTCGCAGCGCAAGTTCCGCGCCGGTCCTGATTATGGAAACCGGTGTCCGCAACTCGTGTGAGGCGTCGGCCGTAAATCTCGTGATTCTCTGGAAGGCTCCCTCGATGCGTTCGAGCATTTCGTTGAGCGTTTCCGTCAACCGTTCCAACTCATCCCCGGTGTGATGAATGGAAAGGCGCATGGAAAGATCTTCGGCGCCGATATTCCGAGCCGCTCGCGTGATTTCTCCAACAGGAGCGAGTGCCCGCCGGCTCATCCAGTCGCCGACCAGCGCGCCCAGCAAAAGAAGGAACGGAGCGGCAAGGATCAGCGTTAATCCGAAAAGATTGAGAGCACGGTCGAAGTCCTCCGCCGAACTTCCCACCATAACGTCGTACCGCTCCCCAGCCGAGGCGACGTTTTCTCGCAGTACCCGCAGCCTCTGTCCGTTGATTCTTGTATAGGCGTACAACGACGGTGGGTGCCGGCCTCTTATTTTGGGGGCTTCCATTCCGGGGGAAGAGAAGATGATTTTGCCCTGGGCATCCGCCACGCGAATGCCGCCCAGAGTCCCAACCCCATCGGCATACTCCTGAAGCTCATCTTTTAGCGCAGCAAGCCCCTTAGGCGCGTCCTCCGCGAGAATGGCACGAACGCCTTCGAGATGTTGTCGCAGCCCTGAATCCATTGCTACGTGAATGCTGTGGCTCATCGCCAGATACGCAGCGCCGCCGAATGTGCACAACGAGAGCGCCAGAATCGACGAATACCAGGCATCCAGCCTGGCGCGGATCGAAAGAGACTTCACGCCTTCGGCTCCTCCCGCAAGCTGTAGCCGAAGCCTCTCATCGTATGAATCAATCTCTGTTTGTGCCCATGATCGACTTTGCTCCGAAGGAGGCGGACGAAAGCATCCAGCGTATTTTCCTCCACGTCGGCCTCGAGGCCCCAAACCGCTTCGACAATCGCGCGCCGCGAAGCTACTGATCCCGTTCGGCGCATAAGGAACTCCAATAGCTTGTATTCGGTGGGCGTTAGACGAAGTTCGTGCTTGCCGCGAAACACTTGGCGTGTTCCAGGGTCCAGGATCAAATCGGCGATTTCCAAACGATTGGCCCGCGGCGTCGTAATTTGGCGCCTCCCGAGCGCCCTCAGCCGAGCCAGAAATTCCGCGAAGGAGAAAGGCTTCGCTAAATAGTCGTCCGCCCCCACATCCAGAGCCTTCACAATGTCAAACACGGCATCGCGTGCGGTGAGCATCAGGATCGGTGATGCGTTGCCCACTGTCCGCAACCGGCGCATAACCTCCAGGCCATCGATTCCCGGAAGCATCCAGTCAAGCACGATTACGTCAAATTGATAGGATTTCGCAAGTTCGAGGCCCGCTCGTCCGTCAAGCGCGGAACTGACAACGTGGTGTTCCTCTTGCAGCCCCTTTAGAAGCAAGCCTGACATTGTTCGATCATCTTCAATAACAAGCACACGCATATGGTATCCCCCGAAGATATTACTCCGTTAAGGGGCAATATAACTCAAATTGGGGCTAGGTAGGGTAGCTACTTATTCTCGGCGAGTTGACCCATCTGCAGGCGGGTTTGAAGGACGCGCAGGATCGTCTCTCGCGCGATCATCCCAATGATGTGATCCGCCGTGACGACCGGCATTTGGTTGATGTCTTCGCGCTGCATACGCTCGAGAACCTCGATGGCGGGTTCTTCGGGCGATGCGCTATGAATGCGTTCCAGCGGGATCATCACCGCTTGTATAGAAGTGTTCGCCCATTCTTCCCGGGGTATGGTCCGCGCGGCATGGAGAGTCACGATACCGACGGGGTTTCCCATGCCTGTGACAATGTGAAAACGCCGCCCAGTACGCAACACCTCATGAACATATTCTTCGAGCGACATGTCCCTGGGGACGGTCGGAACATCTCGGGTCATGATGTCTTCGGCTCGCAGGCCCGTCAGCGTATTGCGGATCGCCACTTGCGCATAACTTTCCTGCGCCGCCGTCAGCAGGAACCAGCCGATGAACGCCAGCCACAGCCCGCCAACCCAATTCCCGTTCAGCGCCTGCCAGACTCCAACGGAGATCATCAGATAGGCGAAAACGCGGCCCGCGTTTGAAGCGACGCGAGTAGCGCGCGTAAAATCCTTATTAATTCCCCAAACGATGCCTCGCAGGACGCGCCCGCCATCCAGAGGGAATCCTGGAACGAGATTAAATATTGCAAGTGTCAGGTTGATCCACCACAGCCAACCGGCAGCGGCTACAACCATTTCGTTCCCATGCCAGAAATGCGCAATCAACCAGAAGCAACCTGCCAGGAAGAGGCTTGAAAGCGGTCCGGCAATGGCGATATTGAATTCTTGTTTTGCGTTTTCAGCCTCGCGGCCAATACTTGAAAGGCCGCCAAATACGAACAGGGTGATGGATTTCACCGGGATCCGGTAATGCAAAGCCACGACGCTATGACTGAGTTCGTGAAAAATTACCGAAGCGAAAAAAAGCACACTGGTAACGATTCCCAGGATCCAATGTTGAGCGGGGGACCAGTGAGGGTGCTGCGAGGTGAACTGCGTTCGCAACGAGAGCGTAATCAGAAGAAAGATTATGAACCAGCTCGGATGCAAGTAAAGCGGTATGCCGAAAATCCGCCCGGAGTAAAGACCTGAAACATGCGCCGCTGGTGGTTGCGATGCCATCGAAAATCCCGACGCGATCCTCGGCCGCCGCGGAGAAGCTTACGCGGCCAACCCATCAAATATACTAGGATTCATCGAGCCTTGGTACAAGAGCACGATAGATGGCGGAACTGCAAAGCTGATCGCTTGATAGTTTCTTCTAAGGGAGCACCTGTCTCAAGCGGCATCTTCCAACGCCAATCCGAAATAGTTGTTTGACACCCCAAGGTGTGCTTGCTAGCCTGCACGGGACGCTCGGGTCCCGGCACGTCATTTCCCATGAGCACCGAATCCAACGCACAATCGATCATCCAGTTTCAGAATGTCAGTTATCGACTTCCGGGCGGCCAGACTCTGCTGGGCGGGGTAAGTTTTGAAGTGCGACGGGGCGAAACACTTGTCCTGCTGGGTCGCAGCGGTGCGGGGAAGACTACGGCCCTGAAGCTTATCAACCGCCTCCTCGATCCAAGCGGCGGAGAAATTCGTATTGACGGGCACCCCACGGTTCAGTGGGATCCCATCGCGCTGCGGCGCCACATTGGGTACGTGATTCAGGACACTGGTCTGTTTCCGCATTTCAGTGTCGAGCAGAACGTTTCGCTGGTACCGCGCCTTGAGCGCTGGGAACAGGAACGTATTCGCTCGCGAGTGCGGGAATTGCTCGCACTGGTGGGGCTCGGCGAAGAGAAGTTCCTGGCTCGGTACCCGCACGAACTCTCCGGCGGCCAGCGCCAGCGTGTAGGAGTGGCGCGAGCTCTGGCTGCTGATCCACCCATTCTGCTGATGGATGAGCCATTCGGCGCGCTCGATCCGCTCACGCGAACGGAAATTCGGCGCGAGTTCGCTTCCCTCAAGCAGCGTCTGGGTAAGACAATTGTGATCGTAACGCACGACATCAGCGAGGCTCTCGTACTTGGAGATCGTATTGGATTGATGGAGGCAGGCGAGCTAAAGGGCACTTATTCCCCGAAGGAATTCTTAAACGCCACTGAACCGATCGCGGCAGCTTATGCAGCGCAGGTAAGAGTGCTGGATGAGGTGATCAACAGAGATGATGAAACTGCTTGAGTTCTTTCTGAAGCATTGGGACGAAATACTGCAAGCGACACTCGAGCATATTTGTCTGGTTGGCTTGACGATGCTTCTTGCGGTCGCCATCGGTGTCCCTCTGGGAATTCTTGTCACTCGCAGGCCGTGGCTCTCAAAACCAATCCTCGGCGCGGCCAGTGTCGCAGAGACGATTCCGAGTCTGGCGCTGTTCGGATTTCTACTGCCGGTCCCTTGGCTGGGTGACCGCTCCGATCGCCTCGCCATCACGGCGCTCACGTTATATGCGTTGCTTCCCGTCATTCGAAATACGGCGGCCGGCATCGCGGGCGTCGATCCGGCCGTTCGCGAAGCCGCCCGGGGAATGGGAATGACGGAACGCCAGATTCTTTACCAAGTGGAGCTTCCCTTGTCGCTCTCCACGGTGATCGCAGGAGTGAGAATAGCGACCGTTTTGACAATCGGGATAGCGACGATCGCCGCCGCTGTCGGTACCGGCGGCCTCGGGGAATTTATTTTCCGAGGGCTGGCCATGGTAAATAATCAATTAATTCTTGCGGGAGCGATACCCGCGGCGGCGCTCGCTCTGGGTGCGGATTTCCTGCTGAGTGTGCTCGAAAAGCGGTTGCGTCACGCACGATGATGCTTGAAATCAGGGCGATTCGCGCGGGCCTGCTCATTTGCAGTGTCTTCTTTCTTGCGGCCTGCGGCATGCGCTCGAACAACACGGTTGTTGTCGGTTCTAAAAACTTTCCCGAACAGGCGCTTTTGGGAGAAATCCTTGCTCAGCACCTGGAGACAAAGACTCGTCTGAAGATCGAACGACGTTTTTACCTCGCAGGCAGCTATATATGCCAGCAAGCGCTCCTTTCCGGGCGTATCGATACGTATGTTGAATACACGGGAACAGCCCTGACGGCGATCCTGCATGATCCGATCGAAAGCGATCCCGCAGCCGTGTTTGGCCGGGTCCGGCGAGAGTACAAGGAACGTTTCAATATGGCGGTGATGCGGTCACTGGGCTTCAACAACACTTTTGCGATCGTCATTCGCGGGAATGATGCCCGCCGTTTGAACCTTAAAACACTGTCCGAAGCAGCGCGCTACGCTCCTCTATGGCGGCCTGGATTTGGTTATGAATTCATGGAGCGGCCCGATGGATATGAGGGTTTGGCGCATGTGTACGGATTGCGATTCGCCGCGGCTCCCAGGATTCTGGATCTCGGGCTTCTCTACCGCGCATTGCTGGACGGTCAGGTCGACCTGGTCGCAGGCAATTCCACGGATGGACTGCTGGCCGCCCGCGACTTGACCGTGCTCGAGGATGACAAACATTATTTCCCTCCCTACGAGGCGGTTCCAATCGTGCGAGAGGACACACTCATGCGGCATCCGGAAGTAGGCCCCGCCATTGAAGAATTGGCAGGGAAGATCTCAGACGAGGAAATGCGAAAGATGAACTATGCGGTGGTGGGCGAAAACCGGGACGTGAGCGATGTTGCGCGCGAATTCCTGCATTCGAATGGACTTGATTGATTGCCCGCAGGTTCGGAGGCTAAAAAGAGAGTTAATTCACCGCTGATATTCGAGGCTTGCGAGATTTGAGGAACTATACCTTCTGCGTTTTCAGCTTTTCAATTTCTTCCAAAACTTCCGCGGTTGTGAGAACACCTTTTCGGCAAAGAACCCGTACCAATGCTTCCAGCGCCTCTGGAGCTATCGAATAATTTTCCAGATGGAATTCCGGGATAGAAGCGAGATGGGCAGCAGCATGTTGCGCCGGAGATAAGGAAGTAACTCTAATCGACTGGGGAACATTCAAAGTTGACGGTGCAACCTTTTTCAGTTTCTCGAAATCTTCGGGACTCATGGATGTGAACGCGATGCCCATGCCGAACCCGGTTTGCGAAGAACGCACCTTGCCGGACACATGCAGCGTACTGTCATCCAATTTTAATGAGAGTTCGACGAGGCTATTTCGGGGGAGAGGCGAAAACATCTCGATGTAACAGCCACCAAGTGAGATGTCAGCGATTTTTACCGGGATACCGACGGAGTAACCTTCAGCCGTCAACTCCGCCTCAATAGCGCAAATCCGCCGCGGAAATTGCCGGCGCTCTTTGCCTCCGGGCCAGGATGGTTCCATCGGGCTCATTGGAAGCGATTCCTGCGTAGTGGAATGCGCGCCGCGCGGATCATAAGCGTCTGGCTCCCATTGTTTCGGTCGCACGTCCCAGATGTACTTGCTTGTCTCGAGACATTGGACTCCGATGCGCCCACTCCCGTCCATGCCCGGTTTACCGATCCACCGAATTTAGAACCAAGCCTTCCTGCCTCGATACTCAATTTCAATCTTGTCTCCCGACGCAGCGGTGGCTTGCCAATCCAGGCATGCCCCTGAGACGCTGATATCGTTCGTCTCCGCATTGACGACATACTCGTTTCCTCGCGAGTCACTTCCGCGTGCAACCAAAGAAGTAGAAACGGCGATCCGCTATTCGCTAGGCGTCCCATCTACTCCCCGAAAACACGCCTTTAGCTATGTGCAAATGCCTAAGGAGGTAGGTACAGCTTAGGGTGCGCTTATCAAACGGTCAAGCAACCACTGACGGTTTTTGTAACAGGAGTAACCCGGTGACTCGGCTTTTCGTGCAGCAGAATAATGCGTGGTCAGGATTCCTGCAACGTCCTGAAGTGAGCCTCGAGAGCCGCGGAATACTGACGCTCGGCCTCGATTTCGGCTTGCAGTTTCTTCAGTAGCAACTGCAGCCGCTGGATTTCATTGCGAAGTTTCTGCGCTTCCGTCCAAGAAATCGTGTTTTGTTGGGCAGTAGATGTTCGCACTGCAATTGGCATCGATTGCGAAGGAGCTTCCGAATGCGTTTGTGTGCCCGAAGACGCTGTAATGCCCGTCTTTGGGGAGCTTCCTTGCGAAAATAAAGTGCTGAGGACGCGCGAGGACGGTTGTGGAGCGGGCTCCACCTGAGTGACCGCTAATTTCGGGTGCAACAGATTCTTAATCCGAAGGATCAAATCGTGCGGTTGAAACGGCTTGCGAATCAATTCATCGGCTTTTACCGCCATGGCTTTTTCAGCAACGGACCGATTCACGACGCCGGACATTAAAATCACCGGTGTGCGGCTAAGTTGATCGTGCTGCTTGATGAATTGGCACACCTCGTAGCCATCTTTATCCGGCATGATTACATCGGTGATCACCGCGTCAGGGATCTCGTCGCTGAATTGCGAAAGGGCCGAAGCCGCATCCGAACACGTGATGACGTGGATATTTTCATTGCGGAAGGCGATCTTGATCACTTCGCGCATCGTCGCGCTGTCGTCGATGAAGTAGACGGTGGGAATGCGCTCCGCCGCGAAGTCTTTCGCTTCGTTCATTGCGACTCCCTTCCGATTTTATCGCGCTCGGTTTCGTCAAATGCACGCATCGAATCGATCAGCAAATCGGTCGCCGAGCGCAACACGGTGCGCTGGACTGCCGTGGCGCCGTACACGAACTTGTAAACTCCGGTGAGCGCGCCTTGACACGCCTTCACAATGTCCGTAACCGCCTCATCTCCAAAAAATGCTCCGCACTCCGCGTGGAAAATTTCGCCGGCCTCGAAAAAAATGACTCCATCCGTGTGTTCCGCATTTACGTGCAGGGCACCGGTTTGGCGCGCCTGTCCGAGCATCTGAATCACGCCGGGAAGATCCAGATGGGAAAGGCTGCCGCTAAGATCCGTCTCCGAATTCGACAGCATCTGGGTGGGCCGGAAGCCGTCTTGCCGGCTTACGAGAAAGCTGCGAACGTGCGAGGCAATATCGGCAGGCGATCGTTTGCGATCGACATAGTCATCGCATCCAGCTCGATAGGCTTCCAATAGGGCATCCTCGCCTCCCCCGCCAATTGCAACCAGGGGAATGTGAGTTGTTTTTGGATCCGCGCGGAGAATGCGGGCCATTTCGAGGGCTCCCATTTCGCGCAGATTCGTGGCGCAGAGAATGGCGGTTGGGGCATTCCATTCGAGCATCGTGAGGGCATATGCCCCCTGCGTACTCGGCAGGACGTCGAATCCTTGTTGAGCAAGCGCGTCACTGAGCCGCTTCGAGAAATAGACGTTGCTATCGATCAGGAGAATCCGTGGCAGGCTCTCGGGTATATTCACGAATGAACCTCCGCGTGTGTCCGTGCCCCAGCTCCCGGATTTCGCCAACCGACCAGAGCGGCCAAATCCAGCACGGGAATTGGCTCCCCACCGATCGTTGCTACCCCGGAAATGTATGCGCGATCATCCGTCCCGGGTTCCACGGCGGCTGTTGCAAGCTGGCATTCGCCATCGACAGGAATCGCAGCCAGATCACCTGGCTCGTCCGGATGGCATTGGACGACCAGGTAGAACCGGTGAATTGTCGACGGCTTGCCGGCAAGAAGAGTGCCGGCGTCATAGACCGGAATAATCTGTCCGCGCCGCACGATCACGCCAACGATTATTGGAGAGGTGTGCGGAAACTTATGCAGGCGCACCGGAGGAGCCAGTTCGCGTAGCACACTTGAATACAAGGCAAAGCGCTCTTTTTTGATCGGGAACAGCACCAAGGAAAGCTCGCCGGAATGATGCTGTGAGGTCATGCTCGAACGGTCCCTTGTACTTCGCGCTGCGACAAAATGGATTCAGCGGAGCGTTCGAGGCGTCCTAGATCTTCCGCCGAAAGAAAAGCCCCGGGGTCAATCACGGGAACGACGCGATCGTCCGCATATGCCAAACCGCGGTACCAGTTCCGTTCCGCGCCCGCGAATACTCTCGGAAGTTGATAGATCCTCGAAATCGCCGCCATTCGCTCGATTCGATCGATCAACACGGCCGTGCGAGAACTGCGCATAATCAGCAGGAGCGCGGGACGCGTCACAGGCAATCCGAAATGCGACGCTGCGTTCACGACGTAGTACGTTCTTTGGCCGCGCTTAATCGTGTGGCGCACCCACGGTATGTGCGAAGTCTCTATTTCACTTGCTGTACCCGCCAGGCTGTCCGTGCTGCGGATTTCCTGTACCGCGTGCGCGGCAACCGCAAAAATCTGATTGGCTACTGCGAACAGGAGTACCTGCTCGGTTTCGGCAAGCCGTCCGAGTTTTGTCCGTTCGGGGCTCTCTCGATTCATCAAGTTATCGCCAGAGCTGGGCGGCATAGTCTCATCACCCGTTTCTCAATCGCGGCGCTGATTTCATCGAGTGGCAACACTTCGTCCACGGCGCCCGTCTTGATCGCCTCCGCAGGCATGCCGAAGATGACCGAGGTTGCTTCGTCTTGCGCTATCACCCAGCCACCGGCCGCCTTCACGGCTTTCGCGCCTGCCGCCGCATCGTGGCCCATGCCTGTCAGGATGACTCCCACCGTCGACGCGCGGGCGAATTCCGCCACGGTTTCGAGCGTGACATCGGCGCAAGGCAAGTACCCGCTGATGCGGGGCCCGGAATCGAGCGAAATCTTTCCCTGCGACGACAGCCGCAAGTGATGCGAACCGGGACACAAGTACACGACTCCCGGCTGCGCTGTCTCATTCATTTCCGCTTCTCTAACAGGCAGTGAAGCGGCATCCGCGAGTTGCTGCATGAATTGTTTTGTAAAGACCGGCGGAATGTGAAGAACGACAAAAACCGAGGCTGAAAGGTCTTTCGGTAGTTTTTCCACTACCCTGGTGACAGCTGCCGGTCCTCCCGTCGAAGCCGCGATCACAACCATGGGGAATTTGGAGCCACAGTGCGACGCCAGCCTCTCTCCTTGCGCAGATCCATGCGACGGAGAAAGCTTCGGCCGGGTCGCCGTACGGATCACGCGAACTTTCGCGGCCAGTTTCAGCTTTCGCGTGAGTTCTTCACGGACAACATTCATGTCCAGATCTATTCCGCTCGACGGTTTCGTGACGAAATCAATCGCTCCCAGTTCGAGAGCTCGCAAGGTATGTGCGGTTCCGCTGCGCGCGTCCGAACTTACGATCACGATAGGCCGAGGATGCTGCGACATAATCATTTCGGTCGCCTGCAAGCCATCCAGGTGCGGCATGTTTATGTCCATCGTAATTACGTCGGGCGACAAAGATTCCGCCAGCGCGACGGCGTCGCGTCCGTTGCGAGCCTGTCCCGCGACTTCGAGCTGAGGATCGGAGTTGATGATGTCCCGGAGAACTTTGCACATGTAGGCGGAGTCATCCACCACCAGCACACGCAGTTTTTTTTCGAGACGTTGATTCATTTTCAACCCCGCCGGAGCGGCACGCTTAGTTCAGGCTGCTCGTGGAAAGATTTTGACCCAAGGAGCCTCTCGATTTCAGAAAGCAGCTGATCCTCTTGCACGGGTTTCGTCAGGAAGCCCGAGGCTCCCTCTTTAAGCGCTCGCTCGCGATGTTTGGCGCCGGCGCGTGAGGTGACCACAAGGACTGGAATATCGCGAGTTTCGGGATTCTGGCGCAGTTGCGCCATCAGTTCGTATCCATTCATCAACGGCATTTCAAGATCGGTAACGACGAGTTGGCAGCCAAACTCGACGATCATCTCGGACGCTTCCAGCCCGTCTGAGGCAAGTTTCACTCGATAACCAGCCTTCTCGATCATGCGTCCCACGAACTTTCGCACGCTGATCGAGTCATCGGCGACCACAACCACGCGTTCGTTTCCCACATCGTCCATCGCCTCGTATGGAATTGCGCCCGCGGCAACTGCCTCCGCGCCTGGCCCAAAGACCCGCGCGGCAGGAGAAGCGGCATGGACGGCACATCGTTGGGATGTTTCCGCCGAAACGAGACGGTTCAAATCAATCAGAAGGATCAGGCTGCCGTCGGAGGCAATTGTCGTGCCCGGGAAAAGTTTCACGCGCCGTAGATAGGCCCCGAGATTCTTGATGACGATTTCGTCTTTGCCGAGAACGGTTTCGACTATAACGCCCGTTTGCTTACCCGCTACTTTCGCGAGAACCATGTGAAAGTAGCCGTTCACGGGCTCGAACGGCGTAAGGCCGAGCTGCAAGTCAAGCCGCACAGCTTCCGTAACTACGTCGCGAACGCGAGTGAGAAGCTTCCCGCCTACTTCCTCAATGTCGGACGGACGGACTCGCCTGATTTCTTCGACCACAGCCAGGGGAAACGCGAATGTGGACGTGCCGCAGCGGACGAACAGCGCCTGCGAAATAATCAGCGTGAGGGGAACCTTCAGCGTGAAACACGCGCCGCGGCCTCGCTCGGAATGAACTTCAATCTCGCCGTTCAGTGCATGAATGTTCGAGCGCACCACATCGAGTCCCACACCACGTCCGGCAAGCTCCGACATCGAAGCGGCCGTCGAAAATCCAGGCTGAAAAAGAAAATCGCGAAGTTCGGAGTCGCTCAATCCGGCTACTGCGGTCGAAGACATCGAACCCGACGCGGCCACGCCTTGACGTACTTTTTCGTAATCGATGCCGCGGCCATCATCTTCGACCTCAACAAAAATGTGATTGCCGCGATGGTAAGCGCGCACGGAAATCCGGCCCTTTGCGCGTTTGCCTGCGTCGCGGCGCGAATCCGAATTCTCGATCCCGTGCGCCACGGCATTACGCACGAGATGAATCAAGGGGTCGGAGATATGCTGAATAATATTGTTATCAAGCTCGGTTTCGGCTCCTTCGAGCAAAAGTTCAATAGGTTTATTGACGGCCTTGGCCGCGTCGCGCGCAGTACGTGAGAGCCTCGTATAGAGGTGTCCGATCGGCACCATCCGGGCGGCGGTAATCTCATCCTGCAGATGGTGAGCCAGTTTTGTGAATTCATCGATGTCCGAATCCACGCGCCCCATGAAACCTTCGAGTTGCGCGAGAACTTCGGTCACGTCGGCGGAGATCTCAGTCAAGGACCGAGACAAGATGTTGAAATCGTCGTAGCGATCCATTTCGAGATCGCTAAACTCAGGCAGATTGTTAGACGCGGTCGCGTACAACGCGAGGGAATGTTTTCCGAACCCGTCTGTTTGGTGCTGCCAGGCGCCAGGTTTCAGGCGAGAGCCAAGCCTGCTGAATTCATGTTTGTCCTGAAATTCGGAAACTTTGTTGACAAGGCGCCCCTTGGAGAAGTTCAGGACCTCGACGAGTTGTGAAAGTTCGGAGAGGCGGCCCAGCATTCTCGTGCGGTTAACGACAAGCTCGCCGACAGCGTTCATCATTCGGTCAAGGCGATCAAGTGAGATGCGAACCGATTTTGCCTGCGGCAGGGGCTGGACCGTTGCGGCCTGCGGATCGGCAGCGGGGGAGATCTCTTCAAGCTGCGGAGACATAGTATCGGGCGGAACGCCGTCGTTAGAACGCTCATTTTCAGCGCTACCCGACGCAAGTTCGGCGATCCGCGCGAGCAACGGGCTAACGGCTGCAGTCATCTCGGTGTCGCTCGACCACTGCCGGTGCAGGAACTTCTTGAGAATGTCGACCGACTGGAGACACAGATCGACGATTTCCGCACTCGGCGTCAGGGCTCCGTCGCGCAAGTGGCCGATCAGGTCTTCCACGTGATGTGCGACGGCAGCGAGCCGGTGCAAACCGACCTGCGCCGCCGAACCTTTTACGGTGTGCATTGACCGAAACAGCCGATTAATGTCATCCGGATTCGGATTACCTTCGAGCGCCAGGAGGCATTCGGTTACCGCTTGAAGATGCTCTTCTGCCTCGGGAATAAAGAATTCGAGAACCTCGGCCGGGACTTCGGCATCTTGCGGCAGATCGTCGGCGAGCGAAGGGGCAAAGGAGGTTTCGTAAACGGGTTCGGCGGCGCCCGGGTCTGCACTTTGAGTTTCCTGGGATGCTTGCGCGGGCGGTGCTGGAAAAGCAAACGAGTAGCGAAGCTTGAACGCCGCGATATCGCTCGAGGTTTCCGAACCGGTTGAACTGATGTGCAGTAAATCGAACTCCATTACGGAAATCGCGTCGGAGACAAACTCGGTCAAAGGCCCTTGCATGTCCGCAGTGAGCGACGCGTTCATCGCATAATGGAAAATGTGCGCCATCTTTGCCGCAATTTCGGAAAACTCAGGAAAGCCGTAACTCGCGGACGTGCCGGCGAGGGTATGGGCGGCGATATAGAGCTTTTCGAGATCCTCGGGTTGTGTCTGCGCTTCCTGCAGCATTCCGGAATATTCCCGAAGATATTGGAGATGTTCGGAGGCTTCCTGCAGGAATAGGTCGACCGATTCGGCGTTCGGACGATTCATCGCGTTGTCTCCGCGAGAACGGGCGGCCGGTTCGTCACCGCGGTTGGTTTACGATAAATTCGGCAATCCCCGTAGACCACCGGCTCGAATTGCAGCGGCGCGTCCGCCAGCGTTTCGGCATGGCCCAGCAGGAAGTAACCGCCGGGTTCCAGCGCATCGTAGAAATGGCGAAGGATTTCGAAACGGCGGTTTTTTGAGAAATACATCAGGACGTTCATGCAAAAAATGCAATCGATCTTGCCGACATAGGCGGGCTCGGCCAAGTTCATTTGCATAAAGGAAATCATTTTTCGGATCCGTGGCTTCACTTGGAGCCCGTGTTTCACGGGATTGAAATAGGACTCGATATACTCGGCAGGCAGGGCTTGCAGGCTTCGCTCGGAGTACGTTCCCCGTTCGGCATGCTGCAAAGCTCGGCGGCTAATGTCCGTGGCCAGGATTTCAACGTCCCATGCACCCACGGATTTCAGCGCTTCACAAAGGCGGATGGCAATCGAGTACGGCTCTTCTCCCGTTGAGCAACCCGCGCTCCAAATGCGCAAGGTGCGAGCGGCTTCCCCGGTCTTTTTTTTCTGCCGCGCGGGCAGAATCTTTTTCTCCAGCGCTTCGAAAAACGCCGGGTACCGAAAGAAGGACGTCTCCTGCGTAAGCAAACGTTCGAGAAGAGCGTCATATTCGGCGTTCGAACCGCGCAGTCGATGAAGGATCTCTGTTCCGCTTGCCGCGCCCTGCTCTTCGATATATTCGCGCACGCGAGTTGAAAAAAAACGCTCGCGGGATGAATCGAAGAGAATCGCGGAACGCTGCTCGATCAATGCGCGGATGCCGTCAAGGTCGGAGTCCGTAAGCTTCGCGTCCGTTGCTGTGTGCGGTCTCATGTATGACGCTTTGGTCCGGTGCTTGTCAGTTGAACCTAATCCGCGGGTCTATCGATGCGCTCCGACAGGCAGAGCAGGCTGTGTCTCCTCTTCTTTTGGAACAACCGGCCGGCCCGATTGCGATCGGAATTGCGCGAGCGCTTCGTTGAGCTGCTCGGAGAGCCGCACCATATTTCCAACCGTTGCGGCCGTCTGGCGAGCGCCTTGTGTGGTTTGGCGCGTGATGCCCGAAATAATCTGCATCGCGTTAGCCACGCCTTCCGTGCCCCGCACCTGCTGTTTCGAGGCGAACGAAATCTCTTGTACGAGTTCGGCCGATTGCCGCACGACGCTTGAAATGGCTTCCAGCGCCTTGCCCGCCTGATCAGCGAGCCCGGCGCCCACCTCCACTTCACGGGTGCCTTCTTCCATCACCACGACAGCCTCATTCGTCTCCGCCTGAATTGCTTTAATCAGCGCCGCAATATCTTTGGTGGCGCTTCGCGAGTGCTCGGCCAGCTTGCGAACCTCATCCGCAACCACAGCGAAACCTCGGCCGGCATCGCCGGCGCGAGCCGCCTCGATTGCTGCGTTGAGAGCGAGCAAATTCGTCTGCTCGGTGATGTCGTTGATGACGTTGATAATTTCAGAAATCTCCAGGGACCGGTCGCCGAGCGATTTGATCTTTTTCGCTGTTGCCTGCACCGAGGAGCGGATTCTTTGCATACCCTCCAGCGTGTCGTGCACGGCGCGGTTGCCCTGTTCCGCGGCGTCAAGCGCGCGGCGGGCTGCTTCCGCGCTGGCTTCGGCGTTATTAGATACTTGCTTCATCGAAACCGTCAGTTCCTCAACGGCGGAAGACGTATTTGTAATTTCCTGGTCCTGCTGAGTGGCGCCCGCGGACATGTCGTCTGTTGCGTTCAGGATCTGATTCGCGCTCGTGCTGACGTCAATGGCGGCCTTACGCACCCGCTCCAGAACTTTTGTGAAGTTGTCCAGCATGAAGTTTATGGAATCGACGACGTTGCTCAGCGCATCGTTGGTCACTTTCCCGCGAATCGTCAGGTCGCCGCGTGCGACCAGGTTTATCGTGTTCAGCAAATCGGTGATGCTTCGCTGCAGGGAGTCCTGAGCCTGTTGGTTGGACACAGCGTTCGCGATCTTTGCCGCGCTGCGATTGCAGTTCTCCGCGATCACGGCGAATTCGTCGCCGGCTGTTATCTCCGCCTTGGCGCGGATGTCACCTGTCACCAGCCGCACGGAGAATCGAGCGAGCTCGCTCACAGGTTTAAGGACGCGCTTGTCTAGTACGAAGAGAATTGAGAGGACGATCGTCACGCCAAGTGCTATGGAGGCGAGAAGAGTTCCGCTGGCGCTGCCGGGCAGCGCTGCCGCGTTGAGAAGCGAAACCGCCCCTGCATTCCTGCCGGCATGGAAGGCGAGCCCGAGAGCGCCGAAAAGCGCGACGCTAGTCCATAGAACCAGCAACCACACGGTGGAACTCAAGCGACTTCTCATTATTTCCTCCCCCAGTAAACTGCTTTGCCCGGTCGGCGGACCAGCGCGCTGATGAAAACGCGCACGATGCTAAAGAGCCGTGCCCTTTAAAACATACGTGGCCCAGAAACGAATCAAATCGCGGGAGCGGGAAACACATCGGTCAACCGCTGTAAGTCAATCACGAGCGCCAACCGATCATCATGCCGCAGCATCCACCGGCAATGCGGCACATCTTTCGGCGCTTGATCCAACAGCGCGTCTTCGGCCGCCGAATACGTCCCAATCACTTCATCCGCGGCGATTCCCAGCCTCAGATCATCTCCCGTGCTGCTGCATTTCAGCGCCGCCACCACAACATGTTTCGGCAGCAGTCCGGGCCGACGCCCCTCGGTGAACGCAATGTCCATAAGCGGCACAATGGTCCCTCGCAGATTGAAGAGCCCCATCAGGAAAGCAGGAGCCAAAGGAATCCTTGTAACCGTCGGCCAGTCAACCACCTCTTCGACCTCGAGTACTGACAGGCAAAATCGTTCACGTCCGGCGCGAAAAATGCAAAACTGCCGCTCCGGCCGACGTTCCTCGGAAGAAAACTGATCGTCGAGAAACTCATCCCCGTTTCCTGCGACGGGAAGCAGCGCTCTGTCGGGTCGTTCCGCCATCACGCAAATCGCTTTACGGTGTTGATCAGTTCGTCCGCTGTAAACGGCTTTGCGACATACCCGTTTGCGCCTTGCTGCTCGCCCCAATAACGGTCGCTGGGCGCCGTCTTCGAAGTTACGAGGATCACCGGAATATTCGAATACTGTTTTTGACCCTTCAACTCGCGGCATGCCTGAAAGCCGTTGCGTTGGGGCATCACCACGTCGAGCAGAATCACGTTCGGCCGTTCTTCCTCAATCGTCTCTTCGATTCTCGTCGGGTCCGAGATCCCCACCGAATGAAAACCACCTTGTTGCAACACGGATTGCAGCAATCGAATCTCCGCCTGCGAATCATCGACCACTAAAACTTTCTTGACCAAGAGACACCCCCAGTATGAACCCACTGAGAGAATTGCAACTGCACAGCCATTGGCTGTCTTGTACTCAAATTCCGGGTTCCCGCAACTAACTCTTTCTACAGCTGGAAGTTACATTTGCTGTTTTGTACCTCTGAAATCGTCCAAAACCCTCTGAGATGCAGCTCTGGTCTCACTGTGAGATTCCTTCTCAGCGGCTCTCATTTCGCTTGCCAGAGATGAGAATCGCTGCATGACTTCGTTCAGTCGCAGCGCCATCGTGTGAATCGTCTTGATCTGCTCCCGTGTGTCGCTGGGAGCCTGCCCCGGCTCGAGCAGCAGGAGATCGGCGTTTCCTATGACCGATGTGAGCGCGTTGTTCACGTTGGGACGCATTTCGAGCATGTAGCGGCCGAGCATCGCCTGATTCTGGCTCTCGAAAGCAAGACGTTCGGCCCGCTGAGCGCGGTCGGTCGCCTCGACTCGCCGCACGATCTCGGCTGACAAAAGGATCAGAGTTGTCACCCATGCATCGTGCCGCGCGACGAACAGCAAAGCGGGGTATTGCGCGCGGAAGATGGGAACATCCCGCTCGTCCTCGGTAACATGGATCGTCGCTGTGCCCGCGCAATCGTTCAATACCGAAAGGATCGACGCCGTTTTTCCGTTCGCCACGGCACCCACGATGTGCAGATCGAAGTCTGAGATCGTGGCCGGATCCCATACGTCGCTTGTCAGCAGCGTAACCGCAGGGACATGCCGCTCCGACTGCCAACGCGCTGCTACGGCGCATGCGAATTCAGGGTCGTCGGAAATGATCAGGACGTTTGACTGGACCACGCCATCCTCATCTCTTTCTAAGGTAGGAGCTGCTCCGCTTCTTCCATAAAGGAAAGCAGCCGCTTCGTGCTGATTCCCAGATTTACGGCCGCTTCCGCTTTTTTTGCATGTTTCGCTTGTTCGACTCGGCCTTGGAAGTACGAAACTTCGCTGTGCGCGAGCGCGAGCGCCGAAGCCAGCGCACTCTCTTCGCCCGACCGCTTTCGCAGATCCATCGCGACAACCAGTAGCGCTCTCGCGACGACAGCTCGACGAAGATCGTCGGATTCCTGACCGCTTTCGGTTACGAACGCCGCAACTTCCCAGGAAGAAAGAAGAACCTTCGTATCTTGTAAAACTACCGTTGACATGGAACGGCCGGGCGAGGGCGGCGCATCAATCAACTGTTCCCAAATTGCCTCGAGACACTTCGCCGCTTCGGCGCTTCCGACAGGAGATACGGGAACATCACGGTCAGCCTTGACGGATCTGTCAAATCCGGAGAGCGGGCGGGCCGGGACCGACGACACTGGTTGCGTTCCATCTGTAACTTCGCAGGTTGTCGCGGGAGGCGCTTGAATTTCATCGGCAGACCTCGTGGTTGGAGCATCCGTCGGTCCCGCGATTTCTTCCGCCGGCATTGATCCGCACGCTTCTTCTGAAACGACATTTTCGGTCGGACGGAAATCCCTTTTCCCTAAGGCCTCCTCTAGATCGGCGCGCAAAGCCAGAAGTTGCTCGAACGCGCGGTTGACCGAGCTTTCCGTATAATCTTTCTGAAACGGTTGGCGCCAGTTTTCGCAGAAAGTCCGCAGTTGAGCGGTTGTTTCGGCGGCTGAAAATCCGGCACGGCGGCAGTCGACTGTCTTTACGGCTTTCGCGTCAAGGGTTTGGATCGTTTCCCGCACGGCCTTCAAATCCGCGTGAAGGAGCCGAATAAAAGCGCGGCGCAGCAGAAAATTAAATCGGCAGAAAGCCACGAGAGCGGCCGGGTCGTAGAACATGCAACCGGCGGCATCCTTGAGCAGACGGCCCTGTTCGAGAAGGCCGCCCTCCATCAAGTCGCGCAGGCTCCGGCACTGGTCGAGACTAGCGAGAATCGCCTCAAGCGGTTCGCACCACTCAAGCGGTGTGGCATCCGCTTCCAGCAATACCGGCTGTAGAACTCGCGCCACGTCATTGAGGCGGATCTCGCCGCGATACAATTCCTCCGGCGCGCAGAGCGCGAAGTATTGAACGAGAAGCAAATCAATCTTGTCGCGATCGATCGTTGTTTTGTCCGGTTTTCTCAGTTGCCGGTGGATAACCGCCCGCAGCGTTTCCTCTTTGGAATTCAGGACATTCGGCGAGAGCTGACGAATCTGATAGGCGAGAATTCGTTCGTCGATATCATCGAGCCACTTCAAATCCTGCTCGAAGACGCTACGCGTAGGGCGTACCGGAGGAAGTTCATTAATTGGATGCGGCAGTTGCGCGAGACCGAATTGCGAGGCAAGCGCGGCGTAAAGCGGATAGGCAAGGCGCGCCTCCGCCCATCGGGACGCGAGCTCCGATGCGCGAAGACCGTTCGTTCCGGAATCATTTACGCTCGGCGGATTTACGGTTGTGCCGGGTGCGTTCAAACTCATGGTTGAACGACCCAGTTTTCTACTTTCTCCACGAAACGAACGGCAACAGCCTTACGGCCGCAATGATAACGAACGGCGACCACGTTCGCGTGTGTATCGAGAGAGCCATCCGAGTTTATAAGATGCACGCGATCTTCGAACTCAAGAGGCAGAGTGGAAGCGAAGAGCACTTCGTGCGCTGTTCCAAATTCAATCGTCGTGTGCTCGTGCAACTGACGACGTGCTGTGCCGAGCGTCGAGACGCGCACCGGAATACGCAGTGGTGAAGCGCTGGAAAAAAGCTGTGCCAGTTTTTCGACACACGTTTGTTTCACGGCAACTGATATCATTCCGGGTTCTAATGAGACGGCCACGAGATACTCCCCCTTCTCAGTTTTCAACCCCGCGGTATCTCAAGCGACAAGGGGCTGAGACAACAAGGACCTGCCTGTGTAGCGCTGTTGTCAAGACGCAGAGTGCACGAAAGGAGCCAAAATTTTCGCGACGCGGGGATTTATAAGTACATGTGCTTTCTTTGATTTAGACGGATTCGCCCATCCGGTTCCATCCAATTTTGTCTCAGCCTGAAACAGATACGTCTCACCGGCGATGGAGGGACCATCGTGGCGCGGGTGAACAACAAAGAACTACTGAGATGTCTCGACGAGTTGTTTTGCGGCTGGACGCAGCGCGATATTATAGCGTTTGAGTTTCCGGTAAAGAGTGGCGCGGCTGATTCCAAGCATTTTGCCGGTGAGCGCCTTGTCGCCACCCGCCTGTTCGAACACGCGCGATATCGTTATGCGCTCGAGATCGGCTAGCGCGGTTGTGGACAATGAGGCCCCATCTTCGTTGATCAATGCAGCGTCCTGAGTCCCGCGGATTGCCGGCGGAAGGTCTTCGACATCAATCATGCGATGATCGCCGAGCGCCAGCGCTCGCGCAATGCAGTTCTCGAGTTCGCGGACGTTTCCCGGCCAGTCGTATTGCAGAAAGCTCTTCATGGCCCTCGGCGTTACATGAATATTCTCGCCGGGGGCGTATCGATCGAGAAAGCAATGGACCAACTGCGGAATATCAGACCGGCGCTCCCGCAAACTCGGCAGCTGAACCGTCACGACGTTCAGCCGGAAGTATAGGTCTTTGCGAAATGTGCCCGCACGGTAAGCAGCTTCCAAGTCGCGGTTTGTCGCCGCGATCACGCGGACATCGACAGGCAGTTTGTTGTTACTGCCCACCGGCCGCACTTCTTTTTCCTGTAATACGCGCAAGAGTTTGGCCTGCATTTCCAGCGGGAGTTCGCCGATTTCATCCAGAAAGATTGATCCGCCGTCCGCCGCTTGAAAAAGTCCGGGCTTCGATTTTAGAGCCCCTGTGAAAGCTCCTTTTTCGTGTCCAAAGAGTTCGCTCTCCATCAATGTTGGAACCAAGGTCCCGCAATCGACTGCAATAAAGGGCATTGGCGCAAGAGGCCCGCGGAAATGGATGGCGCGAGCCACAAGTTCCTTTCCCGTGCCGCTCTCGCCGGTGATTAGCACCGGGGTTCGGGTGTCTTTCAGACGCGAGACGACGCGCAGCACGTCTTGAATCTTCGCCGAGGTCCCGGTGATTCCGTCCAGTTTTGTTTCCGCATTAACGCGTTCGCGCAGGAACTGGTTCTCGGTAACCAGGCGGACCTTTTCGGCCATGCGCTGAAGAAGCTGGCGAAGTTTCTCAACTCGAAAGGGTTTTTCGATGTAGTCGTATGCACCCTGGCGCATCGCTTCCACGGCGGATTCGATTGAGCCGTGTCCCGTCATAATCGCGATTTCCGTCCGAGGCAAGAGGCCTTTGATTTTCTGCAGCAGTTCGGTTCCCGAAAGGCCGGGCAGCTTCAGGTCAGTGACAACGATGTCGGGCGGCTGAGTTTCGATCGTTTCGAGCGCCGTCTCCCCGGCCTCAGCTTCGGCACAAAGAAATCCCAGTCCTTGTCCCACCGTGATACAGAGACGCCGGATACTCTGCTCGTCGTCTACAATTAGAAACCGCAGCCGTGATTCATCTCTCATAATTGTCGCAATCGATAGGGCTTTGTCTTACAGCCCGGAAATTTGGAATGCCTGTGATTTCACCATCGCCACAGGCAAACGCACCAGGAACTCGCATCCGTTCCCGTCAGACTCATTGCGCGCGGCAATTTCGCCGCCATGAGCGCGAATAATGCCGTAGCAGATGCTTAAGCCCAGTCCTGTGCCTTTGCCAACCTCTTTTGTCGTAAAAAATGGGTCGAATATCCGATCGGGATTGGAAATAGCCGGACCGTTGTTCCAAAAGGAAATTTCGAGCTGTTCGGCGTTATGCGACGTCGTAATCCGAACTTTCCCGGTTTTGCGGCCTTCCTGGATCGCGTCGTAAGCATTGTTGACGATGTTTAGAAAGACCTGCTGCAGTTGGTTCGGGTCCCCGACGATGAGGGGCAATTCGTCGTCGTACCTCTCGAAGAGCTCAATGCCGTTGTTCGAGAAATCATATGTGCGAAGTTTCAACGTCTGTCGCAGCACTATATTTATTTGGACTGGTTCCCGCTGGGCGGGCATTTGTCTCGCGAAGCTCAGCAGGTTCTGAACGATCACTCGTGTACGTTGAGCTTCCTGAAGAATTACCTGTAAATCTTCTTTCGCCCCCTCCGGAACGTCGGGATTTTCCAGGAGCAAATCGGTGAACCCCACGATGGCAGCCAGAGGGTTATTCACTTCGTGCGCAACGCCGGACACGAGTTGGCCCAGCGCCGCCATCTTCTCCGTATGCATCAACTTTGCCTGTAGATTCACCGCGTCCGTGATATCGCTCATCACCACGACGACGCTGTTGATTTCTCCTTGTTCGTCGCGCATGGGGCTGAGGCTGATTTGGAATTGCCCTGTGCTCTTGCCGCGAAGAAGAGGCGTTTCTAAATTTTCGATTGCTGTTCCTTCAAGGGTCTTGCTGAGCGCCTGCGCTAACACGTGCCGGTTTGCCGGTGGGACCATTTCGACCAGTGGACGGCCAAGGAGTTTCTCTTCGCCATATCCCGCGTCGAAGCATCGACGATTTGCGTAGCTGATAAGGCCGGCAGTATCGAGCACGAGAATCATGCTCTGCGTGTTGTTCAGAATGTTTTTGTTGAAATCGCGCTCGCGCCGGTATCGGCGCTCGGCCTCGCGACGTTCGGTAATGTCCTTCAAGACGTGAATTGTGCGCGGTTCGGTCTCCTCGGATGCATCGACGCGAGACGAGGAGACCAGATAGGTGCGTTCCGCGGTCTGATAGATGAATTCTTCTTCAACCGAGTTTGCGTTTCGGCAAAGGGGACAGTGATCGGGATCGGCCGATGAGGCGAGCAGATTCAATCTGCAAACATTCCAACCGATTGCTTCCGTGAGCCGAACGCCTAGCAGATTTGCCAATGCTCGGTTCAAGCGTATAACGCGGCTGAAAGCGTCGTGAACAACGATGAAATCGGTGATCGCGTCAAAATCCTGCACCCAGTTTTTGCGCGATTGCTCGATTCGCGAGAAGAGCCGCACATTTTCCAGGGCAACGGAGACGTGGCTGGCGAGAGCGTTCAGAAGCCGGCTTTCGGCCTCGGACAGATCGTGACTCAGGCCGGCCAGGATGAGAATTCCAAGACGCACGCCCTCTCGGCCCGTGAGCCGCACAAGAATTAGCTCTCGCCAACCAAGCGTCGCGGCCAAACCCGGGCCCAGCGCTCTTGCGCACGAAAGCGGCTGTGCATCCGCTCCCGGAAGAGTTGCCCGTTCTCGGAGAGCTTCCGCCAGTCGCTCCCGAACGAGTTGATTCCAGCACCGCGCAGACCCGGCAAGAGCCGTAATTTCCCAATTCTTGCCGGTGTCCAAGGCGAGCACGGCGGCGCTCGATCCGAATATTTCCACCGTCCTGGCTGTTAACCGGCGTCCAAATTCAGCTGTGCCGAGAGAAGGGTTGAGTTCCAGCGTCGTGGCGGAGAACTGAGCCAGCAAGCTTTCGAATGAATTTTCGAGAGCGGGATCGTCTTCCGGAATTCTTTTCAATGCACGCATCGAGGATTCGGGGTCAGCGCGCGGCCTATCTCACGACCTTACGGTTCGTTCTCATTTTGAGTCAAGAAATGTAGGGGTCAGGTTGCTGTAACGAGCAATCCGGCGGAACGTCGCAAACTGAGATGAATAGCCTCGTTCACCGGTGCGTTTGAGACACAAGGAATTGGTTTTCAAAAATGATGTGGGGATGGGCTGCGGCTAACGCCAATAGAAGCAGTCACTTGAGGGAGGTTAGCGAAAAGCGCATTCGACGGAAGAACAACGTGACCATGGCACCGCCGTTGCATTTTCCTAAGCGGGAAGTCCTGTTTTGGCGATGTGCCGGAACATACAAGCCACATGAGGGTAGTTTGCGGAGGCTTTTGCGATGACGATTGGCAAGAAACTGTACTTCGGATTCGGTTCGATACTGGCAATCATGCTCTTTTTGTTCATCATCAATATTTTTTCCGTGCAGCGCCAGTACAGCACCCATAGTGCAGTTGCCTCCACCTTGTCGGATGTCCAGACAATCGAAAGCGTTCGTTACAAGATGATTGAGAACCGGCTGTTTCTCGGAAATTACCTTCTCAGCGGCGATGTGCGCGACGAAGAGAAGACCAACAAGGGGATCGCTGATCTGGAGGAAGTTCTTCGGCAGGGAGAATCGATGGCTACTGACTCGAGTCTTCGTTCAGCACTCACACAGGTGGGGGAGAACGAGCAAAACTGGGCTGACAACTTCGCCAAAGATATGATCGCAAAACGGCACCAGGCCGATGCGGGACAAGCCACCGTTTCCGATCTTCAAGCTTATTATCTTCAGCACGATCCCGCTTCCTGGATCAACAGATCCACTAGCATCCTCGACGACGCCAGCAGATCCGAGAGACGCGCTCAGGAAAATTCCAATCAGTCTTCGGATTCCGCAACCATGATCAGCGCGATTTTCACCACGGCCGGCACTTTGATCGCAGTCTTGATGGGTGGATTCATCGCGTTCTATACCGCGAAGTCCATTAAAGAGCCTTTGTATCATCTGATCGAGGTTGCCCATAAAATCAGCGAAACCGGCGATCTGGACCAATCGATCGACATTCATCGCAACGATGAAGTCGGAGTTCTAGCGGACAATTTCAACAAGATGATTAAGCATCTCGGCGAGATGGCGGCTGTTTCGGCTGCGATTGCCGAAGGGCAATTGTCAGTCACGGTTCAGCCGAGATCGCAGCAGGATACCATGGCAAAAGCATTCGCCCGGATGACCCAAGGTCTGCGCGAGTTAGTGCGCCAGGTGCGGGATAGCGCTTCCCAGGTTGCCAGCGGGGCCGGGCAGATGGCGGGCGCGTCGGACGAGTCCGCTAAAGGAAGCGTGCAGTCCGCGTCTGCTATTGACGAAGTCACCAGCACGATGCACGAGATGAGCATCAACGTGCAGAACGTGGTGAAGAGCACCCAGGTGCAGGCCTCGAGCGTTGCCGAAACTTCTGCCTCCATCGATGAAATGGTCACTTCGATTCAGCGCGTTGCGGACACGGCCAAACTCCTGGTTGATATCTCGCACCGTTCACGCGAAGAAGCGAAGACGGGCATGGCCACCATGGATAAGGCAACCGAAGGACTGAATCGAACCAGCCGAGCGATCCAATCCTCCTCTGAGATCATCGACGTCCTAGGCCGCCGGGCCGACGATATCGGCAAAATCATTGAAGTGATCGACGACCTCGCCGAACAAACCAACTTGCTCGCGCTGAACGCAGCCATTGAAGCGGCGCGTGCGGGCGAGCATGGACTTGGTTTTGCTGTCGTCGCCGAAGAGGTTCGCAAGCTGGCCGAGAAATCCACTCAGTCGACGAAGGAAATCTCGGAACTGATCCAGGGCATACAGAAGGAAGCCCGGGAAGCGGTTGAAAACATGGAAAACAGCACGTCCATGGTCGAGGAAGGCTTGTTGCTGAATAAAGATCTCGGACTCGCTCTGGGCAAAATTTCCGATGTGGTTTCCGAAGTTTACAAACTCTCCCAGGAAATCGGCGCCGCGACGATGGAACAATCGAACGGTTCCGCTCAAATCGCGAAAGCCACCAATCGCCTCACCGAAATTACCCAGGAAATCAATTCCTCGGTCGAAGAGCAAGCCGCCGGTGTGCAGGCCGTGGTGCGCGCGATGGAAAAGATGCGCGAACTGGTTCAGCAGTCGACGTCGAGTTCAACCGAACTGGCGGCCGCCGCGGAGCAAATGTCGACTCTTTCCCGGGGATTGCTCGAGTCCATGGACCGTTTCATCATCGACGATAACAAGACCGAAGTCCGGCGTGGCACCCTGCCGCGATTAGCTTCCGTGACGGAACGGCGCGCTGCTGATGAATTTGAAGAAGTCGTTCGGTCCTGAGGTCATAGGCTCGATGGAAAAGGAACTCCAGGTTGTTGGCTTCCGGATCGGGCGTGAAACGTTCGGCCTGCCCATCGCAATGGTTCGGGAAATTGTCCGCGTTCCGGAAATCACGTCCGTGCCCAACGCGCCCGCTTATATTGAAGGGGTTATCAATTTACGCGGAAGAATTATCCCCGTTGTAGATTTGCGAAAGCGGTTTGGCGACAAGTCTCCTGAGTCGAACAAAAGAAATCGGATTGTTGTCGCGGAGATTGGCCGGCGGGCGATCGGTTTGATCGTGCATTCCGCAACCGAGGTGCTGCGTATTCCGCCTGCCGACATAGAACAGCCGGACAAAGTCTTTCACGAAAGCGAAGTGAACTACATCACGGGCGTGGGGAAGCTGAAAGGCCGGCTCGTGATTTTACTCGACTTGAACCGCATCCTGCAAAACGTCGAACTCCGCGGGATCGCGGGTCTTGGCATTCCGGATTTCGGTGTTCTCGCCGGTACCATTCGATGAGGTCTCGAGACTTGTCAGGGAGTGATCAGAACAAATGTCCACAGTCACGACGCCGGTTCCGCTTACAGATTCCGAACTCAAGCTCCTGCAAACACTCATTTATCAGGAATGCGGCATGTATTTCGATGAACGCCGCACGCAGTTCCTGCGCGATCGCTTGCAGGAAAGAGTGAAGCTGTGCCAAGCAGACTCATTTTACGGCTACTATCGGCTGCTCACGAGTCGCGAAGGCAAAAAAGAACTTAGCGCCCTCCTTGAGAATTTGACGGTCAACGAGACGAGCTTCTTTCGTATCCGCCCTCAACTGGAACTCTTCCAGAAGGTAGTGTTGGAGGAGTTGTTGAAGCGTAAGCAAGAGCGGCGAGATTGGTCGCTGCGCATTTGGAGCGCGGGCTGCTCCACGGGCCAGGAGCCCTATACGCTGGCCCTTCTTATTTGCGATGCTCTCGCCTACTACTACCTGCGGAATCCTCTTCCTTTCGACATGCCGACGCCAAAGCCGCTGATTCCTCCACCGTGGAAGGTGGAGATACTGGCCTCGGACATTAACTATTCGGCGTTAGTAACCGCCCAGCAGGGACTCTATGGCGAATCACAAATGGATCAGGTTGACTATACCTGCCGCCTTCGCTATTTCGAGAAAATCGCCGACAAGTACGCCGTGAAGACCGAACTGAAGAATCTCGTGCAGTTCGACTTTCACAACTTGAAGACCGAGTACCTGCCGCAGCGTAATGACGTCATTTTCTGCCGGAACGTCATGATTTACTTCGATGCAGCCGAGCAAAAAAGACTCATCGAAAAATTTCATCATTGCCTGAATCCGGATGCCTATCTGTTCGTGGGCCATTCCGAGAGTTTGTTTGGACTGACAACGAAGTTCCACATGATTCATCAGAACAATGCCACGGTGTACCAGCGGATCGAGGCACGCCGCTAATGAGTTTTTCGCCCAACGAACATACCTCGGAACTTCGCGAGCTCTTTTTCGAAAGCGCCGAGGAGATTCTGCAAGGTTTGAACGACGCGGCTCTTGCTCTCGAAAAGCGTCCCGACGACACCGAGCAGCTTCGCCACGTCCGCCGCGCCGTGCATACGCTCAAAGGAGATTCGGCGGCATGTGGCTTTCGAGAACTCAGCGAACTGGCGCACGAATTGGAAGACGTGCTCGCACCCGAACTACTTCAGGAAAACACCGGAACAGTTGCGGGGATCGTCCTCGCCGCCGCCGACACTTTTCACGACATGCTGGTGGCATATCGCAACGATACTCAGCCCGCCCCTGCGAACGCTCTTCACGAGGACATAAAGCGTCTTCTGCGAAAGCCGGCAGGCAAACCCCAGCAGACACCAGAACCCGGCTCCAAAATAGAATGGACGGAATACGAGCAGTTGATGATCGCCGAGGCCCTGCGCGGAGGACAAACCGTTTATAAGCTTCTGTTATCCGTGAATCCCGAAGCACCGCTTCCGGCGGCGGCCTTCCAGCTTGCTCGAAAAGCCTTGGAGGCATCGGGCAAAGTGCTGGCTCTGTATCCCAAGGAAAGCGCCGGCATGGAGCGCATCTCGCGGATCACCGCGGCGTTATCGACGACGCATTCAGCGGATTGGGTCCGGAATCGCTGCCAGGTGCCGTCCGTAATCGAGAAGCTCGATCTCGAATTGCTATCGGTAGAGAAATCGGCGCCGCGCGACCTGTTGGAGATCCTCCTGGAAGCCGAATCAGCGGCTTCGGCCGCGAGCGTCAAGGCGGTTCCGGTTAATCCTGCCGGAGGCTGGGAGCAGCCGCATCACGAGCCAACCCTCGCAGCGAACCATGCGCCGGCGGCGCCGGAAAACAGTCTGCGCGTGGACGCCGCGCGAATCGACACCGTGATGAATCTGATCGGCGAGCTGATCATCAGCAAATCGATGCTCCAGAGAACCATAACCGAATTCGAGCGCCGACATGCGAGAGATCCTCTGCGCGCAAAATTCTACGATGCGCTCGCGTTTCAATCCCGCGTTCTAGGGGAATTGCAGCATTCGGTGATGAAGATTCGCATGGTGCCGGTCGAGCAACTCTTTCGGCGATTTCCGCGCATCGTGCGCGACGTCGCCAAGGCGCGGAATAAAGATGTGGTCCTTGAGATAACCGGACAGAACACCGATCTCGATAAGAGTATCCTCGACGCCCTTGCCGAACCTCTCGCGCATCTGGTTCGCAATGCAGCCGATCACGGCATCGAATCGCCCGCCGAACGGCAGGCCGCGGGAAAACTTCCGCGCGGGACCATTCGTTTGAACGCATATCACAATTGCGATCACGTTGTAATCGAGGTAGCAGACGACGGCCGCGGGCTCAACGCCGACAAAATCCTCCGCCGCGCTGTCGAACGCGGGATTATTTCCTCCGAGGAAGCTCTTCGGATCAAGGAATACGATGTCCTGCAATTGGCCTTTACCCCCGGCCTCAGCACTGCGGATGAAGTGACCGAAATTTCGGGCCGGGGCGTTGGCCTGGACATTGTCAAAGCAATTCTCGAAAAGTTAAAGGGTTCTGTCGAACTCAAGAGCGAATTCGGCCAAGGCACCACGTTTCGTCTTCTGGTTCCGTTCACGCTGGCGAGCATCCAAGCGCTTCTTTTCCGGGCGCATGGCCGCCTCTACGCAGTCCCGCTTGGCTCCGTCGTCGAAATTACCCGGATCAGCGATGAAGAAATTCACAGCGTCGACGATCATGAAGTATTCCGCTTGCGGGACAAGGTCCTCACCCTCGTACGGCTGGAAGGCCTCGGGTTGCCGGTCGCGAAGGTGCGAGCCGGGCGCATATTCGTTCTCGTTATTGGGGCGGGCAATCGGCGTTTTGGTTTGGCCGTGGACAGTCTGATGGGTGAAGAGGAACTGGTAATCAAGGCTCTTGACGACCCGCTTCTATCGTCTCCGCTCGTTAGTGGTGCTTCCATTTTGGGCGACGGGACGGTCGTGCTGATTTTGAATGTTGGCGCGGTGATTTCTCAGTTTGCGAAGAGCCCTGCGGTCGGGGTGGTGACATCATGAACCCGAAAGTCCGCGTGCTCGTCGTGGATGATTCCGCGTTGATGCGAAAGCTTATCCCGCAAACCTTGCTGCATGACCCCTCGATTGAGGTCGTCGGCACAGCCATGGATGGACTGATCGGTCTACGGAAGATACAGGAGCTGCGGCCGAACGTGGTGACTGTGGATCTGGAAATGCCGCGCATGGACGGACTCGAAATGCTCCGCCAGATAACCCGCAAATACCAGGTACCCGTGATCGTCGTAAGCGCCCACACCGAGCAGGGCGCTTCTCTCACGCTGAAAGCTCTCGCCTTGGGGGCGTTCGATTTCGTCACGAAGCCTCGGGACATTGCTTCCGGCCGGATTGAACAGATCGCTTCTGAACTCGCGGAGAAGATCAAGGCCGCAGCGGCATCGGGTGTTCCGAAAGTGCTTTCCGCCGCTCCGGTGATACCTCAAAAGGAGCCGCGCTCGCTTTCGACAAACCTGCGATGGCCCTCCCGCATTATCGCAGTAGGCATCTCCACCGGTGGCCCGAACGCGCTCCAGTATTTGTTGCCCCAGCTACCGGGAGATTTTCCCGGGTGTCTTTTGATTGTGCAGCATATGCCCGAGGGATTCACGGACATGTTTGCGCGTCGGCTGGACGAATCCTCGGCCCTCGAAGTGAAGGAAGCCCAGTCCGGGGATCTGTTGCTTGCGGGGCGTGCGCTCATTTCTCCTGGCAATCAGCATTTGAAAGTTCGCCGGCTGCAGCATGGGAATATTGCGGTTTTGGTCGATCAGCCACCCGTCAATGGCCACCGTCCTTCAGTGGATGTGTTATTTCACTCCGTCGCACGGGAGTTCGGCCCCCAAGCGATATCGGTGTTGATGACCGGCATGGGGGACGATGGTGCCGCAGGGATGTGTGCTGTCCAAGCTGCGGGTGGTTTCACAATCGCTCAATCACCGGACAGCTGTATCGTGGATAGTATGCCCCGCGCGGCAATTGAATGCGGCTGCGCTATGCGAGTTGTGTCGCTTTCCGGCCTGTCGTGTGTTCTGCAAACAAAATGTTCGCCGGAAAAGGCCCTGGCCGAGCCGGCCGCTTTAGCATTTTCCGAAAATTCATTTGCTGGAGCAGTTGCCGCACGAAGGAGATCGTCATGAAAGAATTCGAAGCTTTGACGCGAAAAAACGACAAACAGCCTGTCCGCTACTTGATTGTGGACGACTCTGTGTTCGCGCGGAAGAGCCTTGCGAAAATGGTCGAGTTGTTCGGCGGGCAAGTCGCCGGAGAAGCGGGAGACGGCCGAACGGCGATCTCGGAGTATACCCGCACGAATCCCGATATTGTTCTTATGGACATAACGATGCCTCAAATGGAAGGAATCGAGGCAGTCGAGAACATCGTCAGGGAACACCCCGACGCGCGGGTCGTGATGGTTTCCTCGGTGGGCTATCAGGACAACATTCTTGCTGCCCTGCAGAAGGGCGCCCGTCATTTCATACAGAAACCAGTGAAGCCGGACACTCTCTACGAAATCGTTCGCTACGTATTGAACGATGAGTTGTCAACTTTACCTGCCGGTGCGGGAGGAGGGATAACCCGATGAGAATGGATCTGATTCAACCGTTCATCGGCTCGCTCGACGCCGTCCTGGCTGAAATGATGAAGGCGCCGGCAAAAATCGTCGACCTTACAATGGAGGAGGAGGGCTATCGCCGGAAAGGGATGGCTGCTTCCGTTAGGTTCCGCGGGCAGATCGAAGGTCGAATCGTTCTGGATATGGAGCCGCGCGCGGCGGCCAAGGTCGCCGGTTATCTAACTGATAGCGAAGTGGACCCGGCGGAGCCCATCGTTCCCGAGACTGTCTGCGAACTTGCGAACATGGTGATAGGAAACGCCGCTACTCAGCTGAATGACCGCGGATTTCAGTTCAGGGTTTTTCCCCCTGAAGTGCTCACCGAAGAGCAGTGCGCCAAAGCCGGACAGGATTCCGAGGCTACAATTCTCTGCTTTGAAACACCCAGCGGTAACGTCCATTTGAATATTGCCATGCGGTATCATGCGCGGCGCTCAAGAGAACGCCCGCCTGTTTCCGTACCGTAAATTCGCTCGATTGTCGCTGAAATTATCTCGCTCGTGGTCCGACCCTGCGGTATTCCGTGCCGTGCCGGAAGAGCCCAGCCTTAGGGATTTCTTCGGAGTAAACGATGCGCGCCGGAAGAAAAATGTTTGCCGCTTCGGGCGAATACGGCACTGCTACATCGACCGGAGTATCAGCGTCGTAACGCCTCTTGCTGCGAAAGCACATACCAATCGGCGAGATATCTTCGCATACCGCCAGTTCATCGTCCGTGCCTGGTTGGCGAATGCAAGCCGTCAGCCTGGTATGCAAACGGATGCGGCGGCGCTCCCGTTGCTCGCCGTTGTCGGGAACCGATCCAGGAACGTCTTTCGCGCGGCGCCCACGGGTTCCGCTTGATCGGACCTTCTGCTCATCTTCGTTCGATGCTTGTGTCCAGATGCTTGGCACCCGGCATGATTTGCAGTGCCGCGCGATTCCGCGATTGATTTCAAACGCTCGAAGCTCCAGCTCATTGAGGTGGACAACCTCGCGGGCGTTGCAGTAGCTGCACTCGAGCAGCATTTTTGCCACTGCGTCCGTCGACTCCGGTATCTCCGGGAACTCAACCCCCCAAAGGTCCGTCCCCGCATCCAGGATCTCAATCCCGTACAGGTAACCATCTCTCTCGCGACCGATCTGACGAACGATCCGAATGGGGCTTTGTCGGTGTGCTTCGGCAGGCGTTTTTCGTTGGACGTGGATC
>Ga0182024_10003413_pt1 | contig 37846 bp, 30 predicted proteins | sample P32metaG_FD_120480 | JGI IMG/M metagenome (GOLD analysis project Ga0182024, IMG submission 120480) | Permafrost microbial communities from Stordalen Mire, Sweden - P3-2 metaG (Illumina Assembly) | ecosystem: Environmental > Terrestrial > Soil > Wetlands > Permafrost | place: Sweden: Stordalen...
AACCAGATGACCAGGACAAGAAGGGGAGCGTGCAAATTCATGACCCATCCCCAAACGCCATCGCGTACGGCTTCATGTCCATCCGCGGGTATCGCGCCGCCACGCCGGCCAGCGTTTGTTCGTTCCAGTACGGATGGCCCGGCGGGGGGAAGCCGATGACTTCCCTCTGGCGCGGCGTGGCGCGCTCGATGAAGCGGGCGAGTTCGGGCTTCTCGCCGAAATGGGACCACTGGTGATAACCGGCGAAGGGATAAGCCGCCGCCCGCCAGACGAAGTGGTGGCTCAGGCGTGCGCCGAACCCCGCGGTCAGCTCGCTGGCGCGGTGGAACGTGCTCATGGAGAAGAGCAGCAGGTCGCCGGCCTTTGCCGGCAGGGCTTTCTCATGGCGGTACAGTTCCGGATATTTCTTGCGCGGCCTGAACGGTGGCCAGGACGACAAATCCCGCGTGTGCTCCAGCGGCACTACACACGTGGGCCCCAGGTCCGGGCCAACGTCGCTGTAATAGAGGATCATGTTCACCTGGCGGAAGGCCCCGTCGTCCCGCGGCACGACCAGCGTGTTGCCCTGGTAGTCCAGGTGCATGGTCTGCTCGAAGTCGCCGGTGCCGGCATATTTCGCCCAGATGGCCGCCTGCGAGAGCAGGACGTCGCGCGTCCCCAGCAGGCGTTCGACCGCGTCGATCAGGTCGGGATGGGTGCTGATGTGATTGAGGGCGTCGCCGGCAAAGGGGAACTCGATTTGAAGGTGCTCGGGGTCGTCGTAGATCCAGCCGTACCGCTCGGGCGTTGCCGCCAGCTCTTCGGGCGTCGGATAGTAGCGCAGCAGGTTGGCTCGCGGGGCGGCGAGTTCTTCAAGCGTAAGAAAGCCGGGCACCACCGCATAGCCGTGGCGGAGCAGGTGCCGGGTGTGTTCGTCGGTGATGCGCACGCATGCATCTTGGGAAGCTCGGATCGTAGAATCAAGTTGGCGGGAGGGTGCGTTTGCCTGTCCAGAGCGGAGTCGAAGGGCCTGTCCTGAGCGCCAATCGAAGGGCGGCAGCTCAATCCGCCCCGTCGGGTTCGGCTTCCGCGCTCTCGGGCGGGTCGTCCACGTCAAACATTTTCCCCAGCGCCGGCGCCGGCGTGACGCCGGAGATGAACGGCCTGCCGGAGAACGCGGTTTCGTCGCGGGGGCCGGGCAGCGGGGGGACCACGAAACAGTTCTCATCAATCGTTGGTTTCGCCACGATGGGGTTGCTCCAGTACGAGTGGGTGGTACGTTCCTGCAACGGAATCGGTTACTCTGACAATCCCGGGCGAGCAATCCGGCGAGCGACCGGCCCTGCCGGGTTATCGGACTACCCATCAATGGAACCGCTACAACGACTTCTCCACCGGATCGAGTCCCACACCGCGATAGTCGGCGTCATCGGGCTCGGCTACGTCGGCCTGCCGCTCCTGGCGGCATTCCACCGCGCCGGTTTCCCCGTGATCGGGTTTGACGTCGACCCCGCGAAAATCCTCAGCCTCAAGCGCGGCGAGAACTACCTCAAGCACCTCGGCCCCCAGCTTGCTGCCGACATGGTCGCGGCGGGGCGCTTCGATGCCACCGTCGACTCCACCCGGCTCGGCGAGCCCGACGCCGTCATCAGTTGCGTCCCCACGCCTCTCGGGCCGCACCTCGAGCCGGACCTTTCATTCGTGGAAAAATCGGCCGACGACGTGGCCCGGGCGCTGCGTCCCGGCCAACTGATCGTCCTGGAGAGTTCGACCTATCCCGGCACCACCCGCCAGCTCATGCTGCCGCGCCTCGAGGGGCAGGGGGGGCACGGCCTGAAGTGCGGCCAGGACTTCTTCCTCGCCTATTCCCCCGAGCGCGAAGACCCAGGCCGCCGCGACCACAGCACCCAGACCATCCCCAAGCTGGTCGGCGGGATCGATCCACCCAGCGGCCAAGCCGCCACCGCCTTGTACCGGCACGCCATCCAGCAGGTCGTGCCGGTCTCCAGCGCCGAGGTGGCCGAGGCCGCCAAGATCCTGGAGAACGTCTACCGTGCCGTCAACATCGCCCTGGTGAACGAGATGAAGACCGTGCTGGCGGCCATGGGCATCGACGTGTGGGAAGTGATCGCCGCCGCGGCCACCAAGCCGTTCGGGTTCCAGCCGTTCTATCCGGGACCGGGCCTGGGCGGGCACTGCATCCCGGTCGATCCGTACTACCTGACATGGAAGGCCCGCGAGGCCGGCCAGCCCACTCGCTTCATCGAGCTGGCCGGCGAGATCAACCGCGCCATGCCCGACTACGTCGTGCACCGCCTGGCCCTGGCCCTCAACGACCGCGGCAAGGCCGTCCGCGGCAGCCGGGTGCTGGTGCTCGGACTGGCCTACAAGCCCGACGTAGACGACGTCCGCGAAAGCCCCAGCTTCGAGCTGGTCCTCAAGCTCCAGGCGCTGGGCGCAATCGTCGACTACAACGACCCCCACGTGCCGGCCACGCACAAGATGCGCAATTACGACCTGCAGATGCACAGCGTCCCGCTCACCCCCCAGACCCTCGCCGGCTACGACTGCGTGCTCGTCTCCACCCACCACTCGGCATACGACTGGCAGACCATCGCCGATCATTCCAGGCTGATCGTCGACACGCGCAACGCTCTCAAGGAGGTGAGGGGCCGGAGGGAGCACATCGTGCCGGCGTAAGCGGGCGCGGGTGTGTGGCCATTTTTACAAAGGCGCCCACAACGGCGTGAACTGGATCAACTCCAGTTACTCCGGCTATGATTGGATACCAACTGACTTACATGCGGATGACTTCCGTTGTGACACGCGCACGTTGCGCCGCTCAGACTCCTTCTGATTCCCCTTAACCGGATCGCGAACAATCGGACGCCACTCCCGAATACACCAATAGAATGATCGGCAGTGCCTACGGCGGGCGGCCTCGCAACGGTTAGACATGAAACAGAAATTGGCCCACATCTTCGTAATTTGTTCCGCGATCCTTGGCGCCATCGTCGTTGCCGCCTGGGTGGTTGGATGCGATGCCAAGGCCTTCGAGGTTCGTCGTGTTGGCGTGGATTATGAACCGGACACCGGTGGTCAGTGGTGGTCCGTCCACCTTGGCGCGCATAGTGGAGGCATGTATTTCTGCCAAGACCGAGCTCAGACGAAAAGAGGAGAGCCTGCCGATCTTCTGCTCAGCCGGCTGGCCGGGAAGCGAGAATGGCATTGGGGGCAGGTCGACGACGGGTATGCACAGCCTCTGCTGGTCGGGCTGGGCGCGGAGTACGCGCCTCCGCAGCACGGCGACGTCCTTGCCCCTGAATGGCGGTCGCTCGGGTTTCGGGTCTTTCGGTTCAATTCGCAAGGAAGGCGCGGCATCGCCGTGGTGGTCCCTGACTTGTTCCTGCTGGCAGTTACAAGTCTTGCGCCCGCGCTATGGCTGTGGCGTCGGCTTCGAAGGAATCGATGGCGCGCCGCAGGCTGCTGTAAAGGTTGCGGCTACGACCTGACAGGAAATACCAGTGGGACCTGTCCCGAGTGCGGCTCCCAGGTGCGGGCGCCAACCGGACGCCATTCTGACTGACGTTGGAAGCCGAGAGGGCCAGCTATGCGAAGCCAAGCGGCGAAATTAAAGCGTTTCATCGGCGATTCTTCCTCCTCTTCGGGGTTGCGTTGAAAAAAGGGGGAGCAGGGTGCGCCGACAAAAAATGTGAACGGGGTCCCTTGGGGTCGTTCAGCGACGCGTGACTCCAAGCGCAAAACCCAAAGGATTCGCATTGCTGCTTTGAGACCACGTAGGGATTACAGGTGACGAGATGGACGAGACACAGCCTCAATTGGCGCGCGCCAGAAGTACACACTTACCATTATTTATCCCCCGCCGGTGCGGTGCACCGAGTGCGGCGGGGCCGGGAGCATCGCCCTGCTGGTGACAGCGCGGCCTTGCGCCGCCTGCGCGGGGTCGGAATGGGTTCAGCCGCCGGCCCGGCACGAGTTCACGCCGGGGCCGCTGGGATACCTGGTCCTTTGGCGATCGGGGCCGCATGATTTGCGAAACGCAATGGCTCGAGGCCGTCGAAGGGGCCGCGCGGGGACAAGGCGACGCGGAAAAAGCTCGCCCCGATGGAGAATGATCTGATACAATACCTCTGGCGTCAGCTACGGCCACGCCCAAATCGTCAGCGGAGACATCATCATCGAGCAGGCCCAGAACACCTTCGACGAAGTCGGCACCGCGATCAGCGTTGCTTCATTCATTGCGCATCAACGACGCCAGCGCCAGCACCACCGGCGCGCTAACCTCCAGCATCGCCCGCGCCATGTACGCCGCCGCACGGTCGGACGGCATCGACCGCCAGATCGCCAGGGCCAGCTACGGAGCTGCGCGCAGCTTCACCCGGCCCACCACGCCGCCCTCGACCAGCAGCACAGTGCTGGTCAACTCGACGAGCTATGATGATGCCGGGTGCGCGGCACGGTCGGCACGCTCTACCGAGACCAGCTCGGCCGGCAGACCAACGATTGCGCCACGACCAACGGCAGCGGCACCGACGTCACGGTGAAGCAGATCATCACGACGTACGAAGTACGCCGCATGGTCGTCACGGTCAGCAGCACCGACAGCGCCAGCCAGGGCGCGGGCACGATCCTGTCGACTTGCTCGTCGGATGTTCCACAGGTGCCCGATGATCTACGGGGAGATCAGATGGTTTCGCAACGCCGTGACACCGGATCACGATGGCGGGATGGGGCAGTTCTCACCGGTACGGCCGTGCTGTTGGCCGCCCTCGTCTACGAGTGCTCCACGAATCCGGATCCGCGGCTTGTTGCCGACATTGGTCCATCGAGCCACGTCGTATTCACGATTTTCGGGCGGCCGGAGAGCCCCCTCGTCCTGTCCCCATCCGCCGTTGCGGGGTTCGTAAGGATTCTCCGTTCTCCCCTGACTCGCCACCGCATTCGTCAGGTTCGTCGTTCCCGGCTGGCTGGTTCGACGCGGGCGGGCAAAGGTATTCTCTACACGGAGACACCCTCTGCGCCACGCTGCTCGATGGCAGAGAGCTTCGATGGCGCTCGCGCCGCGATCATGGCCTCCGCGCGGTTTGCGAGGCCCTCAGGGCCATGCAGCCCCCCGAGGAGAGGCGAAAGCGTGTCTTGTGTGTTCTTGAAGGATATGGTCGCGGAGAGCCTCTGGACGACGATACGAGACCGGCGGACCCAGCGGGCGTCGAAACCGAGCGGTGATTCTTCGCTCGGGAGTGAAAAACGGGACAAATGCGCGGCGGTCACCATGGAGGACCAGGCCAGGAAAAAGGGTCGGAGACGTTCCCGACCCTTTTTTCTGCCCTTTTTTCTGCCCACGCTGTGGGCCGGTCGCAAGCCAACGCTGCGGACGGTCGAAATGCTTCGGTTCTATTTCGCGGGGTGGGCGAGCGAGGATGAGTTGGCGGACCACATCGCCAAGTTGAAGAAAGAGGAAAGAGGAAGAACTGGCCGTTGGCTAACGGTGCGCCCGCATCGTGGGATCATCGCATCTACTTTGTCTCCCCGCACTCGGGACACCGACCTGCGCTCGCTCGAAGGTCGTAACCACATTTGCCGCACCGGCCCGCGGCCCTGCGGCTGCGGGATCTCATCGCTGAACCCTCGATCAGCAAACAACGCAGCGGAAGCAGTCCAAATCCAAGGAGGAGCATCCAGTCGGGCACCACGATGATGCGGATGCTGTTTGGGCTTTGGACGTCCGGGTTCACTGCGAGAGCCTGCAAGAAGGCGAAACCGCCGAACCGCCAGTGCGACCCTGCCCCCCAAACGGTAGATGGCATTCCGAGAAATCGTACGGTCATGTCCCAACGATCGCCAAAGTCGTCCGCTGTTCCGTCGCTCAATCTCAGCGCGATCGGGTGAGGCAGTTTTTTTCGTCGTCGTTCGTCGTATTCCGGCGGAAACAGGGGCCCGAAGCCATCGCGCTCGAGCCACATATGGCCGCTCTCGGACTCGGCCTGAAACACAGTCAACTGGGTCCGAAAGGCAAATAAATCCACGTACCACGAACTTCTGACCCACATGTAAACCGTTGCCAGCCAAACCAACGCTGACAAAGACGCAGTGCCAATCGACACTAACCGAGGTATCCGCGGCGAACAGGTTTTGTTCCGCATTCGACGGTCGATGGGTCCCAGTCGTTTCAAGCGCATCATGATCACGGGCTCGCGGGAATGCCGTCGACCATCACCGGGACAACGGCGGATTGCCCGCCCGCGCCCACCACGGCTACGTGCATCGCGTGAACGGCCTTTGCGGTTTCGGCAGGCGGTTCATTCTCGGCCGGCTCTATCAGCTTATTGTAACTCAGCTTGGAAGGGTCAACGACTTGCCCGGCATGATCAATTTGGAACCTGAAGGAAACCCAGACCAGGTTTCGGGTCACAACGCCGCCGCTGGGATTGGTAAACTCAAAGTCGCGGGTGACTGCCCCGTTGCGCAGGAGCCGCACTGTCCGACGGCTGCTTGTCGAATCGATGTACGTGACGATAACCGAAATGATTCCGCTTTGTTCATACCACCAAGCCGGTTCGGCTTTGGCCATCAGCGGCGCTCCTTGAATTGACACCGGCGACAACTCGCCGTCTTGAAGGCGGCGAATGAGCGTTTGAATGGAAGCTTTTCCGAATTCGCTGGACGAAGTGTTATCGAAGCTCGACGAAACCCGCTGCAACCCGGCGATCACCTCCGGCGTTGTATCGGGCCGCCGGGGACCTGCCGGATCGCTGATCCACGCCGCGAAGATGACCACCCACAAGCCCAGGAACGCGCCAGCGGCCAGCAGAAGCAATCGGCTGAGCAGTTTCACGTTAGCCATCCCGGGATTTGCCGCAGTTGTCGGTAGACCGGCAGCAGCCGCGCCTGCTCCGGGAGGTGATCGCCGGCAAGTGTCCTGAAGAAAAGCCGAAACGCGGTGCCCAGTCTCATAGTTGCCTTCCCGCTGTCGCCTCGCCCGGAGCGCACCCCGAGTGCGATGTCTCCGCGATAAATCGAGCATATTAGGGGCGACGCCCGAGGTTGGATTCAGCGACGGCCATTGTCTGGACTGAAAAAGGGCGACCGCTCGCTAAAGGGCACGTCAATCAGGGGCCCAGCGGGTCGGATGATCGGCAGGTTCAGATGTGGCATGGGGTGCCAACAGTGATGAACTGAACTTCCTCAATGGCTGCCACCTGCTTGACAAGGAACGGCTTGAGCTCAAACCGCTCGTATCCGGCCTGGACCGCGTCAGCGTAAGTGTCGAAGAAGCCGGCTATCTGTTCACCGTGAATCAGAACGAACTTTCCCTCCTGCGCCAAGAGTTCGGGCAGTTTGCTTGCGTAAGTTCGGAGCTCGGTTTCGAGCGGCATGAGAAATCTCCTAATCAACGCGAAAACGTCGCTGCGGCGACATAAGTCAGTTTAATTCTAGGATTTGAAGCCGTCCTGGCAACAACCACAGGCCATTTTCCATTTTGTCTCTCATAGCCGCTTCCGCCATTCGAAAACCATCCGGTCAACTCCGGCTTTTTCAAAAATTAGCTTTTTCTCCTTGCCGGATGCCGGATACTGAACATTGTGCTAACATGCCGGTTGGTCTGATCTATCGCGTCAGTCACTGGAACGCCGACAGCACACCGCGCCAGTAGGCCGGCATGCCTTCCCATGCCAGATCGTATGTCGGTTCCAGCGGCACCCAGACGTACACCTCCGGCGTCAGAATCAGGGGCATTTTCGGCAACGGGTTTCCGACGGCGAACGTCTCCACGAAAGCCTGGGCGTCAGCGCCGCCCATGTATGCGGCAAAAGTTAACGGCTTGTCTTCCTGGAACGTGAATCCGCCGTCGTCGCCCCAGACCAGTGGATGTATCCCCTGCGGGTCGCGCGGCCCCGGTGGAAACAGATCGAGCAGCAGCAGGTGGACACCTGCCGCCAAGGTCTCGTGCGCCTTTCGAATGAACGAATTCAGCCCATTCTGGTTGTTCTTGTTGCCCGGCGAGACGATTTCAACCATCGCCACGACCTGGTGCCCGCTCACGTGGCGGATCACGACGGCCTTTGCCTTGGCCGCGTACCGGTTTGCCTCAGATCGTATGCGGAACCGGGTCTTGGGCGGTTCCACCGCCAGGGCCACGCCGCCGTCCGGCGCGCCCTCCGCGTCGCCCTGGGTCGGGGGCTCGGCGCCCGGGCCGGACAGTCGCAAGCCGAGCACGTCGGGCCCGAGCCCGCCGGCAATCTGTTCCGGCAGAGCGTAGTACGATGGCGGCAACAGCCCCCGGTTCAGGGCGCGGGAAATCTCGGTCACCCAGTCGTGGTGAAAGGCATGAAAGATCCCTGCATCGACCCGGGTCCAATCGTGAACTGGCATAATTCACATTGTATCGCAGAAAGCCGCGAAGGGCGCTAATTATGGCCTTTGGTGTTGAAGGTGACGCCGACGACCGCGATGCTTTCGCGGAGCCTGTGATTCAATTCATAGCACGGCCGTCTCGGCTGTAGTTTTCTGCTCGAAAACACAGGCGGGACGCCCGTGCTACGAATCAAATCACAGGCTCAGAACGAAGTCGAAAACCATCCGGCCAACTCCGATTTTTTCAAAAATTAGCTTTTTCTCCTTGCCGAATACTGAACATTATGCTAACATACCGGTTGGTCTGATCTATCGCCTTAGTCCCCGGAAGGAGGTCGCCCATGAACATCGAATCGCATGCGCCAATTGCCGAGGGGTTGCGTGTCCGCAAGGCCGCGGACATCGCGCCCGCGGCGGTCGACTGGCTCTGGGAGGGCAATTTTGCCCTGGGAATGGTCGGTCTGGTGGCCGGGGCGGCGGGGACCGGCAAGACGCTGCTGGTGGCGGCCGACTTCGCCGCTCGGGTCTCCACGGGGTCGGCCTGGCCGGACGGGTCCGGCTGCCCGCGCGGGGACGTGCTGATCGCCAGCGGCGAGGACGGGGCCGCCGAGACGCTGGTGCCGCGGCTGGTGGACCACGGCGCGGACCTGCAGCGGGTCCACTTCGTGGAGGGCATCGGCGGCGAGGTCCCGTGCGAGGCGGGCGAGGCGGTAGAAGGGAGCGCGGGCGGCGAGGGAGGGCGCATGTTCACCCTGGCGGACGTGCCGGCGCTGGAGCGGGCGTTGGACCGGCTGGATGAGGCACGGCTGGTGGTGGTCGATCCGGTGTCGGCGTTCCTGGGGAACGCCGACGATCGCAATAATGGCCGGGTCCGCGGGCTGCTCGCCCCGCTGGCCGACCTGGCCCGGCGCCGCGGCGTGGCGGTCATCCTGGTCACCCACCTCCGCAAAGCGCCGGCGCCCAGCGCGGTCCACGCCATCATCGGCTCCATCGGCCTGGCGGCGGCGGCGCGGGTCGCCTGGGTGGTCACCAAGGACCCCGACGATGCGCAGCGCCGGCTCATCACCGTCGCCAAGAACAACCTCGGGCCCGACCGCCAGGGGTACGCTTTCAGGCTGGCCGGCCGGCGCGTGCAATGGGAGAGCGGCCGGGTGGAGCTGAGCGCTGACGCGGCACTGACCGGACCGCTGCGCCGCAAAGGAGGAGGCGCAGGTGGGGTGCGCGAGCAGTTGGCGGCGGCGTTCGTCGCCGACTTCCTGGCCGCCGGGCCGCGTTCCTGGGGCGCGGTCGAACGCGCCGGCCGGCAGGCGGGTCACAAGCCGGGGACGCTGGAGCGGGGCCGCTCCCAGGTGGCCGAAACGTTCAAGAAGGAGGGGGGCAAGGGACGCTGGTTCTGGCGTCTGAGCGGCGACACGCGCAGCGAGGCCGTCCCGGACGGCGACGAGATGTTCGACCTGGATTTCGATGCGATCGGTTTCCTTGACATACACACACACTGACGAAGTTGCAGAAGTTTCGAATTCAGCCCAAAAAACGCGGCCGGATTTCAGGTAAGTCTTAACACAAGCCGTGTTGGCGGCATCAAGAACGAAACTTCTGCAACTTCTGCAACTTCTGCAACTTCGGCAATGCGTTTGGCGGGTCGGAACTGCGCCGGATGTGAGGCGTGGAGGCAGCATCTCCCGTTGGATGAGACGCATGATCGCCGGCTTCGCAGTCCCAGAAGCTGTAAGCGCGCCAAACGGCAAGCGGCTCCCGACTTGATGCGCCGGCGCTGACTACCGCCGGTGCGCCGCCCATTTCTTGAGCGTAACGATCTGGCCTTCGGATTGGACGAAGACCATTCCGGGCGAGCCGTCGGGGGTGGTGAGGTTGTTGCCGTTGTCGTCCAGGGCGTGGATGACGATGTCGCCGCCGGGCGGGTCCTTATCGACGGCGCTCGTCAGTTCGGAGCGAAGGACGCTTTCGACCTGTTGCGCGTCGGAGACGACCGTGAAGGTGACGGTGATGGCCCGCATGCCGGCAAAAGTCCGGGCCGATTCGACGCGATATTCGGGGCGAATGGCCGGGGCCGCAGGCGCAGGAGGCGGCGCGGCCCGGGCCGCCTCGCTGATGCCGAGGGCGGCCTTGCCGCGGTCCAGTTCCGCCTTGGCCCGGTCGGCCGCCGACAGGGCGCTCAGCACATCGGGATCGGCAACGACGGCATTGTCGCGGGCGGCGTCCCGAGCTGACCGGGCCTTGTTGTAGGCGCTGCTGGCCTCGATCCGATCCTGCGGCGTGCCCAAGGCGCGGGCTTTTTCCAGCGCCCGGCGTTTCGCGACCACATCCGCCTTGGCGGCCTTGCCCGTGGGGGTCGTGTCGAAGCGATCGCCGGCGTCGAAGCGGGCGCGCACGACGTGCCGCAGGGTCGCATCCCATTCGCGCTGCAGGTCCGCCAGGTCGATTGTCGGCCGCGACGTGGGTTCGGACACCTGGGTGGCAGACTTGAGCGTCGGATGTGAAGTTGGCCCGGCCCATAGTGCCGCCGGCACCGACAGCACTACCAACGCAAAGAGGGATTTTTGAAGCATGCTGGCCCTCGTGTTGACCTGATGCGATGAACGTCGGGAACATTCTCGCGTTGCGGTGGCATGGACGCCAGTCCCCAGGCGGGGGAGGCGGAACGAATCCGGGGCGGCGCTGCGCTTGTTACACTCGCTTCGCTTGCCCGTGGAGGGCGTCTGGGCAGTTTATCTAGCGCAACTCTTAATCACATCTTCACATTCTTCTCAAACAATAACCGGCGGCGGCAGGATATTGGATGGCGTATGGACGCCCCGCCTGTGTTGCTCCGGTCCCCCCGACACCCGACGCGCCCGCGCCGGCGTGGCTCGGCAAGCGCGTCGACCGGTTCAAGCTGATGGCCGTCCTGGGACAGGGGGCGACGGGGAAAGTCTTCAGGGCCGAGGACATCCAACTTCAGCGGCACGTGGCGCTTAAGTGACTTGGCACCTTCCATAAACCCGCGTCAAATCCCCAAGCCAGTCGCTCCACCCCGCCGTCTTGAGGTCGTCGTCGCTCATCCGCCAGCGCCAGTTCCCCGAGGCGGTCCCGGGATAGTTCATCCGCGCTTCGCTGCCCAACTCCAGAACGTCCTGGAGGGGGGCAATCGCCAGCTTTGCCACGGAACCCCAGGCGGCCCGGATCAACGCCCGGGCCGGGTACTCGTCTGCACCGCACACGTATGCCTGGACTCGCGGGCGTTGCCGGGCATTGAGCGAGGCGAACCAGCCGGCGGAGGTGTCGTTGTCGTGCGTACCGGTGTAGGCCACGCAGTTGGGGACGTAGTTGTGCGGCAGGTTTGGGTTGTCACGGCCGTCGAAGGCGAACTGGAGCACGCGCATGCCGGGAAGGTCGAACTGGTCGCGCAAGGCCAACACATCCGGCGTGATCAGACCCAGGTCCTCGGCGATGACCGGCAACCCGCCGAGCTGTTCGCGCAGCACGGCAAACAGCGTCGCACCGGGACCGCGAACCCAGCGTCCGCGGACGGCCGTTCGCTCGCCGGCGGGGATCTCCCAGTAGGCTGCAAAGCCGCGGAAATGGTCAATCCGCGCCAGGTCCACCTGGGTCAGAGTCGCCTTGAGCCGGCTCACCCACCACGCATAATTCTCGCGTTCGGCGGCACGCCAGTCGTAAACGGGGTTGCCCCAGCATTGTCCGGTGCGCGCGAAGAGGTCGGGTGGAACGCCGGCCATCGCGGTGGGGCTTCGGCGGCGGTCGAGCTTGAACAAGTGCGGGTTGGCCCAGACGTCGGCCGATTCGCAGGAAACGTAGATCGGCAGGTCGCCGATGAGCTTCACGCCGCGCGCCTGCGCGTGCGCTCGCAGGGCGTGAAGCTGTCGAAAAAAAATGAACTGTGCAAAGCGGTGCCGGCCAATGGCGTCCGGCCATTGGCGCCGCACGGCTTCTAGCGCGGCGGGCTTACGGAAAAGCAAATCTCGCGGCCAGCCGGCCATGGCGCCGTGCATTTCGCGAAGGGTCGTGAAGACGGCGTAGTCGTCCAGCCAGCCAGCCTGGGCGGCGCGGAACGCTTCGAATTCATCGCGAATCGACCGGGCGGCGCTTCCCGTGAATCGCTCCCAGGCGCGGGCGATCAGCCGAGTCCTGACGGCAATGGCAAGCTCGTAGTCGACCACCCCCGGCCGGCCGTTTCGTGCGTCGCGTAATTCGGCGCTGGTCAGCAGTCCATCGCGTGCCAGCCCTTGCGGACTGATGAGCGCGGGGTTGCCGGCGAAGGCGGAAAAGCACTGGTAGGGCGAGTTCCCGCATCCTGGTGGCCCCAGCGGCAAGATCTGCCACCAACTCTGTCCCGCCCGATGCAGCAGGTCCACCCACCGAAATGCCGTTGGCCCCAGATCGCCGATGCCATAAGGTCCGGGAAGGGACGTGACGTGCAAGAGCACGCCGGCGCTGCGCGGGCGCGAGATGCTCGCCACGCGGCGCTTCTTAACGACAGGATGACGGGGTACGGCCAAAGTTGGCTGATTGTGCCGTCCGGCTCGTTCCTCGGGAACGTCTGAATCTGCTATACTTGTGCACCCAGGTCACACGCCGTACCGCTGCGCTCGCCTTGGCACCGCTTTTGCCAGATTCGTAATCCAGAGGCTCGTGCATGATGGAGGCAGCTCATGAGAGTATGGCCAGGGCGACCTTACCCGCTGGGCGGCACGTGGGATGGCGCTGGCGTTAATTTCGCGATTTTTTCCGAACAGGCGACTCAGGTCGAGTTGTGCCTGTTCGATTCTCCCGACGCCAACAAGGAGACCCATCGAATCCGAATGCCCGAATCAACCGACATGGTCTGGCATGGCTACTTCCCCGATCTGGAGCCGGGCCAACTCTACGGCTACCGCGTCAACGGACCGTATGATCCCAAGAACGGATATCGGTTCAACCCTAACAAGGTCCTGCTCGACCCTTACGCCAAAGCGATTGGCCGGGACGTCCGCTGGGATGACTCGTTGTTTGGCTACAAAGTGGGTTCCGATGACTTGACGTTCGACGAACGCGACAGTGCCGCCTTCAGTCCGCTGGGCTCGGTGGTGGATACGGCGTTTACCTGGGGAGACGACCGACCGCCGCGCACGCCATGGCACAAGACGCTCATCTACGAAGCGCACGTGCGCGGCATGACCATGCGCCATCCGGGCGTTCCCGAGGAGAAGCGCGGCAGCTATTCCGGGCTCTCGTCCGAGCCGATTCTCCAGCACTTGCTTGACCTGGGCGTGACCGCCGTCGAATTGATGCCGGTCCACTTCCATCTCAACGACCGCCAGTTGGTTGAGAAAGGGCTCACGAATTACTGGGGCTACAACACGCTCAATTTCTTCGCGCCGCATCTCGACTATGCCTCCAAGGCCTCGCCGCGCAAGTCGCTGACGGAGTTCAAATCCATGGTGCGCTCGCTGCACGCAGCAGGGATCGAAGTGATCCTCGACGTGGTGTACAACCACACCTGCGAAGGCAGTCGGATGGGACCCACCCTCTCCTGGCGCGGCGTGGATAATATGGCCTATTACCGCCTCGTGGAGGACGACAAACGATACTGTATGGACTATACAGGCACCGGCAACACGCTGAACATGAGGCACCCGCGTGTGCTGCAGATGATCATGGACAGCCTGCGCTATTGGGTGCTGGAGATGCACGTGGACGGCTTCCGCTTCGATCTGGCCAGCACCCTGGCCCGCGAGTTGCACGAGGTGGACCGGCTGGGCGCGTTCTTCGACATAATCCACCAGGACCCCGTCCTGTCGCAGGTCAAGCTGATCGCCGAACCCTGGGATGTAGGTCCCGGCGGATACCAAGTCGGCAATTTCCCCGTCCTATGGACCGAGTGGAACGGCAAATACCGCGACAGCGTCCGCCGCTTCTGGAAGGGAGATGGCGGCCTGGCCAGCGAAATAGCCACGCGGCTTTCGGGAAGCAGCGACCTCTACGAGCGCAGCGGCCGAAAGCCTTATGCCAGCATCAACTTCGTCACCGCCCACGACGGGTTCCCGCTCCAGGACCTTGTCAGCTACGACCACAAGCACAACGAAGCCAACGGCGAGGAGAACCGCGACGGCACCGACGATAACAACAGTTGGAACTGCGGCGTGGAAGGACCCACCGAGGACTCGGGCATCATCGCGTTGCGCGAACGCCAGAAACGCAACCTGATCGCCACGATGTTTTTCTCCCAGGGCGTGACAATGATCCTGGGCGGCGACGAACTGAGCCATACCCAGAAGGGCAATAACAACGCCTACTGCCAGGACAACGAGCTATCCTGGCTCAATTGGGAACTGGGCCCGCGAGAAAAGAGCTTCTTGAAGTTCGTCCAGGCCTGTACCTGTATCTGGCGCGAGCAGCCGGTCTTCCAGCGCCGCAAGTTTTTTGTGGGCCGGGCCATTCGCGGGTCGGACATCAAGGACATCTCGTTCTTCGATCCCGGCGGCAACGAGATGCACGATGAGGATTGGAAGGCCGGGTGGGCCAAGTGCCTTGGTGTGCGCCTTGCCGGCGACATCATCAACGAAGTCGATGAGCGCGGCGACGCTATATCGGGCGACACGATTCTGCTGCTGCTCAACGCCCACTGGGAGCAAATCCCCTTCAAGCTGCCCGACGCACGCGTGGAGCACGTCTGGGAAGCGTTGATCGACACCGCCGACCCCGAGGCGCCGCTGCGCGTCTGCCGGCCTGGCGAGAATTACCCGCTTTACGGACGATCCTTGGCGCTGCTGCGCACGACCACGCCGCGCGAAGCCGGACAGGAGCTGACCTCGGCTCAGGTCGGCACTCTCAGGAAGGAGGCCCGCAAGGCGACCGCCCCGGTGCCGATGGAACCGCCGCTGGTTCGGTAGCCAGTTTCCTAAGTTGGGTGCCTTGGGCAAGCGAGTACGCTTGCCCAAGGCACCCAATGGTTCGGAAGCCGTGTGATCGACGCGCCAAAAACCTGCTTGAGGTTGAACGTGTCCCAAACGAATAATCTGAGACCGAAGGACAAAGCTGGCGCAACCGGCGCGGTCGTGCCCCGAACACTGCCCGTCGGCGCTGAGCCAGTTGTCGGGGGCGTCCACTTCCGCGTCTGGGCGCCGCGGAGGCGTGAGGTCGAGGTCGTCATCGAGGCCGAAGACCGCGACCGCTCATTCTCTTTAGCGCCGGAAGAAAACGGGTACTTTTCAGAATTTGTTCTCGACATCGCTCCGGGGGCCCTGTACCGCTATCGCCTCGACTCGGGAGAAAAGCTCTATCCCGACCCGGCTTCCCGGTTCCAACCCACTGGTCCGCACGGCCCGTCGCAGGTCATCGACCCGCAATCGTTCTCCTGGACCGACGGCGGCTGGCGCGGGGTCCGCGCCGATGGACAGGTGCTCTACGAACTGCATATCGGCACCTTCACCCACGAAGGTACGTGGACCTCAGCCCAGCGCGAATTGCCAACTCTGGCCGAGTTGGGGATCACCTGCCTCGAGGTCATGCCGGTCGCCGATTTTGCAGGCCGGTTCGGCTGGGGGTACGACGGCGTCAACTTCTTCGCGCCGACGCGAATCTATGGCCAGCCGGACGATTTCCGCCGGTTCGTCGACCACGCGCATGCGCTGAACATGGGCGTCATCCTCGATGTCGTCTACAACCACTTCGGTCCCGACGGCAACTATCTGCGGGAATTTGCCGGCCAGTATTTCACCGACAAGCACTGCACCGCCTGGGGCGATGCAATCAATTTTGACGATTCCCATGCCGGGCCGGTGCGCCAGTTCTTCCTGGCCAACGTCCGTTATTGGATCGAGGAGTTCCATGTCGACGGCTACCGTTTCGACGCCACCCACGCCATCAGGGACGACTCGCCCGAACATATCCTCGCCGCCATCTCGCGCGAGGCCCGGCAGGCCGGCGCGGCAAGGAACATCTATCTGGTCAACGAAAATGAACGGCAACATACGCAGATCGTGCGGCCGCTGCAGCAGGGCGGGTATGGAATGGACGCGCTGTGGAACGATGACTTCCATCATAGTGCGATGGTCTCGCTCAGCGGCCGCGGCGAAGCCTACTATACAGACCACCCAGGCCGGCCCCAGGAGTTTATCTCCGCCGCCAAGTATGGGTTCCTCTTCCAGGGCCAGCGATACAAATGGCAGCGGCGCAGGCGCGGCACGCCGGCGTTGGACCTGCCGCCGACGGCATTCGTGAACTTCATCCAGAACCATGACCAGGTCGCCAACTCGGCCCGAGGCTTGCGGGCGCACCAGCTATCCAGCCCCGGCCAGTACCGGGCGATGACGGCCCTGCTCCTGCTCCTGCCGCAGACGCCGATGCTGTTCCAGGGGCAGGAGTGGGCGGCGTCCAGCCCGTTCCTCTACTTTGCTGACCACAAGGACGAGCTATCGAAGTTGATCCGGGAGGGGCGCGCCAAAGAACTAAGCGATTTTCCGAGCATTGCCACGCCAACGGTGCGAGCCTGCCTGACCGACCCCTCAAGCCCGCATACGTTCGAGCAGTCCAAGCTCGATCACGCGGAGCGGGACAAGCCCTTTCACAAGGACATATATAGACTGCACCGGGACTTGCTCCGGCTCCGTCGCGAAGAACCGGTTTTTCGGCGCGTACAGGGCCGCGGCGACCTGGACGGCGCCGTCATCGCCTCCGAAGCCTTCATTCTGCGATATTTCGGCGCCAGTTCCGACGATCGGCTGCTGCTGTTCAACTTCGGCAGCGACTTGCACCTGGAAATCGCCCCCGAACCGCTGTTGGCTCCGCCGGCGGGGCGGCGATGGTCGGTTCAGTGGTCCAGTGAAGACCCCGCCTACGGCGGATGCGGTGCGCCGGCGCCGGTGAACGAAGAAGAAGGATGGATGCTCCCCGGCCGCTGCGCGATGGTCCTCAAGCCAATCCAGGCGCCGCACTGAGCCGGAGGCATTTTATTCCACGACCACAACTGCAAGGCACATGTCACCGATTGACGACCTGCTCCGGCATACTCTGAACACCGTCGCCGAACGGCGTCGGCTCCCCGAGTCCACCTACCGACTGCAATTCCGCGCCGGCTTCACGTTCCAGGATGCCGTCAATATCGTAGACTATCTTCATGAGCTCGGTATAACCGATGCCTACGCTTCCCCCTACCTGATGGCGCGGCCCGGCAGCACGCACGGGTACGACGTCATCGACCACAATCGAATCAACCCTGAACTGGGCGGTGAGGCCGGCCTGCTGAAGTGGGTCGACGCCCTTGCCCGGCACGGAATGTCCCACATCCTGGACAGTGTGCCGAACCACGTCGGCGTTGCCACCAACGACAACATTTGGTGGAACGACGTGCTGGAGCACGGGCCGGCTTCGCGATATGCCCATTTCTTCGACATCACCTGGCGCGGCTCTGGGCAACCGGAACTGCATGACAAGGTGCTGCTGCCCGTGCTGGGGGGGCCCTATGGAGAGGTACTGGAAAAAGGAGAATTGAAGCTCACGCTTGAGCAAGGGTCGTTATCGGTCCATTACTACGATAGAAGGTTCCCGGTATCGATCTCCAGGTCTTCGCGGCCGCTCCACGTAGGGTCCGCATTGCGGACCGTTTGCTCTGCATCCCCGGCAGAACTCCGCAGCGCGGACCCTACAGAATCAGTTGAACGGTTCAACGGCACCCCCGGCGACCCGCGCAGCTTCGACGCCTTGGACGAATTGCTGAACCATCAATCCTATCGCCTGGCCTACTGGCGGACCGCCCCCGACGAAATCAATTACCGCCGATTCTTCGACATCAACGATCTGGCCGCCCTGCGGCAGGAGCGCGAAGAAGTGTTCCTGGCGACCCATGCCCTCACGCTCCGGCTTCTGGCCGAGGGGAAAGCCGGGGGCCTGCGCATCGACCACCCCGACGGGCTCTTCGACCCTGAACAGTATTTTCACAGACTCCAGCGAGAATATATTCTGGCGTGCGCCCGTAGGGCGGCGAATACCGACCTGCGCTTTGCACATTTGAATTGGGACGATGTCGCGCCGGCCCTGCGGGAGCGTCTCGACCGGATGATGGCGGCCGAGCCGGACGTAGGCAGGCCGCTGTACGTCGTGGCCGAGAAAATCCTCGCCGCCGACGAACCGCTGCGCGGCGAATGGCCGATCCACGGCACCAGCGGCTATGACTTCCTGAACATGGCCAACGGCCTGTTTATCGACGCCGCCAACCGGGACCGCCTGACCGACGTCTATCGACGATTCACCGGCTGCAGAATGGCGTTCGGCGATGTGGCGTACCAGAAGAAAAAGCTGGTCTTGAAAATCGCCCTGGCCAGCGAACTGAACATGCTGGCGTTCCGCCTCGACCGGCTCGCCCAGAAAGACCGCCATTCCCGCGACTTTACCCTGTCCGGCCTCCATCGCGGTCTTTGCGAACTGATTGCCTGCTTCCCCGTTTACCGGTCCTACATTACCGGGCGGGGCGTCCCGCCGGCCGACCGTCCGTACATTGAATCGGCCGTCGCCGATGCCATCGCCCGCAATCCTTCGGTCGATGTCGCGGTGTTCCATTTCATTCGAGACACGCTGCTTCTCCAGTATCCCGATCCGGCGTCCGACGCCCATCGCCAGGAGCAATGTGAGTTCGCCGGCCGCTTCCAACAACTCACCGCCCCGGTCACCGCCAAGGGGGTTGAGGATACCGCATTCTACGTTTACAACCGCCTGCTCTCGCTAAACGAAGTAGGCGGCGACCCCGACCGCTTCGGCGTCTCGTCCGACGCGCTTCACGGCTATCTCCGCGAGCGGCAGTCCCGCTGGCCGCATTCGCTGTCCGCCCTCACCACGCACGATACCAAGCGCAGCGAGGACGCCAGGGCGCGGATCGACGTGCTGAGCGAAATTCCGGATGAGTGGGGGCGTTGCATCGAGCGATGGAGCAAGCTCAATGAGCGGCACCGCTCGGCCGTCGGTCTGTCCGCGGCACCGGACCGCAACGAGGAGTACATGCTCTACCAATCGTTGATCGGAGCGTGGCCGATCGGGCGCAGCGGTCAAACGGGCTCCCCGGTTTTCCCCTCCCCCGGTACTCCGGGGGAGGGTAGGGTGGGGGTTTCACTAGCCAATCATCAGTCACTCGAACCCCCTCCCCAGCCCTCCCCCGGAGTACCGGGGGAGGGGGAAAATGCGCTCGAAGTCGAGCACGCGGCCTTCGTTGGTCGAATTCAGCAGTATATGCAGAAGGCCCTGCGCGAAGCCAAGGTCCACACGACCTGGACCGAACCGAACGAGGTTTATGAGACTGCCGTCCGCCATTTCGTCGCCTGTATTCTCGACCGCGGCCTTTCCGGTGAGTTCCTGGCGGATTTCGAGATCTTCGCCGCGAGGGTCAGTCATTGGGGAATGTTGAATTCACTGTCAGAGACACTGCTTCGGTTCACCGCCCCGGGCGTGCCCGATACATATCAGGGAACAGAACTCTGGGATTTCAGCCTGGTTGACCCTGACAACCGCCGGCCCGTGGATTTCATCCTGCGGCGGCGCATGCTGGACAGGCTCAACGGCCAGACCCTGGCCGCGGCAGGCGACCGCGGCAAGCTGGTGCGCGAGCTGCTCGGCAACTGGCAGGACGGCCGCGTGAAGATGTTTGTAACTCAACAGTGCCTGAAGCTCCGGCGGCAACATCCAGGCCTTTTCACCCGTGGCGAATATCTGCCGCTGACGCCCACCGGCACCTGCCGCGACCACATCTTCGCGTTTGCGCGCAGGCTGGGCGGGAAACTCGCAGCGGTCATCCTTCCACGGCTGTTCACCCGCCTCTCGGCAGATGCCAAAGCGTTTCCGCTCGGAGACGCAGCCTGGCAGGATACTCGCTGCTCGATGCAGGGCGTGGATAAGATGGCGCAACTCCGCAACGTGTTCACCGGCGAACGGCTCGAATCGGAGACTAAAGACGGGATTTCGTCTGTCCGCATCGCGTCAGCACTAGGTGAATTCCCCATCGCCCTGTTCATGTAGGTGCCGAACCTCACGCCTCACCAGTTATTCTGCCCCAGCGCTTCATCGAGATGGTATGCAGAGCTGATCAGCGCCAGGTGAGTAAACGCCTGGGGGAAATTCCCCAACGCTTCGCCGTGAACGCTGGTTTCCTCGGCAAAGAGCCCGAGGTGATTGGCGTAGCCCAGCATTTTTTCGAAAATCAGCCGGGCTTGGTCCAGGCGGCCGCGGTCGACTTTCCCGGCGTGAGTTAGGGCTTCGACGAGCCAGAACGTGCACATGTTGAACGTGCCTTCGCTGCCGGCCAGGCCGTCTTTGAATTGCTCGACGTTGTAGCGATAGACGAGGCTGTTGCTGAGCAGTCCTCCTTCGGACGGGTCGCGGCAGATGGCATCGAGGGTGCCGATCATCCGCGGGTCGTTGGGGCCGACGAAGAAGACCAAGGGCATGATGAGGTTCGATGCGTCCAGTGACTCGCTGCCGTAATACTGGACAAACGAGTTCCGCTTTTTGCACCAGCCGTTCTTCATGATGTCGAGGTAGATTTCATCGCGGCAGCGGATCCATCTTCCCCAGTCGGCAGGCAGCGACCGTTTTTCGGCCAGGCGCAGGGCGCGGTCCAGGCAGACCCAGCACATGAGCTTGGAATAGACGAAATGCTGTTTGCCGCCGCGGGTCTCCCAGATCCCCTCGTCCGGCTGTCGCCAGTTGTTGCAGACCCACTCGACCAGGCCGGTGAGTTCGGTCCACAGGTCCCAGGAGATGGGCGATCCGTATTTGTTATAGAGATAGACGCTGTCCATCAACTCGCCGTAGATATCGAGCTGGAGCTGGTTGGCCGCGCCGTTGCCGATCCGAACCGGCTTGCAGCCTTTGTATCCTTCCAGATGATCGAGAACCAGCTCGGTCAATTCATGTTCGCCGTGGAGGCCGTACATGACCTGGAGTCCGCCGTCGGGTTTGCGCTCGTGACAGCGCTGCTCGAGCCAGCCCATGAACGCCGACGCTTCGTCGGTGAAACCCAGGCGTAGCAGTGCGTAGAGCGAGAAGGATGCGTCGCGGATCCAGGTGTAGCGGTAATCCCAGTTCCGCGGCCCGGGGATGGCCTCGGGCAGGCTGGTCGTCGGCGCCGCCACCAGTGCGCCGGTCGGCTCGAAGGTCAGCAGTTTCAGCAACAGGGCCGAGCGGTAGACCATTTCCCGCCAGCGGCCCTTGTAGGCGCAGCGGCTGATCCATTTATGCCAGTAGCGGACGGTCTGCTCGAACAGGGTCTGCTCGGTCTCGTCGGCAAAGACCTGTGCACCCTTGTGCTTGGGGTCCAGGGGGCGCAGGACGAAGACCGCCTTCTCCCCCTGCTTCAGCTCCAGCGCTGCCTCGACTCCGCCGCGCTCTTGATTGACGGTCAGCGGCACGCGGGTGGTCAACTCAAGGTCCAGGTTGTCGGTTCGAAACACCGCGCCGGCCTCGGTGACGTCAACCTTGTGCGTGTCGCGGGCATGGTTGAATGCCGGGTAACATTCCACCCGGACCGGCACCGACCCGCGGATCGCCTCGACCCTGCGAACCAGTTGCCGGAACCCCGGATCGCCGCGTTTGAGGCCGACCGGCATGTAGTCGATGACTTCGATCACGCCGTCGTCGAGCAGGAAGCGGGTGATCAGGACGTTGGTCTCCGGCCAATAAACCTGCTTGCGCGTCACGCGCTCGGCAGTCGGCGCGATGCGGAAATACCCACCTTTTTTGTCGTCCAGGATGGCGGCAAAGACGCTGGGCGAATCGAAATGAGGCAGGCAAAGCCAGTCGATCGACCCATTCCGCCCCACCAGCGCCGCCGTGTGCATGTTGCCGATGAGGCCGTAATCTTCGATGGGGAGATAGGGCATCGAATCTTAATACCCCCCAACGACGGGGAACGGAACAGGTAATCTTCCAAGCCTGTTTTCCGGGCCAGAGACAATAGGTATGATAGATTCCGTCTTTCAGGCTTGGAGCTCCTAATGCCGACCGAAACATTAAGCGATTTTTTCCGCCAGAAGCAGTCGAAGTCAGCAGCGGCCAGCACTGCTATTGACTGGGGTCAGAGGAGAAGGGAATTGGTCGAGCACCTTGAGGAGCTTTACAAGACCATCGAGCAGTATCTCGCCCAATCGATACGCGAGCGGTCGGTGAGCGTGTCCTATTCGACAAAGCCGATCACCGAGGACCACATCGGTACTTACGAAGTTCGGGAAATGGTCTTACAAGTCGGCGACGAAAGGGTCGTCTTCTCGCCCAAAGGCAGGAACATCGCCGGTGTCGGCGGCCGCGTGGACTTACGCGGTCCGCTCGGGGAAAGGACCCTGGTTGTCCAGGATGGAAAGTGGTCGATCATCATGAGTCGGACACCGACACCTAAGCTTGTGCCGCTTGACCCTGACTCCCTGCTTTCGGCATTGCAGGGAGTGATGACTCTATGAAGCGCCTTAATCCCTCAGGACGGGAGAAGAGCATCGACTCCATCTGGGAATGGTACGAATACCGGGTCACAATAATCGTACTGAACCAAAATCGATCGGTGTTGCGAAGGTCGCCCCCACCAGGATAGAATTTTCAGATGAGTCAAAGGTAAATCAGATTCCCAGTGTTTGGAGGCGATATGGCAGGTTCAGTCGATCAAATCGTTCGAGAGCATTTGGAAGCTTCCAAGCGGTTCCGCAAATCAATTCGAGGCGATGCGGTGCGGGCTCGTGCCTTTCTGGTCAAGGCCGGCATTCTAACCAAGAACGGGAAGCAACTTGCCAAGCGATACCGCTGACGCGTACGGCCGCCTGCCCTCATTCGTTCTTGGATTTCACGGTTGCGATCGCAAGGTGGCTGCCGATCTGGTTTCGGGTCGCCGACAGCCGACCGTGAGCCAGAACCAGTACGATTGGCTGGGTACGGGGATCTACTTCTGGGAGAACAACCCGTCGCGCGCATTAACCTTTGCGCGGGAGCTGGTGGGGAAGAAACGTTCGGGGAAAGAAACGATCAAACGCCCGGCGGTTGTCGGGGCCGTTATGGACTTGGGATACTGCTTTAACCTGCTCGATGCAAAATTCCTGCGGATCCTGAGGGACGGGTATGAGATCTTGAAGGAAACATTCGAGGAAGCGGGCCGGGCGTTGCCAGCGAATCGACCGTTGCGGGGAAGCCACGAACTTCTGTTGCGCGATCTCGATTGCGCGGTCATCAACGGCGTGCATGCGTTTCGCGCCGCACAGAACCTGCCGGCTTTTGATACCGTTCGAAGCGCATTTATCGAGGGCGGCGAGTTGTTTCCAGGAAGTGCCATTCGGGAAAAGAACCACATTCAAATATGCGTTTGTAACCCGTCGTCCATCAAAGGATATTTCCGACCGCTCGCCGATTTGGATTGACCTTCGCCTGCAAGACTTTGATTGCTGTTCCACGACACGAGGAGCGCTCAACGCCCTGCAAGGCAAGCGGGGCCGCTAAACAAGCTGGGTTCCTGCTTTAGTGACCGTTCCCGTTCCCGCTGTCATCGAGTTGCACGGCGGCCATGTCGCCGGCATTGGCGGCGCGATAATAGTCGAGCGCCAACGCCTCCCGTGGCGCCGGGGCCGGCTCAGCTTCTTCGTGGCCGCGGCGGACGCTATGGCTCGAGCGGAAGAAGCTGGTGCGGTCCAGCACCTTCTCCTGGAAGACCTCCAGGTACAGGTAAATCACTGGCGTCACGTATAGGGTGATGAACTGACTGACGATCAGCCCCCCCACGATGACCAGGCCGAGCGAGCGGCGGCTCTCGCCGTCGGCGCCCCAGCCCAGGGCGATGGGGATGGCCCCCATGATGGCGGCCATCGTCGTCATCATGATTGGGCGGAACCGGTCCATGCTCGCGTCGTGGATGGCCTTCTCGGCGGTCTCGCCCTGGTTCACGCGGTGCAGCGCGAAGTCCACGATCATGATGCCGTTCTTCTTCACGATGCCCATCAGCAGGAACATGCCGACGTAGGCGTACAGCGATGCCTGCTCGTGGCACAGCCACAGCGTCGCCAGCCCGCCCACCAGTGCCACCGGGAGGGACGAGAGCACTGTAATTGGGTGCAGATAGCTCTCATAAAGGATGCCGAGGATCACGTACATCACGAACACGGCGACGACCATCAGCAGCGTCAAGTCGCTGACGGTGTCCTTGAACGTCTTGGCCTCGCCCTGCAGGTCGCCGCGGACGGTGACGGGGAGGGTTTGGGCGGCGGCGGCTTCGATGAAGTTGGTCGCATCCCCGGTCGCGGTGCCGGGGATCAGGTTGAAGGCGAAGGTCACGCTGGTGAACTGGTTGAGGTGGTTCACCGACTGCATCCCCAGCGATGTTCCCGGCTCGATCATGGCGCTGAGCGGAATTGTCCGCTGCCCGTCGTCGCTCTTGATGTACAACTTGGTCAGGTCCTGCGGCGAATCGCGGTTCTGGTCGTTGGCCTCGAGGATCACCTGGTACTGGTCGGTCGGCTGCTTGATGAGGTAGAGGTAGTTCTGGCTGTAAGCGTTGAACAGGAGTGATTCGATCCGCGATACGCTCACGCCGTACATCGACGCCTGGTCGCGGCGGATGTGGATGTCGAGGTTCGGCTGGTTGTTGTAAAAGTCCGGTTGGATGTGCGCGAACCCTTTGAACTCCTGCAGCTTGGACATCAGGCGCTGCGAAGCATCATAAACCTCCTTGGGGTTGACGCCGGAGATCGAATACGTCAGGTCCGCCGAGCTGTTGGCAGACGCACCGGTGCTGATCTGGAGAACGGGCTGCGGGCGGAAGAAGCTCATCACGCCTGGCACTTTTCCGAACAGACTGAGCGCGATGCCTTCAATCGGCCCGCGCTTGTCGCGCGGCTCGAGGAACGCCAGCAGCAGCCCTTGGTTGTAGGTCAGGAACTGTCCGTTTCCGGTCATGGTGAAGGTCGCGGCGACGCCGGGGTCTTTCTGCATCAGCGCGTCGCCGACGTCCTGGTACTGGCGCATCTTCTTATAAGAGGCCTTGTCGGGCCCAATCATCAGGCCCCAGATGAATCCGCTGTCGCCGACGGGCAGGAACGTCTTGGGCAGGATCCGGAAAAGCTGGATCGTACCGGCAAGGCAGAGCACCCAGATGACCGCCGAGACGTAATGGTGCCGCAGCGCCCAGGTGAGCGAGCGCCCGTAGACGCCCAGCACTTTGTGCTCGACCTTCATCGAGACGCGCTCCAGCCAAGGCTTTTTGAGGCCCGTGCCACGGCGGGCCAGGAGCCGCGAGCACATCATCGGCGTCAGCGTCAGCGACACCAGGCCGCTGGCGAAGATTGCCACGATGATCGTCACGGAGAACTCGCGGAAGATGCGGCCCATCAGGCCGCTCATCAGCACCAGCGGCAGAAACACCGCCGCCAGAGAGAGCGTCATGGAGATGATCGTGAAGCTGATCTCGCGGGCGCTGTTGAGCGTCGCCGTCAGGACGCTTTCCTTGTACGTCTCCATCCGGCGGACAGTGTTCTCCAGGAAAACGATGGCGTCGTCCACCAGGAACCCGATGGCCAGCGTCAGGGCCATCAGGGAGAGGTTGTCCAGGCTGTACCCCAGCGCCCACATCGCCGCGAAAGTCAGCAGCAGCGACATCGGTAGCGCCATCGCCGGGATAAGCGTGTCGCGGGCGCGGCCGAGGAAGACAAAGATCACGATCACGACTAGCGCGAAGGCGATGATGAGTGTTTCCTGGACGTCGTTGACCGAGTTAACGATCGTCAGAGAGCGGTCGTAGATCGGGTCGAGCCGCACCGAGGGCGGGAGTTCCTGGCGGATCTTGGGGAGCTTGTCGCGGATGGCCTTGGTGACGGCAACCGCGTTGCCGCCCGCCTGGCGGAAAACGGCGACGACCACCGTCGAAGCCGGCGAGCCATACTCGCGCGACCAGAAGCGCATGTTGATGCGTTCGTCTTGCACGCCGTCGATTGCCGTCGCTACGTCGCGCAGGAAGACCGGCGCGCCGTTGCTCCGGGCGATGATCAGGTTGTTGTAGCCCTCGGCCGTCTCGAGCTGACCCTTGGGCTTGAGCAGCAGCGTGTCGTTGGCGCTGTCGAACTGGCCGGCGCCGCTGTAAGAGGTGCCGGCCTGGATCGCCTTGGCCAGGTCGTCGATCGTCATGCCGCGGGCGGCGAGCTTCGACGGATCGGCCTTGATGCGCACCGCCCCCTTGGTGCCGAAGATCTGCACGCGGGCGACGCCCGAGATAATGCTGATCTCCTGGCCGACCTGCGTGTTGGCGTAGTCGTAGAGCGCGCCGGGCGTGACCGTACTGGTCGTCAACGCCAGGAACATGATCGGCTGGTCGTTGGGATTGGTCTTGCTCATCGTCGGCGGCGCGGGCAGGTCCGCCGGGAGGTTCCCCTGTGCCTGCGTGATCGCCGCCTGTGTGTCGGTGGCGGCGCCGTCGAGGCTCTTGTCCAGCGCGAACTGCAGCGTGAAGCTGGTGTTGCCCGCGCCGCTCTTGCTGGTGACCAGTTCCAGCCCGGGGATCTGCATGAACTGCCGCTCCAGCGGCGTGGCGATGTTGTTCGCCATCGTGTCCGGGTCGGCGCCGGGGTAGGCCACGTTCACCGTGATGACCGGATAGTCCACCGCCGGCAGGTCGTTCACCGGCAGCCGGGTGTAGGCGAAGATGCCAAAGAGCGTGACCGAAACGGTCAGCAGCATCGTCATGACCGGCCGGCGAATGAACAGTTCGGATAAATTCATCGAGTCCCCCCGTCACTGAGTCCGCGCCGGAGGGCAACTGGCACGGGTTGGGTCGCGGGCGGGCCTGCCACTTCCGATCGTGCCGACGGCAGCTTCTCCGAAACCGCCGGCGCGCCGGTCGGCCGCGTTTCCGGTAAAGCCCCGGCGTTGATCTTTACCGGAGCATTCGGGAATAATGTCATCTGGCCGTCGGTGACCACGGTCTCGCCGGCCTTCAGGCCCGTCTGCACGACAACCATGTCGCCCTGCTTTTGTCCCAGGGTCACCGGCCGCATTTGAGCGAGCATGTGATCATCGATCACAAAGACGTATGGGCCCTTTTGACTTAACTGCGGCGCATCGAGGGGAACGAGCACTGCTTGCTCGGCGGTGTAGAGCACCAGGCGGATGTTGACGAACTGCCCGGGCCAGAAGTGGCGGTCCTTGTTGTCGATCGTTGCCCGCAATTTGATGGTGCCGGTGGAGTCCTGCACGGAGTTGTCCAGGAAGGTCAGATCGCCATCGTGACCGGAGCGCGGGCCGTCGTGGTCGGTCGGCAACCAGACCAGCGTCTTGAGCGTATTCCTGGCCATGTATTGCCGGACCAGGGCAAGGTCCTGCTCATTGACGGTGAAATCGGCATAGACCTTGGCGAGCGCTTCGATGACCAGGAGGGATCCTGCATTGGCCTTGACCACGTTCCCGGTATCGACCAGCCGCTGCCCGGCGCGGCCGTCGATGGGGGACTTGATGTCGCACCAGTCGCGGTTGATCTTTGCGGTGGTGACAGTCGCTTGGTCGGCGGCCACCGCGGCCACTGCCGCGTCAGCGGCAAAACGCGCGTCATCGTAACTCTGCGGGCTGGTGGCCTTGGTTGCCAATAGTTGCCGTTGACGTTCGGCATTGGTGCTGGCGTTTTCAGCGGTGGCGCGGTCTTTCTTCAGCGTCGCCCCCGCCTGGGCCAGGGCGGCGTCGTACGGCTCGGGGTTGATGGTGAACAGCGGCTGGTTGACCTTCAGTTCATCGCCGTCCTTGAACAGCCGTTGCGTGATCTGCCCGGCCACTTGCGGCGTGATGGTTACGACCTCAAGGGCCGTTACTTTCCCGATCTCGTCGAGATAGACGGGCGTATCCTGACTCACCGCTGTTGTCACGGTGACGGGTGCCGGAGGCCGGCTCATTGACCCGGCTGGGGGTTTGCTGCAGGCTGACAGGCTGAACGCTGCTGGCAGAACGGCGCCGGCCAGCACGAGTTTCATTGCCCGGATGATGGGGCGGAGTCGTACCGTGCGCTCCGCGTCATTTGACAATTGCTGCATTCCATGCACCTTTTGACTCCGGCCGACGCGCACCGCTTGCCGACCGGTGCCATGGACGTCGCCGTCTTTTTAACAGGATGAGCTGTCGATCGATTGCCGGAAAAAGCCCCGACCTGCCACAACTTCGCCTGCGACCGGTGGGGGAATCGCAGCAAATGCTTCGCGCGCTAACAATAGCGGGATCATCGACGGCCTTCCACCCCGCCGACGAATCATTTTTGCTAAATCAGTTGCCTCAGGAGCACAGACTTATCTTTATCGGCACAATCGGCTATGCCCTTGGATAGAGTCGCGAATTAGTGGGCCAGCCGCTTCTCCACCACCTCGCGCATGACCCCGGTCGGCGCCATCTTGCCCGTCCACATTTCAAACTGCCCCGCGGCCTGACGGACGAACATCTCGACGCCGCCGATTGTCTTGGCCCCCGCAGCCCGTGCCTGCTTCAGCAGGAGGGTTTCCATGGGGTTGTAGACCGTGTCGAACACCAGCATCTCGGGCGAGAAAGGGGACGGCTCCGCGCCCAGCGGGCTTTGATCGACATTGGGGTGCATCCCGACCGACGTGGTGTTGATGAACACCTGGCAGCAGCTTTTGCAGACTTTTTCGAGGTCGGCGGCCACGACGTTGCCGGTCTTTCCGTTGAATTCCTGGGCCAGCGCGTCGGCCCGCTCGCGCGTGCGGTTATAGACGACGACGGTCGCCCCATAGTGGGCCAGCGCCGCCACCGCCGTCCGGCCGGTGCCGCCGGCGCCGAGCACGGCCACGCGATAGTCCGTCAGTTCGGGCCGGGTGATGCCGAGCTTTTCGGTGATGCTGTCCAGGATCGCGGCATAGTCGGTGCTGGTCCCGCGCAGGACAGCAGTTCCGCCGGCGCGGTCGATGGCAATCGTGTTGACCGCCCCCATGCGCTCGGCTAGCGGGTCGATCTCCGCTCCCTGTTCCTGGAGGTATCGCAGGGCGTTCTGCTTATGCGGGATTGTCACCGACAAGCCCGACAGGTGCAGCCCCTCAAAGGGTACGAACGTTTCCATGAACGCCTTGAAACTTTCGTATCCCGCGTTGACCAGCAGCGGGAGATAGACGCCGTCGTAGCCGGTTGCGTCGAAGGCGGCGTTGTGGATGGCCGGCGACATGGAATGCGCGACCGGCTGGGCCACGACGCCGTATACCCGGGTTTCAGAATTGATCGCGTCCCAGCGGTACAGACGCTTCATATCCGCTACGGAAATCTGACCCGGTGCGGTAGCCCCTAACGAATCGAGCGCGGCGAAAGTCAGGAAAGCGCCGAATTTCTTTGCCAGGATGCGTGAGATCAAGCCGGCTTCGCCCATGCACAGCACGATTGCCGGTTTATGGCGGGCCTTGAGCAGCTCGAAAGCTTCGAGGTTGTCGCGGATGGTTCGCGCGGTCCAAACCACCTTGTACACCGCGGAGTCCAGCTCGAGCATCTCCTGGACCAGGTTGTGCAACAGCTCGGGGCGACCGTCGAAGTCATGGGCGCTGACGATCACGCGCTGGGAGCTCAAAAACCGGTCAAGAGCGTGCGCCACTCGATGCGTCGTTTCCAACTCGACATCGATATACGCCGCGCGAGTCCCGGCGAAGAGAAGCAAGGCAAGCCGCTGCTTGTCGGGCAAATCGCATTGCCCTCCCTCCCAGGTCGGCCGGCAAGTGACGATGAACGGCAGCGTACCGATTCCCTCCTCGCTCGCCAACGCGGGGTTGGAAAATCGATCGATCCGCAGTTCGACCATGTCCGCCCCCGCCTCGGCGGCGCGGGCGATGTCACGCCTGGCCTGGGCGAGGTCCGTCACGAAGATGGCGGCACAAAGGTAGGTCACCCTAGCCGATCCCCAGGTTCTCCAGATTCTGCCGAATCGACTGCTTGGTTTTTTCCGTTGCCTCCCAGAGCGGCAGGCGCATCTCGCCGGAATCGAGGCCGGCCAGGGACATGGCATATTTGATGCCCACCGGGTTGCCGTCCAGGAACAGGCTCTTGATGAGCGGGAACAGCCGATGGTGTACCTTGGCCGCCTCGGCGAACTCGCCGTTCAGGGCGAGCTGGGTCAGTTTCTTGATCTCGCCCGGCACCAGGTTGGAAGCGACGCTGATGACGCCTTTGGCGCCGATGCTCATCAGGGGGAGCGTCAGCGAGTCGTCGCCGCTGACGATCGTGATGTCGCACAGCGACATGATCTCGCTGGCCGTGTCCAGCGAGCCGGTCGCTTCCTTGATGGCGACAATGTTGGGGTGCTGGTGCAGCCGCACGACCGTCTGCGGCGTCATGGTTACGCCGGTGCGGCCGGGGATGTTGTACAGCACGATCGGCAGGTCCACGGAGTCGGCCAGCGTCATGAAGTGCCGGTACAGGCCTTCCTGCGACGGCTTGTTGTAGTAGGGGTTCACGGAAAGCCCGGCCGACGCCCCCACTCGCTTGGCGATGGAATGCAGTTCTAGCGCTTCGCTGGTGGCGTTGGCGCCGACGCCGGCGATGACCGGCACGCGCCCCTTGGAAACCTGGACCGCCAGCTCGATGACTCGGGCGTGCTCCTTGAAATCGACGGTGGGGCTTTCGCCGGTCGTGCCGACCGGCACCAGCCCGTCGATGCCGCCGCGAATCTGGAACTCCACTTGTTCGCGCAGCCGAGACTCATCGAGCTTGCCGCCCGCGAACGGCGTCACCAGTGCTGTCATCGCTCCGCTTATCATGGCTTCGTTCCTTCGGTTTCCGAACTAATTCGGGTGCCATGGGCAAGCGTACTCGCTTGCCCGTGGCCATGGCCGCAGACCCGCCGCTTCACGGGCAAGCAAGTACGCTTGCCCATGGCACCCACTGAGCAGGTTCCCGCATTTGCCCGGTCTTGGCTTTGTCCGAAAGCTCGACCCGCTGCGATCCCGACGAGTTTTCAGACAGAGCCCATCGCTACGCCCCCCGCACCGGCGCGTTCATGGCCGCCTTCATCTCGCGGACCGCTTCGCGGAGCCCGACGAACACCGCCCGGCTCACAATGGCGTGCCCGATGTTCACCTCGGCCATCTCGGCAATGGCGGCCACCGGCCCGATGTTGCGGTAATTGAGGCCGTGGCCGGCATGCAGCCGCAGCCCGCGTTCGCGGGCCCATTGGCCGGCGCGGACCAGCCGGCTCAACTGCCGATCAATCGCCGCCGCGCCGGTGCCGTTGGCGTATTCGCCGGTGTGAAGCTCGACCGCGTCAAAGCCCTGCAGGTGGGCCGCCTCGACCTGGGCTTCTTCCGGGTCGATAAATGCCGAGACGACGACGCCAGCGGCTTTCATCCGCTTGACGGCGTTGCGAACGCGTTCCGGCTCGCGCAGCAGATCCAGTCCGCCTTCGGTCGTGACCTCCTGCCGCCGCTCCGGCACGATCGTCGCCTGGGCAGGCACGAACCGCTCGGCAATGTCCACGATTTCCGGGACCAGGCTCATTTCCAGGTTGAGCTTGCACTGCACCGTCTGGCGCAGCACCTGCACGTCGCGGTCGGAAATGTGCCGGCGGTCTTCGCGAAGATGCACGGTGATCCCGTCGGCCCCGCCCAGTTCGGCTTCCACCGCCGCCCAGACCGGGTCCGGCTCATAGGTGCGCCGGGCCTGCCGAAGCGTGGCCACATGATCGATATTGACGCCCAACTCCACCATGGATTGAAGTCCACAATCAGTCAACTTCTCAGTCATTCAACTTGTCAATCGAGCGCGATTGTAGGAGCAAACGGCGGTTTCTCAAGCTTCGATCATTTCCGCAACTCGTGCAACAGATGCTTCAACTCCGGCAGCACCAGCTTGGTCATCGCCAACTCCACGGCCGGAGTCGACCCCGGCATGGCGAAAATCAACTTCCCCTGGGCGATGCCCGCCACCGCCCGGCTTAACATCGCGCCGCTGCCGATTTGCTGGTAGCTGAGCATCCGGAACAGCTCGCCGAAGCCGGGCAGGGGCGAATCGATGCGCATCTCGATGTAGGGAACGGTTTCGTCGCGCTTGCTGATCCCGGTGCCGCCGTTGGTCAGGATGACCTCCACGCCGTCGCTGTTCACTAATTCATCGAGAAGGGCTTCCAGCCGTGGCCCATCGTCCGGGATGATCTGGTATCGCACGATCGCGTGCCCCGCACCTGTGAGCAACTCCTGGATCCGCCGCCCGCTCTTGTCCGTCTCCACCGTGCGCGTGTCACTGAGAGTGACGACGGCGCACCTGCCGAAATCCCCGGCGGATTGAAAAATGTGCTCGTCGTACGGCACTTGAGAAACCACCTGAATCTCCTCTTCTCACGTCTTCACGTTTCACGTGCTAATACACTGGCGCTCCAAGCCCCAGCCCACCCTGTTTAAAGTTCGGCACGTTCTGCTCGACATCGGCGGCCAGATGCCCATCCCGAGTCATGACGGTGATGTCGTTCCGCCCCGGCGTCAGCGGCACGTCCACCCGATCAGGGCTCCCCTTGCCCTTCGACAGCACGTCTTCGATCTTCAGGTCGCCAAGGTAGCATCGGAGCATCCCGCGCGTATCTGCATTGAAGTGGCCGGTCAGGTGGTGCAGCCAGGCGTCCTTGCCGGCCGGCACGAGCTGCCGGTCCCACCATTCGCGGTCGGTGGACGAACCGATCGCCACGTCCTCGGGGCTGGCCCAGGCCGACTCATACGGCCCCGGCATCCGGCCCGCCCCGGCTTCCTTGGCCAGCGTGATCGTCAACGGCTGGGTCGTACCATTGTGGATGTTGATGTCATAGGTTTCCGTCCGCGCCACGCAGCCGGTCAACAGGAAGACGACGGCCAAAGCGATGACGCCTCCGACGGCGATTCGCGGGTGCACCTTACACGGTGTGAACATGGCCCCGATCCTAACGGGACAGGGCGGACATGCAAAGTTCCCATTGGCGAGCCACCTTCTCGATTCAGCGCCGACGCCCTGGCGGCCCCGCGGTATGATCCGCGCCGACAGGCTGTGCTTCTCGGCAAGGTCCCGTCCAGTCGTCGCTCGAATGGCGGCGTCCAGCCGGCAACCACGCCCGAACAGGAAAGGTCGGTCTACATGAAAATCGCAGTCTTAGGATTAGGGATCATCGGCAGCGCCTGGGCGAAGAACCTCATTGCCGACGGGCACGAGGTGCGGACCTGGAACCGTTCGCCGAAGGAATTCCCGGGCTTTCGTGCGTCGATCACCGAAGCCGTCGCCGGCGCCGACGCGATAGTGATTGTCGTCGCCGACCCGCCTGCCGTGCAATCGGTGCTCGATCAGGTCGTACCGACAATCGGGCCGGGGCAGCTCATTATCCAGTCCAGCACCATTTCTGCCGAGTGGACGTTGCGCTTTGCCGAGCAGGTGACTAAGACGGGGGCCTTGTTCCTGGAAGCGCCATTCACCGGCAGCAAGCTGGCCGCCGAGCGGCGGCAGACGGTCTATTACCTCGGCGGCGACCCAGCAGTCATCGACAAGGCCCGCCCGATCCTGCAGCCGATCTCCAGCACGATCCTGCATATCGGGCCGCTGGGGACGGCCTCATCGCTCAAGCTGGCGATGAACATGAACATCGCCGGGATCGCCATGATCCTCTGCGAGAGCCTGACCCTGTGCCGCGATGCCGGCATCTCCGATGACGTCTATTTCCAGGCCCTGGCGCGGAACGCGGCCCATTCGCCGCTGGCCGATCTCAAGGAGCCCAAGCTCCGGCAGCACGATTACAGCGCGCAGTTCTCGATCAAGCACATGGGCAAGGACCTGCGGTTGGCGCTGGAGACAGCGGCAAAACTCCCCGTCACGCTGGCGCAAACGGAACTGCTCAAGCAAACCTACGACCGCGGCATCGCCGCCGGCATGAAAGACGACGATTTCATCGGCCTGATCCGTCTCGTCGAGAAGCGCTAGCGCTTATGAAAATCATCCTCCCCGGCGGCTCAGGTCAGATCGGCGTTCTGCTTGCCCGCGCCCTTGTCGCCGACGGCCAAGAGGTTGTTGTGTTGAGCCGCCGGCCAACGCCGGCCAAGTGGAGGGTCGTGGCCTGGGATGCAAAAACTCTGGGGCCATGGGCGGCCGAACTCGATGGGGCGGATGTGGTGATCAACCTGGCCGGACGGAGCGTCAATTGCCGGTACAACGCCGCTAATCGCCGGGAGATTATGGAGTCACGCGTCGATTCAACTCGCGTGGTCGGTCAGGCGATCGGGCAAACGGCCCGTCCGCCGCGACTCTGGCTGCAGGCCAGCACCGCCACCATCTACTCCCACCGTTATGACGCCCCCAACGATGAGATCACTGGCATCATCGGCAGCAACGAATCGGAAGCGCCTCCGTCATGGCAGTTCAGCATCGAGGTGGCGACCGCTTGGGAGCGGGCCGCCAATGAGGCGGTCACGCCCGCCACCCGCAAGGTGCTGCTGCGCTCAGCCATGACCATGAGCCCCGACCGCGGTGGCGTGTTCGATGCACTCCTGGGCCTGGTCCGCCGAGGCCTTGGAGGAACCAGCGGCGACGGCCGGCAGTTCGTCTCCTGGATCCACGACCGCGACTTCATCCGCGCGGTCCAATGGCTGATCGAACATGAGCTCCAAGGCCCCGTCAACCTTGCCTCGCCCGATCCAATCCCCAACGCCGCGTTCATGCGGACGCTGCGGTCCGCCTGGGGCACCCGGCTCGGGCTGCCGGCCAATCGATGGATGCTCGAGGTCGGGGCGCTTCTGATGTGGACTGAAACAGAGCTTGTGCTGAAGAGCCGCCGGGTGGTGCCGGCCAGGCTGGTGCAGTCCGGGTTCAGCTTTGACTTTCCCGGTTGGGCAGAAGCGGCGGCAGATCTGTGTAGTCGCTGGCGCGAGCAGAATCGGTAGACAGACCCCCTCATTTTGCTCCCTGGTCGATCCATGCCCGGACCAGACTAACCTGCTCGGCCGTCAGCGACCTGGCGGCGCCGCCGCGTCCGCCTTGGCCGCCACGGGGGCCGCATTTGGGGGGCATGGCGGTGTCGTCATTGATCTGCGCGACGGCGATGACCAGGGGGCTGTCCTTGCTGTCGCCGGCGATGAGCACCTTGCCGTCTTCGCCGCCGGCCAGCACGCCGTTGAGCGAATCCAACTGGAGCCCACCCTTGACGCGCCCGTTGCCGTGGCAGCGCATGCAGGAGGCTTGCAATAGGGGACGGATGTCCTTGGCGAAAGTGACATTGGCGGTCTGGGCGGCGGGCGGCAGTTTGCTCAGATCGGCGTTGACTGCCGCCGTATTGCCCTGTGGGTCGGCGGGGGCATCGGACGCGGCGGGAGCTTTTTGTGAATCCGCGCCGTCCGGGCCGCCTTGCGGCCCGTTGGGTGGATCTTGTTGTCCCGGGATGGGCGGTCCGCCTGGCCCGCCTTGCTGCCGGCCGCCCCGGTGCCGATACATAGGGGGACCGCCGGGCCCGTTTTGCCCGTCGGGACCGATTGGCGGCCCACCCGGTCCGCCTTGCGGAGGCGGTCCGAAAGCGCCGGGCCCGTCTTGCCCGTCAGGCCCACCTGGCGGCCCCTGCGGCGGCGGACCGCCTGGCCCGCGGCCATGCTGGCCGCCCGGCGGCCCCGGAGGCGGGGGACCAAAACCGCCCGGGCCGGGGCCATAGTCCGGTGGGGGGCCACCCGCGTCATTCGGGCCGTTGGGCCCGCCAGGCCCGTCCGGCGGCCCTTGCGGCGGGGGCCCCATTTCACCCGGACCGGGCCCCGAACCGGGCCCGCCGCGATGTCGACCGCCCTGGCCGGCATCGGGCGGAGGGCCACCAGGGCCATCCGGGCCTTGCCTCGCATTCAGTTGCGCGGCCAGAACCTCCAACTCCTCCCGGGTGACCACGCCGTCCTGATTGGTGTCGGCCCGATCAAAGAGTTTGAGAAACCGCCGATCCGTGATTTCGTCGCGGGTCAGCTTCCCATCGCCTTTCTTGTCGAACGCCATCATCCGGTCGACGAGGCCGGAATGGTTGTTTCGGCCGGGCGGGCCATCGGATGGCGGTTTGTCGTCCTCGGCTCGAGCTCCCACGACGGGAACCAACAGCGCAAGGGCGAAAACGGCCCGGAACAGAACGGCAGCAATGGGGTTTGGCAACATGGTCTCATCGTCAAGCGTGCGTCTTTGCGTGCGTCGAGGCGGCAGCCCAACGCCGTGGTGTGGGGAACCTGCGCCTCATCGAGATAGTTGCGCGCCGAGCCGGGAACCGCCGCGTCTGGCGTGTAAATCTTTGCCCGCGATCCCAAGGGAACCAACCTCTCATGGCGGTCTTTTTCTTAAGCGTTCCTTTCGACGCCAGTCCGGTTGGGCGCACCGGATGCCCCAACAGGATTACACCTTCGTGCTGCACCACAAGTACAGCGACTCTGTACTGCAAGTCCTCTGGACGGCCGAGAAAGCACCCCTTAGATTCCCGCGTCATCAAGGATTGTCTGCTAATCTGATAGCAACGAGTAACCCGGCAGCAACGAGCGTGCCGGAGTTGAAACGAATGCCTTTGCGCGCTTTAGTGGTGCACGCAAAAGAAGTTGCACGCCAACCGTCTACTGTTTGCCGAGTACGTTGGGAAGGAAGGAGCTGCGCAGGTCGAGAGGGACGTCGCGTCGGCGATGAGAAAGCGTGCTGGATGGGCCCGGCAAGAAGAGACCGACGCGCAGGCGGCAAATAAACGTTGTTGACGGCCGAACCTTCCTTCGAACCAACAACTGATTCTATCGTGGACCAACTTGCGACGATTCAGGCGGTGCGGGATGCTCAAGTCTCCAGGGGCGGGCCGGCCGCTGCGCCTCCAACGCTCTGGCAGTCGATTCCCGGTCCGCTCGTCGGCCCGCTGATCTGCATCGCAACGATCGTCATCTACACGGTTGCCGTGGCTGTCGGCATTCGCTTCGGTCTGCGGCCGGAAGGAATCACCTCTGTCTGGCCGGCGACCGGCGTGGCCCTGGGGCTAATGGCGCTGACGGAACGGCGGCGCTGGCAGAGCTGACCAAGTACGCGGTGCGGATGGGCCTCACGCCGCTTGAGGGGCGCCGATCGCGTCCGACCGAACGTGCGCCGGAGCAATAGGCCCGGCCGTCAATGAGGGCGGTGCGCCCCGCTGGGCCGCGGGGCAACGAACGGCAACTGGACTTTGTTCCTGTTTTGCGGTTTGAAACAGAAACAGCTTGTTTTTCCAGTAAAAACTGGCCGATGGGAGCCGAACCAGCGGCGTGATGCGCGCCGAAGCCAGGAGGTCCCCATGCCAACCACCCGCCGTGCCCCAGACGATGACCGGTCCTACTCTACACCCCAAGCCTGGCGAAATGCCAAGGTTGCGTTCGGGTGGAAGCCGGGGACCAGCCGCAAGCACGCGTCCAGCCTCGTCGATGCGCTGCTCGACCTGGAGGACTACGCCCTTAGCAGCGGCGGGTGCGTCAGGTTCGTTCTGGAGTTGGCGATCCGCAGCCACCTGAAGCTCGCCCGCGAGCACAAGTGGCACATCCACAAGAAGCTGGACCGCACG
>Ga0182024_10003414_pt1 | contig 37845 bp, 35 predicted proteins | sample P32metaG_FD_120480 | JGI IMG/M metagenome (GOLD analysis project Ga0182024, IMG submission 120480) | Permafrost microbial communities from Stordalen Mire, Sweden - P3-2 metaG (Illumina Assembly) | ecosystem: Environmental > Terrestrial > Soil > Wetlands > Permafrost | place: Sweden: Stordalen...
CGCGAGATCGATGATGGGCTGGTAGTGCATCTTCAGATCACCAGAGTGCAACGCTTGGCGCAACTCTCGAACGAGTTCGAAGCGGTCGACCGCCTGCTGGTGCATGCTCGGAGTGAAGAGGACAAAGCGACCCTTCCCCTCGCCTTTGGCTTCGTACAAGGCCACGTCGGCGTTCTGGATGAAGTCTGTCCTCTCGGACGTTGTCGCGTCGGAGACAGTGATGCCAATGCTCGCGTGCTGCTCGACCTGCGTTCCCGCGACGAAAAATGGATCCACCAGAGCGCCGAGCAGGCGAGTCGCCGCGAGCTGCGCGTCGGCCGGTGCGCGCAGACCTTCGGCCAAGTAGAGGAATTCGTCGCCCCCGAAACGACACAGCGTGTCCGTGGCGCGCGTCACTTTCTCTAAGCGGCGAGCCACCAACTTCAGCAGTTCATCGCCCGCGAGGTGGCCGAGCGAGTCGTTCACGCCCTTGAAGTCGTCGAGGTCCAAGAGAAGTACGGCGAAGAGTCCACCATCTCGGGCTACTTTGGCGTGTGCCTGATCGAGGCGGTCGTTGAAGAGTGCACGATTCGAAAGTCCGGTCAACGTGTCGTGCAGAGCTTGGTGGGAGAGCTCGGCGGCGAGTGTGCGCTCATCGGTGATGTCGCGTTCGGAGATGACGTTGTAGAGAATGTTGCCGTCCTCATCACGCGCCGGTGACCGTAAGACTTCAACGTAGATCAGTCGACCGTCTTTTCGCACGTAACGCTTGACGTAACGCGACTGACCCACCTCGCCTCGGAGAATGCGTTGGTGAGAGTCTTCGGTGATGCCAATGTCTTCGGGATAGGTGAACGGCGTCGAATTTTGGCCGAGCACTTCCTCACGGGAGAAACCGATCATGGTGCAGAACGCGTCATTGGCGGCGATGACGCGGTCGTTGAGATCCGTGAAGATCATTGGCGCCATATTGTCTTCGAATGCCAGTCGGAATCGCTCCTCGAGCGCCTGAAGCTGCTGGACGTATCTCGTCTGTTCGGTGATGTCTCGACCGTTCACGATGATGCCGGCGACGACCTCGTTGTCGAGAGCGTTGGTCGACACCAGTTCGAGTTCGCGAATCTCTCCGTTGGCCGCGATCGTTCTTACCGTGTCGCGAATTGATCCGTTCGGCGTTTGCAGTAGTTCTATGAACCGCGTGAACACCCGTTCGACGTCGTCGGGATGCAAGTACGTGAAGGCGTCAGTACCGATGCCCTCCTCGAGCGAAATGCCGAACGTCGTCAGAGAAATCGGGTTCGCGTAGGTGACTTTGCCGGTTTTGTCGATGACCAAGAGGAGGTCCAACGAGTTCTGGCCCACTTCCGTCAACGTCGCGAAGCGTTTCGCGTAGACGCTCTTCAGTTTCGACTCTTCGGACTTGGACTTCGACTTTCCGGTCTTCGGTGCCGGGGCGTGAGAAGTCTTCTTATCTTTGTTGGCCTTCTTTGACTTGTCGGACGTCACACGCAAATTTTACTTGGCTCGACTTGGCGTCGTCGTCATGGGGAATGCTCGTGCGCTCGGAGTCTGCGCGCACGAGCGGTGCGCTGGCTCGCGTCGGCGAACGCTAGGGCCACGAGGGTCCATTCCTCACGTGTCATCGTTGGTGTGCAAGTATGCGCAGTTGAACCACTCGAGGAGATCGCGTGCCGTACTGCACCAACTGTGGGACCGAGGAACGAGAGGGACAGCAGTTTTGCGGGGTCTGTGGCACTAGAAAGCCTGGGTCATTTGGCGCAACGCCGATGCCCGCGTTGTCGTCAGCGGAGTACGGCTCCGGGGCCGAGGTCCGCGTCGGCATCTCGTTGGTACCCCCCCGACAGTCTCGTTGGTCGGTCTTCCTTCGCGGCTTCTTGGCACTACCGCTCTACGTGGTTTACATAGGCGTTGGCTTCGCGGCGTTTTTTGTCACCGTTGTGGCTTGGTTTTGTGCTTTGTTCATCGGACGAGTCCCCGACGGCCAGCAGCAATTTCTTACCAAGGCGCTACGGGTCTACGCCAACGTCATTTCGTACGGGTACTTGTTAAGTGGTCGCTGGCCCGGGATTACGTTCAACGCGAAGCCCGGCGATCAAGTAACGGTCGACATCGATCACGTCGGACTGCGACGCTGGTCCGTTTTCTTTCGCCTCTTCCTCGGAGTCCCCGCGACGCTCGTCAGTGTCGCCCTGAACCTTGGTTCGTACCCCCTACTCCTCGTGGCCTGGGTGTGGGGCGTTCTCGCGGGCAGAGAACCACGTTCGATTCATCAAGCGCTGGCCCTCGTGCTGCGCTATCAGCTTCGACTGCAGGCGTACTCGACGTTACTGACGCCGACGCAACCCTTTCGTGGCTTCCTTGGTGACGGTGTCGAGCCGTCGATGAAGACGTCAGGGAGTGCTGAAGCGACACCCGCGGCGACCATCTCTGACGCGAACTCTTCACCCTTAGATCCGGCTGCTCCTCAGCGTCTCTCGACGTCCACGGTAATGACCGCGCCACTGCCGACACGATGGCTCGTGACCAGGGCGGCGAGGGTCTTGATGGTGCTCGCTCTCGTCGCTGGGGCACTCCTCTACTTTCTGACGCCTTCGTTCGAGAATCCACTAATTGTCCGGATGCAAGATTTCATCTCGCGCGGCGTCGTTACCACGTCGCACACCACCACGGTCAACGTGATGCTTCGTTTCGAAACGTCGACGAGCGCCTGTCGAGGGACTTACATGCTGGAGTGTCAACAGCGAGCCGCGACGCTCGCTATCTCTCACGTGAGCGAACAGTCAGCGTTGCTACTCTCGAACAACATCTTCATTCCTACAAATGCGCTGACGTCGGTGAAGAAGTACGAGTCGGCGATCGACGAGCTGGAAAACGAACTCTTCACGGTTCAAACGTCGAGTTCGCTCTCGTCGCAAACGCGCGTCGTGCGCGCCGACATACCTGCGACCTTGGCCCTAGTGAACCGTGATTTTCTCTTGGCCAAGGCGCGTCTTGGGGCTTGAATGTGGGGCCGTACTCGATGACGTCCTCGTCGCTGGGTCCACCATCATCTCGTTGCGTGTGCGAGCCGCCACGTACGCGGGGTGCTCACTGCGTCAGACTGGTGTGGTGAGAGTACGTCGTAACAAGAAAGTGGTTGATGATGCGGTGGAGTGACTCGCGACGGGTGCTGATGAGCGCGTTGGTCGGATCGATGATTGGCTCGACGCTGGTCGTCTCGATCGCCATCAGTTCCGTCGGCCAAGCCAGCGCATCGAGCGCGAGTTCGTGGACGGTGTACCACGGCGACGTCGCCGGCACCGGAGTTTCGACGTCACTTAGGAGTGTCGACACCTCGAAAAGGGCGTGGACGTCGCCGATGTTGAACGGTCAGATATTCGGAGAACCTCTCGTCTTTTCGGGTCGCGTCTACGTCGCGACCGAAAACGACATGGTGTACGCGATCTCGTCCGCGAACGGCCGGATCGTCTGGTCGCGGCACGTGGGCAGTGCCGTTCCCTCGTCGAAGTTGCCGTGTGGCGACATTTCCCCGTCGGTCGGGATCACGGGTACGCCAGTGATCGATCCGTCGAGAAATGAGATCTTTGTCGTCGCCGACGAACTCGTGAACGGCAGTCCCGAGCACGAACTAGTTGGTCTCTCCACGACCTCTGGCGCGCAAGAGATTAAGCAGGGCGTGGATCCGCGCGGTGCCGATCCCGCGGCGCTGTTGCAGCGCACCGGGCTGAGTCTTGACGCCGGTCACGTGGTGTTCGCGATGGGTGGTAACTACGGTGACTGCGCCTCGTACCGAGGTCGAGTCGCTTCGGTGAAGGAGACGGGATCGACGCCCACGTTCTTCACGGTGGACGCCAACGCCGGCGACTCCCAGGGCGCAGTCTGGATGGGTGGCGCGGCACCGGTCGTGGACGCGAAGGGCAATATCTGGGTCAGTGTGGGCAACGGTTCGGTGCATTCGAGTGGTCAGGCTTACGACGACAGTGATTCGGTGCTCGAACTCTCCGCAAGCCTTCAACTGAAGCAGTACTTCGCGCCCGCCGCGTGGCCCCAGGACAACGCCAGCGACCACGACATTTCCACGGCACCAGCGTTACTCTCGAACGGACAGGTCGTCGTGGCCGGTAAATCTCCTACGGTCTACTTATTGAACGCCGCGCACCTCGGGGGGATCGGCAAAGAGGAAGCGAGCCTCACGGGTGTCTGTGGCAACGACACCGACGGCGGGAGCGCGGTCGTCGGCACGACGGTCTACCTCCCTTGTCTTGATGGACCCGTTGCTCTTCGCGTGACGACGTCGCCCCCAGCGCTCAAGGTTCTGTGGCAGTCGAGCGTGGGCGGGGGACCGGTGATCGTCGCGGCGGGCATGGTATGGACAATCGGGCAGAACGGCGTGTTATACGGACTCGACGCTACGACTGGACACGTGCGTCAACAGGCAACGATCGGCACCCCGGCCAATCACTTTCCTACACCGAGCGTGGGCGACGGCCTCGTTCTCGCGGCGTCGGCGAACCGTGTCGTGGCTTTTCACGCGAGTGTCGGTCCTTAAACGCTGGACTCTAACTCGTCGCGCTGTTGCGCCTTGGGGTAGTGGTCGGCGCCACGTGCGTCAACGCCGCGGTAACGACGTCGGGATGGACTGCGCGAAGGAGAAGTGATTGTCCGGGTCGTACTTGTTCTTCACCTTGACGAGTCTCTTCAGGTTCTTTCCGTAGTACGCGGACTGCCAATCGCTGAGTGTGGGGTCGATGTAGTTCTGATAGGCGCCGGTCGTGGGATCGAAGATCTCGGCGCCGAGCCAGGTCAGCCACGCCTGACCGGCGTTAATCTCCGACGCGGGCGTGTAGGTCCCCCACGAGTAGGTCGCCTGTATGCCGGCCACCTTGTCGCGGTGCACGAAGGCTGTTTCGTCACTGGCGACACGGTTGATCGCGCCGCCGTAGGAGTCGAAGGCGAGCGCACCGCCGAGAGTGGGCGCGTGCGACTGGAGATTCTCGATCGCCGCGACCATGCTCTGTGCCTGCGCGTGGGTCATCGCGGCGTTGACGTAACTGGACTTTGCCGAAAAGGCCGACCGGCTCAGCTGGCCGGCGGGATTGTGCGAAGAGAGATGGCACGACGCGATGGCGAGCCCCGAACAACCCGCTTCGATCTCCATCGCCTCGAGGTAGTCGTGCGAGCCAACAAAGCTGTACGAGGGCGCAGTGCCGATCAATGCACGAAGCGACGACAAGAGTGGCGCGAGCGCCGCCGCACTGCCGCAGTACACCCCGTTCGTTTGGGCCAGGAATCCGTACGTACCTTGAGAGAAAAGTTGACAGTCCGACCACAGCTCGTCGGGCGTCGAACCAATCCACTGTTGCCACGCTTCGAGCATCGTGGCGGCCGCGGCCCAGGGGAACTGCATCGTGAAGAGGGTGACCTCGGGCATCGCGTGGACGTTGAACGTGAACGAGGTCGCCACGCCGAAGTTCCCTCCGCCACCGCCTTGGCAGGCCCAGAGGAGGTCCGAGTGATCGTGCCCGTTGGCTTTGACGTGGTGCCCGTCGGCGGTCACGAGACTCACAGAGCGAAGGTTGTCCGAGGTGAGACCGTACCTTCTTGCGAAGACTCCCACGCCGCCACCCAACGTGAGGCCCGCGATCCCGACCGAGGGACACGAGCCACCGGGCAGCAGTCGACCTTGGCGGCCGACGACGTTGTACACGTCGATCAACTGGGCGCCCGCGCCAACGGTGGCGGTGTCGGTGGTGGTATCGACCGACACGTCCGACATCCGGCTCACGTCGATGACGAGTCCCTCACAACTCGAGTAGCCACCGTAACTGTGGCCACCCGATCGACTGGTCAGTGTTACGTCGTGCGAGGTGGCGAACTCGAGGCATCGAGAAACATCGTCGGCGCTCTCGCAGTAGGCAATACCTTGTGGGCGCAGGTCGACGAACTTCGAGTTGTAGAGCAGCCGGTCGATGGCGTAAGCGCGATTGGCGGGAAGGATTAAAGATCCAGACAAAGACGCGGCCAACTTTGACCAGTCGGCACTCGTCGCCGGGCCAAGGTTCGTAGTGCTGGTGGGGCTCGGCGCGGAGGATTTCGCGTCGCCGCAGCCCTCTAAGGTCAATGACGCCGCTAGCGCGCCGGTGGTGAGCGTCCCGAGCTGAAGGCTTCGGCGCAGGAACGCTCGGCGATCGAACGTGGGATTGGACGTCACGTCGCGACGTTAGAGCCGCTGGCAGCGGTTTCCATGGTTTTGGCTTCTACGACGGGCTCTCTCGCTACTAGTTCCTGATTAAGAATTGGTGACGATGAACGATAAGCGGAGCGACCTCGCTGTATCGTGCACTGTCGAGTTATTCACGTCGCGTCACGCACGACCGAGATGAATTCATCGAATTCGTGGTTCTTGTCGCGAACCATTGGCGAAAGATTTGGTGGCGTTACGCATCGACGTGGTATCGAACAATTGGCGCGTGTAAGTAGGGGATTGTCGCAAGGTGAAAGAGTCACAGAGGATGCGTAGGAACCCGTCCAGGGTTCTGGTGGCCACGTTCATCGTGCTCGCGGGTGTCGTTCTTCCCGTCTTTGGCCTTTTCGCCGAAGGTGTCGCGGGGGCTGACACGCCTTCGACCAACTTCTACCTCGACCTGGGTGGCTCGGGTTCAGTGGGCGTGCAGCCCACGCTCGCCGACCCTCGTGGTGCGAGAACCAATCAGGGTTACTCGAACGATCTCGTGGCGTACGAAGCGGCGCGAGGCGTGACGTTGCAGTTGACCGAGTTGGGTTGTCCGGGTGAGACCACGGCGACCATGATTGACGGCAATGACCACTGCTATCCCGTCTACGACAGCCAGTTCAGCGAGGCGTTGACGTTTCTTCGTTCCCACCACGGGGACAGTGGCGTAGTGACGATCGACCTCGGTTTTAACGACATCCATCACTGCTTCCATCACGGAGCGGTCAACGAGACGTGCGTGAAAACCCAAATCGACGCGATGCGTCAACTGTTGCCCACCATTCTCACGGGTTTGAAGAACGTGTCCGGTCCCGGCGTTACTTTCGTGGGCCTCGGGCACTACGACCCCTTCTTGGCTGACGCTCTCAATGGTCCCGCGGGTCAACTGTTCGCCCAAGCGACCGCCGCCGCGATCGATTCCCTGAACGCAACGTTGCACAGCGTATACACCAGCGCCGGCGTGGCCATGGCGACCGTCGGCGCCGCGTTCGAGAGTCGCAACGTCGCCCGGGTGAACATGGCGGGCAAGGGAATGGTGCCGGAGAACGTCGCCAACGCGTGCGAACTGACATGGATGTGTCAAGCGCCGCCCTTCGGCCCCAATCTCCATCCGAACGACGCCGGCTACGCCATGATCGCTACGGCGATCGAAAGTGCGCTCAAGGCTCCCTGGTAGATCTGGCCCGTGGCGCCGACCATGGGGCCCCTAAGCACGGACGCCTCAAGCAGATCTTGGCGGGGTAGGACCAAAGATTCGATCGTTGTACGCGTCGTTGAACGTGAAGTTCCTCGAATCTGGGGGGACTATTCGCCGGGCCATGGTGGTTCACCGTGGTGAGTATGAGATTTCCACCCTTAAAATTGGGGATTCGAAGCGCACTGAGAGCGTTCACAACTAAGCCCTTGCCAATACATGACTAACCTGATAAGAATTGTCATCTATAGGGACCTTTGAGCTGAAAGGAGCGCGGTGACCACGGAAACCAAGACCGAGTCGGGTGTCGAAGCCGTCAAACGCGCCAGTAATTACCTTCGCGGCGACCTCGACAGCGACCTTTCGAACGAACTGCCGAACGTTACGAACGACAGCGAACAGTTGCTCAAGTTTCACGGCATCTACGCCCAAGACCAACGAGACGTGCGCCGCGCCCGGGCCCTGGCCGGAGAAACGCTCGACTACATCTTCATGATCCGCGTCGTCATCCCGGGCGGGCGACTCTCGCCCGAGCAGTGGCTCGGATTAGACGACATTGCCTCGACGATCGCCGACGGCTCCGTTCGATTGACGACACGCCAAGCGGTGCAGTTTCACGGCGTCGTGAAGGGCGATCTGCGCGACCTCGCGAAGGGTCTGGACCGCCAGTTCCTGTCGTCCTTCGGCGGCTGCGGCGACGTGGTCCGAAACGTGGTGACGTGCCCGAATCTGCACTTGGAGAACGGTCACGGCCACTTAGAGGGCATCGCGCTCCAACTCCGCGAGACGTTTCGTTCGACGTCGGAAGCGCACTGGGAGATATTCGTCAACGGCGAGAAGGCGGCGTCGCGCGAAGAGATTAAAGAGCGCCCCTTCTACGGCGACACCTATCTGCCGAGAAAGTTCAAGATCGCCGTTTCGCATCCCCGCGACAACTGCGTGGACGTCTTCGCCCAAGACGTCGGTCTGATCCCGGGCGAACACCCCGACCTCGGGGCGGGCTTCACTTTGCTCGTCGGTGGGGGACTCGGTCGTTCCTACGCCAACGCCGACACCTTCGCTCGCTTGGCCGAACCGTTGACGTTCGTGACGAACGAAGAGGTTGAAGAGGTCATCGCCGCCATCATCGCGACCTACCGCGACTTAGGCGATCGAACGGATCGCAAGCGCGCGCGCATGAAGTACGTGGTCGCCGACCTCGGCCTCGCGGCCTTTCAGTCCGAAGTGGAGCAGCGTCTCGGTCGCGGACTTCGCGCGCCACTCGAGCTGCCCGAGGACTTCGACGCCGACGATCACTTGGGATGGCGAGCGTTGCCGAACGACACTTGGCAAGTCGGCATTCGCGTGGGCGCCGGTCGCGTGAAGGACGTGGAGGGTGGCACCACTCTCAAGAGCGCTCTTCGCCACATCGCCGAGCGCTACGCCGTCACCTTCTTCATCACCGCCCAGCAAGACCTCATCGTGAGCGGCGTTCTCGCGAGCGACCGTGACGCGATCGACGCGCTGCTTCGTGAACACCACGTGCGTCTTAACGAAGAGCTCGGCAACATCGAGCGACGCGCGATGGCCTGTCCCGCGCTGCCCACGTGTGGCCAAGCGCTCACTGAAGCCGAGCGCGTCTTGCCCGATCTCGTGAGCGGACTCGAAGACGCACTGCAACGCCGCCAACTCGGACGACGACCACTGCAACTTCGTATGACCGGTTGTCCGAACGGTTGCGCGCGTCCGGCTATTGCCGAGATCGGCGTGGTGGGTCGAACGAAGTCGACCTACGACATCTACTTGGGGGGCGGGACGAAGGGGAATCGACTGGCCGCGCTCTATCAGGAGAAGGTCAAGTTGGAGGACATTCCCGAGATTCTCGGACCCCTCTTCGATCGCTGGGGTAGTGAAGCCGGTGCCGAGGAGTCCTTTGGTGACTTCGTGACGAGAGTTGGTTTCTCGTGACCGTCTACCTCGTGGGCGCGGGTCCCGGTGACGCCGACCTCTTGACGATTCGCGCCGCGCGACTGCTCGGCGAAGCCGACGTCGTCGTACGCGACCGACTCGTTGACGAATCCGTGATGGGGTTCGTGAACCCTGAGGCGCGGATCGTGGACGTGGGTAAGGCGCCGGGTGACTCGTCGAGTCAAGAAGCGATCAACGCGCTGCTCGTCGACCTCGCTCATCGCTACGAGACGGTCGTGCGGCTTAAAGGGGGGGATCCCTTCGTCTTTGGTCGCGGCGGCGAAGAGTTGCTCGCGCTGCACGAGGCGGGCGTGGCCTGTGACGTCGTGCCCGGACTCAGTTCGGCACTCGCCGGGCCCCTAGCGGCGGGCATCCCCGTGACCCATCGCGGCGTGAGTAGAGGCGTCACCATCGTGAGCGCGCGCGGCGCGCGCGGCGACGTGACGGACTTTCGTTCCTTGGCCAATCCCGAGTTGTCACTCGTCATTCTGATGGGCGTTGAGCATCGCCGGACTATCGCCTTAGAGCTCATCGAAGGTGGACTGAGCGCCAAGACGCCCGTCGCGGTGGTCGAACAGGCCTGGACCGGACAACAGCGAACGACGCGCGGCACGCTCGAAGACCTCGCGAATTTCAACGTACTGCCGCCCGCCATCATCGTGGTCGGGGGCGTGGCATCATTCGACCTTCGCTCGCTGCACCTCTTTGACGTCGCTCTGCTCTGAGATGCTGCCCCTCGCGTTCAAGTTCGACTCGGTACCCGTGCTCGTGGTGGGCGCGGGTCGCGTCGGGGCGCGAAAGGCCGAACAGTTAATCGAAGCCGGCGCGATGGTCACGATGATCGCCGAGGAGTTCCGTCAGCCCGTTCCCCAAGGTGTCTTTCACGTCGAACAACGCCGCTACCGGCAAGGCGACCTCCACGGTTTCCTCCTCGTAGTGTCGGCGACGGGTGATCTCGCGATTAACGACGAGATCGTTGCAGAGGCTCGTGACGAGCGGATCTGGCTCAACGTGGTGGACGATCCCGCTCGTTCGAGTTTCTACTTCATGGCGCTGCACCGTCAAGGTGAGGTGACGATAGCCGTGACGACTGAAGGCGCCGCGCCCGCACTCGCCCAAGAGATTCGTACACTCGCCGCGCAACGACTGCCGAACAATATGGGTGAGGTGGCCGCCACGTTGCGCGACGAACGCCGTGCGGTGCACGAGCGAGGTGCCAGCACCGAAGACGTCGACTGGCGCACGCGGATTCGACAACTACTTGGGAGTGACGCAACGAACTGATCGGACACCCCGACGAATCGTCTAGGCAACTAGACGGTGCGTCACGCACCTCGACGGTGAAGGTCACGTACAAAAAATCTTTCTCATGATGAAGAATTGTGGTGCCGTTGCGAAAGCGACTGTGAGTGCGCTCAGAAGAGCACATCGGCACGGTCTTTGACACTTCGATTGTTGATTTGACCAGTCATGTTCTCGGAATCACGGATTATTATTGCGTAATGGCAAAACAGAGTCGCTCGGTTCCCGTCATGCAAGCCGTTCTCGAAGCAGTCGCGGAACGCCTGATGGCGGGCGATGAGATGCTCATTCGTATACCGGAAATATGTGAGGCGACGGGCGTCAACTACGGCTCGGTGTACCACCACTTTGGATCGCGCGAGGGCGTCATCGACGCGGCCTACGACATGATCTTCACGCAACTCGTCGACGAAGACCTCCGCATGTTCCAACAGGTCAACGAGACGGTGCAGTCGCTCGACGAGTACATCTCCGTGATGCAGCCCATCGTGGCCACGTTGTCGTCGGGTCCCGAACGAAGGGGTCGTCGCGCGCTTCGAATGAGAATCGCCGCCGCGGCTTCGACGCGACCCGATCTCAGCGTGCTCATCGGCACCTCACAAGCGCGTCTCACGAACGACTTGGCTCGTTTGACTGAGTTCGCCCAAGAGCGACAGTGGCTGCGCGACGACGTGCCGGCGGCGTTCTTCGCCGTCTTGTTTCAGATCCTGATCTTCGGGCGTTCCCTCGACGACATCTCGAACAACCCGATCGACGAAACTGTCTGGGGTTCGTCGCTCAACATCCTCTTCATGGAGTTGTTGAAGTAGGAGTGACCTCATCGCACGCGGTGTGCTGAACTGCGTGTATGAATTGGTCTCGCCCCGTCGCGATGGTCCTGCTCCTCGTGGCATTGGGCGTCGCCGTGACCAAGACGACGCCCTTCTCCTCCACGTTTCCCGTCTCGACACCCTGTAACGCGTTGGCGTTGGCGGCACCGTTCACCGGACCACTCAAGGTGCGAAGCGTCGAGAGTTTCGGTTGCGTCGGACCCTGGGGCTATCTCTGGGCGACCGTCGGCGCGGGCGTACAAGAGATCGGCGTCACTGAAGTGGTGCACTACGACACCGCGACGGGACTCTGGCGTAGCGCCTCTCGTCTCAAGTACTGCGATCATCACCTCTTGCCGACCTACGTAGAGTTCTGGGGCTGCAACTCCAACTAGCCACGGTTTCGTGCACGTGGCGCGGTGAAGGAATAGTGACGGCCGAACGTCGTCACCGTCATCGACGTAGAACGCGCAACGAGGTCGCCGCCCGCGCTCTCCTGACCACGTGAAGATGTTGAACTCGTCGCCACGAACTCGTGACGCGTACTCGAGGCGTCGTCACATCACCTACGCTCATCACGTGCGAGCTCGAGGATTCGTCTCTTTAGCGCGGGCCTCCGCGCAGGATCTCTTTGATCAGAGAACGGCCTTTGGTCGCCTCGCGCTCGTGCACGTCATCATGATGGCGGGCGACACGTTGGTCACGGTCTCGCTCGCGGGGTCACTCTTCTTCTCGGTCTCGCCGACCGAGGCGAAGGGCAAAGTCCTGTTGTACCTACTCTTGACCATCGCGCCCTTCGCCGTCGTCTCACCCGTGCTCGGACCCCTGATCGACCGCTCGGCCAACGGGCGGCGAATCCTTGTCGCACTCTCGGCCGGCGTCCGTGCGGTGTTGTGTTGGCTGATGGCTGAGCATCTCAACTCGCTTTGGCTTTTCCCGCTGGCTTTTCTCTTGCTCGTTTCGTCCAAGCTCTACGTCGTCACGCGCGGCGCCTTGGTCCCCGAGATGGCCCGCACCGATCAGTTTCGTGAACACGCCGATCGCGTCGGCGACGCCGGTTGGCCGAACGAACGGGTCGATGAGGAAAAGGGCTTCGCGGGCTTTAACGCGCAACTCACGCTGCTCGGCACGTTGGTCGGGCTCGTCGCGGGATCGGTGGGCGCGGGTATCTTGAAGGGCCTGGGTGCCACGAGTGTCCTCGTGGTGGCGTCCTTCGTGTACGTCGGCGCGACGATCGCGAGCGCGCGACTCCAACGCCCCTCGCAGATCGTGCGCGATCAGGTCGCCGGGCTCACGCAGACCGAACGTGATCTGAACGCACTGAATCCCCTCGGCGACGTCGAGGTCGCGTGGGGACTTGGCGCGGCCGCGCTCATGCGCTTCAGCGCGGGATTCGCCACGTTCTTGTTGGCGTTCGGACTGCGACGCGAGTCGGCGGGACTGGGCTGGTACGCCTTCGCCCTGGTCATCAGTGGGGTAGGTGCACTCGGCGGACTGGCCTTCGTGACGCGCGTGCGCAACGTCCTTAGTGAGGCGACGTTGTTGACCATCGCGCTCTTCGCCACGGGCGTGGGTGCCGCGCTGGCGTCCACGCATCCCGTGCTCTGGGTCCAGGTGCTCCTCGCGGGCTGGCTCGGCGTGAGCGGTGCCGTCGCCCAACCGAGTTTCGATGCCATCACCCAGAGGAACGTGGCCCCGGGCGCGCAGGGTCGTACCTTCGCTCGGTTCGCCGTGCGTCAACAACTTCTTTGGGTACTCGGCGCGTTGATCCCCGTAGCGATCGTCATGAGTTTCTCCGAGGGCGATCGACTGCTCGCCGTGCTGATGATCATCGCGAGCTTCGTCTACCCGATCGGACGTCGTGCCGCGAGACCGTGAGACGACTCGCCTCACGTCGCTTGTGTTGTAATTAGATATGGCGACGTCCCCCCGTTTAGAGTTCTCACCTGAAGAGTTGGCCACGCTGCCCCACGTCGTGGTCGTCGGCGGCGGGTTCGCCGGACTGTCCACGGCACGAAAACTCATGAACCGACCGGTTCGCGTCACCATCATCAACAAACACAATTTCCACACCTTCTTGCCTCTGCTCTACCAGGTGGCGACGGCCGGTCTTGAACCCGCGGACGTGGCCTACCCCATTCGCACCGTCTTTGGCCACGCGAAGAACATCAACGTACGTCACGCCAGTGTGAAGGGCATCGAGCAAGGTCGTAATGTCGTCATTCTCGACACGGGCGCCGAGATCTCGTACGACCACCTGGTCGTGGCGACGGGCGCCACGGCCTCGTTCTTCAACATCCCCGGCGCGGCGAAGTACGCGATGCCGCTGTACACGCTGTCGAACGCGCGACGACTACGCAATCGACTCTTGCGCGCACTCGAAGAAGCCGAGGTCGCCGCCGAGATTGCGCCGGTGTCGCTCAACTTCGTGGTCGTCGGCGGGGGACCCACGGGCGTCGAGACGGCCGGCGCGCTGTCAGAACTGATCGACATCGCGATCAAGCGTGACGGCCTGCGACTGGACCCGGCGACGGTACGCATCGAACTCGTGGACGTCGCGCCGCGACTCTTGACGGCGTTCCCCGAATCGGCGAGCCGGTACGCGAAGAAGGTTCTCCAAAAGATGGACGTCGACGTCGAACTAGGCCGATCCGTGGTGGAAGTAGGAGAGCGCTCCATTGTCTTCTCCGACGGCGAGCGCTTCGAGACCGCGGCGGTGATCTGGGCGGCGGGCGTGACCGCGAGCGGTACGTTGGCCGACGCGCTCGATGGCCCCAGGGGTCCGAGCGGACGTGTCCTCGTTGGATCCAACCTTCGTCTGGTTGAGAGTGAGAACGTCTGGTGCGTCGGCGACGCGGCCGCTATTCCCGGGGTGGAGAACGGTTTCTACCCCCAGCTCGCCCCCGTCGCCATTCAATCCGGTCGCCACTGCGCCACGCAGATACTGCGCGTGCTGGCGGGCGAGGCGACCGAACCCTTTCACTACCACGACAAGGGCATCATGGCCACGATCGGGCGCCGCGCGGCCGTGGCGAAGTTGCCCCACGGCTTCGTCGTTCGTGGCACGGTGGGCTGGTTCGCGTGGCTCGGTCTGCACCTGTGGTACCTCGTGGGTTTTCGCAATCGCCTGCGCGTGATGATCAACTGGATGTGGCGCTACTTCGACTGGCCCTCGGGACCTCGCCTGATCGTCGCGGACGCCGAGACGGCGGAGTAGCTACGCCAGTCGAGCTTCGAGGTCGTCGACGAACGCGGCGAGCTTCGCCGGCAGGTGATCGTTGAACTGGGCGTAGTGTTCGCGAATGCGCGGTACTTCGTCGCGCCACTCGTCTTCGTGCACCGTCAAGAGCTCTTTCATGTCCGCGGGCGTCACGTTGAGACCCTCGACGTTGATCGCGCTCTGGGAGGGCACGTAGCCAATGGCCGTCTCGTCGGCCTCGCCGCGACCGGCGGTGCGCTCGAAGATCCACTCGAGGACGCGGGAGTTCTCGCCAAAACCCGGCCAGAGCCAACGACCGTCCTCGCTCTTACGGAACCAGTTGACGTAGAAGATCTTCGGGAGTTTCGCCTCGTCGAATCGTTCGGAGAACGTCAGCCAGTGTGCGAAGTAGTCGGCCATGTTGTAGCCACAGAAGGGCAACATCGCGAAGGGGTCGCGACGAAGGTTCCCGACCGCGCCGGTCGCCGCTGCGGTCGTCTCCGAGGCCATGATCGAACCCAAAAAGACGCCGTGGTCCCAACCGCGCGACTGAAAGACGAGGGGGATGACGCTCGCGCGACGACCCCCGAAGAGGATGGCGTCGATGGGCACGCCGGCGGGGTCTTGCCACTCGGGCGCAATCGCCGGGTCTTGATCGGCGGGTGCGGTGAAGCGAGAGTTCGGATGCGCGGCGGGCGTGCCGAGCTCCTTCGACCACTTCTGGCCCTTCCAGTCGATGAGCCCTTCGGGCGGTTCGCCCATGCCTTCCCACCACACGTCGCCATCAGGCGTGAGCGCGGTGTTCGTGAAGATGGTGTTCGCCTCGACCGAGTACATGGCGTTGGGGTTCGTGTCCATGTTGGTACCGGGCGCCACGCCGAAGAATCCTGCTTCGGGGTTGATGGCGTAGAGGCGACCGTCGGGACCAGGCTTCATCCAGCAGATGTCGTCTCCCACGGTTTCGACCTTCCAGCCCGGGAGCGTGGGCACGAGCATCGCGAGGTTCGTCTTGCCACAGGCGCTCGGAAAGGCCCCCGTGACGTAGCGCGACTCGCCGAGCGGGCTCGTCAGTTTCAAGATCAGCATGTGCTCGGCGAGCCAGCCGTCGTCGCGCGCGAGGACCGACGCGATGCGCAGGGCGAAGCACTTCTTTCCGAGCAAGGCGTTGCCGCCGTAGCCCGAACCGAAGGAGATGATCTCGTGGGTCTCGGGGAACTGCACGATGTACTTGTTCTCCGCGTCACAGGGCCACGCCACGTCGGTCTGGCCGTCGGCGAGGGGCATGCCCACCGAGTGCAGACAGGGCACGAACTCGCCGGTCTCGCCGAGCACCTCGAGCGCGCCCTTGCCCATGCGCGTCATGATGCGCATGGAGACGGCCACGTAGGGCGAGTCGGTGATCTCGACACCGATGTGCGAGATCTTCGAGCCGAGCGGTCCCATGGAGAAGGGCACGACGTACATCGTGCGGCCCTCCATCGAACCGGCCAAGAGCGTGTTCAGCGTCGCGCGCATCTCGCTGGGTTCGCGCCAGTTGTTCGTTGGCCCGGCGTCGATCTCGTTCGTGGAACAGATGAACGTGCGGTCCTCGACGCGCGCGACGTCACCGGGGTCGGACGCGGCGTAGTAGCTGTTCGGACGCTTGGCCTCGGAGAGTTTGGTGAAGGTGCCGTTGTCGACGAGTAGTTGACACAACTCGTCGTACTCTTCGGCTGAACCGTCACACCAGTGGATACGATCGGGGGTAGTGAGCTGCGCCACTTCCTCGACCCATTCGATCAACTTCTTATTCGTGGTTGGGTACGTCACGACTTCTTCCTCTTTTGCGATCCTCACGCCGCCTCGTTACGACGCGATAAAAATCCCCCCGCCATGAGCGCGCCGACCGACCCAACCAAAGAACGGAGTCCGCACGAAGATGACGTATTGGAGCGTATAGCGAAAATCGTCACCCTGGACAACATTCCAAGGGGCGAACGGCATGTGGGCGACGACGCTGCCGTACTTTTGCCCTTCGTGGGCGAGGCGATCGTCAGCACGGACGTGTCCGTACTGGGCGTCCATTTGGAGGCGTCGCTCTTCCCGTTGGCCGATCTCGGCTACAAAGCGGTGACGACGGCGTTGTCGGACCTGGCCGCGATGGGCGCGCGTCCGCGCGGACTGGTGGTGGCCGTCACCGCGCCGCCCGGTACCGACCTCGACTCCTTGCATCGCGGCATTGCCGAAGCCGCCGCCTTGACGAACACGCCGGTCGTGGGCGGCGACCTCTCGAGCGGGAACGACGTGGCCGTCACCGTCACGGTCTTTGGCGAGTGTCCCGGTCGAGGGGCGGTGCTGCGCAGCGGGGCACGAGAGGGTGACGAACTACTCGTCACCGGTCCACTCGGTCGCGCGGCCGCCGGTCTTCGACGCCGGCGAGACGGTGCGCCACTGAGTGACGAACTCGTGGAGGCTCATCGCCGTCCCTGGCCCCGGTTGAATGAGGGGATGGCGGCGCGAGGTGCGCACGTGCACGCGATGATGGACCTCAGTGACGGCCTCGGCCTGGATCTGCATCGACTCGCGGACGCGTCGAACGTGGGCTTCGAGCTCCGAGCGATTCCCGTCGCGCCGGGGGCCACCGAGGAAGAGGCGACGAGCGGGGGCGAAGACTACGAACTGCTGATCGCCACGAACGATCCGGCGCGCCTGCGCATGATGTTCTTCGATCGCGGACTACGAGAGCCCTTGACCGTGGGCGTCGTGGTCGCTGACCCTCAAGTGCGAACATTGGATGGTGCGCCCTTTGCCCGCCAGGGCTTCGAGCACGAACTCTAGAGGACCAACGCTGCGAAGGCAGCGGTAAAAACTAGGCCTTGAAGGTGGAGCGCGCGGGCTTGGTGATCTTGCCCGAGCGCAGGCATCCGGTGCACACGTTCACGCGCTTCGGCGTGCCGCCCACGAGCGCGCGCACGCGCTGGATGTTCGGATTCCAGCGACGCTTGGTGCGACGGTGCGAGTGCGAGACGTTCATGCCGAACGACGGCTTCTTACCGCAGATTTCGCAGACTGACGCCATGATGAACATTCTCCTTAGGCCCGCTCGCCCCGGGGGCGCGGACTGGTTAAACCGAAGGTCCATTGTAGCATCGCTAACGATGACCAGTCCCTCGACGCTGTCGGCTCGTGACCTGCGTAGGGCCATCGCCACCTACGGCGAGCTCCTTCGTTCCCACCGAGAGGTCATCAATCGTTTGAACGTCTATCCGGTGCCCGACGGGGACACCGGGACAAATATGGCCCTCACCATCGAATCAGTGGCGAGCGCGCTGGCGGCACTGGACGAGAACGCGCCCCTGGGCGACGTCGCCAAGGCCATCGCCCACGGATCGCTCATGGGGGCGCGCGGCAACTCCGGGGTCATCCTCTCGCAACTCCTTCGAGGACTCGTCGCTCACTTTCCCGCCGAGGGCGACGTCTCGGCGAGCGACTTGGCCGCCGCGCTCGTGAACGCCGACATCCTCGCGCGCCAGGCCGTCGTTCGCCCGGTCGAGGGGACGATCCTCTCGGTGGCTCGCGCCGGAGCCGAGGGCGCCAGTGCCCACGCCGACTCCCTGGTGACGCTCGTGCGCGGCGCCCGAGACGCGGCGAAGGTGGCGCTCGCCAAGACGCCCGAGCAGCTGAGCGTGCTCAAGCAAGCCGGCGTCGTCGACTCCGGTGGCGCGGGTCTGGTGCTCTTCTTTGACGCCTTGTGTCACGTGGTGGCGAACGACGATCTGCCCGTCGCCCCCGACGTTGACGACATCGTGGTGCGCGTGCACGAAGAGTTACTAGACCATTCGGCCCTCGCCGAGTTGCGCTACGAGGTCATGTACCTGCTCGACGCCGACGACTCCAAGATGCACGCCTTTCGTCGGGTGTGGTCGGGTATTGGCGACTCCATCGTCGTCGTCGGTGGTGACGGACTGTACAACTGTCACATCCACACCAACGACGTCGGCGCGGCTATCGAGGCGTCGCTCGACGCCGGACGGCCGCGCGAGATTCGCGTCACCGACCTCGCCGATCAAGTCATCGAGGAACGATGGGTTCGTGAGGCGAACGTTGAGTCGCGCGAGGAAGAGAGCGAAGCGCCACCCACCACCGCGGTAGTGGCGGTCGTGGTGGGCGACGGCATCGGACGCATCTTTCACTCGCTCGGCGCACGCCACCTCGTCTTCGGCGGTCAGTCCATGAATCCCTCGACGGCCGATCTCGTCGACGCGGTTCTCGCGACGGGCTCGTCGCAGGTCGTCCTCCTGCCCAACAACAAGAACATCCAACCGGTCGCCGAACAGGTCGCGGGTCTCGTCGATCAGAGCGTGAACGTGGTGCCGACGAGCTCGATCGTCGAGGGCTTCGCGGCCCTCCTCGCGTACGACCCCGACGCGTCGGGCGAGCAGAACGCCGCGGCGATGAGCGCCTCGGCCTGCAACGTGGTCGCCGGCGAGGTGACCCAAGCGGTGCGCGACGCGACGACCGACGCCGGGCCCGTGCACGAAGGCGACTGGATTGGCCTCGGCGCCCTCGGCGTCCTCTCGGTGGCCGACTCGATCGCGGGCGCGAGCAATCAACTGCTCGCCGTCCTGGTGCGTCCCGAGCACGAGCTCCTGACCATCATCGAGGGCGACGGATCGTCGCCGGCCAACACGCGTCGCGTGACGGAGTTTCTCGCCGAGGAGTATCCCCAGATCAGCGTGGAGGTCCACCGGGGCGGCCAGCCCCTCTACCCCTACTACTTCGGCCTCGAGTGAGTGACGCGCCGGCGCGGCGACTTCGCCAGTTGGGTGACGTGTCGGTCAGCCAGCTGCGAAACATCGGCGAGAAGCGCACCGCGGCCCTGGCCTCGCTCGGGATCGACAACGTCTTCGACCTCCTGACGGTCTATCCCCGCCGGTACTTGGATCGCACCAAGCGCGTCGACCTCTCCGATCTCAACGTGGGCGACGAGGCCGCGGTGTACGGCGAGGTCGTTAAGGCGAACAGTCGTCGCACGAGACAGGGCCGGGTCATGGTGGAAGTGACGGTGAGCGACGACGGTGATTCTTTGAAGGTGGTCTTCTTCAACCAAGCGTGGCGCGAACGCCAACTCTCGCCGGGTGTCCAAGCGCTCTTCTTCGCCAAGGTCAGCGAGTACAAGGGTCAACGTCAGATGACCAATCCCGTCGTTGACGTCGTGGTGGGCGCGTCGGGTGAGGAGCGTGACCCCTCAAAAGTCGGTCGCGTCGTGGCGATCTATCCCGCGTCGGGCAAGGCCGGTCTCACCAGTTGGGAGATGGGCGGCTTCATCGAAGAGTCGTTGCGTCGCGCCGGTCCATTCTTCGATCCCCTCAGCGAGAGTGAACGAGAAGAACTGCACCTGGTGGATCGAACGCAGGCCTACTGGGGAATCCATCTCCCCCACGAGGAGAGTGACAAGGTGCCCGCTCGGCGTCGGCTCGCCTTCGACGAGTTCTTGCGACTCCAGTTGTTACTCGCGCTTCGGCGCCAGCGCGTCGAAGCGTCGTCCGCGGGGATTCGCCATCCCTTCGACGTAGCCGATCTCGACGTCGCGGTGGGAGAACTCGTCGCGCCTTCGTCCTCACTCGTTCGACGGTTCCTCGCGGGTCACCGTTACACCCTCACCTCCGCGCAACACCGCGTCCTCGAAGAGATCTCGCGCGACATGTCGTCGTCGCTGCCCATGCATCGACTCCTCCAAGGTGACGTTGGTTCGGGCAAGACCGTGGTGGCGCTCGCGGCGATGTTGGCCTCGCTCGACGGAGGGCGCCAAGGGGTGCTGATGGCGCCCACGGAGGTTCTCGCCGAGCAGCACGTCGCCTCGTTACGACGCGATCTCGAGGGACTCAGCGTGCTCGACGACACGGTGCTCGGAGGTGAGCGCCCTCTCTCGGTGCAGCTCTTGACCGGACGCGTGCGAGCGAAGGAACGCCAGTTCGTGCTCGACGGCCTGTTGAACGGATCGGTGGACTTCGTCGTTGGTACGCACGCGCTGTTGAACGAGGACGTGCGTTTTCGTGCGCTGGGTGTGATCGTGATCGACGAACAGCACCGCTTCGGCGTCGAACAGCGAGCCGCGCTTCGCGATCAAGGACGAAACCGCTCGAACGAGGGCGCCGACCCTGACGTCCTGGTGATGACGGCGACGCCCATCCCGAGAACGGCCGCCATGGTCCTCTTTGGCGACCTCAACTTCTCGGTCCTCGACGAGATGCCCAAAGGACGTCGACCGATCGAGACGAAGTGGGCGAAGGACGACGGCGAGGTCAGCGAGTGTTGGCAACGCGTTCGCACCGAAGTGGCGGCCGGTCGAAGGGCCTTCGTCATCTGTCCTCTCGTCGAGGGCTCGGAGAAGATTGAGGCGACCAGCGCCGTTGAAGAGCGAACGAGGCTCGCCCTGCACGAACTGCGCGGCCTGGCGGTGGGGCTCTTGCACGGTCAGATGAAGAGTTCGGAGAAGGAAGAGGTGATGGACCAGTTCCGATCGGGCGAACTCGACGTGCTGGTGGCGACGGTCGTGATCGAGGTGGGCGTCGACGTGCCCGAAGCGAGCGTCATCGTTATCGAAGACGCCTGGCGCTTCGGATTGGCGCAGTTGCACCAGTTGCGCGGTCGCGTGGGTCGTTCGGACCAGCAGAGTTACTGCTTTTTGTTGGGCATCGCACCCACGCCCGAGGGTGAGGAGCGCTTGGACGCCCTCGTGGGCTCGAACGACGGCTTCGAGCTCGCCGAGATCGACCTCGCGATGCGCGGCGAGGGGACGCTGCTGGGCTCTCGCCAGCAGGGCCGAAGTGATCTGAAACTCGCCAAACTAAAGGACGACGAGGACTTGCTCTTCGACGCGCAACGCCTCGCCGCTTCGATGGTCGAACGACACGATGACGCCCTCGCCGAGATGATGGATGAACTTCGACTGTTCGTCGACGACGAGGAAGCTACCTACCTCTTTAAGTCCTGACCTACCCTGGAAGGGTGCGAGTAATTGGTGGTGCGGCCCGCGGGCGTCGGCTCAAGGCGAAACTGCCGCCCACCGTTCGCCCGACGACCGACTACGCCCGTGAGGCCATCTTCTCGATGCTCGAAAGTCGCGGGGGACTCGGCGATCTCGTCGTCGCCGATCTCTACTGCGGCTCGGGGGCGATGGGGATCGAAGCACTCTCGCGCGGCGCGGCGAAGGTCTACTTCGTCGACACCGATCCCGCGTGTCTTGTGGCCGCCAAGACGAACTTCGAGCCTCTGCAACTGAGCGGCGAAGCCGTGTTCGTGCGGGCCAATCTGCCCGTGTGGAGCCCGCCGCGTGACCTCGACCTTCTCCTGGCCGATCCGCCGTACGGACCACTGGACCTCGCGAGTGTGCTTCACGGCGTCGTGGCGGGGCGCGTCATCATCGAAAACGATCGCCACATGGACGCGCCCGAAGGTTGGAACGTAACCAAAACCAAGCGCTACGGCACTACGCTCGTAACGATGTTAGAACCCAGCAGAGGGGACGCAGAGTGACGGTAGGTCTCATTCCGGGCTCCTTCGACCCCTTCCATAACGGACACCTCGAGATCGTCGAACGCGCCGCCCAGATCTTTGACGAGGTCGTGGTGGCGGCTATTCGCAACCCCCAGAAGTCCGAAGCGCTCTTCGACCTCGAGGAACGTCGCGACATGATCGCGGAGTCCCTGGTGCACCTCGACAACGTGCGCATCGTCTCGATTTCGACGCTCCTCGTTAACGTCGCGCGTGACGTCAACGCGACGGCGATCGTGAAGGGTCTGCGCGCCGTGTCGGACTTCGAGAGTGAGTTGCAGATGGCCCAGATGAACCGGTCCCTGTCGGGGGTGGAGACTTTGTTCCTCCCTTCGAGTTCGCACCACTCCTTCATCGCGTCAAAACTCATTCGTGAGGTCGCGCGCTACGGCGGGGACGTGGGATCGTTCGTGCCCGCGTCGGTCGCCAAGCGCCTGGCCGACAAGTTCTCCGGAGGGACATCGTGACTTCGTTCGACGGCTACGACGGCGAAGAGTTCGACGACGGCGCTCCTCAGCACGTTCGTCGCGACATCGAGGCCGACCTGCGCGATCTGTTGGACCTGGTCGCCGCCGCTAAACAGATGCCCCTGTCGAACTCGGCCCTGGTATCGCGCGACGAGGTGATGGGCCTCTTGGAACAGGCCCTGCACAGCTTGCCCGACGAGATCCGTGAAGCGCGCTGGGCGTTGCGAGACCGAGAAGAGCTGATGGCGGCCGAAGTGCAAAAGGCCCAACAGTTGATGGACCAGGTACGCGCCGAGGCGTCGCGCATGGTCGACAAGACCGAGATCGTGCGTCAGTCACGCCTGAAGTCCGAACAGATCATCGCCGACGCGCACGCCCAAGCCCGTCAGATGATCAACCAGTCCGAGGACTTCATCGACGGCAAACTCGGCGGATTCGAGATCGTCCTCGAGCGCCTGTTGAAGACCGCTCGATCGGGTCGCGAACGACTGAGTGCGCAGGGTCTACCCACGTCGATGATCAACGACGAACAACTCGGTGACGACTTCCTCTCACCCGCGCCGCCGCCCGCGCCCTCACCGGCGCACCAGTACGTCGATCCCCACGAGCCCGAGAGTTCCTTCTTCGATCAGGACTCTTTCTAAGCACCGTGTCCTCGCCGTATCTCGTCCCGGTCGCGCGCATCTTGCGCCAGGTTCCGTCCTCGCTCGAGGTCGACTTCGAGGCGCCCTTTGACGAGGACCACGAGTTCGCCGCGCGCGGCGGCGCCGAAACGGACGTCTTCCCCGAAGCCGTCGTGCACGTGAAGGTCCGTCTCGAGAGTTTCAGTGGGGGACTTCGCGCCCGAGGGCAGGTGGAGGCGCCCTGGCACGGGGTGTGTCGGCGTTGCTCGGCGCCAGTGCTCGGCTACTCGAGCGTGTCGGTGAACGAGCGCTTCGTCGACGAACGCGGTCCCGGTGACGAGGACACCTACCTCGTGACGCACGCCTTCGTGGACTTGGCGCCGCTAGCGCACGACGCGATTCTCTTGGATCTGCCCCTCGCGCCACTGTGTCGAAGTGACTGCCAGGGACTCTGTCCGTACTGCGGGATCGACCGCAACGAGGCGACGTGCACGTGCCAGGCGCCCCTTGATCAACGTTGGGCTACACTGGACGGACTCCAATTTGCGGACCCCGAATCCGAGGGATCCAAAGAAACGTGACGGGTGTGCCCGTTTCAGGTGAAAGAGAAGATCGATGGCAGTTCCAAAGCGCAAGACCAGCAAAGCCAAGACTCGCAGCCGCCGCGCGGCCAACTGGACCCTGGAGCGACCCGCTCGCAGTGTCTGTCCCCAGTGCGCGACCTCGAAGCTACCCCACGTGGTGTGCCCGAACTGCGGTTGGTACAAGAACCGCGTCGCGGTAGAGGTCAACTGAGTTGACCCTGCCCATCGCCTTGGACGCGATGGGTGGTGACTTCGCTCCCGGAGAGATAGTCGCGGGCGCTCGTCGCGCCGTCGATGAACTGGGTCTGGACGTCATCCTCGTCGGCGTTCCCGAACTACTCGGTGACCCGCTCGGCCTCGAGGTCGTGGCCTGCAGCGAAGTGATCGCCATGGACGACGATCCCGGCGCCAGTGTCCGAAAGAAGAAGGACTCGTCGCTCGTGCGCGCGGCCGAACTCGTGCGCGACGGCAAGGCCTGCGCGATGGTCTCGGCGGGTAACACCGGCGCGACGATGGCTTCGGCGCTGTTACGCATGGGACGGTTGCCGGGGGTCATTCGTCCCTGCATCGCGACCCCGATTCCCCGTCCGAACGACACGCCGATGCTGATGGTGGACGCGGGCGCGAACGCCGAGTGCAAGCCCGAGATGCTCGTGCAGTTCGCCCAGATGGCCTCGACGTACGTGCGAGCGCACTACGGCGTTGATTCACCGAAGGTGGGACTGCTCTCCATCGGGGAGGAGCCGACCAAGGGCACACCACTGGTGAAAGAGACCTACCAACTCTTGGCCGCGATGTCGTCACTCAATTTCGTGGGCAACGTCGAAGGTCGTGACCTCGTTCCCTCACCCGTCGACGTGGTGGTCACCGACGGTTTCACGGGCAACGTGGCGCTCAAGACGCTCGAGGGCGCGCTGAAGTACGTCTTCTCGACGGTGCTCGGGGCCATTGGGACGAACGAGACGACCCGGGCGGCGGGGGACGTCTTGCTCGAGTACCTGCTGCCGGTAGCGACGTCGTTGTCGGCCGAGAATCAAGGCGGCGCGTTGCTGCTTGGCGTGGACGGGATCTGCGTGATCAGTCACGGTTCGTCGAACGCCACGGCCATCATGAACGCGCTGCGCGTCGCCGACGAGATCGACCGCGGTGGCATCGTGGAGAAATTAAGGACCACTATTAGACCTGATGAGGCGGCATAACCGAGCGTTCGTTCTTCGCTGCTCGGTAGTGTTGGTTTGCACGTCATAGGAGGGGTCATGAGCGCTGACACTGTCGCACCGCTGAATCGAGCCGCCATCTTGGTACTCGTACGCGATCAACTCGCTGAAATACTGGAAAAGACGCCCGGCGACATCGCCGAGGACGTCCCGTTCGTGGACCTCGGGGCGGACTCACTCGCGCTGATCGAACTCGTCGAGGCCCTCGAGGAGTCTCTTTCGACGTACGCGGCCGGCTTTCACATCGACGACGAAGACCTCGAGGGACTCACCTCGGTGCGCGACGCCGTTGACTACGTCGCGGTCAAGCTCCAGGTTGCCTAACGAGGCTCGTGCGCCTCATGGTCTCGACTCTCGACACTGTCGCTGAGCGTGTGGGTCTCGCGCCGTCGAGTCCTCTTTTGCTGACGGCCCTCACGCACTCGAGTTACGCCGCCGAACACGACCTCGAGTCCAACGAACGTCTCGAGTTCCTCGGTGACGCCGTCGTCGACCTCGCGATCGCCGACCTCATCGTGACGCGCTACCCCGCACTCAACGAGGGCACGGGATCACTGGTGCGCAGTCGCGTCGTCAACGAGGCCTCCCTCGCCGAAGCCGCGAAAGTCCTCGATCTCGGCGACGTGATTCGTGTCGGGCGCGGCGTAAGAAAAGAGAACGGCACCGAACGTCCGTCATTGCTGGCCGACGCTTTCGAAGCGGTGGTGGCGGCGCTCTATCTAGAGCGTGGCTACGACGTCGCGAGGTCCTTTGTTCACGAAGCACTCGAAGACGAGGTGCGAGCGGCGTCGAAAGAGCCCGGCGACGTCGATCCGAAGACCCAACTTCGCCAGTGGGCCGAAGCGACGGGCCGGGGCACGCCGGTCTACGACGTGTCGTCGAGTGGCCCGTCACACGACGTGACCTTCAGCGCGAGCGTTCGCTTGGGCGAGGAGGTCATGGCGTCGGGTGAAGGTCGCTCGAAGAAGAGTGCCGAAGCGCAGGCCGCCCTCGTGGCCTGGCGAGGTCACTTCGATGCCTGAGCTCGCCGAGGTCGAAACGGTACGCGCGTCGTTGGCGCGCGATCTCATTGGCAAGAAGATCAAGAGCGCGGCCGTGACCAACGGCCGCGCCGTTCGCCGCCACAAGACCGCGAAGGACTTTCGCGCCATGGTCGAGGGCCACTCCATCAAGTCCGTCCAGCGACTCGGCAAGAATCTCGTACTGGGTCTCGACAACTCGACGCACCTGGTGATCCACCTCGGCATGAGCGGCCAACTGCTCAGGGCCAAGGGACCGAAGGATCCCAAACCCAAGCACACCCACGTCGTGTTCACCTTCGTCCAAGGCGGCGAACTGCGCTACGTGGACCCTCGGACCTTCGGCGAGCTCTACGTCTCGAAGACCCCGGCCGAAAGTGATCCCCCCGTTGAAATATCGAAGTTCGCGCGCCTCTCGATCGGTGGTGACGGGTTGGCCCTTCGACGGGCCGTGCCCGAGCTAGCCCACCTGGGCCTCGATCCCTTCGAGGATCAGATTGGTTGGGACCGTTTCGCGGCCATCCTTCGAAGTCGCTCGACGCCGTTGAAGGCGGTCCTCACCGATCAGGACATCCTCGCGGGGATTGGCAACATCTACGCCGACGAGATCCTCTTCTCGGCGGGACTGCGCTTCGACCGCCCCGCGGAGTCGCTCTCGACCATCGAGATTCGACGACTGCACCGCGCGATCACTGAGGTATTGACCGAGGCGATCAAACACGGCGGCTCGACGCTCGACGACGAGCAGTTCGTCGACCCTGACGCCAAGCCCGGTAACTTCCAACAGTTCCATCAGGTCTACAACCGAGAGGGTCAGGCCTGTTATCAGTGTCGCCAGGCGATTCGTCGTGAAAGCGTTCGAGGTCGTTCGACGTACTACTGCGAGAAGTGCCAGGCGTAGCGCCTAGACGACGACCAGAAGGTTGCTAGCGTCAGTGCGTGTTTCTTAAGCGATTGACCATGAAGGGCTTCAAGTCCTTCGCCGACACCACGGTTTTAGAGTTCGAGCCCGGTGTCACGGCGGTCGTCGGGCCTAACGGTTCGGGCAAGTCCAACGTGGTGGACGCCGTCACCTGGGTCCTCGGCGCGCAGAGCACGCGCGCTCTTCGCAGTTCGAAGATGGACGACGTCATCTTCATGGGCACCTCGAATCGAGCGGCGCTCGGGCGCGCCGAAGTGGCGCTCACGATTGACAACTCCTCGGGTCGACTGGCCATCGAGGGTGCGGAAGTGACGATCTCTCGCACGCTCTTTCGAAGTGGTGACTCCGAGTACGCCATCAACGGCACCACGTGTCGACTCCTCGACGTGCAAGAGCTCTTGGGTGACTCGGGCGTCGGACGCCAACAGCACATGATCATCGGACAGGGTCAACTCGACTCGATCCTCTCATCGAATCCCGAGAATCGTCGCGCCGTGATCGAAGAGGCGGCCGGGGTCCTCAAGCATCGCCGGCGCAAGGAACGCTCCGAGCGCCGGCTGGCCTCGACCCAAGAGAACCTCGAGCGACTCGGTGACTTGGTGCGCGAGGTGCGTCGCCAGATGCGTCCACTCGAGCGTCAAGCCGCGTCGGCGCGCAGCTACTCCGACGTCGAGAGTGAGCTTCGCTCCGCCCGTCACGCCCTGTTCGCTTCGCGCCTGCACCATTTCGATCAACGTCGACGCGAACTCGAACACTCCCTCGAAGAGTCGTCGATTCGAGAACGCGAACTTCGCCACGAGCTCGTGACCCTGGACGCCAAGGCGAGCGCCGCGGCGGCGGAGATGGCCTCACGGCGCGAGGAGATGCTCGCTTCAACGCTCGGGACCCTTCAGGGCCTCGCCGAGCGAGCGCGTGGCACGTCGTCGGTCATCCAAGAGCGTGAACGCTCCTTGCGTCAGGCGCTGATCGCCTCGGCCGACGAAAACGTCATCGCGACCCTCGAAGCGGACGCCGCGAAACTGGTCACCGACCTCGAGGGTCTCAGCGCGGACGAACACTCACTGAACGAACTACGCGAGGCGCTGGGTGTGTCGCGACGGCTCTTCGCCGAGGTCGAAGCGGACTTCGAAGCGACGTGGGCCTCGTCCTCGGCCGAGAGCGACGAAGCGGCCCTCGCTAACGCGCGTGAACAGATCTCGCTGCTCGAGCGATCGCTGGCCTCACTCCAAGAGAGTGAACGACGCGCGAGCACACGACTCGGCGCCGCTCGGCTTCGCAGCAGTGAGATCACGGCCGGCTACCAACAGGTGACGAAGGAAAAGATCAACGCCGCGTCCGCGCTCGAAGCGGCCCTCGTTGAGTCCGCCGAGTCGGAGAAGGCCGCGGAACACGCTCAAAGTGAACGACGACAGGCCGACGTCGCACTACGCAATGGCGCCGACGTAGCGTCGAGCACGCAAGCGCGCGCCCTTACTCTCGCCAGGGCGCTCGACGAACTCTCGGGCGCCGGTGGGCGTGCCGTCATTGGCGAACTCGAAGGCGTCCTCGGGTCCTTCCTCGACCTCATCGAGGTGGACACCGGTTTCGAGCGCGCGGTCGAAGCAGCCGCGGGCGCTTCGGTCGGCGCGATGATCGTCGACGGTCGTCGCTCGGCGCGCGCTGCGTTGGCTGCCCTACGACGTGAAGGTGAGGTCGGGCTCATCTTGCCCGTCGCCGAAGGTGACGTCGCGACGTTGGCGGCGCCCGAGGGAACCCGTGCGCTGCGCGCACTCGTTCGGGCCCGTAGTGACGCGCCCGAGCACGTCAGCCGGGTGCTCGACGCGTTGCTCTCGCGAGCCTTCGTGGCGAGCGACTGGGAGTCGGGCATCGAGGTGGCTATAGCCCAACCCGACCTGGTGATCGTGACCGTCGAAGGCGACCGCTTCGCTTCGTCGGGTTGGCGAGTGGCGTCAGGTCTCGCGATGGTGACGCGTTCCACCGTGGAGCAGGCCAGTGAAGACGCCGAGCGGACCAACCGCGAACTTGGTCCTCTTCGCCAACATCTCGTCGAAGCGGACGCCGCGCTCGCCGAAGCACTGCAGCGATTCAATCTCGCCACCTCCGTTCTCGCCACGGCGCGCGGTGAGGACGAGCGTCTCCTCGGAGAGATCGAGCGGCTCTCGATCGAAGGCGACGAGTTGATCGACACCATCGAGCGACTGAGTGGCGACGTCGCGGACGTTACGGTGCAGATTCAAACGGTGGACGCTGACCTCGTGACGTTGCGAGCGCAGCTGCCAGCTCTCGAAGCAGCTCTGCGTGACGGCGCCGAGCGCGAACGTCGGCGCGCCGAAGCACGGGCCGACCTCGAGGCGAATCGCCGTGGCGTCGACGAGGAGGCGACCGTACTGTCTCGTCGCGAAGCGCAGTTCGCCGAGCGACGTCGCATCATCGAGCAGCGTCAAGGCGAGATCGAATCTCGCCTCGAGGGCCGTTCGGGGGAGCGTCTCGAAGCCGCCACGAAACGACAGACCCTCGAGTTCGACCGCCAGGTGCTCCGACGCCTCGCCGATCTCGTGGAGCGCTCCGCCGACGAGATCGGCGTAGCGCAAGAAGCTCTCGATTCGACCTACCGCGAACAGCTCGAAGCAACGCGCGCGAGCGCCGAGGTCATCGAAGAGGTCCGCCAGTCTCGCCACGACGCCGACACCCGTCTGAGCGAGCTCGGCGAGGTCATGCGCCGTCACGAGATCGAACAGGCCGAACTCGCCATCAAGGTGGCGAACGTCCACGAGATCATCCGTCGCGACCTGGGGGTCGAACCACACGAGATGGGTCCCGCGCCGCTCATCGAACTCTCCGAGGGTGGATCTCTCGAGACCCGAGTCGGTGAACTCGAAGCGCGCATCACGTCGCTCGGGCCGATCAACCCGCTCGCCCTCGAAGAGTTAGCCATGCTCGAAGATCGTTACAAAGAGCTCGACGCCCAGGTGAGCGACGTGCGCCACGCCCGACGCGAGTTGCAAGAGGTCCTGCGCGCCCTCGACGAAGAGATCATGCAGACCTTCACGACGGCCTTCGCTGACGTGAACGAGCACTTCTCGTCGCTCATCGCGATGCTCTTTCCCGGGGGACAGGGTCGACTAAACATGAGCGAGCCCGACGATCCCTTGAACACGGGCGTCGAGATCGAGGTTCGACCAATGGGTCGAAACGTGCGCCGCATCTCGCTGCTCTCCGGTGGCGAGCGATCCATGGCCGCGTTGGCCTTTCTCTTCGCCGTCTTTCGTTCTCGCCCGTCGCCCTTCTACCTCATGGACGAGGTGGAAGCGGCCCTTGACGACGTCAACTTGCAGAGATTCCTGAGTCTCGTCGACGAGTTCCGTGAAGAGGCACAACTGCTCATCGTGACGCACCAGAAGCGCACCATGGAGGCCGCCGACGCGCTCTACGGCGTGACGATGGTGCCGGGTGCGTCGTCGAAGGTCGTCAGTCAACGCGTGCAGCGGACGAGGGAAGTCGAGACGGCGTGACCGTTGTCTACATCGCCGTGGCGATCGTCGTGGTGCTCAGCGGCGTTCTCGTCGCGACACGACGTCATCGTCGGCGCGCGCGTGCGGCACTTGAGGCGCCGCCGCGCGCCGCGATGCCCGAGATCTTGGTGAGCGAAACGGCGCCGATGCCGTCGCTCGAGCACGAGTTGACCTTGAACGAGCGACTCGCGTCGTCGAGAGGCGTCTTTGATCGGGTGCGCTCGATCGCGGGCACGAGCGAGCTGAGCGGCGATCAACTCGCGCTCGTGGAGGAAGTCCTCCTTCGAAGTGACGTCGGCGTCGCGACGACGAGCGCGGTGCTCGAAGAATTGAGAACGAACGGCGCGCCGGACGGGGTCGCCGCGGCGTTGCGCGTGATTCTCCTCAACTCACTTCGTGCTGAGCGCTCGACCACCACAGAGGCCGACGAGGGCCGCGTGCCCGTCTGGCTGTTCGTAGGGGTGAACGGCGTTGGCAAGACCACGACGATTGGCAAGCTCGCCAAGCGTCACCACGACGAGGGCCGTACGGTGTTGCTCGCCGCGGGCGACACCTTTCGCGCCGCCGCGGCCGACCAGCTCGAGCAGTGGGCCACGCGCACCGGCTCGGACATCGTGCGCGCGAACGAGGGCGCCGACCCGGGATCGGTCGTGCACGACGCCATCGGTCGCGCGAGTGCGCGCGGCGTCGATCTCGTCCTCGCCGACACCGCCGGGCGACGAGCGAACAGCACGAACCTGTTGGACGAGTTGTCGAAGGTTCGCCGCGTCGCCGATCGCGCGCCGGGACAGGTCGTCGAGACGCTCTTGGTACTCGACGCCACCACCGGTCAAAACGCGCTCAGTCAGGCCCGCGAGTTCTTGGCGGCCTCGGGCGTGACGGGGATCGTGTTGACCAAACTTGACGGCACCGCGCGTGGAGGCATCGTCGTGGCCATCGAGCGCGACCTGGGGATCCCGGTCAAGTTCGTGGGCGTGGGCGAAGGTGTCGACGACCTCATTGTCTTCGAGCCCGAGGTCTTCGTCGATTCGCTTCTCGGAGCGTGACGGTAACCTTCAATAATCATGTTTGACGCCCTCAGCGAACGCCTGGAACGACTCAGCACCTCCTTGCGCTCGCGCGGGCGACTCAGTGACGCCGACCTCGACGAGGCGTTGAGCGACGTTCGCTCGGCCCTCCTCGAAGCGGACGTCGAACTGGGCGTGGTGCGCGCGTTCGTCGACGCGGTGCGTGAGCGACTGAGTGGCGAACTTCTGGCCCAGAGCCTCACCCCGGGTCAGCAAGTCATCAAGGCCGTCCACGAGCAACTTATTGAAGTGCTCGGCGCGTCACCACTGAAGGTCACCTTCGCCGCGAAACCTCCGACCGTCGTGCTCCTCGCCGGTCTTCAGGGCGCCGGTAAGACCACGGCGGCCGCGAAGCTCGCCGCGTGGTTCAAGCAACAGGGTCGCCAGCCCTACCTCATCGCGGCCGACCTGCAACGCCCCGCCGCCGTTGAACAGTTAAGGGTCCTCGCTCAACAGGTGGGCGTCGACGTCTTCTCCGAAGCTTCGAGCCCCCTCGACGTGGCGCGCCACGGTCTCACCGAAGCGACACGGCTCGGGCGCGACGTCGTCATCATCGACACCGCCGGACGACTCGCGATCGACGAGGCGTTGATGGACGAAGTGCGCGCCATCGCCGAGGCGACGTCGCCGGACTACACCTTCTTGGTCATCGACGCCGTCACCGGTCAAGACGCGGTGCACACCGCCAGGAGCTTTCACGACGCCCTCGAACTCTCGGGGCTCATCGTCACCAAGCTCGACTACGACGCCCGAGGGGGCGCGGTACTCTCCGCGCTCGGTGTCGTCGGGCGCCCGGTGGTCTTCGCCTCCAGTGGAGAGAAGATCGCGGACTTCGACCTCTTCTACCCCGAGCGGATGGCTTCGCGCATCCTCGGCATGGGCGACGTGCTCTCGCTGATCGAACAGGCCGAGCGCACCATGGACGCCGACATCGTCGCCGAGTCCGCGGGGCGCATGATGAGCGGCACCTTCACGCTGGACGATTTCCTCGCGCAACTGGGTCAGGTGCGAAAGATGGGGTCGTTGGGCGGACTGATGAAGTTGATGCCCGGGGTCACGAAGGAGATGCGCACCGCGGCGAGCAACGTCGACGAGGGTGAACTGAACCGCGTCGAGGCGATCGTTCGCTCCATGACACCGAAGGAACGTCGCGACCCCAACATCCTCGACGGCTCGAGACGTACGCGCATCGCCAAGGGCTCCGCGACGAGCGTCAGCGCCGTGAACCAACTATTGAAACAGTTCAACGAAATGAAGAAGATGATGCGCCAGATGGGTAGCGGGTCGACGCCGGCGCTACCCGGCGGACTCGGGCGCATGGCGGGACTGGCCGCTCGCGCTTCGGCGCGTAACGATCAGCTGCCGGCCGGATTCGAAGCACTCGGAGCGGGTATGGCGAGCGCCGCGACGACACCACGCGCCGGCGGCGCAAAAAACAAGAAGAAGAAGGGCGGAAGGGTCACTCCTCCCAAACAACGCTAAACTTGGACGCTCGGGTATATCGCCCCGTTCCGACACGGAACAAAACAGGTTCGAAGGGAATTACGTTGTGGCTGTAAAACTACGCTTGGTGCGAATGGGTAAGAAGAAGCAACCCACCTATCGCGTCGTGGCCGCTGAGAGTCGTCGCGCCCGTTCCGGGGCCTTCCTCGAGATCGTGGGCACCTATCAGCCCCGTGGTATTTCCACGGCCGAGCCCGAAATGGTCCTCAAGATCGATAACGACAAGGTGCTTCACTGGTTGCAGCACGGCGCTCAGCCCACCGAGCGCGTCGCCAAACTCCTCAAGGTCAGTGGCGCCCTCGAAGCGTTCGAGGCCGCAAAGGCCGCCAAGTGAGCGACGCCCACGACGACTACGTCGTCGGCGACGTCAACACCATTGACGACGACAACGAGATCGACTTCAACGACGCGGGTAACGGTCACGACGACCACGACGACCACGACGACCACGACGACGACGCGGGCAACGCCGACAAGGCCGTGACCGCGACGGCCGCACTCGAGTTCATCGCGAAGTCCCTCGCCGAGGACCCCAGCGCCGTTTCGGTAGAAGTGAACGAGCGTCAGGGCAAGGTCATCCTCTCGCTCAACGTCGGTCCGAACGACATGGGTCGCATCATCGGTCGGCGCGGTCGCACCGCGCAGGCCATCCGCGCGCTGGTGGGCGCCGCAGGAGCGCGTGACGGCGTCACCACCTCCGTCGACATCGTCCACTAACGGTGGCCGACGAGCGTGCCACGCTCGAGGTCGGGCGCATCGTGAAGGCTCACGGTCTTCGTGGCCAAGTGCAAGTGGATCTCTGGAGCGATCGCGTCGAGCGTCTCGGTGTGGGCGTCACCCTCGAAACCGAACGCGGACCCCTCGTCGTCGTCGCCTCAGCTGCGCACCAGGCACGCTTCATCGTGAGTTTCGATCGAATCGACTCGCGCGAAGACGCGGAACACTGGCGCGGCGTCGTACTCTCCGCTCCTCGGATTGACGACGGCAGCGTCATCTGGATCGATCAACTCTTCGGCGCCGACGTCGTCGACACGTCGGGCGTGCTGCGCGGCGTCGTCGTGGACGTCGAGGCGAACCCCGCGAGCGACATCATGGTGCTCGACACGGGCGCGCTCGTACCCTTGACCTTCGTGGTCAACGTGGACGCCAATCGGCGCGTCGAGATCGACCCGCCCGACGGACTGTTCGAATGACGTTGCGCGTCGACGTGCTGACGCTCTTTCCCGACGCCATTGCCCACTACGCCACGACGTCCGTCTTGGGCCGCGCGGCGCAGCGTGAAGTGTGGGCGCTGCACCTTCACGACTTTCGTGACGCTACGACGGACGTGCATCGAAGCGTCGACGACACGCCCTTTGGCGGAGGTGCCGGGATGGTACTGCGGGCCGAGCCCATCATCGCCACCATTGAGTCCGTCACGAATCTCCCGAGGCCCGTCATAGCCTTGACGCCATCGGGTCGCGTGTTCACTCACGACGTCGCGCTCGAGTTGAGCGAACTCGCGGGTTTCACGCTCCTGAGCGGTCGCTACGAAGGTTTCGACCAGCGGGCTCTCGATCTGGTCGTCGATGACGAGATCTCCCTGGGCGATTTCGTCTTGTCCGGCGGAGAGCTCGCGGCGCTCTGCGTGATCGAGTCGGTGGTTCGACTATTGCCCGGAGCCCTGGGCAACGACGAGTCCAGCATGGACGAGTCCTTCAGTCGGGGACTCCTCGAGTATCCGCAGTACACCAAGCCCGCCGAAGTGCGCGGCGAGCACGTACCGGCCATTCTCCTCTCGGGCGACCACGCGAGAATAGACCGGTGGCGCCACGCACAGGCGTTACGGCGCACCATGGAGCGTCGTCCGGACCTCATGACGCGCCGAGGGGGTTTGAGCGCTCAAGACCACGCGATACTGGCCGAATTCCCGACGTTGGATGAGATCGAGCGAAACGGCTAAACTTTTAAAGCCTGTGATCCGAAAGGGACCGCTCTCATGAACCCCACTGACCTTGTCGACCGCGACTCGCTTCGCGACGACATCCCCGCATTTCGCTCCGGCGACACCTTGAAGGTGCACGTTCGCGTCGTTGAAGGTACCCGCCAGCGCGTCCAGGTCTTCCAGGGCGTCGTCATCCGCCGTCAGGGTTCGGGCCTCCAAGAGACGTTCACCGTGCGCAAGATCAGCTTCGGCGTGGGCGTCGAGCGCACGTTTCCCGTGCACACTCCCACGATCGCCAAGATCGAAGTCGAGTCCTACGGCGACGTTCGTCGCGCCAAGCTCTACTACCTGCGTGATCTGCGCGGCAAAGCCGCCAAGATCAAGGAGCTGCGCGTCACTGAGCGCGCGTAGTCGCTGGTGGGCGAGGAAGAGCTCGACGACTACGAGTCGACTCTGGAGCTGGCGTTAGTCCAGGAGTACAAAGCGGTCGTGGGCATGTTCGATTTCGCGGTCGAGACCGATCGCCGTTTCTACTTGGCCAACGACGTGGCCGTCGAAGTTCGCTCGAACGCCACGCCGACTCTGCTTGAGGTCACCCTGCACGACGCGTGGGTCTGGGACATGTACCGCGCGGCGCGATTCGTTCCCTCGGTTCGAATCCTCACCTTTCGCGACGTCAATATCGAGCGCCTGCCCAAGGAAGATCTCCAGCCCTCGTAATGGAACTGGTCCACCTCGCCGCCGCCGAGTCCCGACGTGACGAGGTAGTGCGCGCCTCCTTCGATCACCTGATCCTTTTCCAGTGCACTGACGCGGAGACCGTCCTCGTCGCCGCGTCCCTCGTCGATCGAGTGACCAATGACTTTGGCGTCTGGCTCTCGGTGACGAGCGCCTATCCAGCCCAACTGGCCGCCCGCGACGTCGCGACCCTGTCCGCCATCGTGCCCCTTCGTCACGTGGTCGTCCAAGCGAGTTCTCACTCGGGGGAACACGCCGACGTTCTTCGTGCCCTGCTCACCAACGACGAGGTGAACTTCACCAACGACGTCGCTCGGATCGCCGGCGCCTACAACCGGCCCGCACCACCCGCACCCGTTACGGTGTGGAGTTTCGACCAGCATCGTTTGGTCAACGGTGACGACGTGTTGGCGAAGGTGCGTCTCGAAGAGAGTGGCGCCGGCGAACTGACGTATTTCGTCTGAGTTACGCCGGCTGCGTGGAGATACGGTCGGGGTGGATCTTGACGGTGACGCGAATCTCGCCTTCGCGGCGCATGGGGTAGGTGTCGACGTTCAGGTACTTCTTCGCGAAGCGGTCGATGACCTCGTCCGCCCCCTCGGTCGTGAAGCCCACGACCGTTCCGCGCACGGCAATGCAGACGTAGGGGTCGTCGGGATCGGTCAGGGACACCGCGACGCGAGAGTCGGCGGCGAGATTACGAGCTTTCGCTCGTCCGAGGGCCGTGTTGATCACGATGTCGTCACCGTCGAGCTCCACCCACACCGGCGTCACGTTCGGTCCACCGTCCGCGTCCAGGCTCGCCACGTGCGCGAGGACGTTCTTGGCGAAGATGGCCCTAGAGGTGGGGCTGAAGGTATCGGTCACGGCACTCCTGTCGTTGGTTCGTTTTGGGCTACTAGTTTTACTGTAATGAATATCGGTGCGCACGTCCGCGGCGGCGGCAAACTCATTCCCTCTCTCGAAGCTGGCGTAGAGATCGGGGCGACCTCTATTCAGATCTTCACCCAGAGTCCACGAATGTGGAAGGCCTCACAGTACGCGCCGGAGATTCTGTCCGCGTATCGCGAAGCGCAGGCGACGCATCCATCGATCACCGACACGTTTTGTCACGCGACGTACCTCATCAACTTGGCTTCAGCTGACCTCGAACTCTACGAAAAGTCAGTCGCTTGCCTGACGCACAACCTGTCGGTCGCTCGCGGCATGGGGTCATCGGGTCTGGTCCTGCACGTTGGCTCGCATAAGGGTGCTGGGTTCGACGATGTTGTTCGCCAAATTGCTGACGCGTTCGAACGGGCACTCGCCGAAGCTGATCCCGCTCCCCAAGGTGTCGCCGACTGTCCCATCCTCATCGAGAACGCGGCGGGCGCAGGAGGGACGGTCGGGCGCTCGCTAGAAGAGATTCAGTTCCTTATTGACGCCTGTAACGGTGACGATCGCCTGGGACTCTGCGTCGACACCCAACACCTTTGGGCGAGTGGCTTTGATTACTCGAGTGTCGCGGGCACTGAGAAGCTGATCGCCGAGATTGACAACAGCGTGGGCATGAGCCGTCTTCGTTGTTTTCACTTGAACGACTCCAAGATTGAACTTGGTGGGAACCGTGACCGTCATGCCAACATCGGCGAAGGCACCATCGGCGCCGAGGGACTCGCGCCCTTGGTTGGACACCCCAAGATTCGAGAACTGCCACTCTTACTCGAAGTTCCGGGTTCGGGTGAAGGTCCACGGGCCGAGGATGTAGCGGCCGCGAGAAAAGTCGTCGAGGCCGGCGTCTTGCTCTACGACGGTGGCACCGCGAGCGCGCCGATGGTGAAAGCATCGCCAATGAAGAAAGTGACGCCGACGAAAACATCCACGCGAGTCAAGAAGACCACGAAGAAGGCAGCGCCAATCAAGAAGATTGCCAAGAAGATCGCCAAGAAGACCACGAAGAAGTCCGCGCCAGTCAAGAAGATTGCCAAGAAGACCACGAAAAAGACAACGAAGAAGTCCGCGCCAGTCAAGAAGATTGCCAAGAAGACCACGAAAAAGACAACGAAGAAG